>Ga0209593_10000159_pt1 | contig 35893 bp, 27 predicted proteins | sample PPLLaktember2015_3_FD_187260 | JGI IMG/M metagenome (GOLD analysis project Ga0209593, IMG submission 187260) | Freshwater sediment microbial communities from Prairie Pothole Lake near Jamestown, North Dakota, USA - PPLs Lake P7 Core (6) Depth... | ecosystem: Environmental > Aquatic > Freshwater...
GAGAAGGGAGAGGGGAGAGGGGAGAGAGGAGAGAGGAGAGAGGAGAGAGGAGAAGGGAGAAGGGAGGAGGAGTAAGGACCAGGAAGGAAAGCCTTCAAGCGGTCCTCAGACCCTTGAAGCGCTGGTCTGATTAACGATTTAAGAATTACGTCATGCGGTCCTGCAGAAATCTACTTTTTTGCTAATAATTTGGATAAAATATAAAATTATTTACCTTTGCATTCCGAATTTATCAGTATCATTTTAACCGCACACAATGAAAAGAACATATCAGCCATCGAACCGCAAAAGACGGAACAAGCACGGATTCAGGGAAAGAATGTCTACAGCAAACGGACGCAAAGTGTTATCCAGCCGCAGGGCAAAGGGCAGAAAAAGACTTACCGTTTCTGATGAAATAGCAAGCAAATAGTACATTGCTGATCGTATTACAGCCCCAAAGAATCAGATACTTTGGGGTTTTTTTATTCTATTCCTCGTTCCTGGTGCGGTAATAGGTAAATCCATTATCAGGGCAACCCTGATAACCGGTAAACAGGTTATAAAAATTGAACCAATTGCTTTCCTGAATTATGGTTTCCTGCCATGAAGTTGTGGCTACCAGCCTTATGGATTCCTTTTTATCCGTGGTTATGGCGAAAGGCATTGTGAATCCTTTCTCCACATCGGTCCACCGGTATTTCAGGATCAGATTTCCCTTTTCGCGCCTGTAGGTGTAGGATAACACGGGCAAGCTGACACCATATAAAAATTTATGGAAGAAAGGACCATAGTCGGTGCCGGTATATTGACGGACAAAATTTATAAAATCAAGGCTTGAAACTGTTTTATAGCGGTTCTTCACGGAAAATTCACGGATCATGGAAAAAAACAATGAATCATTATTTATGGTACACCGGAGACAGTGGAGCATCATGGCTCCCTTATTATAAACATCGTTACTGGCAAAGGTGTTTTCATTCACATTCCTGTTTTGCACCAACGGCCAGATATTGAAAATGTACTGGCTCTTTTCGGAAAGCTCATACAGGTAATCATCTTTACCGAAACGGTTTTCAAGAAAGATCAATTCTGCAAATGTTGCAAATCCTTCGTGGATCCAAATATCTGCCATGTCACCGGCAGTTACTGAATTACCCCACCACTCATGGGCCGCTTCATGCACAATAATATAATCGAAGATACTGTTCCTGTATTCCTTGCCGCCATTTCTGTCAAAACCATTTCCATATGCAATGGCAGATTGATGCTCCATGCCTTCATAGGATGATTCGACAAGTCCGAATCCGTCACGCTGAAACGGGTATATTCCGAAGGCACTGTTATAGAACTCAATTACATCTTTTGTCTGCCTGAAATGTTCGCGGGCAATATCAAGGTTATAATCCAGCACATTATAATCCAGCCTCACCGTGTCTTTTCCCTGGATGAGGGTATCACTGAACGAAACATACTTTCCAACATAAAATGTAACATTGTAATTGTTAATGGGATAGCTTACAAACCATGAAAACTGGACATAATCTTTTCCCGAAGCTGTTTTCGTGCGAAGGTTGCCATTTGAAATGGCCTGGTATCCCGCGGGGACAACAAGGTTGATCAGAACGGAATCGGGTTTGTCACTCATATGGTCCTTATTTGGCCACCAGCTGCTGGCACCCAGGTGCTCGCAGGCCACACCCAGCCACAGGTTTTTATTTTTATCATGTTTCCAGACAAAACCACCATCCCAGGGAGGATTTGGTGCGCTGACCGGCCTGCCCTTGTATGTGATATGGATAACTTCTTTCTGTCCCGGTTTTAATATCTCGGGGAATTCAATAAAAATGGCGTTATATTCCCTTTTATAGGGAAGGCCTTTACCTCTCCATGTAATGCCGCTGATTCTATATATGTCAAACAGGTCAATCTGGATCGTCTTTGAAGGTTGTAGAACTTTAAAATAGATATCATTGCTTCCTGCAATTCTTTTCCCCTTTGGTATGATCTTAACTTTCAGGTCATAATAATATACATCGAAACAAGTTCTTTCCGGCCTGAGCGCGCCGCGGAGAGAATCGGCCCTTGTGTATTTAGGCCGGTATCCGAGTTCGGGAAATACAGCCTGCTTCCTGTAAAATTGCTTCAACATCAGGTTTCTGATGTATTCCTCATTGCACAGGTAATTTACCAGCATTTTGTTTTCCTTTGATCCGGCCGATTGTGCGAGTTCAAGGTCGGTGCATGCGTTGTCCAGGTCACCCAGGTGCAGTTTTGATATACCCCGGTTATACAGGGCATCCGGAAAACCCGGAACTTTTTTCAGGAATAAATTCAAGTCCTCCACAACTCCGTTATAGTCGCGGTCCTGGTACTTTTTCTGACTTCGCACCCAGATTGAATCGGGTGTCTGAGCCTTTAGCAGCGATGACGAAAAGAGTATTATTATAATAAATATTTTATACATTCTTTGCAATTTCAGGGATTGTAAGCACTCAGGTTCAGTATTTTCATATAATCGGTTTCTTCCATCAGCCCGGATATCGAAATATCCCTGTTCCTGTCCATATAGGATGAAACAATCCGGTAACCGATCCATACGGCAGCCCGGGCCGGTGAATCACGGCCGAAATCCTTGGTGAATGGTCCTTCAAGAATAAACTTGTCAATTGTGAACCGGTCTGTACTGAACAAAAACTTCTTTTCAATAAGCATGGTCCAAAGGTATTTCTCATTTGTGATGCAGAAATCAAGACCTCTCCCGCTAAATCCCCAGTTTACAGAGTCGTTCACCGAAGGCTGCATTGCACTCGTGAAGAACAGGAGCCGGCCCCTGTAAATCATGTTTGATATAAGGTTATTTATGGAATCATTGAAAGGAAACTCCGTTTCACCCCAGAAATGTATGCAATCGGAAACCATTTTTCCCGGATACATATTAATTAACAGATAATTATATATCCCGATTTCCCGGTAAAGCTTTTCCTGCGTTCCCAGGTATTTATCCAATCCGATCGCAAGCAGGCTGTCATCAGTGACAGCAGACTGGTTAAAACCGGAAATATAGGTAACGATGCGGGGAATGGGTTTATTCGGAAAATAATGATGATAATATCTGAATGCCTTTGTCAGCTCCATTGTGAAAGTGTCGAGGGTAGGAAATATATCCTGGGTCCGCTTGAATACAAGGTAGTTGGTGCGGTCTGTGACAAATTGCCTTAATTTCTCAGCAAATTCAGGATCTTCGGTACTACCAAGTTTTATAATATAGCTGAAATGCTGGAAAAATGTGCCGTATTTTTGCTTCCAGGCGGGGATCAATTCTTCCAGCAGAGCAGGATCAGCGGAGAAAAGATCCTTTTCGAACCGCGACAGGGAAACAATGACGTTTTCATCGGAAATATCTGCATGAAAACGGTCATGATTGCAGGCAACGGCACAGGTGACAACGAATACAAATACAACCGGATTTAATTTCATAGCGAACAAAACTGATTTGAAATGCTGATTATCCAACCCGTATCCCGGGATGGAAGCGGCGTCAAAAATAAGTCCAAATTTCTCAATGTCAAAATTTTTTGGTTTTAATCTAGGAATGGTCCCGGGTCCCGCAGCTCGTAATTTTAGGGGAAAAGTTTTCATATTTTGAATACTGAAGTAACTTTGTGACTTGCTAACCTAAACTCTGCGTTGTGAAAAAGTTATTTGTTTTGCTATTCGTGATCCATACACCGGCTTTGTTCGCACAATCAACCATAAGGCTCGGAGCTTATCTTGATCCTGTTGTTTCGTGGTTTTCACCGAAGACTGTAAATATTGACCGGGATGGATCAAAACCCGGATTCAGCGGGGGACTTATTTTTGAAAGTTATTTCAGCAGAAACTATGCATTTGTCACAGGGGCCTCATTTACTTCACTTGCGGGTAATCTGTTGTACAAAGAGGATGTGGACATAATCACCAGCAACAGAAACGTTGTACCCATACCTGCCGGAACCACCGTGGCAATTAACGCCAGTTATCTTACATTGCCGGTTTCGCTGAAGCTTAAAACGAATGAGATGCGGTATTTTACCTATTACGCTCAACTGGGTTTTTCACCCCAGGTCAATATCGGTTCACGGGCAACTGCAGCCGGAGGTTTATTCAGGAAAGAGAGTATACCAAAAGAAATAAACCTGTTAAACGTTTCCTTCTTTTTCGGCGGCGGGTTTGAATACCATTTAGCGGGGCAGACTTCTCTTTTAACCGGCTTGTTCTTTAACAACGGATTTGTGGATGTTCTTTCCAACAACCGTCACAAGGCTGTATTCAATTATTTCACCTTTCGGATCGGAATGATGTTCTGATTACCAGGATTATGAAAATAGCGCTGGCACAAATTAATTATACTATTGGTGCATTTGATGAAAATGTAGAGAAAATTATCAATTCGATAAGAAATGCCAGGAAGGAAAAGGCAGTGTTAGTGGTTTTCTCCGAACTGGCGATATGCGGTTATCCGCCCCTTGACCTGCTTGAGCACAGGCATTTTATTGAAAAATGCAATGATTCCCTTCAGCAAATCGCAATGGAATGCCATGATATTGCGGCTATAGTGGGAGGGCCTTCCGTGAATCCGAATCCCTCAGGGAAAAATCTATTTAATTCGGCTTTTTTTATGGCCCAGGGTTCCATACAGAAAGTAATCAACAAGACATTATTGCCCACTTATGATATTTTTGATGAATACCGGTATTTTGAGCAAAATACGGAATTTGTCCTGATCCGGTATAAGGGATATAACCTGGCGATAACGATTTGCGAAGACCTATGGTTTCAACAGCCAATCCTCACCGGTTTCGGCAAAGACAGATTGTATTCGGTGTGCCCGATGGATAAACTCGCAGCACTTTGTCCGGATATGGTCATAAACCTTTCTGCATCACCCTTTTCATACAACCAGGTGAAGATCAAGACGGATATTTTCACAGGCAATGCCCGCCAGTATAAAGTGCCCTTTTATTATGTCAACCAGGTTGGGGCTCAGACCGAGCTGATCTTTGACGGCGGATCCATGGTGATCGATCCGAGGGGTAATGTCACACGGATGAAGCTGTTCGAAGAGGATTTCAGGATTTTTGAAACGGATGATTTTGAATCCCGGCTCAACGGAGATACAGGCTTTCCGGAAGATGATTATGTAGAGCTTATCCACAACGCACTGATAATGGGGATCCGGGATTATTTCGGTAAAATGGGACTGAAGTCTGCCGTTCTCGGATTGTCAGGGGGAATTGATTCGGCTGTTACCCTGGTTTTGGCAACCCGGGCCCTGGGTGTAGGCAATATGCGGGTTTTGCTTATGCCGTCGCAGTTTTCCTCAGCCCATTCAGTCAATGATGCGGTGCAGCTTGCAAAAAATCTTGGGGTGCAGTATGATATTATAGACATCCGTAATTTGTATTCCTCCTTTGAGCAATCACTGAACCCTGTGTTCAGGGATCAGACGGCTGATCTTACCGAAGAGAATATCCAGGCGCGGATCAGGGGTAACCTGCTGATGGCAGTTTCAAACAAATACGGGTGCATCCTGCTTAATACCTCCAACAAAAGTGAGGCTGCGGTTGGATATGGAACGTTATACGGAGATATGAGCGGAGGGCTGTCGGTACTGGGGGATGTATATAAAACCGATGTTTACAGGATCGCAGCCTTTATTAACCGGAAATCAGAGATTATCCCGCAAAACACGATCATTAAACCCCCCTCTGCCGAATTAAGGCCGGATCAGAAAGATTCTGATTCATTGCCCGAATATGATGTGCTGGACAAGATACTTTTTAATTTTATTGAACTTAAAAAATCGGCTGAAGAAATCATAGATCTCGGTATAGACCGCCAGGTAGTGGAAAGAACCGTGAGGATGGTAAATCATACTGAGTTCAAGCGCTACCAGACACCTCCCATACTGCGGATCTCTTCCAAAGCTTTCGGGGCTGGCAGAAGAATGCCGCTGGTGGCAAAATACGAATGGTAGAGGAAGAGATTTCAGGCACTTCGTGCGTTTGAGGGCCTTCATCCTGCCTTCGTAACCTCCAGCTTCATATCCGCATTCATTCTCAGCTGGTCATTGTCGAGCAGCCACTGAAGAACTTCAATGACCTTGTCGCGGTGGACGGCGACGCGTTCAAAAAGTTGTTCAGGAATCAGGGGTTCAAGGGAAAGCACCGCCAGAATTTCGTCCCTGATAAGATTAAACTCTTCCTGCCGGAGGACCGATTCTTTCTTCTTCCTGCAAACATCACATTCTCCGCATGCTGGTGAACCATACTCACCGAAATATTCAAGCAGAGTCTGGCTTCTGCACTTATCCGAAAGTGTTGCATACTGCAACATGGCATGGGCTCGTTCTGAATATCTTTCCTTTCGTAACTGGTAAGTTTCCTTTGAAATGTAAAGCGATTTTTCATCCAGGCGTTCTTCGAAAAAGATCACCATGGGTGAACGTTTTTGCGGAATATAGCTGATTACGCCAAGCGCAACCAGTTTACCGAGATACTGTTTCACCACCTCGATGTCCACATTTGCTCTTTTTGCCAGCTGGATCTCATCTATGGCGGTGTATTCCGTGAAAACACCCGTATAGGACCGCAGCAGAAGCTTGATGAATCCGTCAAAAACCGAATTCGAAACCTGGAATCGGTAAAGGTCATCCCGGTTAAAAAGAAACTTAATCCGAGAAGGATTGTTAATTTCCTCTGTCAGTTCTATATATCCCTCAATTTCAAGTATTTTCAGACTGCTGAAGGAGGTGAAAGGGGACAACCGGTATGTCCGGGCAAATTCATTCAGGTTAAAATCGTAGGAAAGTCCCTTTCCCCCGCCCACGGGAATCTGCAGGTAGTTACACAAAGCGGAATACGTATTTTTTATGGTCGCAATGTCGGGGAAATTTGAAAGTATGCGCTGGTTGACTGTCATGGCATCAGAAGCCGATGAAAGCACAATGGCAAAGGACTTCTTCCCGTCACGGCCCGCCCTTCCCGCTTCCTGAAAATAGAACTCGGGAGAATCAGGAAGATCCAGATGGATCACAAACCTGACATCGGCTTTATCAATACCCATACCGAATGCATTGGTAGCAACGATAACCCGGGTTTTCACGATTGTCCAGTTCTGTTGGACTTCATTCCGAACAGGGTGTTCAAGTCCGGCATTGTAGTATGCAGCTGAAATACCTTCCCGAGTGAGTGTTTTGGCAACCTCGATGCTTTTTCTCCGGCTCCTGACGTATACTATGCCACTCCCTTTCAGCTTTTTCACAATATCGACTACATCTCGATCCTTGTTCTCGGTGGTTTTAACCGCATAAATAAGATTTTCACGCTTGAAGCTGGTTTTAAGCAGGTTTTTGACCCTGAAAACAAGCTTTTGCTGGATATCCTCTATTACAGGCCGCGTAGCGGTAGCTGTCAGGGCCAGTATAGGAACAAGGGGATGGAATGGTCTTAATTCGGCTATTTTAAGATAGGATGGCCTGAAATCATAACCCCATTGTGATATACAGTGTGCTTCGTCAACGGTGATCAGATTGACGGGCATTTCCTGGAAACGGACCCGGAAGAGCTCAGACCCGAGCCGCTCGGGGGATACGTACAGGAATTTATAACCCCCGTATAGACAATTGTTCAGGGCAACCTCAATCTCATCGCGTGAAAGTCCCGAATGCACTGCCAGTGCTTTGATCTGGAGTTTTTTCAAATTTTCCACCTGGTCTTTCATCAGGGCGATCAGGGGTGTGATTACCAGGCATAATCCGGGTAAAGTCATGGCAGGTACCTGAAATGTGAGTGATTTTCCCCCTCCGGTAGGCATCAGCCCCAGGGTATCCCTGCCGGCAAGCACTGAGCGGATAATGTCTTCCTGCAGGGGTCTGAAAGAATTATATCCCCAGTATTTCCTAAGGGTATCGTGATAGTCGGACATCAATGTCTGAACGGCCGCGCTTTAATGCATTTTTTTCAAACCAATATTACTTCTTTTTTTGTAATTTCGCACCATTTATAATTACAGCACCATGACACAACTCACGAATAAAATAATCACAGAGGCGCTTACTTTCGATGATGTTCTGCTTGTTCCGGCTTTTTCGCAAGTGTTGCCGAAGGAAGTCGACATTACAACACATCTCACTAAAAATATCAGGCTGAATACCCCTATCATTTCGGCTGCAATGGATACGGTCACAGAAGCCAATCTGGCTATTGCAATGGCCCGTGAAGGCGGTCTGGGTGTTATCCATAAGAACATGAGCATTGAAGATCAAGCCAGGCATGTAAAATCGGTAAAAAGGGCTGAAAACGGTATGATCTATGATCCGATAACCATTAAACCCAATGCCACTGTGGGGGATGCCCTGAATCTCATGAAGGAATACAAAATCGGAGGAATCCCGGTTGTTGACGGACAGCATAAACTGGTTGGCATCGTGACCAACCGCGATCTGCGATTTGAACACGAATGGGGAAGGCCCATCAGGGAAGTAATGACAAGTGAAAATATGGTCACCACCGGACAGGAAACGGATCTTGAAAAAGCCGCAGATATTCTCCAGAATTATAAAATCGAAAAACTGCCCGTTGTAGATGATAATTACAAACTGATCGGACTGATCACATATAAGGATATTACCAAGGCCAAGGACAGGCCAAATGCCTGCAAGGATACAATGGGCCGGCTCAGGGTTGCTGCTGCCGTCGGCACCACACGCGATACAATTGACCGCATAGAAGCACTTGTGAAATCTGATGTGGATGTAGTGGTTATCGATACAGCCCACGGTCATTCCCTGTTGGTTATAGAAACCCTGAAAAAGGCAAAAAAGAAATTCAGCAACCTGGAGATCATAGTGGGCAACATAGCTACGGCTGAAGCGGCCCTTGATCTCGTAAAGGCAGGGGCCGACGGGGTTAAGGTGGGGATTGGCCCCGGCTCAATATGTACGACCAGAGTTATTGCCGGTGTGGGAGTTCCGCAACTATCGGCCATTTTTAATGTTGCGGGCGCACTCAAAAACACCAATATTCCTGTCATTGCCGATGGAGGCATCCGTTACTCAGGTGATATGGTGAAAGCCATTGCAGCAGGGGCCAGCTCGATTATGGCGGGTTCGTTGTTCGCAGGTGTGGAGGAATCACCCGGTGAGACCATTATTTATAACGGGCGGAAATACAAATCATACCGAGGAATGGGGTCAATTGAAGCCATGCAGAAAGGTTCAGGTGACCGTTATTTTCAGGATCCTGAGGAAGATATTAAAAAGCTTGTGCCGGAGGGAATCGTTGCACAGGTCCCCTTTAAAGGTTCCCTTTCAGAGGTCATCTATCAGATGATAGGGGGACTCAGGGCAGGAATGGGTTATTGCGGAGCACGAAATGTAGAGGAACTTATGAATGCACAATTTGTAAGGGTTACCAGTTCAGGCATTGCAGAAAGTCATCCGCACGACGTTTCAATAACCCGGGAAGCACCAAACTATAGCCGTTGAAACCGCTAAATTTTCATATCAGTCATATTATGAAACGCAACCTCATCAGTGTAATACTGCTGTTATCATTGTCAATAAACGCCAGGCCTCAGGATGAAGTGCTACTGACGGTGGGCGGCATACCTGTTTACCGTTCGGAGTTTGAGAGGATCTATCACAAAAACAACCAGGTGAGTGCATTTGAGAGCAAATCGGTGGAAGATTACCTTGACCTGTTTATCAATTTCAAGATTAAGGTCATGGAGGCACGGAGCCTCGGGTACGATACCATGCAAACTTTTGTAAGGGAGCTTGCCGGATACCGTGACCAGCTTGCAAAGCCTTATTTGCAGAATCGGAAGATCATCGAGAAACAATTGCAGGAGGCTTATGATCATACGGTCACTGAGGTAAATGCCAGCCATATCATGGTAAAGATTCCGCAGAATCCGGCTCCGTCCGATACCCTTAACGCTTATAACAGAATCATGGACCTGCGTAAAAGGATCCTGTCAGGGGAATCATTTGAAAAAACAGCACGGGAGGAATCCGAAGATCCGTCGGCAAAGAGAAATAGTGGCTCCCTGGGATGGTTTTCAGCATTCATGATGGTCTTTCCTTTCGAAAATGCGGCGTATAATACACCGGTCGGTGAATTATCCATGCCGGTCAAATCACGCTACGGGTATCACCTGATCAAAGTAAACGGAAAAAGGCCCGCACTGGGCGAAATCAGATTGGCTCATATCATGACCCGGGTGGCCAGAACCGAAAGCCAGGAGAAGATCGGGCAGGCCAGGGATAAGATCTTTAAATACAAGGAAATGCTGGATAATAAGGTTCCCTTTGCGGAGGTTGCCCAAAAATATTCGGAAGACGAAGGGAGTGCCCGCAATGGCGGTCAGCTGCGGTGGCTTAAATCGGGTGAGCTGCCGGCTGATATTGAGGAACAGGTTTTTTCCCTGAATGACAGCGGTGATTTTACCATACCTCTGCAATCCGATTTTGGCTGGCACATATTTCAGATCCGGGGGAAACGGCCGGTGGCATCTTTCGATCAGCTGAAATCCCAGCTTGAGGAACGGCTCATGCATGACGAGAGGGGTAAGCTTGCTGAGCAATCTAAGATTGCTGACATCATGAAGGAAGCAGATTTCGTCAGGTATCCCGGAAATATTGACGATGTAACCCGGGTTTTGGACAGTACAATTTACACCGGCACATGGAATCCCGAGGCTGCTGTAAACCTGATCGAACCGGTATTTGCCGTGAATGGCAGGGAATACCTGCAAAAGGACCTGGCAGGATATGTGGCCCAGACAAGGCGTTACCGCAAGGAAGAGCCTATTGAACTGATCGTGCACAACAAATGTGAAGAATACATCAACCGTGAGCTTCTGGCTTTTGAAAACAGGAGGCTCGAAGAAAAATATCCTGAATTTAAGAACCTGATGGAGGAATATCACGACGGCATTCTGCTTTTCAATATTACGGATAACCAGGTTTGGAGCCGGGCTGTGAAGGACAGTGCCGGACTTGTAACATTTTTCGGACAGCACCAGGGAGATTACAACTGGAAGGAGAGAGCAGATGTTTCTGTATACATGATCAAGGATGAAAGCAAGCTCAGCCTGGTAACAAAGCTGGCAAAAAGCAGGTCTTCAAAAAAATGGACTGCCGATGAATTCATAAAGAAAATATGTCCGCTCGATTCTGTACCCTGTATCACCATAACAGATGGATTGTATGAAAAAGGCGATACTGCCGTCACCGGTCAGTTCAGGTGGAAAAAGGGAAGTATAGCCGTTTCAACAAAAAACAGTGTCAGGAAAGTGGTGGTTGTAAATGACCTTCTGCAACCTATGCCAAAAGCCTTTCAGGAAATCAGGGGACAGGTGACCGCTGATTACCAGAACTACCTGGATCAGAAATGGATATCCACACTCAGGGCGAAGTACCCGGTGATTATTGATAAGCAGGTTTTGCAACGTGTGCGATAATCCTGAAAAAGAAATGAGATTTTCACTGTATATATTTCTTTGCCTATTCCTCGGATGCAAGGAATATGATCAAAAACCCCAGGAAAAGCCACTTGCACGGGTACTGGATAATTACCTGTACCATAACGATCTTGCCGGGGTTATACCTCATAATTTACCCGCTGAGGACAGTACCAGGATCGCAAAGGATTTTATAGAAAAGTGGATCAGGAACCAGCTGATTCTGAACAAAGCTGAATTAAACCTTACCGAAGAAGAGAAAAATGTAGAACTGCAAATTGAGAATTACAGAAGTTCCCTATTGATCTATGCCTATGAACAGAGTTATATCCGGGAGAACCTTGACACAGTTGTGACAGAGGGTGAAGTTGAGCAATATTACAGGGATAATAAGCCTAATTTTATTCTGAATGAATCGCTGTTAAAAGGTACATTTATTAAGATCCCGGTAACCGCACCCGGATTGTATAAGGTACGGCAATGGATCCGCCATGAGAATCCTGAGAGTATCAGGAATCTGGAGGGATATTGTTTTAAATATGCCTCTGTTTACGACCATTTCAATGACGACTGGGTGAAAATGAATGAAATTCTGCCCATGATACCTGTGGTTCCGGCCAATTTTGAATCCTCCATCCTGTCACGAAAGTATTTTGAAATCAGGGATGTAGCTTTTTACTATTTTCTCAATGCAAAAGAAATACTCGGGACGGGTACTGTATCCCCCCTGGAAATCGTTAAGAATGATATCCGGAGCATAATTCTGAATAAAAGGAAGATCAGGCTCATTAATGAACTGGAAGCAAACATTTATTCGGATGCTCAGGATCGCGAACATTTTACTATTTACCAATAACTGTCATGATGCGCATTTTTTCTTTATTTATCGTAATCCTGTTTTTTTTTCAGCCAAAAACTTCCGGACAGGGCAGAATTATAGATGAAGTGGTGGCTGTAGTCGGAGATAAACGGTTGCTCTATTCCGATGTGGAACAGAATTATCTTCAACTGAAGGCGCAGGGTGAAAACACCGTGGATTTATCAAAATGCCAGTTACTCGAAGATTTGCTGGTACAGAAATTGCTGTTGAATCAGTCGGAGGTGGACAGTATTGAAGTTACGGATTCACAGATAGATATTGAGCTGGATTCAAGGCTTCAGTATTTTATCAATGCAATGGGATCGGAAGAAAAGCTTGAGGACTATTTCAAGAAAACGACCCTTGAGATAAAGGAAGACATGAGGGCTCAGATCCGGGAACAAATGCTTACCAATGAAATGCGCAAAAAGATCACCGAAGGGATTGCCGTAACGCCTTCCGAAGTGAGAGCGTATTATAAAAGTCTGCCTGTGGACAGTCTTCCCTACATAAACGCGGAAGTTGAGTACAACCAGATACTGATCCATCCACGGTCAAACGAACAGGCTATTATTGATGTAAGGGAAAAAATGCTTAGCATTCGTGAAAGGATTATGAAAGGCGAAAGTTTTGCTACTCTGGCTGTCATTAATTCTGAAGACCCGGGTTCTGCCGTTAAAGGGGGCGATATTGGCTGGCTTTCCAGGGCTGAACTTGATCCGGAGTATGCAAAGGCTGCCTTTGCCCTGAAGAAAGGCTCGGTTTCAAAGATCGTGGAATCTTCCTTTGGTTTTCATTTGATCCAATGCCTGGACCGGACTGAGGACAGGATTCACACACGGCATATCCTTCTAAGGCCAAAAGTCACTGACCAGGAAAAGCAGGAAGCCGTTTCCCGGCTCGACAGCATTGTCAGGCTGGTGCGACTGGATTCCCTGAAATTTGATATTGCAGCCATGCGATATAGCCAGGATGAGGATACCAGGATTAACGGGGGGCAGGCCGTCAATCGTTACAAGGGAGGTACGCATTGGGGAATGGATGAGTTTGATCCCGTGGAATATAAGATCATCAATAATCTCAAAATCGGCGAAATTTCTGATCCCTATCAGGCCATGGACAGCAAAGGGAAGCTTACCTATAAAGTGATATGGCTGAAAAACAGGACCAACCCTCATGTAGGGGACTTAAAAAGTGATTACAATCTTTTTAAGGCGAAAGCTTTACAATTAAAACAGAAACAAATCGTTAACAATTGGGTGGAGGATAAAATAAAAACCACCTATATCAGGCTTTCAGATAAATATAAAACCTGTTCTTTTTCATTGAGCGGATGGCTTAAATCATAAAGATTTGGCAAATTAAGGTATTGATATTTTGATCATTACGAAAAACCTGCCCTTTTGGGGCTTACTGCTTCTGACTGCCCAGGGACTGTTTTCACAGGTGCCCAAACAAGTGGAACAAAGGGCAGATTTTATGGAATATGATGAGAATATTGCAGGCGGAGCTTACAGACTTCTTGGCAACACAAAATTTTCACATGAAGGAGCCTTAATGTACTGCGACAGCGCTTATTTCTATCCAGATGCGAATTCTCTTGACGCTTTCAGCCATGTTCATATAATACAGGGTGACAGTGTGAATTTATATGGTGATTTTCTGCATTATGATGGAAACACCCGCATTGCACAAATCCGTAAAAATGTGAAGCTGGTTGGCAAAAATACCATTCTGACAACCACTGCACTTGATTTTGATCTGGGCAGGAGTGTAGGATATTACCAAACGCACGCTGATATCATCAGCAATGAGAACAATCTGAGCAGTCGCCAGGGCTATTACTATTCCAAAGAGCATATGTATCATTTCAGGGATTCGGTAATTCTGAGAAATCCGGACTATACAATTTATTCCGATACCCTCCGGTATCAGACCGTGACGCGGATTGCTTATTTTTTCGGACCTACTGAAATTGTGGGGGACAGCAGTTATATCTATTGCGAAAAGGGATGGTATAATACCAACAACAATAAATCCATGCTTAAACAAAAAGCATTGGTGCAGAATAAAAAACAGACAATCACGGGCGATAGCCTGTATTATGAGCGGGAAACGGGATACGGTGAGGGATACAGTAATATTCAGCTTTTGGATGAGGAACAGAATGTTATTTTAAAGGGCAATCATGCATTGATAAACCAGAAGCAGGACAGGGCATTGATCACGGATAGCGCACAGTTTATTTTAATCACCCGGGAAGATTCGGTATATGTGCATGCAGATACCCTCAGGGCACTTCCGGATTCAGCAGGTAACAGGCAGCTTAAGGCTTATAATAATGTCAGGTTGTTCAAGGAGAACTTACAGGGTATCTGCGATTCATTGTATTATTCCACATCCGATTCCATTCTCAGGTTATTTTATGATCCGGTACTTTGGTCGGGGGGAAATCAGCTCTCGGCGGATTATATTGAAATCTGGACCCGGAACAAACAACTGGACCAGTTGCATATGCGACAGCTGGCCTTCATCATTAACCAGGAAGATAGTGCAAAGTTCAACCAGATCAAGGGGAAGTCCATGATCTGCTTTTTCAGGAACAATGAACTGTATAAAATTACGGTAAACGGAAACGGTCAGACTGTTTATTATGCAAAGGACAAGCAGGAACTCATCGGCGTAAACATAGCCCAGAGCAGTGATCTCCTTATTCTGGTGAAAGATAACAAACCTGACAGAATACGGTTTGATACCAAGCCGACCGCGATATTATACCCGCTTGATCTTGCGCCAAGGGAAGAGCTAATTCTGAAGGATTTTAAATGGCAAGAGGCAGAAAGGCCAAAGGATAAAATTGATATATTCAGGTTATCTAATACTCGTCCTCGTTAAAAAAGAAATCATCTTTGCTTGGATAGTCCGGCCACAGATCTTCAATACTTTCATATATTTCCCCTTCATCTTCAATTTCCTGTAAGTTCTCGATTACTTCAAGGGGTGCACCCGAGCGAATGGCAAAATCGATTAACTCTTCCTTGCTCGCAGGCCAGGGTGCATCTTCAAGTTTTGATGCTAATTCGAGTGTCCAATACATATGGGTGTAACTTTAATGATCTCTAATTTTAAAAATTGTGCAAATATAAAAAATAATACATGAATTACAACTCCGGTTTCCAGGGGATATCTTCCAGTCCATAATCGTGTAAAACCTTGCGTGCCAGCACAAAAAGATAATCTGACAAACGGTTTATGTATTTTATTACGGTTGCCGGAACAAAAAGTTCCTCGGAAAGACGGATTATTTGTCGTTCTGCCCTCCGGCAAATGGTCCGGGCAATATGACATTGAGATGAAACAACATGCCCGCCGGGCAAAACAAAGGAATTTAATGGCTTTAGCGTTACTTCCATTTCATCAATGGATTTTTCAAGGCTGAAAACATCTGCCTCCGTCAGTTCAGGTAGCTTAACCTCCGGATCATTGTCTGCCGACAAAATGGCTGCACATGTCATCAACCTGTCCTGCAGATGGAGCAGATATGCTTTCAGATCAGTCTGATCGGTCAGGTCCCTTATCAGGCCAATATGAACTATCAACTCATCCACTGTTCCATAGGCTTCTATCCGGATATGGGTCTTTGAAACCGGTTTCCCTCCGGTCAGCGTAGTTTTTCCCTTATCCCCCGTACGCGTGTATATTTTCATTCGAGTCAACAACTAAATATGTAACAGGGACAGCGCTGCTTTGTTCTCATTCCCCAGGTGACTTTGAACTAGAGTCTGTAAGATAATCCAAACATGAAATTAAAACGCTGGGAAGGATACTGGTTCCATATCAGGTAACTCCGGTCGCCGATATTATAAATATCTGCAAAAAGGGTAAGCGCTTTGGAGTAGTTGTAATTCAGCTTCAGGTAGACATCGGCGTAAGGTTTAATTTTTTGAATACCATCAGGATGGAGGGTATTAACTACCCAGCGATTGCCTGTAACGGAAAAACCTGCGCTCAATGTAATTTTTTTGCCAATCAGAAAATCAGCATCAAAACCTGCCTTAAAATCAGGCTTATGCCAGGGTTTCTGAAGATCGAACATATTGTAATCGAAATACTTACCGTCAAATGTAAGACTCACGGAAGATGATGGCTGTATGGTGACCTGTGCATGATAGGTGACCAGATCAACCTGGTCATATACTGCATTAAATTGATTTTGAAGGGGAATCAGGGTATCATTTATGAAAAAGTGCATGTTCTTTAAGCTGGTGTAAGTGACATCGGCCCTGAAATGTACAGCGGAACTAATGCTTCCTTTCAATCCACCGTAGGCGATAAGATTGCTGCTGGTGCTTTTGAGATGAAGGCCGGGAATGATAAACTGGTTTTCATCTGCCAGTTCCATATATGAATTACGCTGAAGTTCACCCGATATCCCCAAAAAGGGAACAAGCACCTTCTCAATGATAATTATATCAAGCGAAGCATGGGGATAGAAATAGAAATTGGAAATATCCTCTAATTCCGACACGGCTTCGAACCCGAGGACAAATTTCCAATCCTTGTTCTTTTTACTGATCCATGGACTAAACCGCAACTGGGCATTTCTCAGGGTATCAAATTCGGCCTCCGTATGTGCATAATCCAGGGAAACATCCAACCCCGCCAACAATCCTTCAAAATTTTTATTCAGACCTATATTAAGAAGCATTCTGTTTTCCCGGTTTTTCTGCCTGTCAAAAAAATGATCATACCTGACATCCAGCTTATAATTGAGACGGGAGGAATCAGAATTGGAAGAAGCGATCCCTATATCAGCTCCGATCAGAAATGTACGTTGCCGTATACTGTCCTCCATCAGCATGGGTACCGAATCAGCGAACAATTCCGTATTATATCCATAATAGTTAAATCCCTTATGGTCCATGCGCAGGTCACCCGTAAGTTTCATCCTGGGGAACAGTTTCCGTCCATAAAGATTTATGCTATTTACTGCATAGTCCGAAGGTACCTTTTCGTCATTTGACAGTCTTATATTTCCTTTTGAAGATTTGTGATACAGGTATGCACCATAGGCATATTCCTTGGAACGTACATTGCTGATGTTGAATTCTGCTAAAGAAGTTGTGTAATTGCCAAGGCCTACCTTCAACCAGCTCTTATAAATTTTGGGAAGCGAGGTTGCAACGGTTTTTGCTGGTTTTATAAGATCGGGCTCAAACGCGCCCTCGAGAGCCTTGGGTGTTATGCTGTATTGAAAACTGGGCGTGGTGAATTCAACATTGTCGTTTTCGGGCATGAAATTCATCTTGACGGCATCAGACAGGGTAGGTTCGTATGGCCGTACCACAAATACTTCCTTGTTAAGATCCTGACCTTCTGATATGGAACAGGACGCTGCAATGAACAGGACTGTCATCAAGGACTGCAGGTATTTCAATGTAGGTTTGTTCATTTTATTGCTTGAATGTTTTTGTATTACTGTTTTGGTTGAAGCACTACTCCTCCCCAACCTCAATCTCGTCATCAGGTTGAACCGTTGCGCTGCCTGACTTTTCCTGACTGTCGGTCATTTGTTTTTTCATTTCCCTGGCCTGGACCAAAATTCCGTCATCCGTTTTTTCATAATAATCGATCAGGCTTTGCAGGGTTTGAATGGCTTGAAAATTATCTCCCTTGTCTCTGAATATTTCTGCCCAGAGCAGGAAACTTTTCGCCATCCAGTATTGATGGGGTGTTGTCTTATCAGCAAAATCGGAAATTTCTTTTTCAGCATTCGAAATTTCTTTGCGCTGGTAATATATCTCCGCTACCCTGAATTTCGATTCGGCACCCTCGGGGGTTTTCACTTCACCGGCCAGCTTTTTAAATTCTTCAAGGGCCAGCATCTGGCGATCCCTTGCCAGAAGCGACTTTGCTTTAGCGAACCGGGTTTCACGTTCCTGTTCCGGTGATAGTTTTTCAGTTAGTAGTATTTTATCGGCCACTTCGGAAACTTTTATGTAATCATTCAGCTGGCTATAACACTTTAACATGCCCATGCGTGCTTCCAGGAGATTTGATTTTACTTCGGCTACTTCCTCGAGCTTGCCGTAGTATTCTGCGGCACCCTGGTAATCCTTGAGTCCGAACTTAATCCTTGAAGCACCCAGGAGGGCTGGTTCCAGAAACCGGCTCTGCGGACGTCCGATAACATAATCAAAAGCTTTAAGTGCCTCATCATAATTTTTAGCCCGGTAATCGCAATCACCTTTATAGAAATTTGCATTCAGCAGAAATCTCCCATCCGGATGCTTCTCAATATAGTTCTTAAAACTTGCTGCTGCCCGGCCATAATCACCGGCGGAGTATATTTTTTCCGCGGATAAATAGCTGAGAGAATCCTGTTCGATCAGGTCGGACGAGGTCAGTACACCCAGTCCGTTTATATAAGTAAAATAACTATCCACTTCATTCATTTCAACATACACATTTTTCAGCCCGATCAATGCATTCTCAGCTTCAGGCGTACCGGGATAGTCACTGATGATCTGCTTATAACATTGTATAGCTTCATTGTTGCGGTTCGAATTGAAATAGATAAGCCCCATTCCTATCAGGGACTTTCTTACATAACTGCTTTTGGGATATTCGTTAACCACTTTTTTATATTCTGCCAGTGCCTTCTCGGGCTGGTTTAATTTGACATGACTTTCAGCCATCTGGAATAGAATATCTGCCTTGAGCGTGGAATTTGGATTTTTGTTTACGAGTTGACTGAGGGTGTTGATTTTCTCATTATCCTTTCCCGTAACGCCCAGTGCAAGGCCTTTTTGGAACAGGGCATAGTCCGTATTTCCCCGACCTGTTTTAATGGCCAGATCATAATAGGTAACAGCCTTGTTATAATCAGTTTGCACAAAATAGCAATCACCCAGGCGGTTGTATGCATCTGTCAGAATATCCTGATTCTGGTATTTACCTGATTGTGTAAACCTGGCGAACCATATTGCCGCATCGGAATACTGTCTCAGGCTGAAATAACAATATCCCAGGTTGTACTGGGCAGGGTAATATTCATTAAATCGGTTGGCGCCTGCCTGGGCTATAAAACTGCTGTAATTGTCAATTGCATTGTGGTAATCTGCGGACCTGTAATAGGCTTCTCCTTTCCAGTAAAGGCTTAAGGCATGGAGCCTGGCATCTGAATTCCCATATCGGGTTGAAGAGGTGAGCAGTTGAATGGATTCGCTGAATTTACCGTTACTGAATAATTCCAGGCCACGGTAGTAAGCAATTTTTTGATAAGCCTTTTTAATTTCATTGTTCTTATCCCTGATCTTGTCAAGCGAGGCCAGGGCCATGCTGAAGTTCTTTGCATTCAGATAGGCCATTACCAGATAATTGTTGGCTTCATCATTGCGTCGTGAATTGGGATAACGGTCAAGGTATTCATTCAATGCCTGCACGGATTCATTAAACGGCGAATAGTCCAGTTCATAGGTAAGCAGGGCATTATTGAACAGTGCATCTTCCTGTATGGCAGGATCGAACTTCATTTTGGATGCCGATGAAAATGCCATCCGTGCCTTATTTTTATCATTAAGCTTTAACTGGCAATCAGCCAGATGATACAGGGCATTCTGACTGATGGCTGATTCGGAACCCGTTATTTGCCCGAAAAGTTCAGCCGCTTTTGCATAGTTATTCGTCTTATAATATGCATAAGCCAGACTGTATTTATCTTCCCTGCTTACTGAACTTGATGTTTCCAGGTATTTTTCGAGATAGGGAATTGCTTCGGCATAGAGATTTAGTTGGGCATAGGATTCACCTGTGATCTTCAATACCTCCGGGGCTCTCTTTTCTGAGACATTCTCCATCAACACCGGGGCATATCGGACCACTTCGTCATACTTTTTTTGTTTGTAATAAATTTGTGTGAGGTAATAGGGTACAATGGGACCGAAATTCGCATCGGTTTTGAGCTTAAGGAACCCTTCCTGTGCAGTCTCATAATTACCCTGCGTATAATTGATGTGTGAATAGTAATACAGTGCGGGGGCGGCATATTTGGTATCCTGATCTTTTATCTGACTGAATGCGAGGCGTGCCTTTTCAAAATTACTGGTAAGAAAATAGCAGTAACCGCTTTTAAAATAGAATTCAGCCTGTTCCTCCCTGGTTAAACGGGTTTTATCAACCTGTTCATAATAATCGAGGGCATTATTTGAATTTTTTCGTTGATAAAAATAATTGGCCAGATTAAAAACAGCCTCATTCCGTAAAGGATTCTCGGGATTCCGGCCCAGAAAATTCAATACCCGGCTTTCAGCATCGTTGTTAAACAACCTGACTGCACACATGGCTCCGTAAAATTCGCTATTGGATACCAGATCGGAATTTTCAAGGGGATGGGACTTCAGGTAGGCATCAAAGAAATTCTGTGCAGCACTGTATTTTCCATGTTCGTAAAGTTCCATGGCATGCCTGTATTGTGACAGTTCATTGGTAAAATAATCGGTCTGCTGACCCCACAGGCAGGTACCAAAATAAACTGCAACCAGCAAATTTACAAGACGTTTCACGATAATCTGCATTTAATTTCGCGCTAAAATTACAGATTAATAACGTATAAAGCCCGCCGGTTATTCTATTTAAATTAACAGACAGGTGTTAATTATCCGGGAATATTTTCAATTATTAATCCGTATTTTTGAAAAACGCTAAATATACAAGCTACAATACATGCCTGAAGAAAAGGTCGTAATATTTGAGGATGCATCCATTTATCAGGATGATCACCTTGTTATGTCGGAAGTAAATTTTTCCCTGGTAAAGGGTGAGTTTGTTTATCTGATCGGACGAGTGGGAAGCGGTAAATCCAGCCTGATTAAAACCATCAATGCTGAACTGGTGCTTAAGAAAGGAATTGCATCGGTTGTTGGATTTCAGCTTGAAACACTAAAGAAAAAACAGATACCGATCCTTAGAAGGAAATTGGGTATTGTTTTCCAGGACTTTCAATTGCTTATCGACAGATCGGTGTACGACAACCTGCATTTTGTGCTGCATGCTACGGGTTGGAAGGATAAGGCTGAAACGGATAAGCGGATCATGGAAGTATTGGCAAAAGTTGACCTGCAGAATAAGGGCTACAAAATGCCCCACCAATTGTCCGGAGGAGAACAGCAAAGGGTAGTCATTGCCAGGGCCCTGCTGAATAATCCGGAAGTAATCCTTGCTGATGAACCAACCGGAAATCTTGATCCCGAAACATCGGAAGGCATTATGAAACTGCTGAAGGAAATCAGTGAAAGCGGATGTTCTGTACTCATGGCAACACACAATTATACACTGCTGAAAAAATTTCCCGCACGGACCCTGAAATGTGAAGATGGAAAACTGGTACAACTGCAGGAAAACTCCGAAATTGATTTCACCAGTCTGGAGTAACGGCAAATGATATCCGTTTGCATGATATCATCCCTTCACGGGCTTTATGATGACCGGATATACTGGAAGGAGGCCGTTTCATTAAAGAATGCCGGATATGAGGTATACCATATAAGTACGGGTGACAGAGCCCTTGACTTTATTTCTGAAAATGGTATACGGCTTATCCAGATAAGGAAAAAGCGGTATTTCAGCAATCCATACCTGGATATTTTATTCCGTTTGCTTACCCTGAGAAAAGACGTTTACAAGCAAATGTTCCGGGTTTGTGCCGGTCTCAGGGCCGATGTGTATCATTATCATGATATACAGGTAAACCGGATCGCAATGAAGTTAAAGAACCTCCCGCATGCCCCTAAATTGATCTATGATGTACACGAGGATTTTGGAGATCTGTTCATTTCCCGGTATTCCAAAACCGGACCATTGCTATGGATTGCAAAGCTATATAGAAGGTGGCTAGACCGTTGGGAGTATTCCCATGCACAGCATTGTGATTTCGTAATTGTTGCGGTAGAACATATTTATAATAAGTTTACCCGCCTGATGAAAGAAAACAGAACAGAGATCATATTCAATTATACAACACTCTCCGGTGACGGAGATATATCATCCGGAAATAAAAAGTATGATGCAATATATTGCGGGCAGATCAACAGGTCTCGCGGGGCAATGCAAATAGCCAGGGCTGTCAGCCTCTGCAGGGATACCTTTCCGTCTGTCTGTGTTCTGCTGATCGGACCTGTAACGGATACACGGCTTAAAATACAGCTGCAGGAATATATTGAAAAGAACAACCTTCAGAATAATCTGATCATGCATGAACAGGTTCCCTATTCGGAAATTTCCTCTTTTTACAGGGAAAGCAAAATAGGTCTGGGGATTTTTATGCCGGTGAGTATTTTCTATTACGGAATTCAGATCAAAACTTTTGAATATATGGCATTTGGCCTTCCTGTGATTTGCAGCAATTTTGGTACGATTGGCAGGATCGTTCTTGAAACGGGCACGGGAATTACGGTTAATCCCCTTTCCCCATACGAGATCAGCAAGGCTATTGTGCAACTGCTCACCAACAGGGAACAATATGATCTGTGCAGCAGAAACGGTATAAACGCCGTTAGAAATACTTTCAACTGGAAGTCGGAGGAAAAGAAGCTGTTACGCATTTACAAAAGTCTAATCGGAAATGACAAAGAAATACAGGTGTAGTAATTTATTTAAATTATCGTTGGTTTGCAGGATTTGATTTTGGACGAAAAGTCTGATCAGACATCCCGGCAGATCAGGGATTTTGTTTTTTATCTTTCAGGATCCCTTGTTCTGGCAGTTATTGCCATTGTCAGGCTTCCCGTATTTACAACCTACTTTTCACCCTCTGAATATGGCATTTTCAGCCTTGTTTCGATTACATATACCTACCTGTCCGTCGCATTTTACAACTGGATCGCATCCTGTCTTTACAGGTTCTTCAATGAATACACTGAAATCAGGCAGCAATCGGTGCTTTACAGCAATATTGTATTTCTGTTCATCGGCGGAAGCATAGTCTTGCTGGTTGTATCAGTTATCTGGTATTCGCTGGCAGCAGGTTCTGCGGTCAGAAAACTGGTGATCCCGGCTTTTTGTTACCTTTTCACAAACCAGGTATTCAGCTTTTTCCTGGTTATTGATAAATTAAAGGGCAAATCACTGAAATATAATCTGTACCAGATCATTCAGGCCGGTACTTCATTTCTGATGATTTTACTGCTGATATTCCGGACCGATATGCGAATCGAGGCAATTTTTACCGGTCAGATCATCGTCAATGTAATACTGCTGGGAATACTTACAACGAAGAACCGGACCGCCCTTCTTAAGATCTCTGCCAATCTCGTATCGTTTACAATGATCAGGAAGCTTATACAATATGGATTCATAGGTTTTGTGAGTTCTGCCGGGATTTTCATCCTGATCACCTCCGACCGTTATATAATTGCCTTATATGAGGATATAAGCAGGGTTGGAATATATAACCAGGTATACCAGGCAGGGCAGGTGAGTGTTTACTTTTTGGTGACAGTATTTTTCAATGCCATAACCCCCGGGTTTAACAAGCTGCTGACAGGCTTTACCCGCGACAGGGAGATGCACCTTTTGAATTATATTAACGCTTTCATCATACTGGTATTGCCGGTGACTTTCTATGTCTCAATTTTTTCCGAACAGGTTGCCGGATTTCTTCTCGGGCCTGCTTTTCGTAATGGATATACCATGCTGCCCTGGATTGTGATCAGTTCTTTTATATATGGCCTTACTTTGTTCAGTGAAACCAGGATGAAATTCGATAACCGGTTCAAACCTGTGGTTATGGGTGTTCTCCTGGCATGCATCCTGAACGTGGGACTGAATTTCATTCTGGTCCCACGCCTGGGCTATACCTGGGCAGCCGTTACCACTTGTATCGCATATATGTTCCTGTTCATATTCTATTACCGGAACGATGATTTTAAATTTCTCCGTAATCCCCGGTTGATCAGGATTGTTCTTGTATCATCTGCAATATTGATCCTGCAGGGTATTCTTGATTTGCTTGTAAGAAGATTGTTGCCTGGCGAAGTGAATAAATGGCTCACACTCCTTGAAGCCGCTATATTTTTTGCCGTGTATGTTTTTACAGTTGTCAGGCTGAAACTCATCACAAGCATACAGATCAAATTCTGAATTCTTTGTATAAAAGCCTGTCCGAAATCACCGGACGTACCCGGTTTTTCAACGGCCTTATGATCTCATCCTAAGCTATTGCGGGCAAAGAAATGCATTAAACCGGGATGGGCCGTTGCAATTAATCCATAAATACGCCGGTAGGGTAAAATCACCTTATGGGGTCTTAATATCAGAAAAGCTTTTCAGGGGATGATGAATCCGCAGAAAAATTGAAAACAACCATTTGAAATATTTTATAATTAACATTATGAAGACAACAATAACAAACACATGTAAAGGCCTGGCCATGGTTCTGCTGCTTTTCTCATTAACGGCCATGCAGGCCCAGGGCTCCGTGAGTCGTTTAAAAGCCGGTAAGGACACGACGTTTCGCACATTTACGGGAAAAGTGATCGATGACATCACGAAGAAACCTGTGGTTTTCGCCAATGTATACCTCATCGGCAGCAGCCTGGGAACAGTGACCAACTCCGACGGTGAATTTGTACTGAAAGTGCCGGTTTCTGAAATGAATCACCAGGTGGGATTTTCGTACCTGGGTTACACTAACAAAGCCATTGCACTCACTGAACTAAAGGAAAAGGACAATGTCATCAGGCTTGAACTTTCTGCAGTTTCTCTGGACGAAGTGGTGATCCGGACCGATGATCCCCTGGAATTGCTCAAAATGGCCTTCAGAAGGGTAAATGATAATTACAAGAATGATCCTGAAATGCTGATTGGATTCTACCGTGAAACGGTTAAACAAAACCGGAATTATGTTGCAGTGGCAGAGGCTGTTCTGGATGTATACAAGGCATCATACAGCAGTCTGATCGACTTTGACAGGGTGAAGATCTACAAGGGACGGAAGAGCGAAGACGTAAAAAAGATGGATACACTGATGTTCAAATTGCAGGGAGGACCCCGCACCAGTTTCCTGCTTGATGTGGTTAAAAACCCGGGTGAATTGCTGGCCGAAGAGTACCTGAAAGACTATCATTTCCAGTTTGGCGGATTTGCCAAGATTGACGGGCGCGATAACTATGTTATTGACTTTGAGCAGAATGAAGATGTCGATCTTCCCCTGTACAAGGGCCGCTTGTATCTGGACACTAAAAATATGGCCTTTGCCAGGCTTGAATTTTCCCTGAGTGATAAAGCGCTGGATCTGGCAGACAATTCTTTGGTAAGGAAAAAACCCATGGACCTGAAGGTAGACGTTCTTGGAGCTGATTACCTGGTCAATTACAGGATGCTGAATGACAAATGGTATCTGAATCATGTACGTTCGGAACTGACCTTTAAATGTATCTGGAAGAAAAGGCGCTATAATGCAACGTATACTACTGCGCTTGAAATGGCAGTAACTGACCGAGATACCATTAATATTGACAAGGCCAAATACAGGGACCAGACCAAGATATCCGACATTTTTGCAGATAAGGTCAATTCCTATAAGGATGAAAATTTTTGGGGTGAGTATAACTATATCAAACCGGACGAATCGATTGAATCAGTAATCAACAAGCTGAACCGGAGACTTAAATGGAAATCCATCAGCGAAAACTAATTGTCAATATATTGCCATCATCCTCCCGGTCAGTTGTTTCAAAAAAGGAAAAATGAACCGGGGGGATGATTTATTTACCCGGTGATTATGGAAAATAGGTTTGATAATTGTAGATTTACGGTTGTTGAAAGTGAAGCTAAAAGCCGTCCAGATATGATCAAACCGGTTGATAATATTTCCATGATGCAGATCTCGCTGGGCAATTTGCATGCATTTGAAGTTCTTTTCAGACAGTATTACCAGATGCTTTGCAGTTACTCGCTGAAATTTGTGAATGATCCGGATTCGGCAGAAGAGATAGTTCAGGATCTTTTCTATACCCTTTGGGAAAAAAGAATGGAATTGAAGATCAATACATCGGTGAAATCCTATCTTTTCACAGCCGTGCACAACCGCTGTCTGAAATTTATCCAGCATCAGGCGGTTGAGCAAAAGTATAGAAGATACTACCTGCACAATGAGTCGGAAATTGACAGCGAATATGGTGATTCCGCCAATGTGGGAGAGATGCAACAGATCATTGATCAGACCCTGGATTCACTTCCCGAACGATGCGGCCGCATATTCAGGCTTAACCGGTTTGAAGGTCTGAAATATTATGAGATAGCCGAAAAACTGTCAATTTCGGTGAAAACAGTTGAAGCCAATATGGGAAAGGCGCTCAGGCTTCTGCGCAAGAATTTGAAAGACTTCGTTGAAATGGCTTAAATTATAGTTTGATATGCCTGGTACAAGAAGATCCGATTGGAACCTGTTGGCCAAAAAGCTTGCAGGTGAAACTTCAGATAAAGAGAATGAGGTTTTTGAAAGATGGTTTTCCCATGGACCGGAAAACCGGGAATTATTTGGAAAATTAAAATCCGACTGGAAGATAATGAATAAAATGAATAAGCAATTTGATGTGGACAATGCCTGGAATAAGCTCCATGTACGGATATCCGGACAGGAGAGTTTTTCCGGGAGGGGTAGCGGGGAGATAAAAGGGATGCCTCTGCGGAGGATTGTATTGACTCCTGTACGGATTGCCGCATCACTTCTGTTATTGGCGATGCTGGGTGTTGCAGGTGTTTTCATATCCGGTAAATTTCAAAAGAATACATTCAGCACGGTTTCAGTCGACAGGCAAAGGAGTATTGTACTTCCGGACGGTTCCAAAGTTTACCTGAATGCCAATACGCGTTTCAGCTACCCAAAGGAATTCGGTCAGACCAAAAGAGAGGTTACCTTATCGGGAGAAGCTTTTTTTGAAGTGTCTCCGGATAAAAGCAAACCTTTCATTATTCATGCTGAAGACGCTGATATCAGGGTGATTGGCACTTCATTCAATATTGATACAAGAAAAAAAGAACAGGAAGTGGAAGTGTATGTTGCAACAGGAGTTGTCGAATTATATGAATCGGATAATAAAAGCAATCATCTGGTCCTTCGGCCGGGCGAAGTTGGTACACTCCACCGCAACTTCATAAAAGCGGAAAAAAGCAAAAATGAAAATCCAATTGCCTGGAAAACCGGCAAAATGGATTTTCAGGAAACCCGGTTATCGGAAGCAATTGAAGTGCTTAATAAAATATACAGGGTGAATATAGTTTGTACGGATACCGGGCTGAATAATCAACAGACCACTGGTGAATACAGTTATCCTCAGGAACCCCTGGATACTATTCTGGCCGTTTTTTGCAAACAAAATTATCTGAAAATTGAAAAATCAGATAACAGTATTTACCTTACCAGATAAATTGTCACGCCTTGAGCGGGAGAGAACCTGTTTTATAATCCCAGGCAGGTTCTATGCATTCCTGTTCCTTTCCCTGGCCTTAAAAATTAACATATCCGCACAGGATTCACTGCTATTCCGGCCGGTCACCCTGGCAGACACGGTTTGCACTACAGAAACGGCCTTAAAGCTTATTGAACAGCAGACGAGGTTATCATTTTCCTACAATTCTGACCTGATCAATAAAAAAAAGATCGTTACACTGAAAGCCCGGCAGGAAAAATTGATTCATGTGCTCAAGCGAACATTGGGTGATCCGGGGCTCAATTTCAGCATTATTGGCCGGCATATTGTGATCTACTCATCGGAGAAAGTACTGTCCGTCAATCCGGATACCCGTTCCGATTCAGTTTACTTTTTTGTTGTTAAGGGAAGAATTCTGGACAGGGTCACCCGTGAGCCATTGCCTTATTCAAGCATTTATTTGTCCGGAAAGGGCATTGGAACTGTAACAAATGATAACGGGGAATTTTTGCTCAAACTGAATTCAAGGTACCTCATTGATACCCTGAGTATGACCTGTATTGGGTATAAACCGGTAAAAACACCTGTTCACCTTTTAGTCAATGAGGATCGGGATTTTTTGCTTAAGCCGGATGTAATTTCCATTCAGGAAGTAATAATACGGAAAATTAATCCTATAAACCTGCTGCAATCTGCTACAGAGGCTGTGGCAAATAATTATCCGCAGAAGCCTGTGATCCTGACAACTTTTTACCGTGAACTGGTTAAAAAGGGCAGCCGGTATATGATGGTTTCGGAAGCCATCCTGGAAAACTATAAAACAGGTTATGAACAATATGCGGGATCAGACCTGTTAAAGATCATCAAGGGAAGAAAGAGCACGAATGTTAATATAAAGGATACAATTTTATTAAAGCTGAAAGCGGGTTTGAACACAATGGTGCTGCTCGACGTAGTTAAAAATATGCCAAAATTCATTACAGGGGAAGATCTGCAATTATATGATTATAAATTGGTAGATATTGTTGTGGATAAGGGAAGGGAACAGTACGCCATCGAGTTCCGGCCTGCGGTAAATTCACTGGAAGCCTTTTATTCCGGGAGGATTCTGCTCGATGTAAGAGACCTGGCCTTTACCTGGGTTGAATTCTATGTTGATCCGGACAGACTGGGACTGGCGACGGACAATTTTATACTGCGAAAACCGCCGGATACGAAGGTTAAAGTTCAAAAAGCCATTTACAAAATTGCCTTTAAGCCGATGGGCAATAAATACTATCTTAATCTCATCCAGTGTGAAATGGAATTCAGGGTGAGGGGAAGACGGCAGATTTCCGGTTCAGTATACGACACCAACCTTGAAATGGCTGTAACCGATATCGACACGGTAAACACCGGCCGGTTCAGGCTAAGGGAAACAGCCCGGCTGAATGAGTTTTTTGCCGATCAGCTTGGGGAACATGATGACTCATATTGGGGCGAATACAATTTCATCAGCCCTTCCGAATCTCTCCAAAATGCTATGGAAAAACTCAGCAGGCTGGGGGTGAGGGGTAGGGAGTAGCGAGAAGGGAGAGGTGAGTAGAGAGAGGTGAGTCGGGAGAGGTGAGTAGAGAGAGGTAAGTAGAGAGAGGTGAGTAGAGAGAGGTGAGTAAAAAAGTGTTTCAGGTTCTTCAGCGGTTAGCCTACAACCTGCAGCCTACAGCCTTCAGCCTACAGCCTACAGCCTCCTCCCTTTAACCAGTATTTATCACTGAAAAATTCAAAATTCCTCATTATTTTTGTGTTATCTTTAATTCAAAAATGACCCGGATATGGAAGAGTTTAAAGGTGCGAACGTAAAGGAATTCGCCGAGGTTGCTTCCGATTTCTGTCAGCTCCTGGAACAGGCATCGAAATTGCGCACCGGTGAATTGCTGGGACAGTTGCAGCAGATTTTTCCGTTAATATATCAGAAAAGTGCACAGCTGCCCAAACCAAAGTATTGTTATGAAGAAGAACCAAAAAGATTTGTCACTGAGGAAAATTATGCGATGGTACACGATGCGATCCAGCAGAAACTGGAGTTGTATTTTGGTATTACCCAGATGTCTCCCGGTACAAGACCTAACCGGTTTGAAGTGATGAGCTTCAGCATTGCCGAGAGTATTACCGATGCGTATGAAGAGCTGAAAAACTTTATCAAGTTATATGAAATTGGAATTCCCCAGGCGATGAATGATGCAGTTTGGATTTACAGGCATAATTTCGAACAAAACCTTGGTCTTAAATTCATAGATTGTCTTAAATCTCTTCATCAAATCCTTTACGATAAAAGTATGGAAGGTTCGAGGGCAATGCAAAATGGTGATTTTGGTCAGGATCAGAAAGGCGAAGAGCCCTGGTATTCGGATGATCAGGAGGAGGTATACGAAGATGATGAATGAGAATGGTTTTTTTAAGAATATAGAAGAGGAATACGTAAAATCATTGCCACCGCGCAGCTTTTCAGGTTCGATAATCGTTGTGGATTCGGATGACCTGTTTGAAGATGCGAGAATGGCTTTGGAGTGCGAATCCATCCTGGGATTTGACACGGAAACAAAACCCTCATTTAAAAAAGGGCGTTTTCACAGTGTGGCTTTGTTACAGCTTTCAACCCCTGATAAAGCGTTTTTATTCCGGCTGAATAAAATACCGGTACCCCTGTTTCTGATCAGGATATTGGAAAATCCCGCAATTATCAAAGTCGGTGTAGCCCTGAAAGACGATCTGTGCGGACTTAGAAAAATAGTGCCGTTTAATCCTGATGGATTTATTGATTTGCAGCAATTTGTAAAGGAATTCGGCATAGAGGACAATGGACTCAAAAAACTGGTTGCGAATATTCTGGGTTTTCGGATTTCAAAAAGATTCCAGACTTCAAACTGGGAGCAGGAAATATTAAGCCCGGAACAGCTTGGGTATGCAGCCACCGATGCCTGGGTTTGTCAGCAGATCTATTCAGCCCTTTCAAATCACCACGATCTCTCAAATGGATCCATTTATCCGGATTTTCCTGAAACCAGGTAAGGAACAGTCGATCAAGCGTCTTCATCCCTGGATATTCTCTGGCGCTATTAACAGGATTGATGGCAAACCTGCGGAAGGTGATATTGCTGAAGTTTACTCATCGAAAGGTGAATATCTCGCAACAGGTCATTACCAGATCGGGTCCATTGCCATCCGATTGTTTTCTTTCGCGCAGGTAACTCCCGACATCGGTTTCTGGCAGAAAAAGTTTCAGGATTCATATAGGTTGAGGACTTTCCTCGATTTAACAGACAGCGAAAAAACCAACGTTTACAGGCTGGTGAACGGGGAAGGGGACGGTATGCCCGGATTCATAGCGGATTATTATAATGGTATAGTTGTAATGCAAATGCATTCCATAGGCATGTACCGGCTCAGGGAGCTTTTTACCGATATCCTGAAAGAATTGTACGGGGGAAAGCTTGTTTCGGTTTATGATAAAAGTGAAGGGACAATTCCATCTAAAGCCGGGCTGGATGCCAGGAATGAGTTTGTTTTCGGGAATCAGCAGGCGATGGAGATCAGGGAAAACGGATGCCGGTTCCTGATAGATGTCGTTAGTGGTCAAAAAACAGGTTTTTTCATTGACCAGCGCGACAACAGGAAATTGCTGTCCCGGTATGTTAACGGAAAGGAGGTACTCAATATGTTCTGTTACACCGGAGGTTTTTCAGTGTATGCATTGCAGGGAGGCGCTGCCCTCGTTGATTCCGTTGACAGCTCGGCGCAGGCTGTGGAATTGACCGTCCGGAATGCTGAACTGAATGAGGCTGGGCAAGGAAAGCACCGGGCCATTGATGCCGAAGCCTTTGAATTCCTGAATGGAATAAAGGACAAGTACGATGTGATTGTCCTGGATCCGCCTGCTTTTGCAAAGCATCAGGATGCCCTGCGAAATGCCTTGCAGGCTTACAAACGTCTGAATGCAAAGGCGATCGAAGGGATCCGTCCAGGAAGCATTATTTTTACCTTTTCATGCTCACAGGTTGTATCGACGGAGAATTTCAGGAAATCAGTATTTGCCGCTGCAGCCAATACCGGCAGGCACGTCAGGATACTTCACCAGCTTACCCAGCCGGCGGATCATCCCGTCAGCATATACCATCCTGAGGGAGAATACCTGAAGGGTTTGGTTTTATATGTTGAATGAATTTTGCTAAAGCGTAGTTTGCAACTATGCCCCCCGCTTGGCGTAGTTTGCAACTACGCCCCTGCTTGGCGTAGTTTATAACTACGCCTATCCCCTGCCAGTGCTATGTGCCACGCCCCGCTTAGCGTAGTTTATAACTACGCCTTCCTAATCTTTCTTCACCATTTCCCCCTTCTCATAAATCCCGCTCTGGCTTGTTCCATTGGCCCAGGTATATTTTCCCTTTCCCTGGAACAGATTGTCTTTAAAATAACCGGTATACTTATCTCCGTTGGGATAGAAATAGATTCCATACCCGTTCTGAATCCCATTGTCCCATGCACCGATGTATTTCGAACCATCAGGCCAGATATATGTTCCCTGACCCTGGAACTTATCCTTTACCCACATCCCGTCATAGGAGGTGCCGTCCATGCTCTTCAGCATCCCGCGACCTTCCCTGAGGCCATTGACAAAACTGCCCTCGTAGGAAAATCCGTTTGAATAAACATAAATACCCTTGCCGTTTTCACAGTTCCCAAAAGTACAGCCCTGCTGATCCTGGGCATGGATCAGATAAGGAGAAAAGAAAATAATGGAGAGGATTATCCTTAACATCGTTTTTATTATTAAAATTGTAAAAGCTTCCATAATACCAGTCTGATTTCAGGCGGCATTAATGACTTTTACGTATTGCATCTTCACCGGTTACACTTTTTGTGAATTCATCAGAACGGCTTAACCCTAAAATAAAATATTAAAAATGGATGATAACGGTCGGCAAAGATCGGACCTGATCTGGATCGGGTTCATGGCTGTCATTAGTCTTGTTATTCACCTTCTTGCATACAAAACACTTGGTTTTCATCGTGATGAATACCTGTATCTTACCCTTGGCAAGCATCTTGGGGCTGGTTACTGGTCAAATCCCCCATTGATAGGGATTATCAGTTTTCTTTCACAACTGCTGCCGGGAAATGCATTATTTGCCGCCCGCCTGTTTCCGGCACTGGCAGGAGCCGTTGTAGTGTTGCTGACAGGGCTCGCATGCAGGGAACTTGGCGGTAAAACCTATGCTCAGATATTGGCCTGTATTGCACTTATGTCTTCGATCCTCTTTTTGCGTGCATTTTCAATGCTGCAGCCGGTTTCATTTGATATCCTTTTCTGGACGCTGATCCTTTACCTGGTTTTGCGATATGTTAATACAGAAAAACCTGTATACCTCATATTTATCGGTGCTGCCTTTGGATTGGGGATATTGAATAAATATATGGTGGTATTTCTTGCAGCCGGCCTGGCCCTTGCCATATTACCGACTTCATACCGAAAACTGTGGATCAGCAAATATATGGGATTGGCCGTGGTGGTCGCTTTCCTGCTGTTTCTTCCCAACCTCTGGTGGCAATATTCGCATGGATTTCCCGTGTTTCATCACATGCGGGAACTGGCTGAAACACAGCTTGTGAACGTGAAAAGAATCAACATCCTGCTGGATCAGTTCCTGATGTTTACAATAAGTTCCGTTGTCTGGGTTGCCGGTCTCATTTGGTTGCTCCTTTCCGGCCAGGCTTCAAAATTCAGGCTGTTTGGGTTTACCTATCTGGCTGTGCTTTTCATATTCCTGATATTACGAGGAAAAAGCTATTATATGGCAGGCATGTATCCCTTTCTTATCGCTGCAGGGGGTGTTTCCCTCGAAAGATGGGTGCTATCGGTCAGGTGGAGGATCATAATGGCTGCAGCGATCATCCTGTTGTCACTTCCTCTTTTGCCTGGTGCAATGCCTATAATGTCTGCAGAAAAACTGGCCCGTTATTTCGGTAATATTCCCCCCTCGATGGGCGGAGAGGCCTTGGTAAGGTGGGAAGATGGCAGGATGCACCCCCTGCCCCAGGATTTCGCGGACATGCTGGGATGGGATGAGTTGGGAAGAATTGTGGTAAAAACATGCGATACGATCACCGATAAAGGAAGCATTATGATATATTGTGAAAACTATGGACAGGCAGGAGCCGTTGATCGCTGCTGCAGTTGCCACGGTTTACCGGAACCGGTAAGTTTTTCCGACAGCTATCTGATGTGGGTGCCTGATACCATTCCCGAAGCGAAAAACATTTTTATTTACATAAATGATGAGCTTGGAAGCGACGTGGATTCCCTCTTCGGTATAACTCACAAAGTCGGCAGCATAACCAACCCTCTGGCCCGGGAATTTAATACCGCGGTGTACCTGTGCCGTTACCCGCGTGCCGACTTCCGTTCTTTTTGGGCCCACAGGGTGAGGGAGGTTAAGAGGGAGGCGGGTTTGTTAGATAAGTAAGCAGTCAGCTTTCCGCCTATAGCCTTTAGACTAACTCTTCAACCACCTCAAAGGCCACGGTAGTTTGTTTCTGTATAACACGGGGTAAAAGGTCTGCTTCGCCCCAAAACCTGCATTGAAGTAAGCAATACCGGGTAAGCAATACCGGGTATGTTTGAGCCTGCAAAATCAAAGACAAGTCCCGTACCTGCATGTTTCATTATCATATGATCCACAAGAAGGTACATGGCCTTGCTTTGCCTCCCTTTGGGGGTGGATGCACAAACCTGGAAAAGGCATCTCCCCAGGGTTGTTATGAACCACCCTACGGCAAGCAGTTCTCCCGTTAAGCTGTAAGCTCCTTTTATTTCGCCTGTCCCGTTTAGGATACTCGCCAGGGTTACACGGTTAAGAGCCGGATAAAATCCGGACATACTGCCGGTCAGCTTTTTGTCGAGATGACGCCGTATGTAGTGAGTAAAAACTGTGGCGCCGGGACCAGGCCTGACCGTTATGCCAGCATGGATGGCTTTTTGCACATTTCTGCGACAATTCCGGTGGTAACTGGCTGCCAGTTCCGGGGCATCTGGTGTCAGATCAAGCAGGAAGTTTTTCCTGAATGACAGGGAAAATTCCTTTTGATCAATCCTGTTTTCAGTGTTGAACTGGATCCTTATGTACCTGTATTTTTCGGGTATTTTTGATGTGAACTCAGATACCAGTTCCCCCGATAGTCCGTTGGCAGAGAATATTCCGAGCTGCTGGGTAAAATAGGGTTGGTATAAATAGTCAATTCCATATTTATGACCGTGCGTTAAAGGCATAACAGCCCTGTAATCGTCACTGATCAGTGCCTTCCATTCCGGACAAACCGCATCAAGCCACCACGACAGGGCATAAGGCATCCTATTGGCCGATTGCTCAATGCAGTCGTCCCATTTCTTCTTGTCAATGTCTTTATGATCTAAGTACCTGGTCATCTATGCTACCGACTTCGTGCTTCCAACTTCGTGCTTCCAACTTCCCACTTCCAACTTCTTACTTCCTCCTCCGCACCTCTTCCACCATTCCCTCAAACACACGCTTCCAGCCCTTCCAGACGCCTGAATCCGAAAGGGATTCATTATGCCAAAGGCTGATAAACTGTCCTTTAACCTTGTAAACCTTGCCAATGATCTTTAGTATCCATGCAATGCTCTCGTCAGGAGTTAACAGCAGATATTGCATGAGCGTAACATCCATTATGGAAAACGGATGGATCATAAGCTTCGTTTCGCTCTCCTGCTCCAGATCGTAAAATCTGAAAGGGTTGCTTGTTCCTGCCCTGAAACCCGGTTGGGATGCGTATCCCATAGAATATTCCTGTTTAATCCCCAGCGGGATAAGCTGGCGATAGGTTTCAGGAAAACCAATCATCAGGAAATGCTGACGGCTCATTTCAGGCTTATTTCCGAGAATATTGGAAAAGCGCTTATATTCCGCAGCCAGAAGGTTATAATTGAAATGCGATTTAAAGGACGGATGTATCCCGATTGGCCTTCCGAAGCTCAAGTCATGCATAAGCTCCTTAAAATGCCATGTATTAAGCGCATAATTTGTATCGTACCCGCCGTAGTTCCCGGTCAGGAAAAAGA
>Ga0209593_10000165_pt1 | contig 35605 bp, 27 predicted proteins | sample PPLLaktember2015_3_FD_187260 | JGI IMG/M metagenome (GOLD analysis project Ga0209593, IMG submission 187260) | Freshwater sediment microbial communities from Prairie Pothole Lake near Jamestown, North Dakota, USA - PPLs Lake P7 Core (6) Depth... | ecosystem: Environmental > Aquatic > Freshwater...
AATTCCGGCGTATCTTGAACCGGATCTCATTACATCCCTTGAATCTCTGGTGAAATGCAGGCCTCCTGAGGGTCATGTGGAAGTGATCGTGGTAAACAACATGCCCGAAAATGCAAGCAGGGAAGTTATTGGGCTTAACGATGAAATTGCAGATAAGACTGCTGCCTGGATCAATAAGCACAGTACAAATGAATTTCACTTTCTTCTGATCAAATCCCTTAAGATGCCTGAAAAGGAAGCCGGGGTCGGTTTCGCGCGTAAAACAGGTATGGACCAGGCATTGTACAGGTTCAACCACAATGATTATCCCGCAGGTATCATTCTTTCATTTGATGCCGACAGCCGGTGTGATCCGGATTATTTCACGGCAATAGAAGATACGATATTTAAATATCCCCTTTTAAATGGATTTAATATCTACTATGAACATCCCGTAACGGGATACGAATTCCCCAAAGTAGTTTACCGGGCCATTGTGGAATATGAAATGCATCTCCGGTATCTGAACCTGTTCATTCGCTTCACAGGCTTCCCCCATGCATATCATACCGTGGGTTCCTGCTTTGGTGTCAGGGCTGCCACCTATGCCCGGGAGGGAGGGATGAATAAGAAAAAAGCGGGTGAAGATTTCTACTTTCTGCATAAAATAATTCCGCTGGGGGAATTCCATGAAATAAACAGTACCCGGGTTATACCATCACCCAGGGAATCCGGAAGGGTACCCTTTGGCACGGGAGCAGCGATCCGTAAATATATTGAGCCGGGAAAACAATGTATTTTCACGTATTCCCCGGCCTGCTTTCATGACCTTAAATCTTTTTTCAGGACGTCCGGGGATTTTTACAGGATGGATCCTGACCAGATTGTCACGACCATATCCTGTTTGCCGGAATCCATTAAGAATTACCTCTCAGACATACATGCCCCGGATTCAATTCTGGAAATAAATGCAAACTCCGGATCACGGGAATCTTTTACAAATCGCTTTTTCAGGTGGTTTGATGCATTCCGGGTCATCAAATACCTCAATTATGCCGGAAGATTGTATTATGAAAAGGTGGAGGTAAGGCAAGCCGTTACAGAGTACCTTAAGGAATCCGGCATATCATTCCCATCCGGAATACCGGATAACCCTGATTTACTGCATATATTGAGAGAGATGGAAAGAACAAGGAGGTGAGATCAGTCCCCGTCAACAATTATAAAAATGTCCTCATCGTCCTTTTTCATAAGATACTGTTCCCTTGCAAACTTCTCCAGGTTATCATTATTTGTTTTCAGTTCTTCGATCCGTTTCCTGTCTTCTTCTATTTTAGCCTGGTAATACTCTTTTTCTTCCATCAGCTGGTTGTATTCCCGTGAATTTTTCCTTCTCTCATTCAGATTATTCTGGTCGAATAATAGCAACCACAAGAGGAATAACAGGGTTGTCAGAATGAATTTGTTCCTTATTACAATTCCATACCGTGAACGGTGAAAAGCCCTTGCTGTTTTCACCCCCGTAACAGACAGATTGCGCAAAATATGCAACAATTTCATGGTATACCTTTAATAAAGTCAAAATTACGAATATCCGGTATCATTCCCGGTCTGGCTGATCCAAACTTATCAACATCACTTTATGAGAAATATCAATATTTAACTGATTCAAAGAATAATTAATATCATTCTTTTGGATTCCCACATTTCATAATTTTGCCGTAAATCAGAAAACTATGCTAGCCACCGGCTTTTTTAATGTTCCCGATCCGCAAAATGAACCTGTATTAAGTTATTCTCCCGGAACACGGGAACGCGATGAATTGAAAAAACAGATCCGGGATTACAGGGAAAACCGGACGGAAATTCCCATGTTCATCGGTGGCCGGGAGGTCACAACGGGTGCCCTTGTGGAGATACATCCCCCCCATGATCACCAGCATTTGCTGGGTCACTATCACCAGGGAAGTGAAAAAGAGGTGACAATGGCCATTGATGCAGCCCTGAATGCCCGTGAAGCCTGGGCATCCCTGCCATGGGAGGAACGGGCTTCTGTATTTCTAAAAGCTGCAGATCTTTTGTCAGGCCCCTACCGGTTAAAAATAAATGCCGCGACCATGCTTGGACAAAGCAAGAATATTTTCCAGGCAGAGATTGATGCAGCCTGTGAACTCACTGATTTCTTGCGGTTTAATGTTAAATACATGACCGACCTGTATAAATTCCAGCCGTATTCCCCTCCCGGGGTCTGGAACCGTTTTGAATGGAGGCCCCTGGAAGGCTTTGTTTTCGCCCTTACGCCCTTTAACTTTACTTCCATCGCAGGAAATCTGCCTACTGTTCCTGCAATCCTGGGAAATGTGGTGATCTGGAAGCCTTCCAAAGCCCAGATCTATTCTGCAAAGGTAATTATGGATGTTTTGAGGGAAGCGGGTTTGCCAGACGGGGTGATCAATATGATCTTTGCCCCGGGACCGGTGGTAACCAGTGTTATTCTTTCACATCCTTTTTTTGCCGGATTACATTATACCGGTTCCACCGAGGTCTTCCAGAATATATGGAAAACCATCGGGCATAATATATTCAGATATCATGCTTATCCAAGGATTGTCGGGGAAACCGGTGGTAAGGACTTTGTTGTGGTCCACCAGTCCGCTGATGCCCGGCAGGTTGTTACTGCCATCTCAAGGGGAGCCTTTGAATACCAGGGCCAAAAATGTTCGGCTGTATCAAGGGTATATATTCCCGACGTGATGTGGCCTGCCATAAAGGATATGCTGCTGGCTGACCTGGCCTCATTTACAATGGGAGGGCCGGAGGATTTTACCAATTTTATCAATGCCGTAATTGATGAACCTTCCTTTTCCAGGCTCAGGCGCGTGATTGAACGGATCAGGCGCGAAAAAAAGGCAAAAATTATTTCGGGCGGAAAATGTTATAAGGGAACCGGTTATTTTATTGAACCCACCGTGGTGCACACAGTAGATCCTCTTTATTTTGCCATGCAGGAAGAATTTTTCGGCCCCATCCTGACCATTTACGTTTATCCGGCCGGTAAATTTATAGAAACCCTGGATCTGTGTGACCGGACCTCAAATTATGCCCTCACAGGATCAATATTTGCCCGTGAACGCGATATTATAGAACTGGCCGCCAAAAAGCTCGTAAACGCAGCCGGCAACTTTTATATAAATGATAAACCCACCGGTGCCGTGGTAGGGCAACAACCTTTCGGAGGGAGCCGGGGATCCGGAACCAATGACAAGGCCGGATCGTTCCTGAATCTGATCCGGTGGCTGTCCCCGCGTTCCATTAAAGAAACATTTGTCCCACCGGTGAATTACAGGTATCCGTTTATGGTGGAACGGTAGTTCACTACCAGCCCTGAAAGGGCATCATCATTAGCACAGGGCATCGCCCTGTGTTTAAAATTGACATATGAACCCGAGCTCTGCAGGAGCGTAATCAAATACTAAAATTCCAACCATGCCCCTCAGGGTTGCGGCCTGTTTACAAATACGGAATAATTTTTTCCAACTGGTTGGCCCTTGAACCTTTGATCAGGATATAGTGGTCCTTTACAGGGTGTTCGGTAAGATAACGAAACAATTCACCCGGGCTCTCAAAGTAAAGAAAACCCGTACCTTTAATTGCTTTTTCAAAAGGTTTGCCCAGGCAGATCACGAAATCCACTTTGAGATCCCTGAGATACCTTATCAATGCTGAATGTTCCAATTCAGAGCATTCCCCCAGCTCACGCATTTCGCCCAGGATCAGGAGCTTATTACGTTCTCCGGACAACAGGAATTCATCGATGGCTACGCGCATGCTTGAAGGATTTGCATTATAAGCATCCATGAACAGGCGGTTTTTTCCTGTTTCAATAAGCTGGGAACGGTTATTCATCGGGGTATATTCCTGAATTGCCTGCCTGATCAGGGGAATCGCGACATCCATGTGAATTCCAGCACAGCAGGCCGCCAGCAGGTTCTCCGCATTGTATTGCCCGACCAGGTTGGTCTCCAGGTCAAAGGTTGCCGGACCGGATGTTACCGTGACTGCTAAAAATGGATTGCTTTTTTTTGCTGCGATCCGGATCCCGTGTTCCCCGTTATAATATACCACGTTCCGGTAACTGTCCGGAACCAGTTGCCTGACATGTTCATTGCCCTCATTAAGGAAAATGGTTTTCCGGTTTTCCATCAGGAATTCAAACAGTTCACCTTTAGCCCTGGCCACACCTGTTATGCTGCCAAAACCCTCCAGATGCGCCTTGCCAACATTTGTAATAAGGCCCATATCAGGTTTTGCAATGGAACACAGGTCTCTGATCTCTCCCGGATGGTTTGCCCCCATTTCAACAATCCCGATTTGCGTTTCCTTATCCATCGCAAGCAACGTAAGGGGGACTCCGATATGGTTGTTCAGATTCCCGGTGGTGGCATATACCCTGTATTTCTTTGAAAGCACACTCCTGCACAATTCCTTTGTTGTTGTTTTTCCGTTTGAGCCTGTTATCGCCAGAATTTTCAATTCAGTCTGCGTCCTGTGATAAGCAGCCAGCCTTTGCAGGGTTGTGAGGCTTTGTTCCACCTTATAAATCCGGGGATGCGATATTCCTGGTTCCTCATCCACAATGGCAGCAGCTGCACCGTTTTCAACAGCCTGGTGCGCAAAAAGATTTCCGTTAAAGTTATCTCCTTTCAGACCAAAGAAAATACAACCGTCGGTGATCTTCCTCGAATCAATTGAAACCACTCCTTTTGCAAGGTAAATTTTATACAGGTCCTGTATATCCATATGCAATTATAGCAAAAAAAAGAGATCCCTCTGTTTGGAGAGACCTCTTCATTTTCCGGGACTATCAGTATTTCCGGATTATTTTTTTCGTTTAAGCCCCTGGCTGCCGGCCCTGATCATTGCACACCTGAATCCAAGGTCATCCCTGGATTGTTCTTCGTCAAGGAATCTGCGGGCTCCCGGGCTCAGCCAATAAGCCCTGTCGCGCCATGAACCGCCTTTGTACACCCTTGATTTGTCGCTTATCAGGGAAGTTTCTGTCCCCGGCTTTTGTGAATACATGCGGTCTGAATTGGCGGCCTGTGCCTTGGAATCATTATTCCAGTCAAATCCGTCTATCACACTCGATTCATAATCGCCATCCTTATAATTCTTATAATATGATTTCTTATAATTCCACCGGTTAATGGCTTCCTCTTCGGTCACATCACGGTATTTAAGCCTTCCCAGGCTGTCTTTCTGGGCTACGTTTCCTTCCTCATCTGTTTCGAGTGTCTGGAAAACATTGCCGCGGAAGGGATTGAACTCATCAACGTCGGCAGAGGTAAGGGGCCTGTAAACATCAAGAACCCACTCATTTACATTCCCTGCCATACAGTATAATCCAAAGTCATTGGGCCAGAACGATTCAACCGGTGCAGGTATGGTGGCATTGTCGTTTAAGCTGCCAGCGGTTCCCATTAAGTCTCCACGGCCGCGTACAAAGTTGGCCCTCATTTTACCCCGATCCGATTTGGAATCATTTCTGACGTTGTGGCCATCCCAGGGATAGATCCGGCGTTCGTAAACGCGTTCTTCAAATGTGTTCCCGATTAAGGCAAGTGCGGCATACTCCCATTCTGCTTCGGTTGGCAACCTGTATTTGGGTAAAAGCAATCCGTCTTCCACTTTCACTCTCCTGAATTCCTGGTTAGGATCCATGCTTTTGAGATTCTGGTTGACAAGGCCTTCAAACTGACCTGCCAGGTATGACTCCGTATTGAAATTCTCTTCAGCAAGCTGGTTGGGATCAGGCTTGAGAATGCCCTCACGGATCAGAATGCCTTCGTTTACCCTGTCTGTTCTCCAGGAACAATAATCAGTAGCCTGAAGCCAGCTTACACCGATAACAGGATAATCATTATAGGCCGGATGCCTGAAATAATATTGAACATAAGGTTCGTTATATGCCATCGGCCTTCTCCAAACAAGGGAATCGGGCAGAGCTTTTTTGTATACCAGCGGATAATCGACAAATACACGGCTGATCCAATGAAGGTATTCCCGGTAATCCACATTTTTCACCTCTGTCTGGTCCATGTAAAAGGAACTTACAGTAACCCTGCGGGGATTATTGTTCCAATCATAAGGAACATCCTGCTCCACACGTCCCATGGTAAATGTACCGCCTTCAATAAGCACAAGACCGGGACCCGTCTCCTGTTCGTTACCACTTACTACTTCAAACCCTCCGTTTTCCGGGTCATTGTAGTTCCAACCTGTGGTGGATGAAACATTACTGCCACCCTTGGAGCAACCGGAAAGTAAAAGTGCAACAGCAGGGACTGCCAGAAATGCAGAAAACTTAACTTTCATTTGTCTTGATTTTTATTTCCAAAAATATAAAATAATTTATTCCCCCTTATCCTTAAAATCATACTATAAATACGCGGGACATTCAACTTTTTTGAATTTCATTTCATTATACTCAAAGCGATATAAAAAGGTTACTTCATGAGCTGCCATTTTTGTTGACAGGAAGTTTATTTTTTTAAGATTAACGTCATAACTGTATGAAATATTATAATGTTCCCAGGAAATTCCGGCAGCCACGATCAGGGATTCGAATTTAAACTTCAGATTCTGCCTCATCCATCCCCCGATCATAAAATTACCCCCGAATAATACCTGTGAACCCCAAACCAGTTCATGATTTTGTTGCTGCGTTGAAAAAAACACCGACGGATCAAAGATCAGACTGCCGGTTCCTGAACCTTTACGGGCGATGATCCTGCCGCTGACAAAACTACTGTATTTCAACGGCAGCCTGCTTTCAGCAAGGTTGCTGAGTGATTCTTCCGGCCGGGTAATATGGGCCACTGAAAATCCAAAGGAAAAATTCCGGACATTACTTGCTATGACACCCAATCCGAAATCGGGATAACTCCTGCTATAATTGTCAAAAGTAACCTGACCGAAGCTGTATCCCAGGTCGTTCAGAATATCGGATCTGAATACCAGATCATCCGCGTTGAATTTCTTAAAAACATAGGAGGCGCCTATTCCGGCCCTTATCTGCCATTTTGAAGTCAACTGAAACCGGTACCCATACATAAGACTGGCTGATGTTCGGTTGATCACCCCGCTTCCCTGCATGTCGTTCAGAAAGCTAACACCAATTCCGCTGTTCAGGACATCCAATGGCAGAACTATTGTTGCACCGTATGTTATGAACGTTGCCGGTATGCCCGGCCACTGATTCCGGTAAGTGAATCCGGCCTCCACACTGTTGGGAAGGGCTGCACAGGCCGGATTGACATAAATGAGATTCTGCATATACTGGGAAAAATGAAAATCCTGTGCCCTGACGGCCCATGACAACATTAACCCGGTTATGAATAAAGCAGCTCTTCTATTAGTATCCACTGGATATTGTAAAGAATTGTAAAACTATAATAATCTTCTGTTGTTTTTGTATACTGATAATAATTGTATTTTTGAAACGTTCATTATTATGCTTTATTTCCTGTGAACCTGACTATTTCTATTTCTATACCCGGAATTTACAATAAGCTCTTTCGATGATCCTGACCCTGATCTTTACGGTTCTGATATTGGTTGTTCCAGGATTACATGCACAAACCAATAACTCATTAAAAACAAATGGGTTAATCCAACAAAGCTCTTCATCCGTGCTTTCTTCCGGTAAATGGTATAAGATCAGGATTCTTCAGAGCGGTATTTATAAACTCACCTACGACAATATTATCTCAATGGGATTTTCGAATCCCTCCTTAATCCGGATCTTCGGAAACGGAGGAGCCATGCTTCCCCTGATGAATGCCTCGCCCCGGTATGAGGATCTGCAGGAAAATCCTGTTTACTTGCACACGGGAGCGGATGGTCAGTTTGGTCCCGGTGATTATGTACTTTTTTACGGCAAGGGTCCTGAAACCTGGACTTATAATTCAGCATCGGATTTTTTTGAGCATACGCTGAATCCATACAGCGAGGCTGCATATTATTTTGTAACCACGGAAGCGGGAGTGGGAAAAAGAGTAACTCAGGCTCCTGAAGTCACGGGCGCACATAACGCCTCGACTTCCAGTTTCACGGACTATGCCTTTCATGAAAGAAATATGCGTAACCTCCTGAAATCAGGAAGAGATTGGTTCGGCGAGCGAATTGATTATTCCGTGTATGATACGGTATTTACTTTTCCAAATCTGAATACGGGAGATCCTGTAAAATTAAAATCAAATGTTTTAAGCCGTTCGGCCAATTCCAAATCTTTTATTTTCCGAACTGACGACCAGATTGTAGGATCAATAACAATTCCGGGAGTTATCCTGTCAAACAGCACGGGTGTGCATGCAAACCAGAAAACCGGTCTTTTCAGCTTCTCATCGGGAGACGACAATGTGAATGTGAGCCTGGTATATAATAAAACAGTAAATTCGGATGAGGGATTCCTTGATTATATTACACTGAATGTGCGCAGAAAGCTTGCCCTTTACGGAGATTTTCTTTTCTTCCGGGATATTTCGGTCACAGGTACAGGGAAAATAGGGCAGTATACGATTGAAAACTGCAACAGCAATACTGAAGTGTGGGATGTCTCTGATTTCAGGAGTATCAGAAAAATCGTTACCAGGCTTACGGGAAGTGTAATCACCTTTCAGGATAATGCTGATACACTCAAAGAATATGTTGCTGTGAATATATCCGGAAATTTTCCCGCTCCTGAAATTACAAGCGACAAGGATGATCTTGGCCTGGTTGCAAACCAGAACCTTCATTCAACGGAACCGGGACAGATGCTGATCGTAACCCATCCCCTTTTCAGGGAGGCTGCCGACAGTATTGCCGCTTTCCACCGGAATAAGGACAAGCTGAGTGTGATTGTGGCTGACATAGATCAGATCTACAATGAATTCTCATCCGGGGCCCGGGATGTCAGTGCAATCCGCGATTTTGCAAAAATGATCTACGACAGGGCCACGGATAACCATGACCGCCTCAGGTACCTTCTGCTTCTCGGTGATGGCTCCTATAACAACCTGTCCCGTGACGACGGAAATTCCAATTATATTCCTACTTACCAATCAGCCAGTTCCCTGAATGCATCCACTTCCTATGTTTCGGATGATTTCTTCGGTTTTATGGGAAATGCTGAAGGAGGCTCAGAAACCATGGAAGCTTACTCACTGGATATCGGGATAGGACGTCTGCCGGCCAAGTCTGCCCAGGAAGCCATGACCCTGTACAGAAAAATTAAAAACTATAACACGAGCGAAAACAGCCTTGACTGGCGGAACAACATTCTTTTTGTGGGAGATGATGAAGACTACAATACCCATATGAGCCAGGCCAACAGCCTTGCAGACTGGGTCAGAAACACCTATCCTCAATATGTGGTGAAAAAAGTACTCCTGGATGCATACAAACAGGTCGCGACTTCCACCGGTGCGCGGTATCCCGAAGTAAACCGCATAATAACCAACAATATACAAAAGGGAATTCTTATTTACAATTATACCGGGCACGGTGGCGAGCGGGGAATGGCAGCGGAACAGATCCTTATGCGCGAAGATCTGACCAAACTCACCAATTCGGGAAATCTGCCTTTGTTTGTGACCGCCACTTGTGAATTCAGCCGTTTTGATGACCTTACCGATGATGACGGGAATCTGATCGAGAGTACATCAGCAGGGGAAACTTCCCTTCTGAACGAAAAAGGAGGAAGTATCGCCCTTTTCTCCACTACACGAATAGTTTATTCCGACCGCAATCACTTTCTCAATACAAAATTTTACCATGTGGTCTTTGAAAGAGACAATAACGGGCAGTATTACAGGCTCGGCGATGTGATCCGGATGACAAAAGACTCAACGGGAATTCAACGCAACAAACTGAATTTTATCCTGCTGGGTGATCCGGCCCTTTCTCTGGCCCTTCCGGAATATACTGTGAAAACCGACTCCCTGAATGGCATTGCGGTCCTTAATCCCCTTGATACCTTAAAAGCCTTTTCCCATGTGCGGATTTCAGGACATCTTGAGGATACCGATCAAAATCCGCTCACCACGTTCAACGGAACAATCTATCCCTCAGTATTTGATAAAAGCCTGACCGTCACATCCCTGGCCAATGATGGTGGAGATCCCATGCAATTTGAAACCCAGGAAAATCTTTTATTTAAGGGAAAGGCTACTGTTAAAAACGGTAATTTTTCATTTGAATTCCTGGTTCCGAAAGACATTACCTACAGTTTTGGAAATGGTAAGATTGTGTATTATTCCCAGGATTCAACACTGGATGCAAACGGATATTTTGATAATTTTATCATCGGGGGAACAAATCCTGAAGCCACGGGCGATGAGGAAGGTCCGGATATCTCTCTGTATCTGAACGACATCCACTTCAAGGATCAGGGCATTACAAGTCCTAATCCGGTTATTTATGCCCTCATTTCCGATGAAAGCGGTATAAATATGGTTGGGAACGGTATTGGTCATGATATTACGGGGGTGATAGACGGAAGGGTATCAGATCCGGTCATTCTCAATGACTTTTTTGAGACGGATCTGAATGATTTTTCAAGCGGTCGCCTATCTTACCCCATGGAAAATCTCAGTGAAGGAATGCACTCATTGCGCGTAAAGGTCTGGGATGTATTCAATAATTCATCTGAAATGACCATCGAATTCAGGGTAATTTCCGGTGAAGGTCTGACCGTGGCCAATATTTATAACTATCCCAACCCCGCCGCGGAATTTACCTGGTTCAGGTTTGAACACAACCGGCCAGGAGAAGAACTGCAAATTGACATAGATATTTTTAATATGGAAGGCCGTAAAGTGGCAGTCCTCAACCAAGTCTACTTTTCAACCGGGTTCAGCTCCGAACCCCTGGAATGGGACCTGAAAGATTCGGGAGGAAATCCGCTTCGCCAGGGAGTGTATCCCTACCGCATCCGGATTACGGATGCCAATGGCCATTTTACAGATAATTTTAGTAAACTGATAATCGTAAGACAATAATTTTAATCATTATCCAGTTCTTTGGATGCGGATATTTGATCCGGTTTTTTTTTATTTAAATAATTATAACTTTGTGCCATTAAATTTTAAGCTAATGATTTTAAGAAGATTAACGTGTACTTTCTTTTTTGTGATCGGATTATACAATACAGCTTCCCCGCAAGGTCCGGGTCCTGTTACCAACAAATTGCTGGGTACTTTAAATGCAATTCAAACCACGGTCCCGTTTCTTACAATTGCCCCCGATTCAAGGGCAGGTGCCATGGGCGACCTGGGAGCCGCAACATTGCCTGATGTGAACTCCCAACATTGGAACGCGGCCAAGTATGCTTTCATTAATGGTCAGTTTGGGGTTTCCCTTGCCTACACACCTTGGCTCAGGAGCATTGTAAATGATATCAACCTGGGTTATCTTACAGCCTATTACCGTTTTGACGATAAGCAGGTTGTAAGTGCCTCGTTACGTTATTTTTCTCTCGGAGAGGTCATCTTCAGGGACATTGAAGGGGTGCTGGTAGGCAATTTTAATCCAAATGAGTTTTCCATAGACGCAGGATATTCACGCCTATTCTCAGATTATTTTTCAGGAGCCCTGGTGCTGAGGTTCATTCGTTCGGACATTACCGGTGGTGGCAGTATTGGAGGCGTTTCCTATAATGCAGGATATTCGTTTGCCGCCGACCTTGGCTTTTATTATCAACATCCGCTTGAACTTGCGGGACATAATGGCGAGATTGCCTGGGGTACCAATTTTTCCAACCTGGGAACTAAAATATCCTATACCGAAGGCACTGAAAAACAATTCATTCCGGCCAATTTCCGCCTTGGAGTGCGTTACTCGCTCGACCTGGATGAATACAATTCAATATCTGCGGCCGTGGATGTGAATAAACTCCTGGTTCCCACACCACCTATTACCAACGAAACGGGAGACACCATATATTTCGGCAAGAAGGCTCCTTCCTCCCTTCCGTTGAGCTGGATCCAGTCGTTTTACGATGCTCCGGACGGTTTCAGGGAAGAAATGCATGAGTATATGATTTCTGCCGGTCTTGAATATTGGTACAGGAAGCAGTTTGCCATTCGGGCCGGATATTTCAATGAGAGTGAAAACAAAGGCAACCGAAAGTATTTTGCCACCGGCATCGGATTGAAATTAAATGTCTTTTTCATCGATTTCTCCTACCTGATTTCAACATCAGGCAGAACAAACCCATTGGCCAACACCATGAGGTTTACACTCGGGCTTAATTTCAATGAACGCTGAGAACCCGGCAATTAACATCCGGGTAGGTTTGGGGTATGATGTTCACCAGCTGATTCCCGGCCGTAAGCTAATAATTGGAGGCGTAGTTATACCTCATGAGAAGGGTCCTCTTGCCCATTCGGATGGAGATGTCCTGATCCATGCGCTGTGCGATGCACTGCTGGGCGCGGCGAACCTGCGCGACATAGGTTATCACTTTCCTGATTCATCCGGCGAATTTAAGGACATCAGCAGCCTGGTCCTGCTGAAACGCACAATTAAACTCCTCGCACAACACGGGTACCGTTTGGGTAATGCAGATTCCACTCTCTGTCTCGAGCGTCCGAAAATAATGGATTATATTCCCCGGATGATTGAAAATATTGCCGGTGCAATGGAAACCACCCCGTCACAGGTTTCCGTAAAAGCCACTACCCAGGAAAAAATGGGATTTGTCGGAAAGGAGGAAGGCATTGCCGCCTACGCCGTGGTATTGATCTATCCGGTATCATGAGCCTGATAGTTGTGCTGGGTGCCAGTCCGAATCCCGACAGATTTTCATATAAGGCCGTGAGAAGCCTTACCCGGCATAACTTCCAGGTCATCGCAATAGGTAAGCGAAGCGGTTGTATTCAAAACATACCCATTATTACCGAACAGCCCCCACTGTCCGGCGTTCACACGGTTGTAATGTACCTTGCCCCCTACCATCAGGGTGAGATTTTCGACTATGTCCTGTCCCTTCATCCGAAGCGGGTTATTTTTAATCCCGGAACGGAAAGCCCTGAATTTGATGAATTTCTGGAAAGCTATAATATTGAGATCGTTCATGATTGCACCCTGGTTATGCTTTCCACCGGCAGGTTTTAATCCCCGCACGACCTAAAGACCGCAAGACCGCAAGACACCCAATTCCACTATTGCATTTCTCCATTTAGTCACTATTTTTGTCGCCAAATCAATACCTTTAATATGAAAGCATATGTATTCCCGGGTCAGGGAGCCCAGTATGTGGGCATGGGCAAAGATCTCTATGATAATTTTTCTTCGGCAAAGGAATTATTTGAACAGGCCAACGATATTCTCGGTTTCAATATTACCAGTCTGATGTTTTCCGGTACGGATGAAGACCTGAAACAAACTAAAGTAACGCAACCTGCGATATTCATCCATTCGGTCATTCTGGCCCGTGTTCTGGGCAATGCATTTCGTCCTGACATGGCTGCAGGGCATTCCCTCGGTGAATTCTCCGCGATCGTGGCGGCCGGAGCATTATCATTTGAGAACGGATTGAAACTGGTGTCCGCGCGTGCCCGGGCTATGCAGAAGGCATGCGAACTACAGCCTTCCACTATGGCGGCCATTCTGGGACTGGAAGATAACCTGGTCGAAAAAATTTGTAGGGGAATTCAGCATATCGTAGTTCCGGCCAATTACAACAGCCCGGGTCAGATTGTTGTATCCGGGTCAGTCGAAGGCATTGATGCCGCGATTGAACAACTGACAGCAGCAGGCGCCAAAAGGGCTATCAAGCTACCCGTTGGTGGTGCATTCCATTCACCCTTGATGGAACCTGCACGCATTGATCTTGAAAAAGCCATTGACAAGGCTGACTTTAAGCGACCCGTTTGTGCAATCTACCAAAATGTTACAGCATTGCCGGCCACTGATCCCGGGGTAATCAGGGAAAACCTGAAAAAGCAACTGACCGCACCGGTAAAATGGACCCAATCTGTCAGGAATATGCTGGCAGACGGGGCTGACACTTTTTATGAGGTCGGACCGGGAATGGTATTGCAGGGACTCATCAAAAAAGTGGACAGGAACGTAACAGCAGAAAGTGCAAAACCCTGAACCTGAAATAGTGCTCCGTATTCCAATCGCCGTGTTCCCCAGGGTAAAAAAAGAAACTGCGTCTTTTTTCCATGTGCCGATTTTTTTTATAACTTCAACCGCAACATGAGCGATTTTTATTCTGTAGTATGAAAAAATTCTGGATCTGGTTTTTACCGGGTGTGGTCGTTGGATTGTTAATCATCGGATCCGGATCGGTTTTGGTCAAACGTACCTCTGAAAACGAATACTGCAATTCCTGCCACAATATACATCCGCATGCCACTGTTTCCTGGAAGCAATCGGTTCATTACATAACAGGATCAGGTTACCGGACAAACTGCGTGGATTGTCACCTGCCACCCAAAGGTCAGGGATATCTCGCTGCAAAGATTAAAACCGGCGCCCGGGATGTTTGGAGCAAATGGACCAAAGATCCTGCTTCTTTAGACTGGCAGGAACGATCACAGCTGGAACACGCCCGGAAATATGTTTATGAGGCATCCTGTCTGGCATGCCATGTAAACCTTTTCCCTCCCGAGCTTACAAAGGAAGGGGAAGATGCCCATTTGTATTATACCAGTGCAAACAAGCCGGCTGACCTGCAATGCATCAACTGTCACCTGAATGCCGGCCATTATATCGAAGGCTATGTGCACGGCGGGAATGCCGATTTTGTGAAAACCACATTCAGCACTATGCCGAAATTTACTGCACCGGCTGTTGTAAGCCGGTTTGAAACCTTTACTGAACAAATACCCGGTTCGGCAGTCGCCTTCAGTATGATCGCCATACCGGGAGGTTCCTTTATGATGGGATCATCTGAAAATGAACCCCGCAGGGGTATCGATGAAGGTCCCGTCAGGGAGGTCAGACTTGATTCATTTTATATGGCCAGGGTGGAGACCACATGGGATGAATATCTTGCCTTCTATGCCCAGACTTCTGCCGAAGGAAGGTCAACGGATTCAGAGGGACTCAGGACTTCCGCACGGGAAACGGATGCTATAACCGGTGCCACCCCTCCATATGGTCAACCCGATCAGGGTTGGGGGAAAGGGCAAAGACCAGCCATTTCGATCAGTTTCCATGCCGCTGAAACATACTGCAAATGGCTTTCGAAGGTGACAGGAAAAAAATACAGGCTGCCGACCGAAGCGGAATGGGAATATGCATGCCGGGGTGGTACTGGTACTCCTTATTTCTTTGGAGGAGACCCGGATCGTTTTGAGAAAAAAGGTCTGAGGGCCAGGATTTCGAGGAATGATACTGCCGGTATCAATACTTATGTAGTTTATACTGAAAACAGCCCTGGTAAAACCCAGGAACCCTCATTTGTGTCAGCAAATCCTTTTGGCCTGAAAAATATGTCAGGCAATGTGGCTGAATTCTGCAGCGATTTTTATCAGCCGGATGCATATGGCAAAAACCCGTCGGGCATTCTGGTCAACCCAAAAGGACCTGAATCGGGTAAGGAGCATGTGGTAAGAGGAGGATCATTCAGGGATCCTGCCGGCCGGGTAAGGAGTGCTGCCCGCAGTTTTACGCACACGGATGCCTGGCTTCATACAGATCCCCAGATGCCCAAGAGCATTTGGTGGTATTCCGATTGCTTTCATGTCGGATTCAGGGTAGTGTGCGAATTTGACGCAAACACTGGAAATACCCGGAATTAATAATTCAGAAGAAAACCAGAAGAACGAGATTTTTTTAACTAACTATAATATCATACTCATGAAGAATTACCGGATTTCAAGACGTAATTTTCTTGGCACCTCGGCTGCTGCGGGATTGACAAGTATTACCTTCCCCTCCATCATAACCGGATGCACATCAGAAAAGGGAAAAAAAGAAGTTACAGTTCCTACATTTCTTGATCAGGCACCTGATGGCCAGGAACTGAAGGCAGGTCTGGTCGGTTGCGGCGGACGGGGCTCCGGAGCTGCAGTTGACTTTCTGAACGCTGGTCCTAATCTCAAAATCACCGCACTGGGGGATGTATTGCAGGACAGGATCACCTCATGCAGGGAAGAACTTAAAAAACAAAAAGGTGCTGAAGTAGCCGATGAGAATTGCTTTGTCGGATTTGATGCAATCCGGAAAGTGATCGAATCCGGGGTGGACATTGTAATTCTTGCCACCCCTCCCTATTTCAGGCCGGAACATTTCGCCGCTGTTGTTGAAGCCCGTAAACATGTTTTCCTGGAGAAACCGGTATGCGTTGATCCTGTGGGTGCACGATCTGTAATTGCCACAGCCCGCAAAGCCCAGGGACTCGGATTGTCAGTCGTAACGGGCACACAGCGCAGGCACCAGCGTGATTATGTTGCCAACTATAAAAATGTGGCCGAAGGCATGATCGGTGATATTGTATCCGGCAATTGCTGGTGGAATGGAGGTAAGCTCTGGCACCGCGATCCCAATCCCGAATGGTCCGAAATGGAGTACATGATCCGAAACTGGGTCAACTGGTGCTGGCTTTCGGGAGATCACATTGTGGAACAGCATGTACATAATCTGGATGTCATTCACTGGTTCACAGGAAAATATCCTGTTAAAGCAACAGGTTTTGGATCCAGGCTAAGAAGGATCACTGGTGATCAGTATGATAACTTCAGTGTGGATTATGTATTTGACAATGGCATGCATGTACACAGTATGTGCCGTCAGATCAATGGTTGCGTGAATGATGTTTCCGAACGCATCCAGGGCACCAAAGGATCGACCAATTGCAAGGATACGATCTGGGACCCCACCGGAAAAGAGATATGGAAATACTCCTATCCGGCTGATGAGAGCGGACAGCCAATGACAGATGTTAAAATAAGCCCGTATGTACAGGAACATATAGACCTGGTTACCTCAATACGCTCGGGCAAGCCGTTCAATGAAGCTGAAAATACGGCCATGTCAACCCTGGTTGCGATCATGGGAAGAATATCAGCCTACACCGGTAAACTCGTTACACTGGACGAAGTCATGAATTCGGAGATGAAACTGGGACCCAAAGTGTTTGCCTTTGGTCCTGTAGACGTACCCAAGGAGGTTCCCCTGCCGGGAGAAGCCTATGTGCCCAATGAATGACATGCCCTGGTAAAATCTTAATGCTGACAGATAAGCGAAGTTTTTAACTTCGCTTTTTCTGTATTATTTTTGGCGACTTGCTTCCCAAACCGAAACCATCATGAAAATCCTGAAATTCGGAGGATCCTCCATTGACAGTCCCGAAAACATACAACACGTAAGGAAAATAATCGAATCCCAGACCACCCAGATAATTGTTGTTGTATCCGCTTTCCATGGCATTACGGATCTTTTGCTCGCATTGTCCAAGCTTGCAGCCACCCGGGATAAATCCTTTTTCAGGTTATACAATGCGATAGAGTCGAAGCATATTGAAACGGTGACCCGGTTATTTAAGGAGCCTTTGCGGGAAGAAGTACTAACCGGGGTAAACGGCTATCTCAAAGAACTAATCAGTATTATTAACGGGGTTTACCTTTTGAATGATCTCACACCCAAAGTCCAGGATAAAATTCTCAGTTTCGGCGAAATCATTTCGGCATATATTATCAGCCATATTATTCAAAATGCAGAGGTTGTGAATGTTAAAGGCCTGATAAAAACCGACAGCCATTTTGGCAATGCCCGCGTAAATTTTCCCCTCAGCAATCGCCTCATAAGGTCGCATTTCAGGAATTTCGCGAAAACTGCTATTGTTCCCGGGTTTATTGCGAGCAATGAACATAATGATACAACAACCATGGGCCGTGGCGGTTCAGATTATACGGCGGCCATACTTTCCGCCGCATTGGATGTTGAGCGGCTTGAAATCTGGACCGATGTGGATGGATTTATGACGGCTGATCCCAAGAAAGTTAAAAAGGCACTTGCAATTGAACAGTTAAGTTATGCCGAAGCCATGGAATTGTCTCATTTCGGTGCCGAGGTTATCTATACCCCTACCATTCACCCTGTGTATCAGAAAAATATTGAGGTTGTTATTAAAAATACCTTTAATCCCGATGCCCGGGGTACGCTCATATCAAAAGATTCAGGTGTTCAGTCTTTGTCACTGATCAAAGGCATTTCCTCGATTGATGATATCAACCTGATTACGCTCCAGGGTGCCGGTATGGTGGGCGTGAAGGGGATATCCTCCCGGCTTTTCGGAACCCTGGCCCGGCAGGACGTTAATATCATCCTCATCACGCAGGCTTCATCGGAATACTCCATAACCTTTGCCATTAATCCGAATGATTCAGGGCTGGCACTTTCTTCCCTTGAAAAGGAATTCGAGCCGGAAATAAGGCTACGGAATGAACTGAATATCATCGTTGAAAAAGAACTTTCCATTATCGCCATCGTTGGTGAACAGATGAAAAATACACCCGGCATATCAGCCAACCTTTTTGCCTCCCTGGGAAGGAATGGTATCAGCGTGATCGCTACTGCCCAGGGTTCTTCTGAGTTGAACATTTCAATTGTCATAAAAAAGGAAAGCTTGCACAAGGCTCTTAATGTTATCCATGAAGGCTTTTTTCTTTCGCATTATAAAGAACTGCATCTTTACCTTGTAGGGACCGGTACGGTTGGCGGGAACCTTCTCAGACAAATTATGAACCAGCAGGAGACACTGCTAAAGGAACATCATCTTAAAATTAACGTGGTGGGCATCTGCAGGTCGAAGTTAATGCTCCTCAATCCTGACGGGATTAACCTGGTCAATTACCGTGAAGTAATGGAAAAAGAGGGGGAACGGTCCGATATTACCCTTTTTATTCAGAAAATGCAGTACCTCAACCTGAGAAACAGCGTATACATCGACTGTACCTCTGATGCCGGGATTGCAGCTACATACCGCACAGTTCTTAATGGATATGTATCTGTTGTGACTGCCAGTAAGATAGCCTGTTCCTCAGATTATCCTCATTACCATGAGCTTAAAAATACCGCGCGGGAAAAAAATGTCAAGTTTATGTACGAAACAAATGTGGGTGCAGGACTTCCTATAATTAGCACGCTTAATGACCTGATACGCAGCGGTGATAAAATAATCCGTCTTGAGGCAGTGTTGTCGGGCACACTGAATTTTATCTTTAATACAATCAGCGGGGATATTTCCCTTAGCCAGGCAGTCAGGCTCGCCATGGACCATGGATTCGCCGAACCCGATCCCCGCATAGACCTGAATGGTTCCGATGTAAGGCGAAAACTTCTGATCCTCGCCCGTGAGGCCGGTTATGCCTTTGAAAGCAAGGATATCAGCATAATCCCATTTCTCCCTGAGGATTGCTTTACAGGTTCCATTGATGATTTCTGGATCAATATCCGTAAACATGATGCCGGATTTGAAGAAAGAAGAAAACGACTTACCCGGGAAAATAAAAAACTCCGGTTTGTGGCCCGCCTTGAAAACGGGAAAGCAAGCATTGAACTGGAGGAAGTGGGTATAAATCACCCTGCCTATCCCCTTGAAGGCAGCAATAACATAATATTGATCACCACCCTCCGTTATCACGAACAGCCGATGGTAATCCGCGGATATGGCGCCGGTGCTGATGTGACTGCCGCAGGTGTATTTGCCGATATTATCAGGGTAGCCAATGTATAATAAACGATTCCTATGATTAACGCTGTAATATTTGATTTCGACGGTATTATTATTGATTCTGAACCGTTATGGGTGGAAGCGGAAATAGCTGTCTTTGAAACAATAGGCATTAGACTCACCCCTGAATTATGCCGTCAGACGACCGGGCTCAATACACAGGATACCCTGCTTTACTGGTATAACATTTATCATTGGTCCGGAAAGAGCAGGCTTCAGGTTTACAAAGAAATCATGGAAGCCATGCAGGCGCTCATCCTGAAGAAAGTTGAACTCAAAGAAGGATTTCCGGATGTGCTCCAGCTGTTTGTGGACATGAACCTGCCCATGGCTGTAGCCTCAGCATCCCCGCTCAAACTGATCAAAACCGCTCTGAAAAAGTTTCAGCTGTTTGATTATTTTAAGATCATCAATTCAGGTGAAAAGGAGAAATTCGGCAAGCCTCATCCTGCACTTTACCTGGGAGCAGCCCGCAAACTTGGTATCGAGCCCGTTAGCTGTCTGGCCTTTGAGGACTCTTTTAATGGTGCTATTTCAGCCAAGGCGGCACGCATGAAACTGGTTGCAGTGCCAGATGACCATGATTTTATGACATCCAGGTTTGATTTTGCCGACCTGAAAATATCATCCCTCAGGGACTTTAAAATCAAACAACTTGAATACATCAATACGCTGAAGTAGTTTTCAGGCATAATAAAATGAATCGCAGGATACTTTATTATTCAACCAACAGGAAAGCACCCAAAGCAGGCTTCAGTGAGGCATTGCTGAAAGGACTGGCTCCGGACAGGGGATTATATATGCCTGATCATGTTCCGGTGATAGATGACGGAATATTAAAGGAACTCAAGGGCAGGTCATATGCTGAAGTGTCTTTTGTGGTCGCCAGGAATCTGCTGCATGATGAAATTGACGATGACAGCCTGTTATCCATGATAAAGGATGCTTATGGTTTTGATGTTCCCCTGGAGAACATCTATGAACGCAAATACATCATGAGGCTTGACCAGGGACCTACGGCATCATTCAAGGATTTCGCGGCCCGGCTGATGGGAAGGCTCATGCAACATTTTCTCCGACTGCAAAACCGGAATATGCTTATTCTTACAGCCACTTCAGGCGATACCGGCAGTGCAATCGCAAACGCATTTTACGGCCTTGGGAATATCAGGGTTGTGATCCTGTATCCTAAAAATGAAGTGACTCCCAGGCAACGGAAGCAAATGACTACATTGCGGCAGAATATCCGGGTCATTGAACTTGATGGTAAATTTGACGATTGCCAGGCTCTCGTTAAACAGGCCTTTTCAGATCCGGAACTTGATTATCTAAGCCTTTCATCCGCCAATTCCATAAACATTGGACGGCTCTGGCCTCAATCGTTTTACTATTTTTATGCCTGGTCCAGACTATCAGGTTTTCCGGATGATCCGGCCATTTTTGCGGTCCCGTCGGGGAACTTTGGTAATTTGATGGGTGGATTGCTGGCCAAAGCCATGGGATTACCCGTGAAGAGATTCGTAATTGCAACCAATGAGAACAACGAGGTGCCGGTTTACTGGCAAACAGGGCATTATAGTGCGGTAATTCCTTCCCGCAATTGTATTTCAAGTGCCATGAATGTGGGACATCCAAGCAATTTGGCTCGCGTAATTGCACTTTACGGAGGATTAATGGATGAAAAGGGTTTTATATCAAGGGAGCCTGATGTTGCCAAAATGCACACGGATATAGCAGCCTACAGTATTACAGATAAGCAAACCAAACAGACCCTGAAAGATCTGTATGATCGGTTCGGGGTGATTACAGAGCCCCATGGTGCAGCGGGATGGACAGGATTAATGGAATACATGCGCAATTTTCCGTCCGACGCCGATCCGGGACAGCTCGCTATAAGCCTTGAAACAGCCCATCCTGCGAAATTTCCGGAAGAGATTCAAAAAATATTGAAAATCGATCCGCTTTTGCCTGAAAGCCTTTCAGGTCTCGACAAACTGAAGGAAACTTACGACAGTCTTGAAAATGATTATACACAATTCAAGAACTATCTTATAAGCCGATATTAAAATTTGACTATTTTGGCCGAAGAATATTATATCTGACTTTCTATGAAAAAACTTCACGCTGTGTGTTCAGATCTCGAGGGGGTATGGGTACCCGAAGTATGGATCAATGTGGCCGAAAAAACCGGTATCCCGGAACTACGCCTGACAACGCGTGATATGAAAAATTATGACGAATTGATGTGCCACCGGTTAAAGATCCTGAATGAAAGAAATCTGACCCTGCTCGATATCCAAAGGGTGATTGCCACAATCAAACCATTGCATGGCGCGCTGGAAATGATAAACTGGCTCAAGCGGGTTACCCGCTTCATTGTCGTTTCCGATACATTTGTCGAATTTGCGGATCCTCTTATGGAGCAGCTTGACCGGCCAACATTGTTTTGTCATTCGCTTGAAGTTAACGGGCAGGGAATTATAAGCGGTTACCATCTCCGTCAGAAAGATGCCAAACGTGAGACAGTAAAAGCATTGAAAAGCCTTAACTATGAGGTGATTGCCTTTGGTGATTCCTACAATGATATCAACATGCTTAAAGAAGCCGACCAGGGTGTTCTTTTCCGTCCTCCCCAAAATGTAATAGATGACAATCCGGAATTTCCGGTAATGCATGAATTTTCCGAGCTCAAGTGCTTTCTTGAAAGCCGGTTTTTTTAGACGGATTAATACAGGTGGGGATACCGGGCAGGATAGGCCTTGTGCATAATGGCGTAAACCGTTTCAAAAACATTTTCGGCATTCGGATTGGAAAAATAATCACCGTCGGTTGAATAAGCCGGCCTGTGTTCCCTTGCGGCCAATGTCCTCGGTTCCGAGTCCAGGTACCGGAATGCTCCCTGTTCTTCCAGCACTTTCTGCATCATATAGGCTGTTGCTCCGCCAGGAACATCCTCATCAAAGAATACTACCCTGTTGGTTTTCTTTATTGATAGAGCGATAGTCTCTTCAATATCGAAAGGTAACAGAGTCTGGATATCGATAAGTTCAACGCTGATATTGAATTCATTCAGTTGCTTTAATGCATCAAGGGCAATTCTTACACAGGAACCGTACGTAACCAGGGTGACATCTGTGCCCTTTACCAGTATGTCGGGCTTTCCAAGCGGTATCCTGAATTCACCCAGGTTGTCCGGCTTTATTTCCTTAAGCCTGTATGCATTCAACGGTTCAATTACTAGGGCCGGGTCATCGCCTTCAAGCAGGGTATTGTAAAATCCCGCAGCCTGGGTCATATTACGGGGTACACAAACATATATGCCGCGGATTGAATTGATCACCATACTGAGAGGAGAGCCTGAATGCCATATTCCTTCAAGCCTGTGACCCCTCGTGCTAATGATCAGCGGAATCGACTGGCTGCCGGCTGTCCGCCAGTGGGCGGTTGCCAGGTCATCACTCAGGGTTTGCAAAGCATACAAGAGGTAGTCGAAATACTGTATCTCCGCAATGGGCCTGAATCCTCTTAATGCAAGTCCGATTCCTTTGCCGACAATGGATGTTTCCCGGATACCCGTATCAAATATCCGGTGTTTACCGTATTTTTGCTGCAATCCCTCATAGGTCTGGTTTACCCCGCCGATTATTCCCACATCTTCTCCAAATGCCAGCAATAAAGGGTATTTTTCAAAGAGTGCATCGAAATTATCCCTCAGTATTTCCCTTCCGGTCACAACGGGAGAATCCTTTGTATACAGAGGAGCAACCTGTGGAATGTTCAGGGCTGACCTCTCGGTCTCACTGTAAAGAAATGCACTGTATTTTTCATATCCCCCTACATAGTTCCTGCTCAGCCATTCATTAAGCTCATTTTTAAATGAGGCATGCCTGGTGCAATCGCTGCATACATGTCTCAATATCTTTTTGGCCGCACTGATGTTATCCTTGCGAATGGGGTTCTTGATCTGACCGAGGTTATTGGTGTATAAACTGATCTTGTCGAGGTTATCATTGTGACAGACGCAGCTCTTGTTCTCAACAATTTTCAGCAATTCCGACCTCTCGGTCCGTATGGCTTTCTGGTATATGTTCCAGGCTGATTCACGGGCCCTGGCAACTTCGTCAGCCACTTCCTCGTCAAGCAAGGAAAGTTCCTTGTCCGTGATAAGGTGATGCTGTAAAAGCCATTCTTTCATGCCTTTCAGGCAATCGTGCTCCAGCTCCCAATTCAGCCTTTCCTGGGGTTTGTACCGTTCCTGCGAACCCGAAGTGGAATGACCCAGGGGTTGGGTAAGCTCGCGAATATGAAATACAACAGGCACATGCTCGGTGCGGCACTTGTGTATTCCTGTTTCAAACACCTTATTCAGTCCGGCATAGTCCCACCCCATGGCCTCATACAAAATAATGCCGGTTTTGTCGCCGTTCTTTTCAAATCCCCGCAACGCGGCTGAAATATTGGATTTTACTGTCTGAATGCTGCTTGGAACGGATATTCCATAGCCATCATCCCATACAGCAATTGCCATTGGGATCTGCAAAACACCGGCAGCATTCATCACCTCAAAAAAATGGCCTTCCGAGGTGCTGGCATCACCAATGGTACCAAAAACCACTTCATTGCCATTATCGCTGATCCCGCGGAATTCCTGAAATTCCTTGTTTTGCCTGTATAATTTTGAAGCGAGAGCTAACCCGAGCATGCGGGGCATATGACCGGCAGTGGGGGACAGGTCCGCTGCGGAATTTTTCTGCCTGGTCAGATCCAGCCATTCCCCGTGCTCATTTACATTGCTCGTGGCAAAATGATTGTTAAATGACCTGCCTGCATTTCCCGGACTGATATTAATATCGGCAGTGCCATACAATTGAGAAAAAAACTCTTCAACTGTCAGAAGCCCCGCAGCCATCATAAATGTCTGATCACGGTAATAACCCGACCTCCAATCGCCATTCCTGAATTGTTTTGCATATGCGATCTGTGCAATTTCCTTACCGTCACCAAAGATCCCGAATTTTGCCTTTCCGTTAAGGACTTCCTTGCGCCCCGTGAGGCTGCAATGTCTGCTGAGCAGGGCAAGCCTGTAATCGCGCAGAATCACTTTGCGAAATTGTTCAAAGTTTAACTTTCTGAGATCACTTGTTTCAGTTTCTAGCATGCTTCAGTTATTCTGTTTTCGCTTAGTAACATAACAAAGTATAGTTTGTTCGTCATAGCCGTAGCAAAAGAAAGTTTACATCTGTCAGAAAATTTGCAAAATAAAAACCGATTTCCGGATGCAGGAAAAAAGGAAGGTAATTGTAAAAAAAAGGGGCTGATACCTCAGCCCCAACCTAAAACATAAACCTAAATTTAAACCTTGAATGAGATCTTATAAGGATGTTTGTTGCTTATTAATATGACATTTCACAATGAATTTTCACGTAGGAATATCCGGATTCATTTGCATTGTCATCGCGAAAAATTCTCTTTCACAATCCGGAGCCACTGTCTGCAGGTTATTGCCGGCCGACACAAAATGGAAAAAGGAATATATTTGCATATATGTTGAAAATTTTTTGATTTAACTTTGGGCAGTATATCGAAATGGAATGAAATTTGCCTGAATTATGTAAATCCATTGGAATATGCAGCTTCATTATGATTTTTTTCAGACTGAGAATACCCTGCAACCTCAAAAGGGCAGGATTCTTATATCTGAGCCGTTCCTGATGGATAACTACTTTAAGCGATCCATCGTACTGATCACGGAATACTCATCGGAGGGCACCGTGGGATTTGTGCTGAACAAACCGGTGAATATGAAGGTAAATGAAATCATTACCGATTTTCCACCCCTTGATACCACCGTATCCCTTGGCGGACCTGTGCAAACCAATACCCTGCATTATATACATACCCTGGGTGATATCGTTCCGGGCAGCATAAAGGTTATAGACCAGATATACTGGGGCGGAGAATTTGAAGTTATCAAGCGTTTGCTTGAAACGGGAAACCTTAATAATGGAAATATAAGGTTCTTTCTCGGTTACAGCGGATGGCAGGCCAATCAGCTCGAAGATGAACTCTCAGAAAATGCCTGGGTTGTTTCTGAAATAAGCGCCCTGGAGATTATAACCCCCATGAACAAGCACTATTGGAATATGACACTGAACCGCATGGGAAAGAAATACAGGATGTGGTCGAATTTTCCTGAGAATCCCCAGATGAACTGATCGCCTAGCGTAAACCTTTTTTTCCGAATGCTTTTTCATTCAGTGCCCTTGTCAGCAACTGAGCTGTTTTTTTGTAGTAACGTCTCTGCCTGTATGCACCTGCCCATCGAATGCCTGTAAGGGCATTGGTGAGAAAAACTTCATCCGCATCCTCAAGTACTGCCGGAGTAAGGCTGCTTTGCTCATTGACGCGGAATCCGGAATCACCCGACAGTTCAATGATCACCCTGCGCATTACACCTGCTGTGCATCCCTGATTCAACCCCGGAGTGAATACCGAGGAACCATTAATGAGAAAAATATTGGAGTGGCCTGTTCCGGAAATGCGCCCGGATTCATTCAACAGAATCGCGTCATCAAGGTGGTTTTTTCCGCAAAACAGGCCTGTCATCACATTGATCAGGGAACCGGTTGTTTTGATACCCGAAAAGGGGCTGGTATGCAACCGGTACTCCTGACACAGGTCTATTGCAAATCCCCTGTCATTCAGTACATAGAAGTCATCCGGTAACGTCTGGCTTTCCAGAATAAAGGAAATATGGTTGCTTTCCGGGACCAGATTGTCACCAGCCTCCCGGTAAACCGTAAGCCTGATCCGGCCTCCTCCGAAAATGCGATTCCTGTTCAGGAGCTGCACAATCAGGCCATGCAGGTAGTCCTGCGTAAACCAGGCTGGTATATCCATGACAAGTAGATTCATGCCACAAATCAAACGGCTGTAATGGTGTTCCAGGAACTGGGGTTCCGTGGCATAAACATGGATATTCTCGCATAAGGAATCCCCATACCTGAAAGCCCTGTTTCCCGGAAACAGGAAAGGTTCTGATGATCTCCTGAACTCACCATTTACACAGATATACTTCATTTCCGGCATGTCCGTCTTGTATTATTCCTTATATGGAAACGCTAAAGAGCCTGTCCAGGAAATAGCTGATCAAATGATAATCAATGAACAATGGAAAAATAAAACCGAAAAGCGCACCCACCATATGTGCATCATGGTTAACATTATCCGTTCCGCGCCTGCTCATATAATGTGAATAAACGAGGTACAGAATGCCCATGATGATTCCGGGAACCGGCAATATCCCGTAAAAATAAATACGCTCCCAGGGATTGAAAAAAATATAGAAAAAAATCACCGCCGAAACAGCCCCTGAGGCTCCCACCGCATTATACCAGATGTTGTCCCTGTATTTATAGAGACTGATCAGGGAAGCAACAATAATGCCTCCAAAATAAAAAAACAGGTATATTAACTTGCTCCAGTGCTGCATACCAGGATTCAATATTTGCCCCATATATTTTTCTACAATAGGACCAAAAAAGAAAAGCACCATCATATTTATAATGAGGTGCATCCAGTTAGCGTGCAGAAAACCGTGCGTAAGAAGCCTGTGAATTTCCTTGCGGTGGTATACCTGGTAGGGATTGAATTGCAGTTTCGAAAACCACTGATGATTGCTGAAAGCAGGTATGGAGACCAGGGCGGTAAATATTATAATAACATAAGTCATATGCATCAGCGTAATGTTTATTTCAATGTAATATTTTATATATCAGTTCCTTTAACAGGTCACCATCGGATGACATACTGCCTCCCTTGCTCCCGAGATCGGCTTCGCGCAGCCGGGATATAATCTGTCGTGTCCTGGGCAATGGAAAGGCCTTCGCTGCCTGCTGGTATTCACCGGCAAAATACGGGTGAATGCCCAATTCCCTGGCTATGTTTTCCTTGCTGGTATCTGTCAGTCCATGGAATTGAAGGATCTTGACGAAATAATAAAAGAGGGCGGAAATTGTCAGGATCACCGGATTATTCTTTGGATTGGCCGCAAAAAAGCGGATGATGCGGTTTGCCTGCATGATATCCCCGTTTGAAAGGGCACGGGTAAGTTCAAAACTGTTGAAATCCTTGCTGATCCCGATATTCTTCTCAATCAATTCTGCCGTAACATGGGTTGAACCGGCTGGCATAACCAGCAGCAACTTATCCAGTTCACTTACAATTCTGCCCAGGTCGTTGCCCATAAAATCCACAAGCAAAGCCGCAGATTTTTGATCAGCCTGGTAACCTTTATCCTTCAAGTAACCTGATATCCAAGCCGGAACCTTATCCTCCCGCAGTTTATCTGATTCCATCAGCACACCCTTTTCCGCCAGCAATTTGGCGAGTTTGGTTCGTTTGTCGAATTTTTTGTATTTATAGGCAAAAACGAGGCGTGTCGAAGCCATGGGTGCAGTAATATAAGACTCGAGGCCTTCAAGATTCTTCAACTGCTGCGCTTCCCTCACTATAACTACCTGGGAAGATGACATCATGGGAAACCGGCGGGCAGCAGACAGAATGGTATTCATGTCAGAATCACGCCCATACAATACCATCTGATTAAACGATTTTTCAGACTCGCTTAATGCATGGTCCGAAATATAACCGGTGATTAAATCAATGAAATAGGGCTCTTCGCCTGTGAGGAAATAAACCGGGGCGTACCTGCCGGCTTTTAAATCCGATAATATATCAGCAAAAGTCATATATTATCAGATTGCATTATTCTATTCCCTAAATTTACCATAATTAATTCCCGCTCATGGAGCCGTTAAATTTACCAACATATTTGTTCAGGATAAAACAGGACAAAGAGAAAAAATACATATTTGACGAAATACGGCGAAGATTTGTATTGCTAACCCCGGAAGAGTGGGTCAGGCAGCATCTCGTGAAATATCTCGTGCATGCTAAAAATTTTCCCTTGCTGCTTATGGGAATTGAAAAAGGATTCACCCAACTGCGCAGGAAACAACGGTACGATCTGCTGATCTATGACAGAAAGGGAGAACCGCTAATGATCGTTGAATGCAAAGCCCCGACCATTGTGATCAATCAGAATGCATTTGACCAGGCAACCCGGTACAACGTTAGGCATAAAGCCCCTTACATGCTCATCACCAACGGCAGAAACCATTATTGCTGTCAGCTCAACCTAGAGAACAGGCAATACAAATTTTTGCAGGAAATCCCGGATTACAATGACATTCCGACTGCATTTGCGCGTTACTCCACCCGCATGGAACGCCGGTAGATAACAATGACGGCGCCGTCAATTCCTGATTTTTGTTTTAATAAACCCGCCTGATCGGAAGAATTTCCGGCTTTCAGATGGTAAGCGTACTGGCCTTTTTCGATGATAAGGGATACAGGTTCAGGACCCCTGTACAGTTTGGCCACTTCTTCCGGTTTCAGGGCTACCTTTGAAACCTTTAGTTCCACATGGTATTCTGTATTTTCAGGCATACCGGCATTCCCTTCAGCCAGCAGCCTTTTTTCCAGTTCCCTGTTTTCTTTTATCATTTCCGCCGGATTTTGCTTAACCCCGTCTTTGTAGGCAACGATGAAGGCACCCTGGATATTGACTTCCCGAAATATCTTCTGAACCTCCGAAAACATAGGTTGACCGAGTAACTGGTATTTCAGCCAGCCGGCTTCCGGAACGGCTTCAACCGGATACTTGCCGGTATATATCTTAGCCAGATCGGGTAAAGTAAGAGGATTGCGGCTCGCCGCAATCTGTACCCGGAATAATACCCGGTTTATCAATTCCGGTTTCGCCGGTAAATCCTCCGGTACAATATTTTCCTTAATTTCCGGAGAGGGTACGGTCACCACAGGCTGCTCAGGTTTTACGGCAGGTAATACAATAGCAGTCTCATCTGTTGTATCCTTTGCAATCTGCCGGGGCACTTTTTCAGGTTCGGTTAAAACCTGTGTTTGCGTGATCTTTTCGGCTGTATCAGGTTTTGCCGTGGCTGCCGGAATTTCTGCATCCGCTCTGGCCACAGGGGCATCAACTTCGGCCTGGGTTTCAGGAATGCTGTAGCAGGCAGAAAGAGAATTCACCTGTCTGCGGATGGCAACTGATTCAAGATTTTTTGCCTCGACGAGCTTTTCGATTTTAGCGGACCCGAGATTCATATGCCTTGTCCTTTTCCTGTAAACCCGTGCCTGGGCATAATTATCCCTTGCCTGTTCCTCAAGTACCTTTGCATTCAGTAAACCTGATTCTTCCGCTTCATGGTCTTTCCAGAATCTGTTCAGATATTTCTTATATATACTGTATTTCAGATTATTACCTTTCTCATACAATGCAGATGCCTGAAACTCCTTTTGCCACGATTTAACTTCGTATGATCGCGTTTTCCTTTTTATCGCTCTCCTGCTAAGGGATGAGTCCCGCTGAAGAGTACGGATGGGGGCTTTTAATTCAGTTGCATCCTCGGATAGCTTATCGGCTGCAGCAATAATCCTGTCTGCTTTGTTGAGTTTTTTAGTATCCCTGGCTGTAATGACTTTTCTGAGGCCGGTTTCATCCTGTGCCATTACACTGGGACCGAACAGGGTTGTGAAAAGAAATAAGACGATCAGAGACCACGGGTAAAATAAGTAGTTAAACCTCATGCTCCCGGTTTGAATGTTACCTGATACATTTTTTTCCATAAACATCGCCTCCGCCTTGATTTTGATGTGTCGCGAATTCAAAATATAAATCTACCTGTTTTTGAGATTAAACTTCTGTCTTATCATTTGAATTTATCAATTGCAACAAATATTCATCCAGATATTTTCCGGGGGTTTTAACCCAATCAATTTTTCTTCCGGTGACAATGAATCCGCATTTTTTGAACAGCCTGAGACTGTCAGCATTGCCTGCGGTAATGTTACAATAAAGCTGATGCAATTGCAAAGTCCGAAAACTATAGTCCAGAAACCTTGTCATGGCCATGGAGGCATATCCTTTTTTCCGGTCGGATTTGTCCCCGATAAGTATTCCCACTCCTGCCCGGTTATGATAAGGATCAAAATCAAAAAGGTCGATCGTACCTATTGACCGCATCCTTTCAGGTTTACCGTCAGCAATATCTATCATCAGCCTCAGTTGTTTAACCTGGTATATATCCAGGTGTGAATTCTCAATATATTTTTCCAGGATATACTTTGAGAACGGAGTGAAAGTATTGCTCACATGCCATATTTCCGGATCGTTTTCCCATGCGTACAGCATATCGATATCCTGCGGTTCAAGGGCGCGTAAGATTACTTGCGTCTCTGAAGACTTAACCATATCATTTTTCTGTATAACAACAATTTATTGTTTACCTACATATTGAAAAGGGTGGTTGTCCGGTACTATTTAATGGCTACCCTGAATATATCGGCTTCCCTGGATGGATCGTCAGGATTGATCTTGGAATAGTATCCTGCCTTACCTCCCCTTATTGCTATGTAGCCAAGGTTATCCATGGTATTGTTTATGGGGAATCCCAGATTAACCGGTTCACTCCATTTATTGTCCCTGAAACTTGTATAAAATATGTCAAAACCGCCCATGCTGAAGTGCCCCTTGGAACTAAAGTACAGGATATTGTTTTCCAGGGTCACACTGGGTCCATCCTCATCAAACGAGGTGTTGATTACACGGCCCAGATTATGTGCTTTTCCCCATTGATTGTTATTATCTCTCCTTGAATAATACAAATCCCTTCCTCCATACCCTCCTTTCCGCGAACTGGCAAAATAGAGCATCCTGCCGTCCGGTGACAGCCATGCGGAGGTTTCATCTGCCCTGGTATTGATATTTTTGTTTAGTTTTTCTGCTTTTGACCACCCGGAGGAATTCAGGACCGAAACCCATATATCGCTGCCTTCGCCACTGGTTTTGACAAGATAAAGCTCTTTACCATCAGAAGAAAGGCATGTAGGATACAGATCGCCGTCCGATCCGATGACAGGGTTCAGGTTTTCCAGCACGCTCCAGGAATCACCGTTGCGTTTTGTAAGGTAAATGGCATCATAAAACTTCAGTTTTCGGACAAAAACCATCATATTCTCATCCCCCGATACAATCGGATATAATTCCGAAGCGCTCGTATTGATAGTACTGTCAAGGTTGAGTTCAACCATGTCCACCGGGTTATCCTGAATGATTTTGGCCCTTTCGCATGATTTTATCTCATTATCAACTATGGTTTCATTGTAATTTCCATAATAGAATGGAGAATTAATGAATATGTTGTATACCCTTAGGGCATCATCCAGCCTGTTAATTATGCGGTAAACATTCCCCAGGTAATAATAGGCATGCAAGGGCGCATTCATTTCCTCAAAATCCTTCCTGCTGTATAATTTCTTGTTCACCGTGTGCCGGATGGCCTTCTCCAGACAAGATACAGCAAGGGATTCGCTTCCCGGGAGGTTCATATAACATTCTCCCAATTTGAAATTGAAATTCGCGTTATCAGGATATATTTCGGTTACTTTTTTGAAATAAAAGGCTGCTTCGCGGTAATCTCCGCGGTTTAAGAAGTATTGTCCTTCATTAAATGAATCAAGAGTCTCTTCCCGGGTCTGACCCATAGACGGGAAAAGAGCCAGCATGATTCCAACTATGATCAGCCATTTTCGCATATCTGCATTGTTAATGCTATTCTTTGATCTTGAGGTGCCCGGGTACCGGAGGAATATTGATTTTGATCACCATTTTGTCCGCACCGGTAACTTCGTATTCCACCCGCCGGTTCAGTTTTCTCCCCTCCGGATTATCGGTCCCGTCAGGATTGGAATTGATGGCAACAAAATTCTTTTCACCTATCCCTGTTGAACTTAACCTTTCGGCCTCAATGCCTGATTTCACAAGAAACTGCAATGCAGACACGGCTCTTTTGGCAGAAAGTCCCAGGTTATATTCTGCCGGTCCTTTGGCATCAGCATGACCTATAAGCCTGATATGAATTGAAGGATATTGTTTCATCAGGTTTGATACGTTGTTGAGCTGTGCTTCCCCTTCCGGTGTTACCTGATAATGATCAAAAGCAAAATATACAGGTTTCAATTCAACCTCTTGCGGGACAATTTCCCGTGGTTCTGTAACCGGGGGCGTTTCAACAGGTTTTTCAACAACTGCTGTCTCAGCAGGGACCTTTTGAGCAGGAGTAGGTTGGGTAACAGAAGGCTGAGAAGGTACCGGTATAGTTACCACATCTTCAGGTTTTTCCGGAATCACAGCTGCTTCCGGCATCTTTGCGGGCTGAAGAATGTCAGCCAGAAGTTCGGCCAGTGGTTTATCATCACCCGGTTGTATTGCATAAATATCTTCTTTGCCGAGCCCCTCGGGTTTAATAAGGGATGCGTATACTATGCGCGCATTATGCCATGGATAATAAAAGAGGTCATCATCGGTGGTGTTTAGCGGATAATGGATATTCTCAGGTGCCGACCACTGACCGGATGCATTAAGCCTGGAACGGAAAATATCGTATCCGCCCATATTTTCATGCCCCTGGGAACTAAAGTATAAAATGCTGTCGGACTCGGTAATAAAGGGAGTGTCTTCATTCAGGTCTGTATTGATCGTGCTCCCGAGGTTCACGGGCTTTCCCCATTGGCCATTTGCCAACAACGTCGACTTATAAATATCCATTTCCCCCAGGCCGTCTTTACGGTTGCTTGTAAAGTAAAGTGTTTTCCCGTTGCGAGAGGCACATGCATGAGATTCCCAATATTTGGTGTTAATATCCTGCCCGTTGACGGGTTCTGACTTCGACCATTTCCCGTCCTGAAACCGGCTGATATATATGTCACTGTTAAAAGCATCTTCACGGGTAAGGTACAGGAGTGTGCCGTCCGAAGAAATTGAAGTGACATACTGGTCTCCGTCAGATTGTATCTGTGGCGTTATATTGACAGGTGCCGACCATCCTCCATTCGAATAGTGTGAAATGAAAACACCTTTGTAAAATGGCAGTTCATTCATAAAGGCCATGGTGAGTCCGTCATCGGAAACCACAGCTTTAAAATTGGATGAATTGCCGTTTATAGAATCTCCCAAATTGGTTATTCTCACATTAAGCGGATTCTCCATAAAACGGATTGCCTTGTTGCATGCAGCAATCTGCTGGTCAGCATATTTAATTTCCCCCGAAGATCCGGCCATTTCCTTATACTTATTATAGGATTCAATTGCCTTGTCCAGTCTGTTGTTAACCCGGTAGGCATTTCCCAGGTACAGCCAGACATCTACCGGTGCAAATATCTGTTTCAGTGAACTCTCCCTGTATTTTGGGGATACATTTTTTAATGCTTCGAGTAAGAAATCAATCGACTTGTCTTTTTGTCCGGGAATATTTAAATAACACATGCCGATCCTGTAGTTGATGTTGGCATTTTCCTTATACCCATTGTTATATAACTCCAGGTAATCGTATAATGCATCCACATATTCCTCCTGTGCGAGGAAATATTCCGCATCCAGAAAATATTCCCTAAGGTCAATCTGTTCATTTTCCTGTGCTGACAAAGCGTCCGCAAAAAACAACAGAGAGACAAGAAACAGGACGGTTTTCATGTGTAAACGTTTTATATTAAGCAAATTTAATAATTAAACCATAGGTAAGCTAAATTGCAAACCCTAATTTTAATCTGCCTGGTTCTGCCGGCTGTCCCTCTATAAAGCGTATCGGTCCGATATCATCTGATCCTGAGATCCGGCGGAATTTCATTCAACCTGCTTATATTCAGTACGGTATTTCCATGGTCCAGAATTAGTTCGACCCTTCTGTTATACATCCTTCCGGCAGGATTGTCCGTTCCATCCGCATTCCGGTCAATGGCTACCGGGTTCTCTTCGCCAAAACCATTCACTGTAATCCTGCCGGCAAGGGATATGTACTTTTTCAGATAACCGGCCACAGCATTGGCGCGGGCAAGGGATAGTTTCCGGTTGTAGGCCTGATTGCCCCTGGAATCGGCATATCCGTGTATTGCAAGAACGAACCCCGGATGGGCCGACATAAGCTCCGCCACCCCTTCCAGCATCTGAAGGTACTTTTCATCCAAACCGCTCCGGTTGAATGCAAATAGTATATCTTTCAGAAATAAAGAATCTTCCTCTTCCGGTTTCGTAACCATAAGGTCGGTATGAAGGATCAGTTCATCCATTGGAAAATAATCCGGAATCAAAAGATTTTTACGCATCAGTATCGAGTCATTCTGTACAAAGTCAATGGCAAAATTACCCGAAGGCAGTTTCTGGGTAAAGGAACCATCCATGTTCAGTTTTTTAATTGATACCGTTCCCCCGGAGAGACTGTCAGAAAAACGAACTGAAATGCTGCTGGTCTCAAATCCCGGATAGGCCTGAAGGTTAACCTGTCCCAATACCGAATACCGCGCAGGATTTCCAAAAGAAGAAATGTCGTACCTGATAATGTGGCTGGTTGCGGTGGATGGAAAAAAACGTGCCTGGTATGCAATTTTCCCCTCGCCAAGGGGAAAATAAAAAAGATCATCATCCGTGGTATTGACGGGGTATCCGAGGTTAACCGGAGAAAACCAGTTACCTGATCCGTCACGGGATGACATAAAAACATCATATCCGCCCATATTATAATGCCCCTGTGAACTGAAAAACAACCATTTCGAATCCCCTGAAACAAATGGCGTTTCCTCATTGTATACCGAATTTATCATAGGACCCAGATTCTCGGCAACCCCCCAGTTGCCGGCTGCGTCTCTCTCTGACCGGTAAATATCCAGGCCCCCGAAACCTCCTGTCCTGTCACTGGTAAAATACAAATAGCGCCCATCCGGTGAATAGGATGCATGTGATTCATTAAACCGGGTGTT
>Ga0209593_10000166_pt1 | contig 35497 bp, 30 predicted proteins | sample PPLLaktember2015_3_FD_187260 | JGI IMG/M metagenome (GOLD analysis project Ga0209593, IMG submission 187260) | Freshwater sediment microbial communities from Prairie Pothole Lake near Jamestown, North Dakota, USA - PPLs Lake P7 Core (6) Depth... | ecosystem: Environmental > Aquatic > Freshwater...
GCCTGCACTGGGGCCGCAGGCGTCTCGCCTGCGATGCACAATCGATCCTGCATCGCAGGCGAGACGCCTGCGGCCCCAGTGCAGGCGAGACGCCTGCGCTCCCAGCGGCCGTCCCCTTCGGCTGTCACCTCCTTGGCCCGGTTGGCGGACCGTTCTGCGGTCCAGCCGCTCCCCTATGGTATTGTGGCTGTTAGTCATCTGGTCGGGATCGAGTGACGCCTTCGGGGACGATCAGCGAGGGGGTAATTGAGAGAACTCCTATACAGCAGCGCCTGCAACAGCGCCGTGTCGGTCGGGCTCCTCTCCCTTCGCCTGGTGGTGGGCCTGGCCTTCCTGCTGTATGGTTGGCCGAAAATCCACAATCCTCTTGCCTGGATGGGGCCGGACTCCGGGATGCCCGCAATCCTGCAGGCACTTGCCGCGGTCTCCGAAGTAGGCGGCGGCGCCGGCTGGATCGCCGGATTCCTGACCCGGCCGGCTGCCCTGGGCCTTTGCTGCACGATGACGGTCGCTACCTGGAGCCATATTTCGAACGGAGACCCGTTCCTCGGCCCCTGGCCAGCCTATGAGCACTCGCTGTCTTACCTGGCCGTGGCTCTTTTGCTCCTGCTGGCCGGGCCCGGCCGCTTTTCGATTGATGCAATCGTGTTTGGACGCATCCGGCCCGTCAGCATCGGAAACCCGTCCAAAACGCCAAAGCTCCATCAGTAGTCCGAACTACCGCTGCCAAGGCTTCGATTTTCCCTCAATCCCCTGAGAAACGGCAAATTGAAATCTGAAGCGCCCTGACACCCGAATTCCTGACACCCGAATTCAGCTTCGATTTCTTCTTCCGGCTGATCCAGAGCGCGCTCAGGAGAGATTTACTGAATCTATTTTTTAGATTAATCTAAATTATTCGGGGAAGGAGAAATGCACAGACGAATCGTTTTTGGATTTACCGCCTGGCTGCTCCTGGGCCAACTCATCTGGGGAGTTCCCTATTTTGCGCGAAAATACAATCTCCGCTGTGTGAGTTGCCATACTCATCCTCCTAACCTGAATCAGTTCGGACAGGACTTCTTCGCCCGCGGGTACCGCATGCAAGAAGGAACTGTCGCCGCGCACAAGACCATCCCGGTGGCCGTGTGGGCCAGCCAGAGATTGGAATATAAGGATCCGCTGGACCTGACGAAATCCTTTCCCAACCGAATCGAGCTGATTTCGGGCGGCGAAATCACCGACAAGATCTCCTATTTTGCCGAGTGGAGAGCGTTGAGCTTCGAAACCACGGCAAGCGGGACGCTTCGCGACCGCAGCGGTCGTTTCGAGGACTTGTTTCTCGTGTTTCGGCTCGATGACACCTTCTCAGTGACCGCCGGGCAGTTTCGGATGCTGAGCCAGTGGGATGCCTCGCGCCGGCTCAGCCTTTCGACTCCGCTGGCCTTCTCCGCCGGTATTGGCGGTGAGCCCGCTCGGAGCTCACGCATCGGCTCGCTTCGCTCCTTCTCACTCGAGGGACGCGCTCCCGCCCTGCGTCTAACGGCAGTAATCAACCGAGGTGCACATCCTGCCGATGGTTGGTATCACGAATTCACGGTTCCCTTCGCCGGAGAGTTTTCTGCTCCCTTGACGGATGAAGCCCGCAGCACGGCCAGCTTTGAGCTGGAAGCCCGGCCCAAAGGACTGCTTTACGAAACATACTACCGGGTAGGCTTGAACAGCCTCGGCGGCAGCTTCTTTGCAGGAGACGATCGGTGGATGGGTAATCTGACCGGTCAGAGAGAGATCGGGCGACATCAGATTTACGCATCTCTTGGAACCGCCCGATTCCGCAGCGACCTTCAGGATTTCAGACTAAGCGTCGGAGATTATTATTTCCCCCGCAACTGGCTTGCTCTTGGCGCTCGCCTGGACCATCGCTCCGCTGACCGGCAAGGGCCCGCCTTCGTGCCACACGTCAATTTTCATTTTCCTGGCGAGCAGTACACGTTCATGCTCGTTGTAGAACCTTTCCTGCAGAAAAACAACTCCGGCGTGGCGGTGGAATTGAGTGCCGTCTTCTAGACTAACCAGCCTACTGGCTCTTGTTTCTCCGCGTACGTCCCGGGAGTGAGAGAGAATGGCGGACAGTACACGCACGCGGCGATCTGGGCATCGATGGCGTTTGTCGCTTTGGGCGACAGCCGGCGCGCCTGGGAGCTGTTTGACATGATCAATCCGGTCAACCACCTATCCGTGCCGTATCTACGTTATTTACCCGGCCAGAAATCGTATTGGCGGGCAGGTAAATAGTATAGATACGGCACGCGGTATTCGAACCGCCCTCGGGGCCGGGGCAGTGCGGCTCGCGCGGCAACTCCGTTATCTATTGTCTCCCACGCCCGTCCGTTGCTAACATTCCCCCGCGTCAAACAGTTCCGAGGCGGATCACGAGCAGCTAACGGCCGCTAGGCGAGGGACGGACAGGCAGGCGCAGTCTCCTAAGTTCCACCTGTCGGCGGCCCTCGAGAACCGAGGTACTTTTGAACAAGACGTGTCCTTCGTGCGGTAATGCCGTAAGTCAGCACGCGGCGTTCTGCCGATCCTGCGGCGCTCGCCTGGCATCGGAAGCCCCGGCTCCTGGCCCGGCAGTTCAATTCGAAGCTGTCCCTCCTCCCGTTTTCCCGCCGCCCTCACCTCGTTCGGCTGAATCCGCTGGCGGCAGGCTGTGCCCATGCTGCGGCGCGTCAACGGGGGACGCCGCCGCTTTTTGCCGGAACTGCGGCGCGTCGATCGCTCCGCCCGCAAATGCCAAGCCTCCGGGGACTCGCAGGAGCAGTCCGCTGTACCTGATACTTCCTGCCGGTGCCGCTTGCATTCTGCTTCTCCTGCTCGGGATCGCCGCCGTGTCTATATCTTCCCTGGGAATCGGGGCGCTGGGACCTGCTCCCCTCGATGCTGACCTCCATCTGGCATAACGGCTGGTCGGGCCGTCTTCGGCCGGTTGTCGCGACCCCATCGGCTGGCACACCCGCCCTCGATTCAAACCCGGCCCCCGGGATTCGTCTCAGCGCACCTGCCGGGGCATTGGATCGTCCCAGGCAGTTTCGAGCAACTGCCTTCACAGCCCGGCAACTCAACGAACTGACCAAGGTGGGTCCTGATTCGATTATCACGCCGCTGGCGGGCTATGACATCGACGGCGGGATGACCGAGAACGAACTGTTCAACGGTCAAGTCAATTTGGCTTTCGACTTGAGCAGGCTGAATGTCCCCAAGGGGCTTTGGGCCTCCGTATCAATAGCCCGCCTCGCACCCGACGGCACTCTTCAACACATGGTGACGAATCGCGAGGGAGGTGGAGGCACCGTTTCCTGCCAGGTACGGCACAACAATCCTTACCTGCTCCTGATTATGATCCTGGGTCTGAAGGCGCTTTACCTGACTGACCAGGTTTCCAAGGGCGCTCTTGACAACACCATCGGGTGCGACGTGGATCCCTACTTTCGGGTCGAGTGGCCGCGCTCCTTGCCCTTGCGCGAAACCGCCGAGCGACGTGCTCTCGATCAGAAGTTCAAGGACTTGTGGGACCGTTACAAACCGCCCGATTCCCAAAAAGACGATGAGGAGATCGTAAGTCAGCGGCTTCGGCTGTACATGACGGACCCCGACGTCCAACGCGCGTACGCAACGTTCAAAGACGTCGAGTGGAAAAAGAAAAACTACTTCCCGGACAAAGTGGCTCACGTAGTCGACGCCTTTCAGAAAGCCGGGAAGTACATTTTCGAGGTTCGTGGATTTCGAAAACGGGGAGAGAGGATCGAAGTTCACTGTCTGACGCCGTGGACCGCAAATCCCGAGGCTTACGGCTATTCTAAGGATGGCCATTTCACATACCCGTACATCCACATGAACCTCGACAAGACCCCGGTTCAGGACACGGATGCGGATCGGGAGGCCCTCGACAACTTGAGAGTCACCGCGGTTCATGAACTGTTCCACTTCTGCCAGAAGGAGTACTACAACTGGACGAAGTACGCCAACCCGGGCCAGATTTGGGGCGGGGGCGTCAACAACTGGTTCATGGAGGCAACCGCGCTGGTCCTTGAGGAGGAAGCCAAAGACTTTTATCTGGCCCAGAAGTGGAACACCGACTTCCCCCTGACCGCAGATAATCTTTATGCGAGCCAGAAGACGAGCCCGGGCAGCAGTCGTAAGCAGCTTCAGGCCTACTTCAAAGTGCCGATGGATTCGGGTGGAACCGAGACCGAATCTTCACATCGGGGTTATGCCGCCTCGCAGTTCCTTCTCGATTTGCGACAGCGCTACTACTCGCGCAATCCGGAGGCCTTTCTCCGTACGTTACTGGAGGCTTTTGGCAGTTTCCGGAACGGGCCGATCGACGCTCTCGTCAAGGTTACGAGTGATAATGAGAAGATCTTCAGGGCAGACTACCTGGTGTTCTGCTTCGAGCGAGCGGAGAACATTGCTGATCAGTATCCGCCGGCCAGCCGGGAGGAGAGCCTGAACCCGGCTGAGCCAATGATTAAGTGGCCTCTGGCCGGGCCGCTGTCCTCGCCGTGTCTGACCGCCCGCATTCGAGGCCTCGGCGGCCTGGATCTGCAGAAGTGTAAGGTTCTCGTACGAACCGCAGATTTTCGGGATCTGGGCCAGATCCGAAGGCGTGAGCCGGGCGGCGACTTCAAAACCATTACTGCGGCGAGTCTTTTGCTGACCAAGGCGGATATGGGGACGGCAGCCTCTCGGGCTGGCGTCAGTCTGCAAAGGATCGAGACGTATGTCAAAGAGCCGGAGCTCCCCTTTCTTGAGAAACGGACATCCTCCTGCTCGCACCCCCTCGCGATATCCCCAAGGTCAAGTTTGACACCCAAAGACAGGTCGTCCGCCTGCAGATCCCTCCTTCCGTGCTGCGCAACCAGAAACAGGTCAAGGACTACCGCGTAACCCTTTACCGCCTGCGCAACGGTAAACCGCTGACTTTTACGACGGAAGGCAAGAGCGAGGTCGAGATCGCCTGGAGGCAAGTCGCCGAGGCGGAGCCCCCCAGCTTCAGCTTCCTGCCGATCCCCCCGTCAACGTTCACGCCTTTGGAAGTGCTCGACATGATGGAGGTAGCCCAGTACGCCATGTCGCGGCAAGGAGGCAAGGGCCCCAGTTTGCGAATCAGTTACCACGAAGTGGTCAGCGCATTGAGTGCGCTCTCGGACAAGTTGGAGGCTATCGAAGGCCCGGAAAGCGAGATCTTCGAGGTGCCGGTGGAGGGCTTTCAACTGCCAGGCGTCCGCTACGATGTCAGTGGCGGATGGACCGGCAAGGTTTGGGTTGCTCGCATCCCCCTTTCCGCTCAGCTGAGCCAGTCGGGAGACACGCTCACCGGGACCTGTAGCTGGGGAACTGAAGTTTTCCGCGTCGACGGTAAATGGAACGCGAAGGAAGACGCCTGGGAGATCACACCTTCAGGGGGCACGGGGGTCAGGGGGCACGGGGGTCGGACCTGAAGATCTCTTCTAGCCTCATTACGTTATAAGAACTAGGGGCCTCAGAGGGGCGCTTAGGAGCGATTTTAGGCCCTGTTTTCGAGTTCCGCGCGTCGGTCGGTCCGACCAACCACAATGCCGTTCCGCTTAGAACGCAAAATCGCGACCGATTTTGCGTTCCCTAACTGCAGATCCACGACTTGCTCAGGTCCGACCCGGCTTGCCCCTGACCCGGCTTGCCCCTCAGGGACTGCTATCTGCTGGATTGAAACCGATTTGGCGCTTCCCAGGGACAGGTTCCGGCGCCATGAGCTTCCGGATCGCGTCAAACACCACCGAACTGAGCGTCATACTTCTTTTCAAGCGCCTCGAGCTTCTGAGCCAGATCTTTGTGGGTCCCCATCAATTCGCGTAATCTAACAAAAGCGCGCATGATCGCAATGTTCACCAACACCGCCCGTTGGCTCTTGAGAACACTGGAGAGCATCGCCACACCCTGCTCAGTGAAGGCGTAGGGTAGCGTACGGCGCCCGCCTCGACTCTTTGATATTGCAAATTGCAAGAGCAAACACTTCGTCTCTTCGTCACTCAACTGGAACATGAAGTCTGAGGGAAACCGAATTTTGTTTCGGCGAACAGCCAGGTTCAGGTTCCCAGTGGTGACTCCGTAGAGCTCGGCCAAGTCGTTATCCAGAAGTACCTTCTGTCCACGAATCAGGAAGATCCGGCGTTCAATAGCTTCGGCGGGGTTTAGGAGTCCCTCGTCTTGTGTCCTGCCAGGCATTTCGGTGCCGGAAGTGTAGCGAAACCGGTTAGGGGCCCGTCAATTCTCGTAGAACAACCCAGCGATATGTTCAATCCTCCCGATCAACTGACATCGGGGCAAAGACTGACTGGCGGACGCCGGGGAAGGGGGTTTGCCAGCCTTTGGCGTTGTGCCAGAGGATCCGGTTTAACTCCTCGGAAGGGACGGCATCCGGGACATCCCAGCGCATCAGGGCGGAGGCGAGGGCCGCTTTTTTCGCTGCGCCGGTAAGGGCACGGGCGTCGGGATTTCGCTCGAACAGGTCTTGCTTCGGCTCGACTGCGGTGTACGGGGTGAAGTCAGGAATGTCCGTGAAGCACGCACGCATATCGTTCGCGATGAGGTCGAAAATCGTCAACGGCTCGAGGCCCAGGATTAGCTCGATCGTCTTGAGCATGCTCTGGTGCGCGTAGAAGGTGGAGTCGACCGAGCCGCGCCGCACGTAGGGGCTTAGCGCCAGCGCGACCGTCCGGTGGCCGTCCACGTGGTCCACACCGTTTTGGGCATCATCTTCGACCACGAATATCGCCATCTTCTTCCAGAAGGGAGACCGCGTGAGTCCCTCCACGACTTTGCCCAGGGCAAGATCGTTATCCGCCACCATCGCCGTGGGCGTAGAGACCGCCGGCTGCGTCCCGAAGGTGTGATCAGACGGCAGCTGGAGGATTGTAAGCGCGGGCATCTGACCGCGGCGCTCCCATTGCGCCAAGTCCTCAAGGAAAATATCGGCGCGGATTACGTCCGGGATACTCGTCGAGTAAGTGGGGAAATCGGGAACCAGGACCTGCTGCAAGCCGGGAATATCAGAGCGGGATTTCCACACGTTGCTGAACTTCTCTCCTTGCTTCCACCGCTCGAAGAGCTTCTGCCGTTCTTGCGCGGGTACCCGCTGCCTGGGCGCGAATTCGCCGTAGACCGCTACCGCCTTCCCCTTCGCCACGGCCGCATCCCAAATGAATCCTGCCTTGGAGTAGGCGATCGGATCGGTCCCGTCATAGGGATAGCTCCGCCCCTGGTACGCCGGCCAGAGGGCATAAGAGGTTTCATTGGCCTGAGTGACCCATTGATGGCCGTCTCCGCTATTCCCTCCCGATGCAAAAAAATTGTCGAGCAGCACGAATTCGCGAGCCATTTTCCGGTGGTTGTCCGCCACTCCCTCTCCATACAGGACCAGTGAGGGATCCCCGTTTCCCTGCTCCAGGTCCCCGAACAACTGATCGTATGTCCGGTTCTCCTTGATGATGTAGACGACGTGCTCAATCAGGGAAGGCTCACCTGGACGAGACGGTATGGCTACCGGCCCGGTCCGTCGGGCGGGTGGCGCCGGGACGCTCGCATTCATGCGGTTGTTCTCGGCGACTGCCAGCGTGTAATTGCGGAGTTGTGCGTCGTCCGGGACCGGAATCACATGCACCGTTCCCCGGTAGGCGTGTACGTACCGGCCCTTCGGCTCCTTCTCCTGCGATCCGGATCCCACGCCAAGGAGAGTCGAGACTGACAGATATTTGCCGTCCGGACTCGAGGCCAGAACGGTCGGGTACCAGGCGGTGGGTATCATGCCCAGCTGGCGGCCGTCGAGTGCGTCGAGCACCAGGACAGCGTTGATTCCTCCGCAGGCGACGTACAGAGTCTTCCGGTCAGCGGCTTCAGCCGGGTGGGCTTCAGCCTGGTGCGAAAGGAGCAGCGCGGTGGGCGCCAGGCCGTAAACGTCCCGTGCGAACGGGCGCAGTTTCCACGTCGCCGTGACGCTATCCGATCGCGTGTCGACGATGGAGACGGTGTCCTCGTTGGTGTTGGCGATGTACAGCCGATTGGCGCTCGAGTCCAGTGCCATCGCGGTCGGGTGCAGCCCCGCGTCGAGTATCTTTTCGACCTTCATGGTGATGAGGTTGACGCGCGTTACTGTCCCGCTCGCCAGGACGCCCCGACGGTCGATGACAACGCGGTCCGCGCCCTCCTCGAGACCGGTCGGCGCGGACAATTCGCCTGCGCGGGGAACGCGGCCTCCCCAGTTCGAAACGTAAGCGTAGCTCCCGTCTTCGGCGAGGGCGCAGGAAAAGGGAGCTACAGGCACTTCGATCTTCGCCAAGAGCGTCTTCGATTGGAGGTCAAAGACCGCCAGCAGGTTGTCGTGGATTAACGGGAGGAGCAACAGGCGATGTCCTCTCTGGTCGACGCGCGACGCAACGCCCGGCGCACCTGCATTCATAGTTCCCAGATTGTCGACGATTACCTCAGCTCGCCCCCCGGCGAGCTTCATAAGCCGACTTTGCCGGGCGGCGTCCGTGTTCGCTTTAGCCGTTGCACTGAACAAGATTTCTCCCGGCGCTCCCGACGGTCCCGATGCTGGATCGAAGATCAGTCCTTGCAGGCCGGGCGTGCTGCCGATCGACACCTGCTCCAGAACCCGGTTGCTCATCCAGTCGATTCGGCTGACCAGACCCGCTCCCGTCTTCTGATCGTAGGTCATAACCGCGACTTCGGTTGCTTTCCCCGCAAACGTAAGCCCATAAACTCGTCCGTCAAAGACCGACTGCACACCAGCCGGTGTAATCGCCTGCCTCGTGGTAACGACTCCGGGGTCGGTGACACTCCGGGATGGTTGACGCACGTCTTGCGCCTGAAGCCCGGTCACGAACATGAAGAGGATTACGAAACGAGGAATTGCGTCGCCTGCTCGGCTCATGGTCTCTCCTTATCGCTCGAGCCGTTACCCTGGGAGCACAGGCATCCTGCCTGCTCGCGCCGCGCGCACAAGCGATCTTGCTTGCTGCACAAGCAGGCAGGATGCCTGACGGCCCCAGTGCAGGCAGGATGCCTGCGCTCCCAGGGATATCGCCCGACTCGGTCAGCGTGGAGCAGGTGCGCCGATCTGTCAAGAAGAGTCATCGCCGCCTCCGGTCAGTCCCCTTTTCCCCTTGACATTCTAAGGGAGCGCACATATTCTTTCCTTAGACGTTCTAAGGAAGGAAGAGGGACGCGTGGAAAAGACGGATTTGCTGCAGGGAACGCTGGACATGCTGGTTCTCAAGGCGCTTAGCCGGGGAGCGCTGCACGGATATGATATCGCCCGCTGGATCCAGCAGACCAGCGAAGATGCTCTCCAAGTCGAAGAAGGCTCCCTCTACCCCGCGCTTTATCGGATGGAGCGTCGCGGCTGGATCCAGTCTCGCTGGGGTGTCTCTCAGAACAATCGCCGCGCTCGTTACTACGACCTGACCCAGACCGGACGAAAACAACTTGAAGCCGAATCGGCCAACTGGGCGCGCCTGACCACCGCTATCGGCAAAATCATGCAAACGGCCTAGCGAAGGAGTGTTATGCGAACCGCTTTGAGGAATTTGTTTGCCCGACTCCGGGCCCTGGTCGCCCCCGCCACCGTTCAGAAAGACATTCACGAGGAGTTTCGGTTCCACCTGGACATGCGGGTGGAGGAGTATGTGAAATCCGGGATGAGCCTGGAGGCAGCTCGCCAGGAGGCAAGGCGACAGTTTGGGAATCCGACCGCGCTCCGAGACAGAGGCTGGGACGAACGCGGAGGCGGTTTCCTCGAGATAGTGCTCAAGGACCTTTCTTACGGCCTCCGAACCTTGCGTCGGAAGCCGCTGCTAACCGTCACCGCGCTCCTGACCCTCGGGTTGGGAATCGGTGCCAATACGGCTGTCTTTAGTGTCCTCAACGCAACGCTCCTCGCGCCGCTCCCTTTTTCCGAACCCGATCGACTGATGTTGTTGTGGGAAGACCACACGATCCGCGGTAACGCGCAGGTCGAATTCGCTCCGGCCAACTACCTTGACATCCGGAAGCAGAGCCGCAGTTTTGAAGCCATCGGAGCGTGGCTTGAAACGAGAGTGAATTTGACGGGAGTGGCTGAGCCGCAGCGATTAAGCGGGATGCTGGTCTCGGACAACCTGTTTCGACTCCTCGGAGTCAGCCCGGTCATTGGGCGAAATTTTCTGCCCGGTGAGGAGGAAGAGAACGCAACGCCGGTCGCGATCCTTGCCCACGGGTTCTGGCAGCGTCGCTTCGGCTCGGATCCCGGAATCGTCGGGCGTTCAATCCAGCTGGATGGTCAGGGCGTCACGGTCTTGGGAATCATGCCCGAGTACTTCAACTTTCCGAGCAAGGGCATCGACCTCTGGATGCCACTGAGGATGGGTCCCGAGCAGGCCGGCGGCAGGGGCGATCATTACATCCGGGTTATTGGGCGGCTGCGTGATGGGATGGAGCGGTCCCAGGCCCAGTCCGACGTGCAGGCGATCGCGGCGACGCTCGAGGAGCAGTACCCGAGGACGAACCAAGGGGTCGAAATGCGCCTCGTGCCCCTCAGGGAATATGCTTTCAGCGAAGAGAAACCGGCGCTTGTCATCCTCTTCAGTGCGGTGGCGCTCGTGCTTCTGATCGGATGCACCAACGTTGCCAGCCTGTTGCTTTCCCGGGCCAACGAGAGGGGCAGGGAGATGATTCTGCGGACGGTTCTGGGAGCGGGGCGAAGGCGCTTGTTGCGGCAGTTGATTACCGAGAGCCTGCTGCTCGCTCTGCTAGGCGGAGTGGTGGGTCTTTTCCTGGGTTTTGCCCTCGTTCGGGCCCTGGGTGTCTACATTGCCGAAGCCCTTCCGCAGGCCGCGGAGATCTCGCTTGACGTGCGGTTGCTTGCTTACGCGTTAGGCCTCTCACTCCTCACGGGGCTCGTCTTCGGCTTGATTCCCGCGATCAAGGTTTCTCGGGTGACGCCGGGCGGGAGTCTCCGAGGGGTAGAACACCAGCTGGCTAGCGGCCAGAAAGCGGGACGAAACCAGAGAATCCTGGTCGTTGCACAACTAGCCTTGGCATTTGTCCTGCTGACCGGAGCGGGTCTCCTGATCAGGAGCTTCGCGAACCTGGTCTCGGTCGATCCCGGTTTTCGACCCGAGCAGGTGCAAGTGGTCCGGGTTGAGCTCCCGTTTACGAAGTACAGGACACCTGAATCCAGGTGGAACTTCCAGACCCAGTTGCTCGACCAGGTCAGAAGCTTACCGGGAATCCGGTCAGCCGGGATGATTTCATTCGTGCCGCTGACACGATCGAGCGTTTACTTTTCGTTCGCGGTCGAGGGCCGTGCCAATCCCGGCGACATGGATCTGCCTCAGGCGATCTACCGAGTGGTCAGCCCCGGTTACTTCGAGACAATGGCGATAGCCCTGCTTCAAGGCCGGCACTTCTCAACCAGGGACAATGAGTCCGCTCCACCAGTCGCTATCGTGAACCGCACCATGGCGGAGCGCTTCTGGCCAAAAGGGGCGATCGGCAGCAGATTGAAGGTCGGCGGGCTCGATTCCCAAAATGAATGGCTCACGATAGTGGGCATAGTAGCCGACGTCCGGCAGGGACGTTTGGACGCGGGTGGCGAGCCCCAGTTGTATGTGCCTTACCGTCAGGATTACCGCGGCTTCATTGCCCCGTCCGAAGTCGTCGTCCGCTCCGATCTGGACACTGCGATGCTGGGCCCGGCGCTCCTGCGCGTGGTCCAGTCTATTGACAAGGACCAGCCGATTTCGGCCATTGAAACGATGGAAGCGATCGTCTCCCGTTCAGTCGCCGCCCCCCGGTTCCGTACGCTTCTGCTCGGGCTGTTTGCCGGTATAGCTTTGGCGCTGTCCCTTATCGGGACCTACGGTGTCGTGTCGTACGGCGTCACCCAACAAACCCGCGAAATAGGTCTGCACATGGCGCTTGGGGCAGAGCCGCGCAAGATCGTCGGGGACGTGCTCCGGCGAGGCCTCAAGCTAAGCATCGCGGGCGTGGCAATCGGCTCTCTGTTTGCCATGGGCCTCGCACGCTTCCTGCGTGGAATGCTGTTTCAGGTTGAACCGCTTGATCTCACCGTATTTGTGTCAGTCTCTCTCGTCTTGATGTCTGTAGCCGCGGCTGCCTGCTATCTGCCCGCCCTGAGGGCAGCCCGCCTGGATCCGTCGACCGCTTTGAGGGTGGAGTAGGGACCGTTTCGCCGTCTCACCGAATGGCCGGGGCCGTTCTCGGGCAGGCCGAGGAACTGTTCCCGGGCCCAGCTGAAATGGAACATCAGCAATAATTTGCGCAGGATAAGCCTCAGGTTAGTTACCGTAAGGTTGCCGTTACTGTATTGTCAGGGCGCACTCGCAGGCGTGAGACTGGGAGACAGCAGATTTCGGCGGTCTATATGAGAAGAATCGTGCTCCTGATGTTCGTCTGCGTGTCACTTCCGTCCGGGCTTGCCTGGCGATGTCCAGAGACCGATCCCGCAAGAGCTTCCAAAGGCTGGTTGAGCCGGATTCACTGTGACATGAAGGGCTTGCGTCCAGGCGGGGATCGATTTCTGTTTCTGCCCGAAGACGGCGAACTGGTGGAGGTGTTTTTCAAGGAGATGCCCGAGTGGCTGTCGGGGACCAAACTCCCGGCGCGGGTAAACCTTCGATCAGTGACCGATCGCGGCAGGTTGATGGCGACTGTCGGTCCCGCTGATGGACCCGGACAGAAGACGGTCCAGTTTGGGTCGAAGCCCTGGATCGTCATTTTGTGCAAGTTCGCCGGAGACGATTCGGAGCCGACGACCGTCTCCTTCTTTGAAGCGCTGTTCGGGAGTGAGTACCCAGGGCTGGATCATTACTGGCGCGAGGTGTCCGGAGGCCGCATCAACCTGGCGGGAACCCGCGTGATCGGCTGGTACCGCCTGCCCTGGACCCGGGCTCAGTACCTGGCCTCACACCCCGGTCACATGGACACCCGAAGAGCGTTTATTGACGCGACTGCTGCAGCAGACAAGGATGTCTATTTCCCGAGCTATACGGGAATCGCCCTGGTGTTCAACAACTTGTTCGGGACGGAAACTCCCGGCCCTTCACAGACGCTGGCATTCGGCGGAGACATCGTGACAACGCTTGACGGCATCACCCGAACCTGGGGTGTCACCTGGGTGCCCGGGAACCACCGCTACTATGCCTTCGGGCACGAGGCAGTGGGCTTTCACCAGGCTCAGGCACATGAGATGGGACACGGCATGGGCCTCCCCCATTCCTCGGCAGCCTACGGGCAGACTTACGACAACTTCTGGGACGTGATGAGCTACTGGGCGGCCGATATCAGCCACCCGGAGTTCGGCTTTCTCGGTCCTCACACCATTGCTTTCCACAAGGATCTCCTCGGCTGGATCCCGGCTGACGAGAAAATCACGATCGCACCGGGGGAACAAAGGACGGTCGAACTGGCCGCCGTCAGTACAACGACTGGAGTCAGGCTGCTTGAAGCGCCGATCGGGGGATCAACGTCGCGCTACTACACGGTCGAAACCCGGAAACGGGTCGGATACGACGCCGGCTTGGTGGCAGACGCGGTGATTATCCATGACATCGATCTTTACCGAACGCAGGTAAACGGGAACTTTGGGACCTTCCCGCTTCCGGCTCACGTGGTAGACGCAGACATGAACGGGTACACCGGTGACGAAGGGTCCATCTGGCATCCGGGTGAGGCTTTCACCGACGCGCCGAACGGCATCGCGGTGTCGGTCGGACGACAAACGGACACGGGGTACCAGGTGACAGTCAGCAACAACGCCCAGGCGTTCTCGGACTTTGTGAGCGGGGCGGGAACCGTTTCGACCCTGTTCCTGCTAAACCCTTCTCCAAGTCATTCGGTTGAAGGCAGTGTACGAATGTCCGGTCCGACAGGCGAAAGCCTTTCGCTCAAAGTCAATGGCTCGGCTACCAACGGGGAATTTGAGATTGCCGTTCCACCGCAAGGCGTCCGGCTTTTCTCCGCGGACGGTTCAGGGCCGCTCGTGCTCGGATCCGTTGCCCTCGGTTCGAGCTCCCCGATCGCCGCGTCTGTTCTCTTTGAAGGCCAGGCGGGCTCGGCAGCCGTTCCCGGCCAAATGCTTCCGCGGAACAGCGCCCTGCTCCCCTGCCTTACGGGGGGTCCTGCGGGTTTTCGCAGTGGCGTTGCCGTTTCCAACCCAAGTGACGGTCTCCTGGTCCTTCACCTCGGTCTCCGAGACAGCGAAGGGCTGATCCTGGAAAGTGACAAAACACTCACTATAGAGCCGCATGGGCAGAAGGCGGCGTATGTCGATGAACTTCTTGCCAATTCCCCAGGAGACCCCGGGACACCGGGTTCCACAGTTCTTGAAATCACTTCCGAAGACCCTTTCAATGCCCTCGGTCTTCTCACCGGGTCAGGGTTTTTTGCGACGCTTCCAGTTGCTCAGACGAGCGACCAACCGAGTGCCGGCCGGACAGGCGTCGTGACGACGATCGCCGGCCAGCCGGAGAATCCGGGGAGTGCGGATGGTCCTGTCGAGATCGCCACTTTCTCGAGCCCCAGGGATGTCGCCCTCGGAACGGATGGGAGCATTTACGTCGCCGAGTATGGCAACCACGCGATCCGGAAGATCACTCCCGGCGGAACGGTCGAAACGGTGGCCGGGCAGAAAGGCGTCCGGGGAAGCAAGGACGGAGTCGGGACTGAAGCGCAGTTTTATCAGTGCAGCGGCCTCTGCACGGACAAGGCCGGCAACATCTACGTGGCCGACAGCGGGAATCACACCATCCGCAGGATCAGCCCGGCGGGTGATGTCAGCACGGTCGCAGGGCTGGCCGGCAGTTACGGAAGCAGCGATGGTGAAGGCAGCGAGGCGCGGTTCTGGCGGCCTCGGGGAATCGACGTTGATGCGAGCGGAAATCTCTACGTCTGTGACCAGAGCAATCACACTATCCGCAAGATCACGCCGGACGGAAGCGTAAACACCATCGCCGGACGAGCAGGTGAGGTCGGGAGTCAGGACGGTCCAGGCAATCTGGCCCGTTTCAACAGTCCCTGGTACCTGGACATTGATCCCCAGGGCTTCGTCTATGTGAGTGACTTTGAAAACTCCGTACTCAGGCGCATCGATCAGGACGGCAATGTGATGACCGTGGCCGGAATTGCCGGGAAACACGGTTATTTTGATGCGGGACCGGGACAAAGCCGCTTCGGCTGGCCGCGCGGTGTGGCGGCTGATTCTGCAGGCCGCATTTATGTCGGCGACAGGTACCTGCTCAGAGAACTGGACACCCGGGGTCATTTACGTACTCTGGCCGGGTTTTCTGACACATACGCAAGCCCTCTTTCTCCTGCCGGCCTGACTACTGACGGGGCCGGCACTGCCGCGAGATTTTCTCAGCTCTTTGGCTTGGCAGCGAGCCCGTCGGGTGATGTATATACCGCAGACCTGGGCAATCACACGATTCGCAAGATTGAGATCCGGGATAATTTCTATACCAGTCATTTCCCCCACTTGGCAGACGGTGAGGGGTTGACCTCAGCTTTGATTCTGATCAACCCCTCTGAAGACCAATCGGCCACTGGAACAATCAGGCTTTATGACCAGGCGGGTCTCCCTTTCACTGCGGTCATGAACGGAGTCGTGGTCTCAGGAGCAGTTTCTTTCACGATTCCCTCCAAAGGCATTCGCGTTTTCGCTACGTCGGGTTCCGGGCCGGTTGTCACGGGTTCGGTGACTGTGGACAGCGATGTGGCGCTCGCCGGAACGCTCCTTTATTCAAGTCCCTTTGGCGTGGCGGGAGTGCCTTCGTCAGGACCCGGGCTGAGGTTGATGATCCCGGTCGAGACAGACAAAGAGGCAGGTATTCGAACCGGGGCGGCGTTGTCCAACCCGGAAACGACGGCAGTCGACGTGACGCTCTCGCTGCGAGACCAGGAGGGCCTGGTTGTTTCCGAGACGTCAACCGTCCTCCCCCCTCATGGGAAGATCGCCAGGTTCTGTGATGAGTTATTCCAGACGAAGGTGGGCGAGAACGGTGATCGGTTCATTGGCAGTCTGGAGATCCGAGCGTCGCATGCTGTTTCAGCAGTCGGACTTCGAGTCACGAGCAAAGAGTCAGCCGCCCTGCCTTCCTACGTAGAACCTTAATCGGCCAGGCGGCTCTACTCGTACCGCAATGCGACCGTGGGATCGATCTTCAGCGCTCTCCTGACCGGCACCGTCACGGCTGCGAACCCTGTGATAGCGAGCAGAATGAGAACGGCAGCGTAGGTCAGAGGATCAGCAGGGTTCAAACCGTACAATTGGCTGGTCAGCAGCTGTGCAGCCGCGAAGGAGGCCGGCAGCCCGATCGCGAATCCGACGAGCAGCGGCAAACCGCTTGCCCGCAAGACAAATCGTGCTACCTGGGAAGGCCGGGCTCCGAGGGCCATGCGAAGTCCTAATTCCCTCGTTTGTTGCTGCACGGCAAAGGAAAAGACGCCGAAAGTGCCGATAGCTGCCAAACCGAGGGCTAGGATTCCAAGGCCGCCGGCAATGCCGGCGCCTACCCGCGAGCCGGTCAGAGAGCGTTCGAGATTCTCGGAAAGGGATCTCGCCCGAACAGAACCACGAGGTTCGCGTTGCCGGAGGATCTCGTTGAGAGCCATTGTCAAGGCCGGCAATCGGGCGTCATCGACGAGGAACGTCGGTACCTGATCGGGCGGGAAGGGCTCGTAAAAGGTAGGGTCCACCTCGTCCAGACTGGTGGTGTGAGCATCGGCGACCAGGCCCACAACGAGGCGAGGTTTTCCCGAAATGATTGTCTTGCCGACCGGCGACTCTCCAGGCCAATAGCGTTTAGCCATTGTCTCGTTAATAACGATCGACCCGCTCTCGCGATCACTCGGCTGCAAGCTTCTGCCGGCGAGGAACCGGATACCCAGGACCGAGAAGTAGCCGGCCGAAACCCGATGGAACACCACGGGACGGGTCTTCTCCTCGGTCTCGCCAGGAAGCCGGAAACCTGTCGAGTGCCGCGAGTTGCTCAGCGGGACGAGAGCTGCCAAACCGGCCTCCCGCACAACCGGCGAGCTGTCGATCTCAGATCTCAGTTGTTGAGAGAAGCGGCGCAGGTTATTCTCCTGGTACATGTCGGCCGGCAAATCAAGAGACAGGTACGAGACTCCACGCACCCTGAAGCCTGGATCAAGGGTCGCCGCCTCTTGAACGCCGCGGAACAGCAGGGCCGCGGCGACCAGCAAGACGACGCTGATGGTAACCTGAATTCCAAGGAGCAGATTCCTCAAGCGAAACCGGTGAGAGACAGTGGCGGAGGTACTGAGCACAGTGGCTTCAGCGGCGCGGGTTCCGTGCAGCGCCGGAAGGACGCCGAAGATCAAGCAGGAAATCAGAGACAGGCCACAGGCATAGAGAGTGACCGTGAGATCCGGAACAATCGCGAAGGACGGAACCTCGTCGAAAGCCGTGCGGAGAAGGAACCCCGGGAGCCAGACCGCGAGGGCAAGCCCCATGCCGCCAGCGGCCAAAGCCAGGAGCAGGCTTTCGGTGACAAGTTGACGGACGATACGCCACCGGCCTGCGCCTATCGATCGTCGTATGGCCAGTTCTCGCTGACGCGCAGCTGCTCGCGCCAACAGGAGGTTTCCGACGTTGGCACAGGTCAACAGCAGAATCATGCTGACGCCAAGAAACATCAGAGTGAACATCATGCGCAGTTCGCGCCTGGCCTCCGGCTTTGAGACAAAACTGGTTCCTGATATCAAAACGCCTGCCGTTTTCTCTCCATGCGCGGCTCTGAACTGCTTGTTCAGGACCTCCAGCTCAGCCTTCGCTTCTTCCTGCGACAGGTGGGGGACCAGCCTACCCGCGATATAAGCACAGCAGTCCTCAGGATTGCGCAGGAAGCCCGCCGCCCATTTATCGCCCGGTCGCAGCAAAGCAAGTGCCGGGAAGGGAACGTAGAGAGCGTGCGTCGCCGGAGTCGTCCCGGTGAACCCGGCGCTCGCCACCCCGACAATCGTCAGAGGCACAGTGTCCACCTTGATAACCCGCCCGACTATTCCAGGATCCCCGCCGAACCGGGAACGCCAGGTTGAGTAGTCCAAGACTCCAACTGCCCTCGGGTTGTTCAACTGGTCTTCCTCCTCCAGGAAGCCCCTGCCGAGGGCCATCGGCACGCCGAGCACCTCAAAGAAATTTCCCGTGACAAATTGAGCCAACGAAGCTCGCCCCGCGGTTTCGTCGCCGAGCCTGACCGTCTCTTCACGCATGGCTATCAGGCCCGAAAAGGACTTGGACTCTTGCTTCAGGAACCGGTATTCGGCCAGTGAGAAGCCGCTCGTTGAATGATCGCCAAAAGGCCGAGCCATGACGTTCTGAACATTGACGACCTGGCGGGGTACCTTGACCGGCCAGGGGCGAAGGGCCACGACGTTGAAGAGGGTAAACAGGCTGGTGTTCACCCCGATCGAAAGAGTCAGGGCCCCGAGAGCGGCCGCCGTGAAGACAGGTTGTCTGCCAAGCATCCGTGCCGCGTAGACCAGATCCTGCCAGACGGATTCCAACCAGACCGGGAGCCAGACAGCGCGTGACTCCTCCCGCATCAGGGAGGTATTTCCTACTTCCCGAGCCGCTGCACGAGCCGCCTCATCGCTGGTGAGGCCCTTTGCCCGGAGTTCCTGGACCTTCATGTCTCGATGGAACTTCATTTCTTCCGCCAGCTCAGCCTCATGTTGACTTCGCCGGAACCAGTATTTCAGTTGCCGAAACAGGCCAAGCATCGGTCCTCCTAACTCGCGTGCATTACTTTGTGAATCGCCAGGATCAGACGATCGAACTCCTCCTGCTCGCCTGCCAGCTGCTTCTGGCCTGCACGGGTGAGGGAGTAATAACGTGCGCGGCGGTTGTTGTCGGATGCCGCCCATTCCGCCCGCACGTGACCCTTTTTGAGGAGCCGCTGCAGGGCCGGGTAGAGTGAGCTCTCCCCGACATACAGAACGTCGTCCGAAATCTGCTTAAGGTACTGGGCAATCCCATAGCCATGCATCGGCCCGCGGGTGAGGCTCTTGAGGATCAGCATCTCCAGCGTGCCGGGCAGCAGTTCAGGTGCGTCTCTCATCTTTCTCCCATCGTTTATCGATGGTAAGGAGCATGTCATAAATCTAGCTTCGGAATCAACTCCTATCATGAGGCGATGTAAGAAAAGCCGTGAAGGGCTTGGGAGCGTCCAGGATGATAGAAGTTCAGCTCGGCCCGGCGGCCAGGCAGGGTCGTCGGCATGTGACAGCGCTGGGCGGCAGGGCTGACGTCGTGCCCCACTAGGAAGGGGACAGTCCCCCTTTTTTCAAGAAGGAACCCTGTTCGACCGAGCCCCGATTTCCTGTTCGCTTGAAGTAACCGCCCCACCTCAGCAGGCCGTGGATTCGCTCCACCGAAACCCCGAACTGGTACGCTGCGAGGGCGAAAGCGTGGAGGGTCATCACTTTGAAGGGACCAAGCTGTTGCCAGAGCCGCGAGGAGGTCACGATCGGTTCGTTCAGGACACGCACTTGGCCTCTTTTGCGCAGCCGGCGCACGAACTCCACGTCTTCCATGATCGGGTACAACGGGAACCCTCCCATTTCCCGGAAAGTACTGGCGCGCACGAACAGGGCCTGATCTCCGAACGGGAGGCTTAGCCAATGCGAGCGTAGGTTCGCGCCGATTTCGGTCAGGCGCAACAGCGGACTTCGCCTGTCCAGGCGGAAACTGAACGCGCCGCCAGCCACTCGGGGGTCTGAGAGGCTCTCGCGTATAAAGTGCGCGTACCCGGAGGGAAGGATAGTGTCCGCGTGAAGAAAAACAAAGATGCCGCCGGACGCAATTCCTGAGCCGGCATTCATCTGTCGAGCCCGGCCCGGGGGCGAAGTCACGACTCGAGCGCCGCGAGCATCGGCGATCCGGCTGGTCTCGTCTCGACTGCCGCCGTCCGCCACGATCGCCTCCACGCCTGGCTCGGACAGTACCTTGTCTAGCACGCCGCCGATTCGGCTCGCCTCGTTAAGGGCCGGAATAATGACGCTGATCGAAGTGCGGCCGTTTTGCTGCATCGTCGTGCCTCCACACCGCCATAAGAGCCGCCTGATTTTGACCCTACCTCAGCCAGGCGAAGATCCTCTTGAGCAAGCGCTTACGGGACGGAGTCAGGCGTTTTCGATTGTAAGTGTCCGCCGCCTTGCGGATCACCTCCGCCTGGGTCGGATAGGGGTGGATCACGCCGCTTATTGCTCCCAGCTTGACACCTTGCGTCATCGCGAGCGTCAGTTCGCTAATCATCTCGCCGGCATGCCGCGCCACCAGAGTCGCGCCGAGGAGTGCACCCTTGCGAGAATCCACGTGAACCTTCAGGAATCCGTGTTCCCCGTCCAGCACCGCCCGGTCAGTTTCCTCGAGCGGCACTCGCAAGGTCTCGAACGACACGCCGGCTTTCTCCAGATCCCCGGGATAGGCGCCCGTGTGTGCGATCTCTGGGTCGGTGTAAGTGCACCAGGGAATGACGAGTCGGGAGAGCTTCTTCCCCGGCAAGAAGGGGAAAAGCGCGTTCTGAGCTGCAATCCGAGCCGCGAAATCGGCCACGTGCGTAAACTTGAAAGCCGAACAGACATCACCGGCGGCGAAGATATGCCGATTGCTGGTGCGCAGGTGGTCGTCGACCTTGACCCTCCCGTTGCCGGACTCGACACCTGCCGCTTCCAGGTTCAGTCCTTCTACGTTTGGCGTCCTGCCGACGCCGACCAGGACGTGGTCCACTGCGAATGTCCCGACAGATCCGTCGCGCGCAACTCCCACTCGGTACCGTGCGCCCTCCCGCGTGACACGCTCGACTTCACTCCCGAGGAGCAGGCGCACCCCGTCGCGTTCTAGGGCCTCGGCCAATAAAGAGGCGGCCTCCTGATCTTCGCGCGGGAGGATTCGTTCTCCGTTCGTAACGAGAGTCACGCGTGAGCCGAGGCGAGCGAAGGCCTGGGCCAGCTCGCACCCGATCGGGCCAGCGCCGATTATCAGAAACTCGCGAGGCAGTTCGGTCAGTGAAAAGACGGTCTCGTTGGTGAGATAACCTGCCTCCTCGAGGCCCGGGATTGCCGGAGCAGCGGGCCTGGCGCCGGTCGCGATGATCGCCTTTTTGAACCGCAGGGCGGTACCGCTCACTTCGATGCTGTCCCTCCCTGTGAAGCGGGCATCCCCAAGAAAGACGTCCACCCCGAGCCTGGAAAAACGAGCAGCCGAATCGTGCGGGCTGATCTCACTGCGCAGTCTTCGCATCCGCTCCATGACGGCTGCGAAATCAACGTGGGCCTCAGCGGCGCCTATCACACCGTACTTGCAAGCGTCTCTCAGGTCGGCGGCGACACGCGATGATCGTATGATGGCTTTGGACGGGACGCAGCCCACGTTGAGGCAATCGCCTCCCATCAGGTACCGCTCCACCAACGCCACACGCGCTCCGAGAGCAGCGCCAATGGCGGCCGAGACTAATCCTGCCGTCCCGGCGCCCAGCACGACTAGGTTATAGCGGCCGGACGGCTCGGGATTCGTCCAATCCGGTGGGTGGACGTTCTGAACCAGCTTCTCGTTGAACTGGTCCATCGGTTCCACCTGAAGTGGCGCCGTGGCAGTCTGGCCGGTAGCGGAAAGGATGCCCGGTATCAGAGTCATCGGTTCGTCTCCGGGGTATTGGATTGGGGGACTGCCTCTCGGAGAGCTCGCCGTGCGATCCGCGTGATGACGAGCGTCACCAAGACAGTCGCAGCCAATCCGAAGATCCTGATCGCCTGCTGCGCAATCCCGCCCTGGACGTTGCCGGAGAAGATCTGGGCAAGGTCCTTGGCTGTTGACCCGAGGTAGACATAGAGCAGCGTCCCGGGGATCATGCCGATCCAGGAAGCCAGGATGTAGCGTCGAAAGCTGACCGTTGTAAGGCCGAAGGCGTAATTGAGCACGTTGTAAGGGAAAATCGGCGCCAGGCGGGTCAGCAAGACAATCTTGAACCCTTCCCGTCCAACCGCCCGATCAATCGCGTGAAACCTGGGGTTTGACGTGATCTTCTCTTCCACTCTGTCGCGGGCCAGGTAGCGCCCGGTCAAAAACGCCGCCGCCGCCCCGAGCGTGGCGCCGATCGAAACCACAACCGACCCTTTAACCACGCCGAAAAGAAAACCGGCCGCGAGTGTCACAAGCGAACCGGGCACAAAGAACAGGGCGGCCAGCACGTAAGTACCAATCACAACAAGATAGCCGAGGAAACCAAGCCCTTGTATCGCATGGAGCACGCTCTCCACAAACTGCCGGAGCGGCAGGAAAACCAGGGATAAAACTGCGACGAGCACCAGGACGGCCAGCAGAGGCCAACGCCACCGGGTGAAATGCGATCGGTCCAGAGGCAACCTCTCTTCAACCATGTTCTTTCTCCTCATTGAGCGACCAGTCATAGTCCAGGTAGGCGACGGTATATCGCTGGGTCTTCAGATACTCGGCATCCGCCGGGGTGACGTGTCGCGCCGCGAAATTCAGGACCGGACGCAAGCCCGCGCTGGCCTGCTGGAATTCGTCGGTTGAGTACTTTCGGGCGAAATCCGCGCCGAACCATTTGAAGATGCTCGAGAGGTACACTGTCTCGCTCTTGCGGTCGATTCGGAACTTGCGCGAATCCGAGAAGAGCCTCCGCGCCTGGTCGGTCAACTGGGCATCCAGGCGATCGCCGGTGTACGGCTCATTTCGCAGCGGAGGGCAGCCCATTGCCGCACAAACGAGAACCATGTGGATGCGGGGCTCGTCGAACTGCTTTCGCAATACCTCGTGCTCGATCTGATCGAGCGTCATCGGTTCTCCCATAATCGGGTGGCGGATCTCGTCCCAGACGCCGGGAATCTGGCGAATGCTGCTCTCCGGAAACCGGAGGCTGCTGATTAGCCCGCCTTTCTTAATCGGATAGTTATCGACGATCGCCTTGAGAGTCAGTGCGTTATAGGCGTTAATCCAGAAGGCAATCTTCTTCGCGTCGTCCCACGCTTCGTATGCGTTCGGATCCAGTCCCGCGATCGATAAAACGTACCGGTCGAGGTCCTGCCGGTTGGCTCTCAATCCCCGGTAATCGACAAGACCTGTTGCATTCACGCGCTCGGAGAGCAGCGCCCGATAGGCATCCTCCGCTGTCGCCTTGAGATTTGTCGGGATGGAGTCGACGGCCGAAACCGTCGGCTGTTCGTTGCAGGCAGAAAGCGCGAGCAACGCCAGAAGGAGAAAGATTCGGAGCCGGGCTCTGGAGAGTCCGGCCACGATAGGGGACCTCCGGTTTTTGATCATCGCCAGCCTCTCACCCCTTCACCAGCGCGCCCGCGCAGGACGAACCACAGCCGGCTGTGCACCCGAAGCAATACGGGGCTGTCGCGATGCGGCGCTGGACGAGCTTGTCGGGATCGAAATCCCTGATATGCGTCGGCGCCCCGTGATTGAGGGGCAGACGCGTGGCCAGATTAAAGTCACAGTCATAGAGAACGCCGGTCCAATCCACACTGATCTGATGGCGACACATCAGCCCCTCCAGTGTTCGTGGATTGAATGTGCGCTCGAGAAGTGACTGATACTCACCGTCTTTTCTCTCGTGTCGAAGGATGACCCGGAAGCGTCCGATCGGCATGTTGGCGAGGGCATGCAGCCGGGTGAAATGGATGCCGAATCGCCGGCCAAGCTCCCGGCGATAGTCTTCTTCCAGGCGCTCCTGGTTGGGTGGAAGGACCGGGCCCAGCGGGTTGTAAACCAGATCGAGCGGGAGATCTTCCACGAGCCCATAGCCGTGACTGTTCAGGAGCTGAATGGCCCGGATGCTCCCTTCGTACACGCCCTCGCCGCGTTGGCTGTCGACGTTCTGCTCCAGGTAACAGGGAAGAGAAGCCACCAGTCTCACTTTCCGCTCTGCCATGAAAGGGATCAGGTCCTCATACCCGGGCTCGAGTAGAATAGTAAGGTTCGTCCTCACCTGGGTCTCAAAACGCTCGTCCCGCAAAGTCCCCACGAACTGTCGGAAGTGAGGGTTCATCTCGGGAGCTCCGCCTGTGATATCGACCAGACGCGCGCGGACTTTTCGCGCGGCATTAAGCACCAGCTCCATGGTCTCCCAGCTCATCTGTTCCTTTCGTGTCGGACCGGAAGATACATGGCAGTGTACGCACTTCAGATTGCAGGTCAGACCGATATTGACCTGGATAATGCTGAGATCCACTCCGTGCAGCGGCCTGCCTTCATGGTTCGCCACCTGTTGGTCGAATACGTTTAGCCGGTCTGTCTCAATGTCTTGTTTCATGGGTGGGTACTTCCTTTGCTGCTTACTGCGGAGACGTAACGGAAACCCCGCTTTGGCTGGGGAGGCGGGATCTCAACCGCCGCAGCCAAAAGGATCTCGGCAACGAACCCTCGACTCGGCGACCTCTCTATTCCGCTTTTGCGTTCGCCTCGGCTTTCTCGAACAGACGGGAGTACTCGCCGTAGCCTTCCTTGGCCAAGTCCTCCTTCGGTATGAACCTGAGCGCCGCGGAGTTCATGCAATAGCGAAGGCCGGTTGGTCGTGGCCCATCAGGAAAAACGTGACCCAGGTGAGAATCTCCGTGCTTGCTTCGGACCTCGGTCCGTGACGTGAACAAGCCCCGGTCTTCCTTTTCCACGATATTGGCCTTTTCCAGCGGCTTCGTGAAGCTCGGCCAACCGGTCCCCGAATCGTATTTGTCCAGCGAGCTGAAGAGGGGCTCCCCGCTCACGACATCCACATAAATGCCTTCTTTTTTGCTATCCCAATATTCATTTTTAAAAGGAGGCTCGGTTCCCTCTTTCTGCGTGACCTTGTACTGAACCGGCGTCAAGCGCTCGCGCAGCTCCTTATCGTCCGGCTTGCTATATCGTTGGTTGGACACTGTCTTGCTCGTCGTTTCCATCTGGCTCTCCTTCAAGTTCTTGGATAAATCAAACGTGCGGTCTTTCCAGGTCCTTGCCAAGAATTGATCCCGCCCGGAGCCGGACCGGTAGGTCCGGTACCGGTCGACGTGGTTCTTGTAGAAATCCTGGTGGTACTTCTCCGCCTCGTAGAACTTCGTGAGGGGAACGATCTCGGTCACGATCGGTTTTCTAAAAGCGCCGGACTCTTCCAGCAGCTTCTTTGAAGCCTCCGCAAGCCGGCGCTCCGACTCATTACGGTAGAAGACCGCACTGCGATACTGTCTCCCCCGGTCGACAAACTGGCCGTTTTTGTCCGTCGGATCGATATGCGTCCAGAAGACTTGGAGCAGCTCGGAGTAACTGATCTTCGCAGGATCATAGATCACCTTCACGGACTCCGTGTGTCCGGTGCGCCCCGAGGACACTTCCTGGTAGTCCGGGTTTTCCTTTTCTCCTCCGGCAAAACCCGATATCACTTCCGTAACTCCGTCCACTTTCTCGAAGTCCGCTTCCACACACCAGAAGCAGCCGCCCGCGAAGAAAGCGGTTTCCAGCTTTGCGGACGAGGTGGCCTTTTCGGCCGCCACTGCTTCTGCGCTGGTGCGGAGGCTAAGCATTATCAGGATAGTGAGCAGGAGCCCGGATAGAATTAACAACGCACTTTTCATAATTCTCCTTACAGTAGGGTTTGGAACTGCACCATTCGGAAGACTGAGCTGCGAAGTCGGCGTTGAACTTTTTCAGGACCTCGGCGTTAAGGTTGAGGTAGAGCTTGCCGTTACGCATCTGCCAGGTGCTGATGAACACCGGGAACAAAGCGCCGAGGGCGACGCCGTAGGCGCAGTAACCACCATACTGTGGTATGTATGACGCGGATTCTGCTCGAACAGTTTCTTATGAGCCAGATCTCCGCTTCGTAGGAGCGAGAGAGTGCGTAACGCAACAAGCGTAATCGACTTGGCGTGTTTGCACACCGCCTACTGGAGGTAGAGGTCGCCACCCGGACCTACGGGCAGGCCCAACAGTAACCAGACACTGAAAAGTGCCGCCCAAGCGAGCAAAAAGACGATCGTGTAGGGGAGCATCGTGGCGATGACGGTCCCGATTCCCGCCCGGGGCTCATACTTTTCTACGAAGGCGACGATAAGAGCGAAATAAGACATCATCGGGGAGATGATGTTTGTGCTGCTGTCACCGACCCGGTAAGCGGCTTGAACATATTCCGGACTATAGCCGAGCAGCATGAACATGGGGATGAAGACCGGAGCCATGATGGCCCACTTCGCCGAGGCGCTTCCCATTGAAAGGTTGATTACCGCCGTCAGCAGAATGAACGCCATCATCAGGGGGATAGGACCAAGGCCAAGTTCCCGGAGAAGCTGTGCGCCCTCGATGGCGAAGATCAGCCCCAGGTTGGACCAGCGGAAGTAAGCCACAAACTGAGCCGCAAAGAACACCAGAACTACATAGACTCCCAGCGTCTCGATTGCCTTGCCCATGCCTTGGACAACCTCTTTGCTGCCGCTTATCGTACCGGCGCCGATGCCATAGGCGACTCCCAGCAGCACCGCCCCCAGGAAAATGAACGCTACGATGCCCGAGAGGAACGGCGAGTGGAGGAGTCCGCCCGTTTCCGGGTCCCGCAGAAACCCATCGGAAGGCACGGTCCCTAGAGTCAGTATCCCGGCGAAAAGAGCGGCGGCAATCGCAGCCAGCCAAAGCCCGCGTTTCTCGCGTCCCGACAGACGCTTCAACTCCTCGGCTTCCGCTTCTCCCTCGTATTTGCCGAGCCGCGGCGCGACGATTCTCTCGGTCACCCAAGTGCCGGCTACGGCGATCACTAAAGTCGAGACAGACATGAAGTAATAGTTGCAGGCAGGATTGACAAGGTAGTCGGGACGGACGATCCGGGCGGCTTCCTGGGAGAGCCCTGCCAGAAGAGGATCAAGCGTTCCCACGAAGAGATTCGCGCTGTAACCGCCGGAAACCCCCGCAAAGGCGGCTGCCAGCCCGGCAATCGGGTGTCGGCCGACTGCCAGGAAAACCACAGCGCCCAGGGGTACCAGCAGCACGTATCCCAACTCACTCGCGGTATTGGACAGGACTCCCGCCAGGACGATGACGAATGTGAGGAGGCTTCTGGGAGCAGACAGGACCAGCAGTCGAAGCGCAGCTCCGATCAGTCCGCTGCGCTCCGCCACACCAATGCCAAGCATGGCCACCAGCACCGTTCCCAGCGGCGCAAAGCCGGTGAAGTTGTTCACCATCTCGGTGAGCATCCGATGAAGACCCCTTACAGAGAGCAGGTTCACCGGGCGGACGACCTCTCCAGTACCGGGATGTACTACCTCGAGATTCAAAAGGAATGCCCCCCACGAGGCCAGCACTACCAGGAGCGAGAAGAACGCGAAAAGGACGGCCGGGTGAGGCAGGGCATTCCCCGCCTTTTCGAGGAAGTGGAGGAGCCCGTTGAGAATCCGGTTTGCGCGTCGTGAGGACAAGCTTATCTTATTGAATCACATAGCAGCGGACGGAGGTAATTCCGCACCGTTCCACCCATCGCACCAGACTTTGTGAAAAGGCGCGCTGCTCCCGGCCTTGTTGAGCGCGATGAGCTTCTTTTGGATTTCCCGTTGTTTCGGAGGTTGGTGTAAACGCCTGTCCTTCCGGGAGGCTACGAGATCCGCGGGGTACAGGCCAGTATCTTTGGTCGGGGCAGAGGGATTTCAACCCCCGGCACCCTGCTCCCAAAGCAGAAACGCGAAAGCGGGCTAAATGCTTGAAAACTCGATGCTTAGTTTTCAACGAGTTCCGGCCGGCCTGTTGAAACTTGTTGAGCTCTGTTGAGCTTTGGGGATTTGACTAGCTACAAAATTATCTACAGCAGCGGAATGCGAACGTCAAAAATCCTGAGTGATATTCCTCAAAGCATTTAGTTGAACTGAACTGATCGGATGGTACGACTGATGAGCGCGAAGCGTACCTCAAGCGGCAAGATTGGAGCTTAGGACGGAAACCGAACGCCTGCAAGCCAAAGCGGCGTCGCCAGGAATCCTGATAAAGCACCGGATTCCTTCTGCCGCCGCACTCCACATGGAGTCGTGGCCCGGCCACAGCACGCGACGACGGAAAACGCAGCCATGAGCTAAACGCTATCGACACAAGGTTTCATTTGTAACCAGGATCGATGTTCAGAATGGAATAACGGCATCATGGACTGCGGACGCCCTGGATCTGGCCCATCATCACTTTCACTGCCCGACCGGAGCTGTCGCGACTGAAGACGACAGACAAACCTGTGGTTGTGAAGAACTCATCGGCAGTCGCGGGATAGATCTCGGTCTTTGGGTATGAGCCCAAACCCTTCAGCTCAGCGAACAATTGGCCCCCTTCGCGCGACACCTCGTAGTAAACCGGCGCCCCTGATGGACCGGGTGGCAAAGAATACCTGCCAACCAAGCCGTCCAGTACGTTCCGGGTTAGAGTCACAGTATCCCGCTCGACCGGAGTCCGCGACGGCCATTGAAATTCGGCGGCAATGCTCATCAACACTTCGGTGATAAGAGGGTCAGCTCGATCCGCATTGGCCATGATCGCGGCGCCTTTCCCGATGGCAGGATACATGACTAACAGGGCTCGATAACCCCAGATCGATCCCAAATGGCGAAAACTGAAGGCTTGGTCCGCTCCTTCGACGATTAGCCCCAACCCGAACGGCGGCTTCTGCACCGTGAGCATCTCCCTGACCGTTTTCTTCGATAGCAGTTTGCTGGGCCGCCCGTTCCACGCATTGCTGATCTCTACTGCCCACTTGGCGAGATCGGTTGGCGTCGTCCACAGGCCGCCGGCAGCCAACTCGGGCTCAATCGGCCATTTGCCATGCACCACTTTTCCCTCGCCATCATGCCCACTCGCGGCTTCTTTGCGGCGCGCCACCGGAAGCGGCTGATCGTACGTGCTCAACATCATTCCCACTGGCTCAAATACGAGACGCTTCATCAGGGAAGGAAAAGACACGCCTGTCAAATCCAGCAAGAGCTGCTGCATAACCATTGCCCCACCACCGGAGTAGCGCGAGATCGAGCCCGGAACTGTATCCACTCGAATAGGGGGGTTATTGGCCGGCTTTTCACCGTTCAAGATCTGAAACAGACTGGGGATCGCATCGCCCGCCTTATAACCGCCAAAGCCCCCGACTGTGAGTCCTGCGGTGTGACTCATGATCCGGCGAAGTGTCACTTTCTCCTGGAGTTGGAATTGGTTCTCTGGCACTTTCCAAGACTTGAGATAAGTATTGACATCTTCATCGAGCGACAATCGGCCGCCTTCGACCAGGGAAAGCGTAGCTGAGGAGGCGACGGGCTTGCTGATCGATTGGGCTTGGAACAAGGTCGAGGTTGTAACCGGATCTGCGGTTCCAGCCTCCTTTAACCCGAATCCGCCGGCCCATACCACTCGGCCACCATCGATGATTGCAACGCTCACCCCCGGTACACGGTGTTCCGCCATCCGTTCGGCGATCGTCCAGCGCTCAACCGGTCTGCCTTTGATCGCGATCGGCAGGCGAAGACCGTGAAACACACGATCGATACGATCGTCCGCCGGCTTTTGAGCAACTGACTGCGCCACACCTTCGGTTGCCGAGAATACGAGGAAGCACAAGAAAAACACTTTGTACCGGACCATTAGTTAAGCTCCAGCTCTAAAGTTGGCCGGGCGCGACGCCGGGGGCCGAGAGCCTTGGAAACAGTGAGAGCAAACATCATGGATAAGCATGGTGGCTCTGCCTCCGGGATATGGCCCGAGTCTATTCCTGACGTATTGCAGTCAGCGGGTCGATTCTGGATGCGCGTCTTGCCGGAACATAGCTGGCAATCAGCGCCACCGTAGTCAACAGAACCGCGACACCCAGATACACCACAGGATCGGTCGGTTGCACCCGGAACAGCATGGTTGAAAGTAGCCGCGTGCCGGCAACGGCGGCAGCGAGGCCCAGGACTAAACCAATAGCTGCGTGCGCCAGCCCCTGCGCAAGGACTAGCCGAAGTACAGAGCCCCTACTGGCGCCCAGCGCGATCCGCAGGCCGATCTCGTTCGACCGCCGGCCGACCACGTGCGCCATCACCCCATAAACACCGGCCATCGCGAGACACAGTGCCAGGCCCGCGAAAACCGTGACCAACAGCGTGCGAAACCGGGGCGCGGCAACACTCTGGTAGAGCATTGCTTCCATCGTAGTAAACTTCATTGGGACGTCCGCCGACCTTTCACGGGCCAACCGCCGCATTGTCTCCGCAAGAGCGTTCGGATCGCCTGCGGTCCGCGCGACAAAGCTCAAAGTCGCTCCGTTGAACGCGTGCTGTCCATAGGTCATGTAGCACTCCGGCATCGGTTCGCGCTCCGGGCCGCGTTGCCTGACGTCTCCAACGACGCCAATGATCGTCATGCCCTCCAGAGAATCGAACGGACAGAAGATGGTCCTGCCGAGCGGGTTCTGGTTGGGAAACGATTGTTGCGCCAACGCTTCATTCACCACGGCGACTAAGGGCCGATCCAAAGTGTCGATATCGCTGAAGTCACGTCCGCTCCTTAAGGGTATTCCGAGCGCTGAGAATGTGCCGGGGGTGACAATGGAAACGACTGCGCTCGGCGCACGCGTCCAATCCGGTTGCGTTGGCAACTGGTCGATGAGATAACTTACCGTCGAATCGACGTACCCGGGCGGGGCCATCGTTGCCCCCGCAGCCAACACCCCGGGCAGCGCGCCAATTTGAGAGAGCACATCTTTGAAGAACTGGCGCGCGCGAGTTGTTTGATATTCACGAGCTGGCGGCTGCGTAGCTTGAGGCTCCGCCAACGAGGGCGGAGTCGGTGCCGCCGGCACGGTCGCGCGCATGACGAGCACGTTTTCAGGGCGAAAACCCAAGGCCACGTCCTGCAATGCCGCGTAGCTCTTGATCAGGAGACCTGCTCCGCAGACAAGCACCGCCGCCAGCGCGATCTCGGTTACCACGAGTGCTCCACGCATGCGGACGATCCCGCCGCTGCCGCCCAACAGGCGCCTTGCTCCCTGCTTCAGTGCGTCGCTCAAGTTGATCTTTGCTGCAAAGAACGCAGGAACCAGACCGAACAGCAGGCTCGTCATCACCGCCATGGCTACAGTGAATGCGAGTGCCCATCGATCGATGCCGATTTCGCCAAGGCGGGGCAGGTCGGCAGGGGCCAACGCTACCAGCGCCTTGGTGCCCCACCAGGCGAACAGGAGGCCCGAGGCGCTCGCCACAAAGGCCAGCAACAAACTCTCAGTGACCAATTGCCTCACTATACGCCGCTGACTTGCGCCCAGCGCAGAGCGAACAGCGATTTCGCGGGTTCGCGCCGTAGCCTTTCCGAGCAGCAGCGTCGCTGTGTTCGCACACGCAATAAGAAGCACGACGGTAACGGCGCCCAGCAGGAGATAGAGCGTGAAGCGAACGTTACCCACCAGGTCATCCCGCATCCTCGTCAACGCAACACTCCGGCCCCTGTTACTCTCCGGATACTGCTGCTCGAGACGCCGGGAAATCGAGGTCATCTCGGTTTGAGCCTGTTCGAGGGAGATGCCCGGTTTGAGCCTCGCGACAGCCAGGTAGTTCTGCGCCGAGCGTCCGCCCGGTTGTCGTCCAACCGCCGACACCCATAAATCCGTCTCGCCCGGGAATCGGAAACCCGGCGGCAGGACGCCAACAATGGGCCGCACTCCCAGGACACGGACTGTCTGACCCAGCGCGCGAAGGTCGCCACCAAAATGGCTTTGCCAGTACGCGTAGCTGATCATCACCGCCCCGCTACTGCCTGGCTTCATTTCATCGGCGCTGAAAAAACGGCCGGCGATCGGCTCTTCAGCAAAGACGCGAAAGAATTCAGGACTTACGCTGGCGATTTGGGCATACTCGGCAATGGTTCCCCGTATCACCGGAGCTTCGAACGAGGAATAATAAGCCATCGCCTCGAATGAAGAACTCTGGTCGTGCCAATCCTGGAAGTCTGGGAACGAGACTTGTTTTGAAAGCGCACTGGATGCGTCACGCATCGTCGACAGATTCGAGAAAGTCACAATCCGGTCGGGATCGCGGTATGAAAGCGGCTTCAGGAGCACGGTGTTCACGACGCTGAAAATGGCCGTGTTGGCGCCTATCCCCAGCGTCATGATCAAAACGGCGAGTATCGCAAACCCGGGACTCCGGCGCAGGCTGCGGGCGGCGTACCGAAGATCGCGCAACAGGTCATCAATGTAGTTTACTCGTCGGGCATCTCGACATTCTTCCTTGAGTCTCTCGATTCCAGCCATTGCCCGCAACGCTATGAGACGGGCTTTTTCCGGAGAACAACCTCTCGCAATTTCCAGCTCGATGCGTTGTTCGATGTGAAACTGTAACTCCTCTTCAAGCTCCCGTTCGACACGATTCCTCTGAAATAGCGTTCGGAATTGAAGAGTCATGCGACGAAACCAACGCGTCTCGAGCATGAGTTCATACCTCGTTGAGTCGAACGACCTGGGAGATGGCGCCGGCCAAGCGTTCCCAGTTGGCTGCCTCGCGCTCCAATGCCCGGCGGCCCGGGCGGGTAAGCGAATAGAACTTGGCGCGTCGGCCGTTTTCGGTGACCCTCCACTCCGCTTTGATCCACCCTTCTTGTTCAAGCTTGTGGAGTGCAGGGTAGAGGGATCCATCGCTCACTTGGAGCACATCTCCCGAAACCTGTTTTAAGCGCTGACTGATCGCCCAGGCGTGGAGCGGTTCCAGCGCAACGATTTTGAGAAGAAGAAGATCCAGCGTGCCTTGTACGAGGTCTGCTGGTTTGCTCATAAGAACTGGCCCTTGATGATTTAGCTCTCGGTTACCGAGGGATAGAATAGCACGTCTGCCCTCGGTAAACAAGGGGAAACCTTATGTAGTGTTGGTAGCAAGTCAAGGTGTCCGGTTTAGAGACGAAAATCGGAAAATCGGGGGGCAAATTTGGCTGCAAGGCCCCTTCGTCCGACCGAATCCGACCCAATTCCCGCAGTTTCTCCATTTCGTGGTACTTTGAGACCAATCGTCTGAGGCCGGCGTTGACGGCGTGACTCAATACCGGAGCGCAGGAAATCACGCGGCAGGTATGCGGCTGAGTCGGGTGAGGTGATCGAAGCCGCGACTGTCGTCTCAACCGTCGAGACGTCGTTCACGCTTGAAGGGATAATTAGGTTATGACTGTCTATCTGCTCGCGCTGCTGATTGGGATGGTAGCAGGGTTGCGCGCCATGGCCGCGCCAGCGCTAGTGAGCTGGGCAGCGCATCTCGGTTGGATTGATCTAAGCGGGACCTGGCTCGCCTTCTTTGGGAATGTTTGGGCGCGCTGGATTTTGACACTGATGGCGCTCATCGAGCTGGTCACGGATCAACTTCCTTCCACGCCCAGCCGCACGGTGCCCCTGCAATTCGGCGCACGCATCCTGATGGGCGCGCTTTCCGGCGCGGCAATCGGAGCGGGAAGCGGGACGTTGGTGGGCGGACTTTTCGCCGGGGTCGTCGGCGCGATAGTCGGCACGTTCGGTGGACACGCTTTTCGAGCGCGGCTTGCGGGAGCCTTCGGCAGGGATCGTCCGGCCGCCTTCATCGAAGACGCAGTCGCCATCGGCGGCGCGGTTCTGATCGGAGTAGCGCTGCGTTGAGCAAATTCGACGCGATGATCATCACAGTTCAATGATCGCTTCCCTCGTTGGGACCTTCCCTCGTAATATTTCCCACCGGGGCTGGGGCGCCAGCCGAAATCAGAGAGACACCTTCACCTGCGCAAAAATCTTTTGCCCGGCGCTGAAGCCTAGCCTTTCAAGGGCGCGCCTGGAGATCCGGGCAAAGAGCTTCCTGTCACTGTCCGCATGCGCGAGCAGGAGGACGACGTTGACTTGAGCTTCGTCGAGGGCGTAAACATCGACCACTGGAACTCGAAACTCACAATCGTCAGATGTGAGTTGTGAGGCTCCGACCCCGTTCTCCGACGACGAAGCAAAAAGGAGAAGGGTGTATCCTGTGCGCATGACCAAGGGACGACTGGAAGCGTTTACCGACGGCGTGCTGGCGATCCTCATCACCATTATGGTGCTGGAGATGAAGGCGCCGCACAGCGGCGAAGCCGAGCTTCAGTCGCTACGCCCCGTCGTCCCGGCCTTTATGAGCTACGTGCTCAGCTTCATCTACCTGGGCATCTACTGGAACAACCACCACCACCTCTTCCACGCGGTGCAGCGCGTCAGCGGCCTGACGCTCTGGGCCAACCTTCACCTGCTGTTCTGGCTCTCGCTGATCCCCTTCGTGACGAGTTGGATGGGCGAGACGCACTTCGCGGCCTGGCCAGTCTCCGTTTACGGCGCGGTGCTGCTGATGTCCGCGGTGGCGTGGGACATCGAGCGGCGCGTCCTGCTCCGACACCACCCCACCGATTCGCCGATCGCCCGGGCGCTGGCGGGCCGACGCGCCCGAAAGGAGTGGACGTCGCTCGTCCTCTACGCGGCGGGGATCGGCCTGGCGTTGGCCAGCCCATGGCTCGCCTGCGCCCTGTACACCGTGGTGGCAGCCATGTGGCTCATCCCGGACCGCCGCATCGAACGGGAAATCTTCGCGTCGCCCCCGGCCGCTCCTCCGTCGACACCGGCGGGCACGGCCGAACAAAGAAAGGGGACAGTCCGCGCGGCGCAACAGGAGGCAACGGAGATAACAGAGGAAGGCCTTGTTTCTCTCGGCAGTTTTCTCCGTTGCCTCCGGTTCAGATCCACCCCAGAGATCGTTCTTTGAGATCCTCGCGCCGCTGGCGCCGCCGTTTTCTGTCACACGCAACCGGGCATCTACACGGGCGCGGGGCGCCTTGGGATCCGATCCGAATGAGAAAATGTGCACCGTTTTCCGGCGATGACGATTGGAAGCACCCGCTCGAGCAGCGGTCCGAGAAGACCGGCGTTCGGCCCGCGCTGAGGCGTGTGTCGAGCCAGCGCGCGACGGGAACGCCCGAATCATCGCGCGCCCCAGTAGCCTACGGGAGCGCTGCGGCAAGCTGCCATGGTCGTCAGATTGAATTGCAGATCGCCGCGCGTGATTAAATCTTGGCTTACTTCCACTGCACTGTCCAAGCCGTCCGGGCTCAACCTACTGCTCCTGCGCTGTCCAAGCCGTCCGAAGCAATACACGCGAAGGTCGAAATTCAGGGAAAGCAAACCGTAACCGAATCGATCGTTCCAGCAATTTGAAGCGAGGCGCGGCGATATTCACGGCTCGGGATTATCGCTGGCGGCCCTCCCTTTTCAAACTTTCAAAAAAGGAGATACCAAAATGAGTACTGTCACAACCAAGGACGGAGCAGAGATCAAATTGGGGACGGAAATTGGGGACAGTCTACTTAATTTAATTACCTTAATCCCGATCTCGCCGGATTAGGATTATTGGTAATTAAGTAGACTGTCCCCAATTTCCCCCCCCA
>Ga0209593_10000168_pt1 | contig 35069 bp, 21 predicted proteins | sample PPLLaktember2015_3_FD_187260 | JGI IMG/M metagenome (GOLD analysis project Ga0209593, IMG submission 187260) | Freshwater sediment microbial communities from Prairie Pothole Lake near Jamestown, North Dakota, USA - PPLs Lake P7 Core (6) Depth... | ecosystem: Environmental > Aquatic > Freshwater...
TTAAAAACAGAGCTTCTAATGAATTAAAAAAAGAGTATGCTGTACTAGAAAAGATGCGTGAGTATGTTAAAGCTAATCCTGATAAATTTTTATTGTCTGTAATGACAGGTACTGCTGAAGGGTTTGTTCCATACTCACCTTATGTAACAACACCCCTTAAAGATATTAATTTTGAACAAGGTTTCCAACCACGCGTTATAAAAGAAATTCAATCAGCAACATCTAATGTATATCAGTCTGGTGTTTATTTTGATTATCCAAATATTGATGAGCCAATATCTATTAATAAAAAACCTTTAGTGCAACAAGATGACATTCTTAACAGTGTTATTGATTTATTCACAAAAGATTTGTGGATGACTATTAACGGTGTATTACAACCTGTTCCTATTGGTAGAAGAGAAGAATTGATTAATCAGTTTATTGTGAATGATTTACACAATGTGTATTTCATGGCAGATAGAAAAAGCGGTACTATTAATTATGAAGATAAAGATGGTACTATAAACATAATGATTAACGGAACACGTTATCCTTTAAAGTTTGATGGATCTAAGTCTGGTCAAGAAGCTGCAGCTGCTGCTATAAGAAAACAGTTAAGTACAGGCATGATTGTTTATGATGAGAACGGTAGATATCCTGAAGACAAATCAATTAATACTAAACCAAAAGCATTGAAAGCTGCTAGTGCTTTAAATACTCAAATTGTATATGCTGATTATGAAACTGATGAGAATGGTATAAAAACTATAAAGCCTAATGATTTAGAAAAAATTAATAAACCTGGTGTGTACGCAATACAAAAAGGTACTAATTATGATTTTGTAGGAACTAATGGACAACCTGAGTATGATTACTTTCATGCAAATGTACCATCAATTGTTATTGTTGACAAACTTATTGAGCCAGGCTATGATGAAATCTCTTTTACACAAGAGGGTGATAAAGTTATTTTAAATACAAAAAATGCATCATACAAAGACTTTCTTAAAAATAATTTCACAACTAATGCTGTTCCTTACAACTATAATAATACAGATGAGAAAGGAAAGATTGAGGTTATAAATTCATCAGTTACTTTTTCACCTACTGCTGAGTCTATGATTAAGTTGGTAGGAGGAGAAAAAAACTCAGGAGCTGTAGATAACCAAGAAGAAATTGCTAGATTAAGAGCAGAAGAGCAAGAGTTACTAAAAAAAGAAATACCTAACATAGATGCTTATAAAGTAGATGGTAAAGTAAATCCTTTCTTAATTGAAACTGCGGAAGAGCGGGAGAAGTATGAAAAGATTTGGGAATACTATGATGGAAAAATAAGTCCTTTATTAAAGTTTGCACCAGCAGAACCAAAAGTTGCAGAGACTAAACCGGCTGAGCCAACTATTGAACCATTAACTACAAAGACTACAGCATCATTATCTCCAAAGGATATATTAAATAGCCTTGATGACATGAGTAATGAATCTGACTTTGAAAGAAATTCAAGGTTAAAGTTATCAGGTGCTCGTGGTTCTAAAGAACAATTAGATGCTGCTGCAGAGTGGTATGCTAAAAGTCCTTTATCAAAACACTTTCCATTCAGAATTGTACTAGCTGCATTGAATGCGCAAAAACCTGGACCAGCTGCTAGGTGGGCCGTTAATGGTATTACACTATTTAGATATTTTAATAACCCAGATGTTAGTGGTGACTATACAGATTTATACCATGAAGCATGGCATGGATTTACTCAGACATTCCTTACACCTGAAGAGAGAGAAGCAATGTATGAAGAGGCACGTAAGAAGAAAGGTTCTTTTACAGATTACCATGGCAAGCGTGTAACTTTTCAAAGCGCTAGTTGGAAACAATTGGAAGAGTATTTAGCTGAAGACTTTAGAGCATACATGATGTCTGGCGGTAAAATCAAAGACAAAACATCATCAACTAAGAACGGTATCTTTACAAGAATCATGAACTTCTTGAAGGAGCTTTTCTCCGGTGTAAACATCAATGATGTTAATTACAGTCCACTAGGCATTCCTAAAATACAAGCAATGTATGAGAACTTAAAGCTTGGTAATCTTTCTGGATACAACTTTAATGTTGAGAATAGAGATAAGACTATAGGTGCTTTAGATCATGCTATGATTGCTAGTAAGAATGATGAAAACATGCCTGAGCTTGATTTTGAAACTACTAATAAGATAATGAGTAGTGTCAACTCAATCATATCTTCATATACTAATCAAAGAAATACTAGTAAAGAAGTATATAGTTTCACTACTACTTTAATGAAAGATAAAGCAAGAGCTCTTAAAGTTTATGAGTATGTTAAAGCTATTTTTGAAAATGAGACATTAGATAAATTAAATAAAGCTTTAGCTGTTGCAAAAGCTAAGCCTGATAATGAGTATGAAGTTTTATCAATTGAACAAGACATTACAGGTATACAATGGGCTATTAATAACTTTGGTGATCTTACAAACTTAGCAAATAACAAAGATGGCAAGGACGTAATAGGTTACCACTTAAAAACATCTAGGTTGTTGACAGAGGAGGATAGAGCAGAGTTACTTGACGAGGTTAGTGAGGTTGATGCATTAATAAAAGCTAGTGAAAAGTTTGACAGACCAGGTAATGATGTTGGTTCATATGATATGGCACCGCCTGAGGTTAAGTATGTACTAAGTACAATTCACAAGTGGGAAGGTACAAAGCCTGTTATGAACAGTTTTGGTATTCAAGAGCTTAGTGATCCTTCTATTGTATGGAATAGAATATCCAGAACACTTAAAGGTACAATGAGTGCTTCAGAGATGTATGAAAAATTACAAGCTGCAGCAGGTAAAGATCCTATTATTGCAGACCTATTAAAAAAATTAGGACCTGTTAAAACTAACACAGCAGCTGAAACAGATTTATGGATTAAGTTCTGGACCGTGTTTAACAAAGCTGAGATTCCTTTAATGCAGATGACTGTGTTTAGAGAAAAAGATATTGAAGGTCGCGAGCTTGATGAGTACTCAATCAAGATTGGATCTAATAACTCAGTGTCTCGTATAGCTCAAACACGTTGGACAAATACATTTAGTACAGTAACTTCTGATTATAGAAAGAGAGATCCTCAAAAAGCTAATGAGATTTATCTTGATGTAAAAAAAGTAATTGAGCAGTTTGGTGTAAAAGACCGTACTGGTAAATATATTTTTGAAGATGCTAAAAATTCTTATGAGTTTTTTAGAGCAATTGGTATAGAGCTTAGTGATTCTGATGAACTAAGAGATATAGTTAATAAAGGTAAAGGTAAAGCCACTAGGATATTTGATAGATTAAACAATATCTTAAACAGAGGTACTGATAAGATTTATAATCTTAAAGACATATTTAAAGAGTATCCAGCTGTTGATAAGATTGCGGCTTTAAGTTCTGAAACAACATTAACTGATCTAGCTAATGAAGAAGTTAAATTTGCAGATTACGCGTCTAACTATGCTGTAAATAATGCTGAGGGTAATATCCAATTTGAACAAAGCTTACACAACAGTATAAGTATTATGATTAGTGCCATAAACAGTTCAAAAAATTATGCTGATTTAATTAGTAAACCTTTCATGTCTCACTTGGATATTGATAAGAACCCGTTTGCAAAAGCTTCTGTCTGGTTGAATTCCATATATAAAATGGATGAATATAAGAAAGGCAGTACTACTGATGTTGGGACTAAACGTAAACAAAGCTCTGATATAAATCTTGATGCTGTAATCAACATGTCTAATCTATCTGGTGTATCAATTGTAAGTGACAAGAGAGATGAAGGTGTTGCCTCAGCAAGTGCTGATGAATTTACAAAATTAATTCTTGACTTTCACGTGAGTAATGTGATAGGTCGTCCAGAGTTAATGCGTCATGCTGATAAAGGTACTTCCTTCTCTTTATGGTTAAGTAGTATAATAACGCCAGGATCATCAGATAATAAATCTTATGTAGATACAATTGATTTTATTAAGCAGCCTTTACCAAATGGTAGTCAATATGAGCCAGGTTATGGTCATGCATCAACTATTTTAAAAAAATATATTGATGCTGAGATGCAAAGGATGGCTAAATTAAAAGCTCTTAAAGATCAAAAGGATTTAATATATGACGCTAAATATTTAAAAGAGGGTCAAAACTTTGTAATTTTTGAAGATGTGCTTAGTCCTAAGACACGTGCATTCTTATCTAATTATCCTACTTTAGCAGAAGCTGCAGGAGTTGATCCAGATATTAGTAATGATATTGATAGCGAAATAGCCAAGTACTTTGATAATCAATCTAAACAAGTTGGTAGGATGATGAACAGTGCTAATTATATTAGTAAGAGTTTAATGGTTAAAACAGCAACTGATGCTAATAAAGCTAATAAAGCAAACGTAACTAATAAAAGTGTTAAAAATGCTTTAATAAAATCTTTTGTTGTAAACAGCTGGATACACAATATTGAGTCAATGGCTGTTATCTATGGAGACATTGCACAATACAAATTAGAAAAAGAAGAGTTCCATAAACGTAATGCAGGTGCTGGTTCTACTGGTGGATTAATTGCAAGTGATCCAGTCTTTATTGAGTATGTAAATAATAAAAGCCGGTTATCTACTATTCCTGGTCGGTCAAATACATATGCCGAGAAAATGAAGATCTTTGGCAAAGATGGTCAAACAAAGAAATTAGCTAGTGATGGTTCATTCCAGTCAGCTATACTTGAAGATAACAATATCCGCTCCGAATACTTTAAAGATATTGCTGATGCTTTAATAGACTCTGAAGAAAAAAAACTAGGTAGCAGAGAAAAAGCTATTAAAAAAGTTTTAGGTTTTGAAGTTGACAAGGAAGGAAAAGAAACAGGTAAGCTAGGTACAATAGATGAGCCATTTAAAAATGGTAGTGTATATGCTTTTACTGAAATGAATGAAGGTGATGCTCAAGGCTGGATTACTTTTGACTTTTACAAAGCTACTGCAATATTAGAAGGATCATGGACACCACCTCAAGACAAACTTTATAATAAAATCATAAATGGAGAACCTGTTGATTACAGTGAAGTGCTTAACTTCTTCCCTACTAAAAAGTATCAGTACTGGGGCCCTGTCCAACATAAAGACAAAGATGGTAAAGCTATTGACGGTCCGCCGTTAACAGCTATGTATAAATTTTCTTTATTCCCATTAATACCTAATGTAGTTAAAGGTAAAAACCTAGGTGCTTTACATACACGAATGATGGAAAAAGGTATTGACTTTGCTATGTTTGAGTCAGGATCTAAGATATCAAACTTTACAAAAATTAATGCTGATGGTAAAGCTGATAAAGATAAATTTTATTCTAGCGTTGATGGTCAAGATAGAACAGTAGATGCTACAGGGGACATGGTACCTAATACTGTGTTCTTACAATTCTTAAAAAAGCAGTTAGAGATAGCTCCATACTTTAAAGGTAAGGTTACATTCCCAACTCAAATGCGTAAGTTAATTGAGAATGGTTTAATGGAAGCTGGTGTACCTACAGATTATGAAATGCATTTGCCTGTTAAAGAAAGAGAAAAACTTTGGAGATCACTTTCTCTAGAAAAAAAATTAGAAAATTCTCAGTTTTATAGACTTGTTAAAAACTATGAGAAAGATCTTTCTGATTTAACTAAGCTCAAGATAAAAAAACTTGAGGCTGAAGCTAGCATTAAACGTGATGAAGATGGTAATGTTATATTCAATGAAAAACTTGCTGAGTTCATTATAAAAGAATTAGACAGACAAGACTTAGCTGAGCATGAGATAGGCTTTATTAAATCAGGAACAAACAACACTCTTGCTCATGATTTATCTTATTCATTATCTGCAGAGAAGATTGAGAAGATCTTAAACTCTATTGTAGTTAAACGTCTTGTCAAACAGAAGTTTAAAGGAGAAGGTCTGATCCAAGTATCAGGTGCTGGTTTTGAAGATACACTGCGCGGCAAACTTACTGATGAAGAAAAGGCTAAGTATGGTACTAATGGATTAGCTTTTTATAAAAGAAAAGGTGGGCCAAATGGAACAACCTCAGCAATGAAAGTTAAGATTGCTTTACAAGGTAGCTTTGAGAACTTGCTTTACTTGAAAGATAAAGATGGTAAAGAGATTGGTACTATTGAGAGATTAAATCAACTGCTTAAAGATGAGTCTTGGTTAGATATAGGTGATCACCGTAAAATGGTTAGCATCACTGGACCACGTATTCCTACTCAAGAGAATAACTCTATGGAGTTTGCTGAAGTTTATGAGTTCTTACCTAGAGAAGCTGGTAACATTGTTATACTTCCTTCTGAGATTGTAGCTAAGTCTGGTGGTGACTTTGATATTGATAAGATTACATTCATGATGCCTAATATTTCCTCCGGTATAAATTGGGCTAGCTGGTTAGAAGAAGGATCTGGTAAACGTGAAGAGTTACAAAAATCTACTACCCTAGATCTATCAGCAGAGAATGTTAAACGTGTTATTGATAACAGAAAAGCAGATGAACTATCTGTTGAAGATCAAGCTGTATTAAGAATACTAGCTGAAAACTCTGATAAAAATGTAAAGTTTCCATTTGACAGTAAAACTGAAGAAGGTCTTGAGAACAGAATATTAGATGATATGAAAAACATATTGTCTCTTAAAGAGAACTACGTGAGTCTTGTACGTCCTAATGGTACTGATATTGTTAAGCCTCTTGCTGATGAGCTTTCATCTAAGGTTATGGATTATAATCCTAAGAAGCGTTTATATGATGCACCTGATAGTTCTCGTATTGCGGGTACCCGTTTGTTTGAGATCCCGTACAACATGTATAAGCATACATCAAACAGTATTGGTAAACAAACTTTAGGTCTTGGAGCTGTAGATAATACTTTTAATACAGTGTTTAACCGTATTGGTGCTAGAATGAACTACGAGTATTGGGGTAGCAGGAATGTTAAAAGACGTTTAGATTTATTATTTGATCACAATACTTTACAAGATGATCAAGGTCGTGATGTAATTTCATTATCTCACTTGATGGATGTTAATAATGATAACAGTATCTCTTCAATAATTGGTCAGCTTATTAATGGCTGGGTGGATATTGCTAAGGATGCTTGGATCTTTAACTTACAAGGGAACAAAGAGATATCACCATCTTTATTATTTTTAATTCAAGCGGGTGTACCTTTAAAACAAGCTGTGTATTTTGTATCTCAACCTATTATCAGAGAGTATGTAAAAGAAATGCAGCAAGCTAAAAGTACATTTGCTGGACCTATGGGTAAAGGAACTGATAATCCTAACTTGTTTAGAGGTGAAGCGCGTAAATTAATCTTTAAAAAACTAGGTTATGACGCATCTCAAATGGCTGTCTTTAATGAGAATAATGAGAAGAAGCAAGAGTTTTTAGATAAACGTACCTTAGAACTTACTGATAAGAAAACAGGATCTGAGATTGATTTCTTTAATCCTGATAAAGTTGAAGCTAATTTAAAAAATAAAATTGATGCTTATGCTAATGCTGTTAAAGAGCAACAAGAATCATCAGATTCAGAAGCTCCATTGAATTACAATTATGACGTTAAAGATGAGGCTATATTCTTACACTTCCTTGAAGTAGAAGAGATGACTAATTCAGCAACTAAGTTTAAAATGGCTTTAAATGTTGATACAACTAAGACTAATAATGTTTTTCAAGCCTTAAGTAAGAATCAATTAATTGATGACTTAAAAGCTGATGGTAAATTACCTGAAAATCTAGTAGATCTTATCAAAAATGAATCGCCAATAGGAAGCTTTTTTACACAAGACTTTCAAATTGGTTTATGGAAAAATCTATTTAAGTTGAGAAATGACGATAATCTTAACAAGTGGATCTTGAATAAAACAACAAGTAGAACTTTTAAAGATGAGGTTGATGAAACCTTTGGTGATAATGAGAGATTTGTAAACAACTTGAGAAATGACTGGATAAGCTTTTTATTCCAAAATCAGATACGCAAGTTTGATATAGATAAGGTTAAAGATTATAAAGGTCTTGTAATTCAGGATACTCTTGGTGTTAAGTTATCACCTAGTATTAAGTATGGTGTGTTTGTAGCTCCAGATAAAACGGGAGCACTGACTGTTTATATGGATAAAGTAAAGTTGAGACAAGACTTTGCAAAATTATCTAACAACACAAGCTTAGAAACTGCAACCCTTCTTCCTGATGGTACTATTATTAAGCCGGCCGATGTAGATGCTGCAGCGTTCCCTACACCTGATACCTATTACAAATTTGTAATTGAGAGAGAGTTACTAAGAGCTATGTATCCTGGTAAAACAAAATGGTCAGTATTATTAGAACGTGCTGATGTTTCCCGCAAATTGAAAGACGCATTAGAATCTGGGCCAACTTTTGAAGGTGAATCAAAACAGAAGAGAGAAGCTCGTATCAATACTGAAGTTTATGAAGAGACTCTACGTGACATGGCTTTAGAAAATACTTATAACACTTGGAAGATGTTCCAAAGTCGTACCTCTATGGCTGATCAATTTAATGAGATTGCATCATTGTATCCAGAGCTTAGAAAAAACTACAGCTTGATGAATATACTTACAGGTACAATCCGTAATGATAAAAACAATTCTAACCGTATTGGTAACTTACAATTACTAGATTCTCTTTTAGATGGTACTAAGTTGAACTTGTTACATCAGAACTTAAAAGACATGTCTGATCCTACTAAGTTAAGGATCAATGTTAAGTCTTCTCAAGAGAGAACTCGTATTGCTGAATTCTTTAATAGGTTTGGTCTATACGCATTTTTACAATCAGGTTTAAATACTAGTGGAAGATTCTCATTAACAAGAGTAGTTCCTCAAGAGATGTTTACTGCAATGATGAGTGAATACATGGGTGACTTTATGGACAACATGAATGAGCTTACCTTTGAACGTTACTATAAAAAGTTTAAAGCTATCAATAGTAGAGCTGGTTCAACATCATACCGTGATTACACAGTGCCTGAATTTGATATGGCTGCAGATAAAAATAAAGTTGATGCAATGCCTGTTGGAACTCCAAAAGAATTAATGGTTAATGAAAAAAAATCAAGAATAGATAATTTTTATTTTGATAATGCTGGTAATAAGCTTTATCATGCTAATGAGTTTAGCCTTAATAAAGAAGATACTATTCAAGCTATAACTATGAGTCAAGCTGCTGAAATACTTGAAAGCAGACCTACAGAAGTAATCATCTTTAATGGTACTGATGGAACTAAGGCTGGTCAAGGTACAAAAGGTGAGGCTGCATTCGATGCTTCTCTATCTACACACAGTAATCTTATTGGATTCCCTGTTAAAAAGAGTTATGAAATGATAAGTGGTAATATACCAAATGATGCACTTATAACTGATATCTCAATAGAAGAAGCTGAAAGAATGAAAGCTGAGATTAAACAACAGGAAAAAATCATCAATAACCTTGTTTCAGGTCCTAAACTAGAAGTGGGAGTATATGCTGAATACAAAGGTGATAATTACATTGTGACTAAAAAGCTTGATAATGGAACATGGCAACTTTATAATCCTGACACAGGTAGTAAACTAGCAGTTAGTCCTAGCAACTTTGCATTACTTATGGATAAACCTATTTCTCTAACCAATAGAGATGTTAAGTACTGGGTAAGTCCATTACATAACAATGCTATTATATCTCAGGTAAGCAATAACAAAATGAACTGGCCTGATGAGAATGGTGTTAAAAGAGAAATAATGGCTAAGGTGCAAAGTCAAGGGTCTAACAAAAACGCTGATCAACAAAACATTACTCAACCTGCTCAGAATACTTTTAAATTTGCTGACGGAACTATTATTAATACGCCATTCAAACTTAATGAGCAACAGGAGAAAGCATTGTTATCTCTTGAGAATTTTTATAACAAACCAGGAGAGTATGATAATCAGATTACATTGCTTGGTTATGCCGGTACAGGTAAGACTAGTATTATTACAATCTTTGATGATTATTTAAGAAAGAAATTTGTTAAACCTATATACAGTTCTCCAACACACCGAGCTAATGCTGTAACTAAGATGAAAAATCCTAAAGCTGCAGTATATACTTTACATTCATTGTTTGGTTTAAAAGGTGCTATAAAAATAGAAGATGGTGATTATGACTTAAGAGATCTAGAGTTTGCAGCATTTGATAAAGATGGCAAACTTAATAAAAATGCTAAAGCTCAAAACGGTGACTTGTTAATTATTGATGAAGCATCAATGGTTAATGACAGTCTGTATGAGTTTTTAGAGAAATTTAAAAAGGTTCTTAATCTTAAGATTGTTTACATGGGTGATCCAGCTCAACTTAAACCTGTTAAGCAAAAGCATTTATCTAAAGCTCTTGAACAAGGTACAAAATTACAACTTACTAAAGTTGAGAGAACAGGTGATAATCCAATTTTAGAAGAGTCAACTAACTTAAGAAATGATCAAGACTTAAATTACCAAACTAAAATGGTTGGTCCACAAGGAGTTGAGTATTCTAATGAGGCTAACTTTGTAACCAGAACTATTGGTGAGAATTATACTAGTGAAGAGTTTAAGACTAACAAGCTTTATTTCAGGATTCTATCAGCAACTAATAGTGCTGTTAAAGCAATTAATACTAAAGTAAGAGATTTACTTTATGGTGATGAAGCTGATAAACAGATTGTAGAAGGTGAATTACTAATGGGTTATAACAACTTTGGTGTAGACTATAAAACTAAACAACCATTGATCATAAATAGTGGTGATTATATGGTAGATTCAGTGCAAGATTCTACAAAAACAATAGAAGTAGGTAATAAAACTTTAGAGTTTAACGGTTTTCAAGTTAGACTTAAGAATGTTCTTGATCCTGAAGAGCCTGCTAAAACTGTATTTATTGTTGATAATAATGAAAAAGATGAAAAGCTAAATGCCTTTATGAATGAGGTAGACCGTTTAAATAAACAAGGTTCTGATTTTATGTCTCGTGGTTTGTTTAGTGGAGCAGCAGAAAGTTTTGAAGAGGCGCGTAAACTTGAAAGTAGCTTGGCATTTATGAGAGAACTAATATCTGACAATAATAAAGTAAAAGTCAAAAAGACTTTAGATTACGGATACGCTCACACTATTCACAAGTCACAGGGAGGAACGTATAACAAAGTACTCATACTTGCTGATACTATTAACAGCTTTCCTGATGAACAAATGCGTCAACAACTTAAGTATGTTGCAATGTCAAGAGCTTCTGAAAAAGTATATGTAGCTACTAATCATGTTTTAGGTACACCAATCATACGTGATGGTCTTGTTGCTCCTGGTGACGTAGCTCCAACTGTAGAGCCTGTTGAAAGTAAGCAACCATCTACTATTGTTAATCCATTAGTAGAAGCAGGAGTAAAACCTACAGATATGTATGGTAATGCTTCTAAAGATATACAGATGGCTTCTGAATCCACTCAATTTATAGGATTTGGTACTATAATGAAAGAAGGTAATGTATCTTCTACAGATAAGTATTCTAAAGCTTGGGGTAATAAAGCTAATACAGGATCATATACAGCTAATGATATAATAATGGTATCAGGTAGTGGTAACTTTGGTAGAGGTGGTGTAGATAAAAAAGTTGAGGCTGAAGCTATTAAAAAAACATTATCTGAAAAGTATAAACCATTATTAGATAAAGCTATAGTTGCTGGTGCATCTTTTAGAATAGGAAACCAATATTCTAAAGGTAATTTATCAGATCAATTAGTTGCAGATTATTTACAAAAAAAGGGTTATACTGAAGAAAAACTTAATGGTTATTCTAGATGGACATCTCCTATTAAATCTACTCAATCATCTACTAGTGATAAACCAAAAGGAGAAGAAGTAAAACCTGGTATATATGTAAATCAAGAAGCTTTAACTAAAGAAGAACAACTTGAGTTGTTTGATTTATTAAAACCTTATCTTGAACAGCAAGCTGCTAAAACCAATAAAGGAACAGATGCTAGTAAAATGATTGGCTTAGGTTTAAGATGGGATTATAAATCAAATAACCCTGGTAAAACAGCCATGAACATTTCAGATGTAATTAATCCAGGTAATAAAAATAAGTATGGTTATTATGATCAGTCAATTAATGGTAAACCTTTAGGGCAAATTACACCTAGATTTAGACAGCTTATGCAAAAAGCTACAGGTGTTGATATGACTAATTATGATGGAGCTATTATTAATCTTTATGAAGCTAATAGTTTTATTAGTTCTCACAATGATGTAGATGAAAGTAAGTCAGCTATTAATTATCCTGTTATAGGAATTAACATTGGTGGAACAGGTAACTTCTCAATTGAATCAAGAGATGGCAGTCCTAAACAACTTGATCTTAAAGCAGGTACTGGATACGTATTTGGTGTTGACGGTGTAAATAGAGAAGTATGGCATAGAACTTTCCCTAAGGCACAAGATAGTTTTTTACCAGAGCTTACTACTAAAATTGATGGTAAAACATATGAGCCAGGGTCTTATAGAATTACAATTACTATGAGGAGAGTAATGCCTTTACAAGAAGGTATGCCTAATAAACCAGCTATTGGAAGTATTCAATCACAAGTAAGTAATATACCACAAGATACACGTGATGGTCAAGATGTGCAAGATGATAGTAAAACCCCCCGTCCAATTAACGGTATGGTTATGGACCCCTTTCTTAAAAAGAAAATTGATAAGACTATACAGTCTATGCAACAGAAAAAGAATGCGGGTATGACGCTTGACTTTCCTGTTAATGGTATTGGACAGCACATGATTGGAGCTGACCCTAACACTGGAAAATTAATTGGTGATATTAAGCCTATTGCATTATCAAGTTTCGTATATTTGTCTGAGCAGCTATTTGAGAAATTTGGGTATGTTAATCCTAACTATGAAAAGGTACTTGGATACATTGGGGAACAGAGCCCGATCCAAGCTGCTTCTGAGGTTACTGATGACATGCTTGACACAGCACTTAGCTTTTGCTTTAACAATATAGTATAACCAATATGATAACATGTCCTAATCTTAGTAATCCTACTGTGAAAGCACAGTGGGATGCTATTGCTAATAACCCTGCTCTAGGTAATAGAGAAGCCATGCGTGAATTCATGGAAGCTGAAATGAATAACCGGCCTATTGGTACACCTGAACAGGTGATGGCTAAACTTGAAGCTAGGGAAGTAGTAAACCCTATAGCAAGTCATGATAAGTTTGTTGCAGATATGAAAAATATTATAGCTGCTAAGTCTAATGACCCTGTACTTACTGACCCAGATACACTCTACGGCTTTGCTTCCGTAGTACAACCTATTAATACTAAATCTTTATCTGTTACTGATAACAGTAACGGCCGTGCTATGGAAGTCTTAAACAAACTTTCTGAGGCAACAGGTATTAATTACTCTTTCATTACACCGGAGGAAGCAGTAATCATCACTGCTAATTCCAAGAACCCATACACTATAGGTAGAGCACCCGCATTTTTCCACGGGGGCACTGTATACTTCATTAATAATATGGTTAATACAGAACTTGCTTTCCATGAATTTGCTCACCCAATTGTTCGCACTATACAACAGGACAACCCTGTTCTATTTGAAAAACTATATATGGACGCTATTAGAGCTGACCAGACTCTTTTGGATGAAGCTATTGCGGAGTATCAAGATTTACAAAATGCGCTTGACAATGCTGTTGAAGATGAAGAGAAAGATGCTATCAGACTTAAGTTAGAGAAAGCTGTTGCGGAAGAAGTAATTGTTAAAGCACTTACTAGAGGAGCAATGCTTAAAGAAGCGGGTATTAAACCAAGCACCGGATTAGCTAAAGCACTTAACAATATATTAGCTGCTATTAAAAAGATGTTGAGGAGCGTCTTTGGCAATAAAGTAAATGTAGCCAAGTTGGATGAAACTACTTCACTTGACAAGCTTGCCGAGATGTTACATGCCGGCGGGAACTTTATTATAAACACTGAGACTGTAAGCCAGGAGGATGTTGTTGCATATAATCAAGACTTTCAAAATTATGTGAATGATTTAAAGGAAGCTACTGAAGGTGACAAAGGCCAAGCTGTGATGGCTATGGCTAGAAGAATTTATGAAGGTGCTACTGACCAAATTGAAATGATTATGAAGAACAAGAATTATCAGGAGATGATTAACTTGTTTGCCGATCAATACAACCGTGGTGACTTACAGGAGATGCGTGCTAATGTATCCCGTTATGCCCGTGAGCTTGAAACCAAAGCTGAATCAATGATTGAAGATATCCAAAAGACTCAGAGTCAGGTACAATCTGTGGTAGGCGCTATGCTCCGTTTAAAAGTCATGATGACTAAAATGGAAGAGCACTTGAATGAATTAAGAAAAGACTCTACTAATAGAGACAACGTACACAGAGCTTACTACTATGCACGAGTACTTGAGTACTGGCAAAAGTATATTTCTGAAGCACAGGATATGATGATTAAAGCAGGTGCCAAATCTGATTCTCCAATGAATCAATTGCTTGGTAGTATAGAAACTTCTATGAAGACTTCTGCTAAACACATCAACCAGATGAACAATGAAGGTATCTCTGATATCTTATGGGAACAATGGGAGAGCATGTCTAATAGAGCTGAGCAGTTATTTAAAGAAAAGATTAAAAGATTAGAAGACCGGAACGCTAGCCAAGCTGCAATAAATAAAGAGTATGTTAGTTTCTACGGTATGAATAAGGCTGACTATGAACGTTACAAAATGCTTCAGGCTAAAGAGGAATCAGGTCAGGATTTAACTTATGAAGAGAGTAAGGATTTAGAGATTGGTAAGAAAGCCAGCTTTGATGGTATAGTAATGTCTCGTGAAAAAGTTGCCCGTGCTATTCGTGGTGAGGGAGCCGATGCTAGATACGTTGAGTCATATTTTGAAGGATACCTTTATAGTAGTGACCCTGTAATTGGCGGCTTTGCTTTGTACTTTAAAAACAACATGACTGAGATGGAAGCTAGAGTACAATCTAGAGTTACTGATATAGCTGGACCACTTAAAGAAATGATTGACGATGCTGGCATAAAGTTTTTAAAACCAGGAGAGCTTGGTAAAAAGATAGGCTTTGTGGATAAGTTTGGATACATTGATAAGAATGGTACTTTCCAACAAAAAGAAGTGTGGACAATGCTTAATCCTTACAAGGATTATAGATATGATGTTGATAGGTTTAACAATGAGTTAAAAGGTTTACGTGACCGTTATAACAGAGACCGTAGTAAAGAGAACCAGGAAGCGTTTGCTGCTAAGCTTGCAGAGAAGAATGCTCACATGCGTAAATGGATGCAACAAGAATACGTTGATGAGTACTATGAAAAAGATGACTTGCTTGGTAAAGATGCATCAGATACTGTAGGACAAAGAGCTAAGTTCTTGAGAGATGAAATCTTTAATAGAATGGAGATTATTAATCTTGCAGCTAATAGAGATGACCAGTTAGTAGATAACACTAAAGAGATGGACGATCTGTGGAAAGAGTACAACCAACTATATTCCTCCTATTACTTAAACGGACAAAAGAAAACAGGTGTTGATCTTGAAGTTGCCCAACGCTTACAACAACATAGAGATCTTACCCGCAAGTTCCATGAGTATAAACCTAGAACTGGTGTATATGAGAATGAACTAGCTAAGAAGGAACAACAGATCCGTGACAACTTAATCTCATTACAATATGAAGAAGGTACTGAAGAGTTTGAGGATCAGTTTGAAGCTTATCGTGATATGTGGATTAAAGCAAATACGGTTACTAAAATTAAACCTGAGTTTTATGAAACACGTTCTAAAATAATTGAGAATCTTAAAGAGATATTAGGAAGACCTGCAGCTAGACTTAGACAACAATTAAAAGATCTTGAGGCTAAAGGTATTAAAACTGCAGCTGACAGAGCATTAAAAAAAGACTTAGAAGATAAATTAGTCTCTGCTGAAACTAAGGCTAAGAAGACTGATTTTACTGAATCATTTAAAACTATCTTGGACATTGCTTCTGGTTACAGAGATAGTGACGGACAACCTATTGGTTCAGACATGCTTGATGAACGTAAGGCTGTTATCAAAGAAGCTCAAGAGGAGATGGAGAATGCACGTAATGAATGGGCAGGTTACTCAGGATTAACGCGTGACGAGATGGAGCTTTTAATTGATTTGTCTAAAAAGAAAAAAAAGAATGGTGAACTAGAACCAGATGAGTTTGAGAAGTTTAAAGAATTACTAAACAGGCAAGATTCACTAGGACTTACTAAGAATGAACGTGCTGAGATTACAGGCTTGTTTGGAGATCTTAGAGAGCTACAAACTAAAGACCCGACTACTTATTATGTTGATGCTATTAATCACTGGATGGATATAATAGACTCACAAGAAGTGTATGATGAATTAAACTTCAATGAGTTTAATGCAAGCAACATGGATAAGCTTTATAATCCGAGTGTATTAAGCAAGATGTTTGCTAAGAGTCCTGAGTTTGAAAAATGGTTTAAAGCAAATCACCTTGAGAAAAATTATAGAGACAAAGATGCAAAGTCTGTAACAAGCTATGAGAGATTATATGTATGGAACATTATTAAACCTAATGACCCAAACATGTATGAGACAAAGCCGTCTCTTAAATACTTTACAAGAGTTGTAAAAAAAGAGTACAAAAATGGTTATGATAAAGATACAGGTGAAGTTAAATTAATAACTGGTGTACATAAAGATAACAGAGGAGAGTGGTTACCTAAGCAAGATGTTAATTCACCTTATTACAACCAGGCTTACTTTGACTTACAAAAAAATGATCCTAAACTATTTAAGATTCTTGAGTTCCTTAAAGAGCAACACTTAAAATCACAGGATGGTCTTTCAAAACGTGGTAAGTTATACTATGATTTCCCCCGCTACGGAATGAGTGGTCTAGAAGCTGCCCAAGCAAAAGGTATAAAGGGAACAGCTGCAGAAAAGCTTAGTCCTATTTCAGCTATGCTTACAAAGATTAAGCAATTTTTCACGGGAGCAATGGATGAGCAGGGTAGTATTTTCAATGCTGACATGGCTAACGAGTTGGTTAGAGCTGATGGTTTTAATGACCAGATAGAGAACATACCAATGCAAGGCTTGTTTAATCTAGAACTTAAAGATACTTCAACAGATGTTATAAGTGGTGTATTACGTTATATCTATAACGCTGAACACCATAAGCAGTTGGTTAAAATGAATCCTATTGCTCAAGGTTTAAAGAACTTACTTGAAGACCCTAACAATAAACTTAAGGAACTAGATAAAGTTAACCGTTCAAACTTTATAAACTTTGGTGCTACGTCTTATGTAAACAAAAAAGGTAAGTATATCCGTAAGGATGCAATTGCCCAGTACTATGAACGTGACTTTCAGGGCCAGTCTATAACAGGATTTGGTAAAGATATCCCATGGATACAGAATGTACAGAGACACTTGTTTGGTAAAGCAGCGTTTTCCTTCTTTGCCTTTAACATACCATCTGCTGTGAAGAACATGTTTACTAAAAAGTTTCAGAGTTTAATACTTGCTTCAGCAGGTAATGATCTTACAGTAAGTACTTTGTTTAAGGGAGAAGCTTGGTCAATGAAATACATGATGAAGCTTAGTGGTTCTGATATCTATGCTAAGGGGCCTAAGTCACTGGAGCATCAGATAGGTGAGATATTTGATCCAAGCCCTAATAGATTTCAAGAAAAGTTTCATGAGTCAATCACAAGAACATTTGCAAAAGATGTAGTGAGTACGGGTTGGTTTTATAACTTCCGTAAATGGACTGAGGTACAAGCAACCATGCAGACATTTGCCGGCATGATGTTCAAGAAAAAAATACCTATGGGTAATCAGATGATTGATTACATGGATGCATGGGAACTTAATGCTCAGGGTAAGATACAACTTAAAGCGGGTATTGATCCTACGTGGGGTATTACTTACGATGAAGAAGGTAACATGAGTGTAGGTGCTGAATTCAAAGCATTTAAAAATAAAGTTGGTGCTGTTAATACAAAACTGGATGGAGCTTTTGCCAAGCTTGATCAGCCTTTGATGCAACGTCTTATAGCATTTAGATTTGTGCAGTTCCTTAAAAAGCACATGATCACAATGAGTATTAACAGGTTTGGAAGAAAGCGTATGGCTCCAGGGTATGGTGAAGTTGATGAAGGTTATTATGTGCAAGCTGTTAAATCATTACTTGGTGCTATCAAGAATAGAAACATAAATGATATGACTAGAGAAGATAGAGCAGCTTGGATGAGAATCATTACTGAAGTTGGTGTGCTTTATTTAATGGGTCTATTAATGGGGCCTTTATTTGGATGGGATGAAGACGATGAAGACAGATACAAGAAACTACGTGAGAAGAGTGGTAAAATGACAATACCTTTCTTAGCTGATGAAGAGCCTGGACAAGAATTTAACTTAGCTGGTTTCATGGAACTGCACGCTATGAATCAAATGCTTCAGATCCGTTCAGAGAATGAGCAGTTTATTCCATGGCCAAGTATGGGTCTTGATAACTTATCAACTGTTGTGGATCTTAAGTCACTAGCCTTTGGACCAACAACAGATACATGGCAACGTATAGGAACTGACCTGGTTAATATATGGGAAGGTAATGAACGTCAGTTTTATAAACGCCGTAGTGGTCCATTCAACTGGTCACAACAAGGCGGTCGTCAGATATGGGCCCATATAGGTAAGATGTTTGGTGTAACAGGTTCTAACATCTCACCAGGTGATATGATTACAAACTGGGATAAGGCACAAAACATGTCTGCCAAGAGATAACTTAACATCTAGTTGGAAAAAAAAGGAGAACCCCGTAAGGTTCTCCTCTATAATCTAACTTTGTACCCCTCAACTTGTCCGAGAGGATAGGTCAGGATTAATAATCCACAACAGCGTTTTCTTTTGCTGTTGTTTTAACATTTTATCTAGTAGTTTCATGGCATTATTTGAGACAGCTGGGCAACCCCAACCTTCTGCTGTGCCGTTAGGATAAATCTCATTGTCTGTTATAGCATCCCAACCATGTAATACAACAGTTCTTCTTTCAGCATTACTATTTGTTTTTTCTAGACCTTGTAGTCTATACTTTACATGTATGCCCCAGTTACTATAACCGCGTTCATATATATAGTACTTGCCTATAGAAGAACAATGACTATCAAATGCGTTACTAATTGTAGGGTTAGTTTTTGATTCATCAAATCCCCATATATTTTTTCCACAACCGTGGCTGACTGTAAAGCTGTGAGTCACTTCATTTTTATTAAAGTCCCAAACATATAATCTATTAAGACCCGAGTGTACACTCAGGTCTATTAAGATGTAAAAGTCAGTGTTGACTTTATGTTTAGTGCAATAATCCTTTGCTTCTTTTGAATAAGCTCTAGTGTTGTCATTATGTTTACTAGCTTCTGGTTTTACAGGAGCATTGCAATTTACCATAAACATACTAAACACTATGCTCAGATAAATCTTTCTTAGCATAATTAACTTTTGTTTTTAGATAATATTTTATTAATATCAGGTTGTGAATAACTAGGGCCTTTCTGAATCTTGCCATCTTCTCTGAAGATAGGCTTACCATCAGCTCCTAACTTACTCATATTACTGCGTTGAATTTCATTGAAGACTTCTTCAATCTTGTGTTGTAAACCGTGCTTCAGTATAGTTCCACAAAGAATATACAATTGGTCACCAAGGGCATCAGCTATCTCAACTAAGTCTCCGTTCCAACAAGCTTCTTTGTATTCATCATTTTCTTCTGCCATTAATTTATACCGGAGCAAAAATTCATTCTCGGCTATTAATTGAGGCTCTTCTCCATTTGTTTGCATAAACACGTTGTGAAATTCTTCCACGGCTTTTAATTGTTCTTTCATAATTCTTTCTTCTTTCTAAGTGCATTAATCATTCCTTCAATTTCAATTAACAATTCAGCGGGCATACCTTCCTTTTCTTCTGTAGTTAATTCAACCAACTGAATTTGCTCATCATACTTACATAATGATAAACAGTTTATACATATCATCAAGTTCCCTGGAGAGGGTATATCTCCAGGGTCTTTCATTGATGTATAATTTGCTATTACTGTTTGACAGTGTGGGCATTTTACTTCCATTATAGTTCTAAATTAATATTAGTAATCATTGATGCATCAGCACACCTGCTACACAATTGGCCATCATTCCATACAGCTTCTGCTCCTTGCATCTCGTTACAAGATACACAAGGCCAACCGTCATCTTCAGACTCATCTTCTCCTACTAAGGCTGAAAACAACTCAACAGATTTTTCAGGTACAACTTCTTCTTCTAAAGTAACAGGTTCTTCATCCCACGGCGCTGTTTCTACAACATCTTCTACAACCTCTTCTTCAACAACTTGCTCAGCTTCAACTTCTGCTATTACATCTAGTATAGTGATTTGATTACTTATTACTTCCGGTTCACTTTCATTTAAAACGTCATCCTGTTTTGTATTAACAAGCATGAACTCTTTTTCTATGAAGTTATGACTTATAATCTGCTGCTCCATCCATGTTCTAGGGTGCGCTCTTTGTAAAGCAATCAGTATTGCATGGTACATATACCATACAGTATTTGATTCACCATTGATAGCATAGCTAGATTTCTTGTATTGAGTTCCAATTATTGATAGCTGCTCACTTGTAAACAACTCGTGTTCAAAATACATCCTGCCTGTTAACTCAGCACGTATCTTACTAGTCAATATCAGGTTTAACATTTTGTCTTTCTGAATAAGTAAATCTTTGAAATACTCCTCAGCGTTTATTAACTGACTATCAATTGTGCTTAGTACATCACTGTCAGCATCACCCGTATGCTTACGCGCATAGGTGCCCATGTTACCACTAATAATAGATGCTAGTGATTCATGTACATAACCACCAACACAGCATTTGAATCTCATGCTCTTATCATAAGAATTACTCCATGTAAACAACATGCCGATATCCGGGTCATCACCATACTTCAAGTGATAAATACCTTGTGCAATCTTTGCGTCTAAGTTGCACTTATAGAACTCACGTTCTATTTCAAATCCCATCTTCTCAAGGGTTTGCTCTGTTCTTTCTATTACATCTTTGTGAGGAACCACAGTGTATGTATCTGTGGCCTCAGGTAAAGGAGCATTGATTAAATACTCCTTTGTTGTCATGCTTGGTCTTTTACTCATATCTTAAAATAATGTTATTTGTTTTGGGCATATGTTATCTATCTCCTTGTATATCTTATCCAGATAATACCTCTCATTAATAAAATAATGTGACCACGGTTTTTCTTGAAACTTACTCATATCTTCCTGCATCCACTTACCTGACTCAAGTTGTATTTCTCTCTTGTCATATTTATTAACCTTCATAATCTTACAGCCTTTCTCTGATATGTAATATCTGATAGTCTTCTGTAATGTGTCAGTGGTTAATATACCTTTCTTCAAGCATCTTCTTTGGAATTCCCAATTGCCTTTAATCTTTACACCAGCACAATAGTCTAGTATATTTTTATTTTCCATCAGACTTTTCTCAGGAGGGATATCCTTTACAAAATAATTAAACAGGGCTTTAGGTATTACTAAAAAGCTTTTGTTTTTATGAAGAGCTAAGTTCTCAAACTCAAATCTACCTTTGCACTTATACTTACCGGCAGTGTTTACTGCTATGTAGTTATTAACGTCAGCTAGAATCAATCTGCTATACTCATCATGTTCTAATTGCAGATTAGTTATTTGTTCCCACTCAGCGCATATAGCTAAGTATTTGTCTTTGTATTCCTCCGGTATCATCATCTCTATACCATCAGTGTTTTGCATTAACGGTACACAATCTGGTATACCTTCAGCTAGCATCTCATACAACATCATCAGGGTCAGCTGACCATTGATTGTAATCTGCATACCAAACTGAGGATCATACAAGAAACTGTTTTCATCAATGCTTAATCCAAATGTTGAATTCAGTATAATCTTAAACACATAGTTCTTTGGATCTTTCTTAGGTATCTTCTTTCTCTCTTCAAAGAACCACTCATACAGATCACAGAATTCTTGTGCGGGTAGATGAGCGGGCGCCCATCCATTTCTAATAGCCAGATTAGGATAAAAACTTGTAACATCCGAGGACATTATAATCATACCATCACCTGCTTTATAGATCCCACTCTTTCTTGCACCATGAACACCACCTAAACCAAAGTCAGTCTTAACTCCTTTATATTGCATTGAATACTTAAACCCGCCTTTTGTATTAGCCGCGTTTATTGTGACCATCTTGAAATTATCAAGCAAGTCCTGAAACACGGGTGTACTAAACTTAAGATAAGGGACAAGAATATCTTTGATGTTAATGAGGTTCCTCTGAGTCCTATACTGTTTTAAATCATACTTACTTATACCAGTCTTCTTAGATAGGAATAACAAGAACAACTCTTTAGAGATCCTAGGTTCAGATGCGCTGTATAAAGATATACCATACTCTGCAGTAAGATTAGCTCTTAAATTAATTTGATCCTTGCTCAGCTCCATGATTTTTTTAGTAGAGCCCACATCATTCTTACAATAATCTATGATCATTGGAATTTGTTGCGCCGTTATTACAGTGCTATGATGAAGCGGCATCTCTTGGATATTATCCCAGTCCATTGAATACTGTATCCATTTCAGGCTAGAGCTTTTAGCTGCATTATCCCAATGGTTAAGTTTAAAAACATCTACCTGTCTAATAGGTATATCCTTTTCACTAAACTCTTGGAACGCGCCGTCATTAGACCTGGTGATACAATCCTGAGCTTTTACATAAACCAGTGTTGCAATTTCTGCTGCTGTCAGTGTAACTAACTCTTTCTTCTTTTTAAGAATCATATTAGTAATCTGAGCATCAAATGCAAGACCGTTGTATGAGATATGCCATTCATTGTTTTTGATATTAGTTTGCAAAAACTCTATGAGTTCTTCTATATCATTCTGAGTTTCATGCACAACAAATACCTTTGTGGTATCTTCTATGTAATGTTGAAACACTGCTATGAAACAATTGGAAAGAGTTTCATAATCCATTACCCAGTGACTTTTACTCATAACTTTTTTATTCAGTTCAGCTGTCTCCCCTTATATGACACAAAAAGGAGAGTGTGAGCTCTCCTATTAAGTGTGTGTTATTAATTTATTTATTTGATTAATTCAATTTTAGGTTTCTCAGGTGTTACTAATAAAGTATCATCTAAGTGGCCCATGTAATTAAATGTATCTGCATTAACTGCAACACGTTTAATCAAATCAATAATCTCTGTTTTCTCTAAAATGTAATGCTCTGTATATGTGTCAATGTGTAATCTTTGTTCCTTGAATGTTTTACCATTTTTACGTGGCGCTTTAGTCATAACGGGGTCTCCGTTCTCATCAAGCCTAGGTAGCATGTGTACTGTTTCTTTTGTCTCTTTGGACATCATGATTAATATTTTACCCTCAGGTTCATATATACCTTCTGTAAAAGGACAATCATTACTAATTGGCATAAGCTTAAAAGCTTTTCTTCCTTGCCATGCGGATGTTACTAATAACATTGTTGGTTGTGTTGCTGACATATTTTTTATTTTAAAATTAAGGTTACTAAGTTAATGTTTTTCTTTCACAATGTCTAAATTCATTATAGAAATATTAAGAGTCTCGTGTTTCATATCTGGTAATGAACACAACTCTCCTACTTCTTTAAGAACAGACTCATTTACACCCATCATCTCAGCATAGATTTTAAAATATCTGTCTGGAAATAAGAATGAATCAATATAGGGTAAGTTGGGATTACTTAAACCAATGTAGTGTCTAATACGTCTCTTGAAATCAGGAGTCAGTTTAGAGTACTTACCATTAATTACATTGTCCCATTCAGACTTCATTGAACTAAAATCAAAAACATACACACCGCGATTGTCTTCAACTTGTTTAAAGTCATGGAATAACTTGTTACCTATAAGTTTTTGTTTCTCAAATTGTTTGAACTCATCATCCCCACGTAAATAATACAGGCAGCTAAGTTTAGCATCCTCAGCTTTATGATTATTACTCCAGGCGATGTATGTTTCAATTGGGGTTACGCTAACCCCACGCTTTATGTCCAAAGAAGGATAGAGAAAGATCCTACTCTTTTGGACATAATCTTTGTACAGAGACTTTATTTGCATATGTGTTTTATTTTATAAAATTACTTTTGTTTTTGCAAATTTGTATGGCAAGTTATAATTCTTCTCATTATAATGCCACGCCGCTTCAGTCAACTTCTCTTCTAGTTTAATTTGCCAATCAGCTAAAGTATCCTTACTTACTTCAAATACATACACTTGTTGATACCTGTCAATAACTACAAAATTAAATATTACTTTATAATCTTGCGTGATCAAATCAACATGTTGATAAACTACTAGTCTTTCATATATTGCAGCTTGCGCCCAATAGTTATAAAAGTCTACAGTTTCAGGAAAGTCCACAATTGTTTTACCTGTAGTCTTTAAGTCATTGATGTAAATTGTTCTAGAGTCATGATCAATCTTTATATTATCAAGCACACCTTTTAAACCAAATGGTTTATCCGTATGATCAACAGTAATCAATGTCTCATTATAAACATTTATATTATCCATTTCAGATCTTAATAGACCAAGCAATTCACATACTTCATTGTTATTGCGCAGAACTTCCACAGCATCTACGCAACGCTGCATGGTAACTGAATCTAGTAGATCTTTGTTACCTTTGATCTTCAGAAATTCAAAGTATGACTTTGCATCCTCAGTCAATATTTTCTCTAATCTTTTTTCATCTCCCGTTTTAAATGGAGCTTTCTTGTCATCCGCTAGAGCCTGGTGTAACTTTATCTCTTTTAAATAATCCAATATCTCTACTGAATAATTTTCAAGAAGTGTTGGTTCTCCGGACACTCTTGCATAGATAGCATCTACTAATCTGCGAGTATTCTCTGTAGGTAGTGTGCTTGGCATAAGTATGAACTGGTTGTTGAATGAACCATCATCTAGTAATAAACAGTGTATTACTTTTCCATCTATAAGATAGCTGTCTAACTTTTCCTCTTGCTCCTGTAACACATAGTGCTTATAATACAGAGAGGGTGAGTAAAGCATTTTGTTTAAGCCTGAATAGCTTAGGAGCAAAGACTGAGCATAAAACTCAGCCTCTAATTCCTGTTTGGTTTTCTTAATCATATTACGTCAAAGATTTTTTCATTTATATTTAACCCTTTTATCTGTAACTCTTCTTCTGGTTCCTCATATAACTCAGTATTAAAATTTACATCTAAGATATTGTTACGCAAGCCTTCTACAATCTTATCTGACCAAATCAGTTTATCAATTGTATAATAATCACCTGATAATGTTGACTCAGCCTCCTCTGTTAACAAAGGTCTAAGCACATCAAGATTAGTTTGATTTAACAAATTGCGTTTTAACAATGCATCTATTAAATTATCATAGCTGTAATGATATCTGAGGTTGTCTACATTGAAGAACTTCATAAAAGATTTAAAATTTATATGATTCCTATTAGGAGACTCATACATTTTATCATGATACTCATGAACTAACAGTAACAAGTAAACAGCGCTTCTTTCAAAATCACAATTAGCTATGGCTTCCATGGCCAAGGTACAGTTAGAAGTATCACTACTCTCAAACAAACGCTTAATACTTTCATACTGTACATCGTCCATTATTCCACCAGTGTTTAGTTTCTTTAATAGAGTTGTCTCAGGATATATGTTGGGATCATTAATGATCTCTACAAGTTTCTTGTAAGCATCTTCATCTTTAATATAAGCACCGCTTATGTCATCATAATGTTCATCAGTAGCATCATCTAATTCTTTTTCTACAAAAACTTTTGATAACATGTTTGTACTAAAACTTGTTTTTAAAATACGGTTTATATGATAATCATGATGAACAAGCTCAGATGTTTGATTTTCTAAACTATCAATAGCTTTCTTAATAAAGTCATTATTAGTATTACCATACTTATATAAATGATCAAGTAACTCAGTACGGACATAACAAGAATGATAAAAATGTTTTAAAATATCTTTACCATAATTCTCACCTATGATTTTTACATTGGCTTTATCAGGATACTTTACTAGAGCTACCTTGTACTTTTCACAAAATGTTTTTATTTTAAATCTTGGAATAGTTGAGCCTGGATAAATATAAATCTTATCACCTTTTACTGGTGTGTAATCTTTATCTTGCAGAACAGAGTTGATCAAATTAGATGAGCTTATATGACTGTCTTCTATAACATAAACTGTTTCTACAATAAATTTTGAATTATTGCTATCAGACCTTAAACTGGTTCTTGTTTTTATTTTGTTAATCATTGTCATAAATTACTGGTTTTAGTTTGTCTTCAGGATTAAGGTGTTTGAATTCAGGCTTCAGCTCCATTGTAAAGTTATAGAACTTGGAACAGGTTATACCGTTTAATCTAAACACAATATCTGAATTCAATTTAGTCATCAGTTTTTGGAAAATCTCTGGGGTTAGCCAACCTTTTTTATTAACATGTTCTATAAAGCTAGACTCTCCCATAGTTGATAAACTAAATAAAGATGTATTATCTCTGAATTGTCTACTTGCCTTTGTTCTAAGATTAACCATTCTTTGTGTAATCCACCAACCTTTTCTAGCCAATTGCCATAACCAGTAAATTGAAAGTTCTACGTTTACTTGGTTTAAGATAAGCTGTGCCATCTTGTGATCACCTTCATCGGTGCTTGCTAACATTTGAGAAATTCTCTCATATGTCTGTTCATTAAGAACAGTAGTGCCGGCTATTACCGGCACTGTTTGTGTTCCTACTAATTCATCCATTATTTCATTGTCATTTTCATTACAGACTCATTCATCAAAAGCTTTTGAAACTTCTGCTTGTTACCGTTAAGTATCTTCTTAATAACTATATACTTCAAGTCATCAGTAAATGCTTCTTCAGTACCCAATTTGATTAATCTGTCAATGTGCTTTTGTGTAATTGAGTTCTTCTCAGAGTAATTAATTGTAAAGTTAATTAACCTTGTTGCTAATACACTTGCAATATCAGCACGGTAGTTATGGTCTTTACCAATACATCCGCGTAACTCACCCATGATATAATCTCCATTGTCATGGCATAAAATATCTTGAGGTCTAACTAACTTATCCAACTTGTTGTTGATAAATGTAGTGAATATAGTAGTGAACTCAGGCCCCACTGAACCTTCACCAATCATTTGGATTAAAGGTAACTCAGCAGAGAAATCTTCAATAGAGCTGATACAGTTAAAGAAGGTAGTGATACTTCTAGCATTCACACGAGTACTTACTAGTTCCTCATGCATCAACAAGAAGTTAATACAACGACCATCAATACCTTGAGTCTCTGCCCAACGTGCCCATACATCTTTGTCAAACTTTAAATTCACACTTACAAAACGAGTACGTTGTGCTGAGTCAATTGATTGTACTAAATATTCTCCATTGTCTGGATTAGCTGTCAATAAAATATGCCAGTCCTTTGGTAACTTCCATGAGATATACTCTTGTCTGTCTACCAATTCCATCACGGCTTGAATAAACCTTGTGTCAGCACGATTCCAGTCATCTAAGATTAAGAAACCACCGCCTTGCTTGTCAGCAATCCACTCAGGAGGACAATAAGACATACGCTTGTTTCCGGTAAAGTCATAACCACGCTTTACATATTCATTCACTGCATTCTCATCTACCCAGATACACTCACCTTCAGAATAAGATAATACAACTTCAGAAGATACAGGTACAATTTCTTCCTCTGTAACTTGTTTCTCAACAGGAACTTCTACTTCCTTCTCAACTTTAACAGCTACTGTTACATCACGAAGAACAAGCTTGCCATCTGGACCCATTACTTGTTTCTTAACTGTTTTGTTTTCTGTTACAGTTTGCATTTGCTTTTCCATAACAGTAATAGTCTTAGTTACAAAACGTTTTTCTGTAGTTGGAATACCAGGTAAAGGTTTACCATCTTTGCATAACTGGAACTGTCTGATTGGAAAACCAACCAAGTCACCCAACTCTTCTATCTGAGCTAAGTTTAACTTCACTACATTCATTCCAGTCTCGTTGGCTAACTGTAATACAGAACTGGTCTTACCAATACCTGATTCACCAACAATCTCCACAGCTACTGGTGGCTTACCGCCTGACTGTAAGAAGCGATTGTTATTCATGATGTGAGTTAAGAATCCTTTTACCTCATCAATATTTAAGTTTACTTGTGCGTTGCTCATAATTTGTTTTTAATTTAATTTAATTTGTTGTCCTACTAAGTCTGGGTTAATTTCAGATTGACTACTTAATACCCATAGCATTCTTCCGCGTGCAGGTGTTGGCGCGGATGCTTCACCGTCTGTAAAATAAATCAGACAGGTAAATTTATGTGTGTTCTCGTTATAGTAATCTATAACCGGTTGGAAGCTTGTGCCTCCTCTACCGTGAACTTTAAAGTCAGCTCTATGATTGAACTTGCTTATGTCACTGATAGCTGTATCAGCTTGTATTACGGTAATCTCAGTACCAGTCTTGTGTATGTGATACAATTCTTGTACACATTCATTCAACTCATTAGTACTTACAGAACCTGATGTATCAATTGCAAACAAGATATGACGGCGAGGCTTGATCTTCAGACCAGGATTCTCTTCATATCTCTTATTGAATTTCCTACGTATTTTCTTTGTATAAACTTTAGTTGATCCACCTGTGAATCTTCTAAGATATCCTTTCCAATCAAACTTGGGAGGCTCTGTTTTATTTATGTTATCAAGGATCTCGGCAAACTCTCCAGGTATATGACCTTGAGATTTCTTAACTTGATCAGCAACTTCTTTAAGAATATGCTCAGTTTGTTTACGGATTAACTTCTGTGTTGCTTCTGGTAGCGCATCCATATCACCCCAACCAGAGTGATCAGGAAGATTAACTTTAATATTCCCATCACCATCTACAGAGATTGTTACTTCACACTCACCTTGCTTCATTCCCTCTAGCATCTTATCCAGGTTAGGACAAGTTCCAGGTTGCTTAGCAGCTTTACCTAGTTTATCATAATAGTACTGAGTACCTTTTCTTGATTCAAGATTTAGTTCAGGAAATTTATCAAGGGTCGTACCACCAGGAGGAAGGAAGTCTTCATGGATGAACTGGTTAATCTCTAAGTCCATTGCTATGTTGGCTATCTCATGATCAGTCAGATGTTTAAAGTCTGTGATGTGAAACAAGCCTATGTGCAATCATTTGTGTTAACTCACACTTTCATGTGAGATCAGACTATCCCTTTACCCTTATTCAGGGTAGGTTATTGTAGTCGTTGAACCTCTTTCTTGGTGTATTCTAATAAGTAGTTACTAAATTTTAAAAACTTTCTAGTAAGACAGATATTAAATTCCTTATACATATAATCATGTAAAGCAATACTGTCTATTAGAGAAAGTTGTATAACATATAAATTCTTATTAAATACTACATTCTTATTTTTTACTGGTAAATGTTTCACTAACTCTTTTAAAAAGATTTCAGAACCTGAACAAAATCCAGATTTAAGTATCTTCCAGTCATGAGTTTTAAGATTTTGATATACCCCTACTGTTCCATCTCCATCAAAATATCCTCTTATAAAATGGGGAATAAGATCTGGATTAAGTTCAGGAAAAGTTATTATCAATGATTTTCTAGGTACACAACCTAATCTTACTAAATCATTAAACATCTTAGTAGATGTTATTTGAGCTTTCCATATCTCTTTTTGATACTTTTTGTGGAATTCTTTAGTAGGTTTATTTGTAGATTCTATACTTCTCATAAATCTTTCTACCCAGGTCTGGTCTTTAGAAGATAAAAATATCTTACCAGAACCTGTTTTATTTTGTGAAACATTACCATCAGCATATAAAGCACCTAACCAGTAGGCTTTTTCTTCTGTATCTATTACTTCAAAAAAGTTTTCATTACAAGAATATTTCATAGCAGCTTGAGCCAGAGTTCTTGTTTTTATATTATTCTTTTTTAAAGTAGCATATACAGTTTTTCTGTTTATATACATAAGATCAGCTATTTTATCAGCAGATAGTTTCTGCATTACATAATAATTTATTAGCTGTTTTTCTTTTTCAGTAGTCATATGCAAAGTATTATGTTGCAATATACCACTAATTATTTGTTTTTCCAAGAAATTTGGCTGCGGATTATCCAATTTTTATCATTTTTACTATACCACTGTAGTTAGCAGTGCCCTTATCTATATCACTATGATAAGTTAGTAGATAAAACTTCAGGAACTTCCCGCAATTTAAACCTTTTTACATGTACATTACTGTACAAGGAGCCCTTTGAGCTCATGCTTAAGTAAACCTATCCTATGCTTAGGTGTTAAATTATCCCAAAACTTTGGGCCTATATCTAGTTGATAGTTGATTCCATTTAAACTTACACAAGCTGTAGGAACTCTTTCACTCCAACGTTTGTTCAGCATTATCAGGAACATCCCGTAAAATGCTTCCGTCAGCATCAAATCCTTTGAGGTCATTGCCAACTGTTCCGGTCTTGTAGTCATAGTCATTAATTTTAATTGTTAGTTTATTGATTGGGTTGTCTTTTAAACCCAGTGATACATTGAGATAATCTCTCATTTCACCAGCATACCTGTCCAGAATAAACTGAATATCAGATAGTGATGCGTTATACTTTTTAGAGACCTGAATAATTGTCTCAAATGTGATAGGCTTATCTAAGTTTACACCTAGATTTACAAACATGGAATGCATATTAGGAGCATGCGTTGACCACATTCTATCTTGTTTAACGTTAGCTTCTTTTGCCATGAGTAGTACATACAAATAATTATTTTTAAAATCATTTGCATCCATGGTTGTTAAACCAAGTATTACATCTTCATGGTCACGAGATTCTAGCATTAGCTTTACTCTGTCAAATGTTTCTTTTGTCAATTTCATTTTATCAAATTTTATTTTTATAGAAGCGCCCTAGTATATTACCGTTAAGGTATAGGTTATCTTCCAACACGCCTAGTAAAAACTGATGCTTTACCTCCTGGTAAGTCAATTCATTCTTGCTATAACATATTCTTAAGATTTCTCTTTTAATTTTTATCCCATCTTTATGGGCTTGCTTTAATGTTTCATTACTACTAAAATAGTTCTGGTAAGATGTTTTAGTTACACGTTTGTATGTCTTGAGTCTCTTATCAGTAGGCATAGATTTCTTGCTCAGCTTTGTTTTAATGCTTGCATAAAAGTTTTTCTTTCCTATATAACTAACAACTTTACCATCAATGATAGCTGACATTTGATATATGAATCCTACAGCTCCGTCTGGAATATGTTCATCTGTGAACAAAATTCCTTTATATGACCAACTCATTTTCCACTCATGTTTCTTAACATTTCTACTAATTCTGATTGTATCATAGCATTTACTTCAGAGAGTATTTCTATTTTTAATTCATCAGTTAATGTCTGCACTGGCAGGGTCATTAACCAGTCTTCAAACTCATTCATTGTAATGCTTGTTTTAAGATTGGGGTTAATACTTGTTTTACTTTTAGGATACCATGATCTCTACCTGAGTCACTTAAGTCTTTGGATAACGGGAGCAATACACCTTTGATCCCATAGGTCTTCTCATAATTCTCCATAGCTTTTATGCCGGCGGGATCATTATCAAACAGTGTAGCTATACCTTTATACTTAAGCTTAAGTGAATTGATCACATGCGGTAGTATAAGTGTGTTCTCACTATCCGGTGCAATGGTCTCTGCCTCCGAGTATCCTAGTTTATCAAAGAACATTACATCTTTAAGAGAGCTGTTGATTATAAGATAAGGTTTGGTATAAGTCAATTGGTCCATACCTTGTATGTAATCTCTAACCTTTATGAATTTACTTTCCATAATCATAGGCTGATAGATCTTATACAGTGTACCATCTTCTCTAAAATAACCATACATAAAATGTCTATCCTTAATTACAATCTCTTGCAATTGACCGTCATCTTCTCTACTCATTGTATATGTACTAAGAGGAAACACGTAATACTTATTAAGCAAGTTGGTTCCAATATGGAACTTAGTCCAGAACTTCTGATCTAAGGTAGTCCAATTTCTTTTTGCAAAGCTTGTTACTTTATACCTCTCAACTACTTTAAAGTTTACAGAAGAGTGATCAGCGTCTTTATTGTTTAACCAGGCTTCATAGTCCTGTAGTATTTTTTTAACAGCCTCATTCCTAGAGCCAAGCTTAAATAAAGTTTCTACAAAACAGATAGCGTCTCCTGATTGATTTGTGGAAAAACATTTAAACCTATAACTATCTTTATACTTAAGACTAACAAATAGACTCAAGGAAGGTCTTTTATCATTAGGGTTAAATGGAGAGAGCACCATTATGTTCTGACCACCTAATCTTTCTGGTAAAGTTATATACTGTTCAAAGATCCATTCCGGAGATACATCTGATAATACCGGTTTAAATTTAGTTGTACTTATCATGACTTGTTTAAATGGAAAAGGAGGATTACTCCCCCTTTTTATTCCATATTTTTAGTGATTATAAACTAAAATCTGCACCTGCTGGGCCACTCAAATTGATGTCCTCACCAGATTCAAATTCACTAATTTCCTCTGTCTTCTTCTTCTTGATATGATCAATAGGATCAAACGTTACAACCTTAGCACCATAAGCTGCACCAGCTTTGCTATACTTAGGTAAGAATAAATCATAAGCTGTGTAGCCATTTCTGTTGGTATACTCTTTACCACCAATACAGAAGTCAATAAACTTCTCTTTAAAAGGACGGTCTTTACTAAACGCCGCTATAAGAGATTCAATTGTATCATGTTTGTCATCCTGAGCATCTAACCAATCAGTGCAACCAAATGCAATACATAAGTTCTTCATAACTTTTAAGATCTCAGCATCTCTGCTAATCTCAATACCGCTTTTAGTTTTACCGTCAGCATAAGCCCATTCACTTGCTTTTACATCACCAACTTGACCGGCGTGCTTACCAAGAGACTCATCATTCTTGTCTATCCAAAAACCTTCAAAGTCTTTTTCAATAGGAGCACCTTCTAAACTTAATACTAGATGATAACCACCTGGTATAAATTTGAATTCTTCTAAACGCGCTCCGTTTAATTTACATTTCTGATTACCTGGTTGTAGCGTCTTAGGTACACCACCATCTCCACCGACTTTGATGTCTTTTGTGTTTAATTTTCCACTCATGTTTTTATTTTTTATAGGGTTATTTTACTTCTGTTGCTGTTACATTAATGATCTCAGCTATTGTTCCATCATCATTTCTCCTTACGTCTGACTCTTTCAAGAATGTATCAGCCATTTCCTCCGCTGTATATAATCCTAATAATAAATCAGCACCTATTCTGTTTGCACCTTTAGCTAAACAGCGAGCGTATAACATTTCCTTTGGCATACGCTTCCAGTTATCCTTAGTAGTTAAACCTTGTAACTCAGCATCTCTCCAAGTGAATGAACAAATTTCTTCCATGCCATCTCTTACAAACTTAATAGTAGTTCTTCTACCATCAGGTTTCTGATCAGGGCTAGTAGGTTCTGTCCTATTACCATAGGTGAATACACCATCTTCTACAGTTACAAAAGCAATACCGCCTTTTCTCAATAAAGCGTTTGTTGCTTTAGCAGATAAGCTTAGCTTGCCTTGAATAGGTATGATGTAATGAAAGGCTTGCATTGTTGGGAAGCCTAACTCTTTACCCATCTGTGCAATAGTAAATGCATCTTCTACAGTTTTAATGTGGGTTGGTAGTTTCTTTGATTCTATCAAAGTACTTAAGAATTGCTTAAGCGCATCTTCTGTTGTGGTTGTTACTTGGTTGTTTTCCATTCTATGATTGTTTAATGATTTCATTTAACCACGGCTTTTGACTTACTGGTCTCTTTAACATAATTGCTGCTAAATCTCTAATAGTTAATTGATCTAATGGCAAGTCTGTATTAGCATCTACTAATTCAAATTCTATTGGTTCAATTGGTTCTACTACAGGAGCTGATGTTTCATTCTCCGGAGCTTTAACATAAGTTAATTCCTCTGTTGGAACAAGATATCTGATATGACCAGTAACCGGATGAGGTTCCGTCTTATCATATTCTTCTTCAAAGTGAGGATTAAAACGCCATTTGTATAAGCGTCTTTCAGGATCTTCAGGTACTAATTCTTTACTAGTGAACTCTACGTATACGTCTTCACCCTTGTTAATTTCACTTGCAAAAAATGCAATGTGCTGTTCTGTTTTTCCATATGGTCTATATGCCATCTTAGGAATAAACAAAGCGTCTGATACACCTATAGCATCAAGAGTTTTTTGATGATACTCTCTCAACTTTTTAAGTCTATCACGCTTGTCTTCTGGTTTGTCTGTTGTTGATATGCTCATGTCTTTAATCTTCTTTCTTGTGTTGGCGGCGTATCCATTTCCACAATCTGCATCTTACCAAATTCAGTTTTAAAGAAACTCATTCTTGTGTCTCCATTTCTGCACTTAAGAAAATGCATAACCATTATATCTTTTTCAGCTATGATGTACCTATCAGGTCCATAATATCTAATGTTTTGTTTACCGGGTTTGTTAATCCCAATAAGTAAATCAGCATGTTGTAGTAACGCGTCTGCTCCAAATAGATCTGATTCTAGTACGTAGTTTCCATACTTACCATCTTCAGCTCTTTCAGGATTATCAATGTTCCTATTCAACTGGCTTAGTATGATAAAAGCAATTGGGTATTTTCTCTTTAAATAAGTAAGAGCTTCACCTAATGAGTTTAACATATCATGCTTATCTTTTTCATAAGCAGCTTTCTTCAGCAGAAGACTATGATCTA
>Ga0209593_10000170_pt1 | contig 34755 bp, 9 predicted proteins | sample PPLLaktember2015_3_FD_187260 | JGI IMG/M metagenome (GOLD analysis project Ga0209593, IMG submission 187260) | Freshwater sediment microbial communities from Prairie Pothole Lake near Jamestown, North Dakota, USA - PPLs Lake P7 Core (6) Depth... | ecosystem: Environmental > Aquatic > Freshwater...
GGGCAGGGTGGCGGAAGAGGAGCGGGATTTCGAGGAGGCGAAACGGGATTACCGGGAAGCGTTGAAGATATACCAGGAGTTCAACGATCGCTATGAGCAAGCAGGAACCTATCACCAATTGGGCTATGTTGCCCAGGAGGAGCGGGATTTCCCCGAGGCGAAACGGGATTACCGGGAAGCGTTGAAGATTTTCCAGGAATTTAATGACAGATATACCCAGGCCTCCACCTATCACCAATTGGGCATGGTGGCGGAAGAGGAGCGGGATTTCGAGGAGGCGAAACGGGATTACCGGGAAGCGTTGAAGATATACCAGGAGTTCAACGATCGCTATGAGCAAGCAGGAACCTATCACCAATTGGGCTATGTTGCACAATTAGAGCGGGATTTCCCCGCCTCGCTGCAGTATTATGCTATTGCATTGCCAATCTTAATTCAATACAACGACCAATATAGTGCTGAAATTGTACTTTCAAACCTGTCTAAACTCTTCCAGGCCTGGTCCGGGGCAGCCGGGAGCGAAACCCCGGTAATCGAAACCATCTCCCGCCTGGAATGCGCAGAAGAATTGAAAGAATTGCTGGAAAGTGTGCTGAAAGGTGAGGGGTGAGGGGTGATTGGTGAGGGGTGAGTGGTGAATGGTGAGGGGTGAGTGGTGATTGGTGAGGGGTGAGTTGTTGAATTCATTCGAAGGTAATGTTATAATAATACTGGAGGATATAATGCCGACAATACTACTCATCGATGGCTGGCGATTTTTCTTTTATGCCAACGAAAGAAGCGAACCCATACATATTCATTGCCAAAAAGCTGAAAAAGAATGTAAATATTGGCTGGACAGGGAAAACTATGATGTAAAAGAAGCTTTCACCTTTAACATGAACAACAAAGACAAACGACAGGTAAAAAAAATAATTTTTGAATATTTTGAATTGATCGAAGTCGAATGGGATCAATTTCAAAAAAGGAGATAAAAATGAACATTCCATCATATCATTTACAGGGAATTGAGTTTAGCTCAAACCAGATGGTATTAAAGATAGATGGCAAAGAATTCACTTTCGATCTGGCCGATATATCGAAACGACTGGCTAATGCCTCGATAATCGAGAAAGAAAGATATGAAATATCTCCCTCCGGCTATGGCATCCATTGGCCTTTAATCGATGAAGATCTATCCATTCCCGGGCTTATAAATATTTAGTCATTGGTTCTTGGGTCAACCGGGTCTTGCCTTACAACAGTCTCCACCGGGAAATTCCCATTTTGGAGTTTTTTTTTGACTGTCCCCTTTTTTGTTTTCATTGATAATTGTTAATTGATAATTCTATCGCGGTTTTCCAGTTAATGATTTTTCTCGACCGATCGTGAATCGTGAATCGTGAATCGTTGATCGTGAATCGTGAATCGTTGATCGTTGGCCGTCTGCCGTCGGTCTCGCCTTACAACAGTCTCCACCGGGAAATGCTGCAAAACAATACCAAAATCCACCCCCTAATTTGTCTTCGACGACCAGGACCCTTTTCGAGAAAAGCCCTCACGGAGGGCGAAGTTATATACTTTTATAAAGTTTTGGGAGGTGTCGGAACCTGTCCATCCGTGACGGTTTACAAAACTGGTGGCGAACCCGGGTTCCCCGGCATCTTCTTTCAGACCCTTGACAAATGTCAACCTATACAATATGATTAAAATATGAATCAAAACGAAAAACCAGGAAATATGAATGAAAATCCGTATCGAAAACCCGTACGAATATTCGAAAATTCAGGAACAGTAAACCCGGAAGGAGCTTATTTTGTTCACCTGGAAAATGTAACCAATACCCAAAAGCAAGACATAAAAACCATGATAGACCGGGGCCGATATTTTTCCATGTTTGCCCCGAGACAAAGCGGCAAAACCACATTCCTTGAAGAAACCTGCCGCCGGTTACACGGCGATCCTACTTATGTAACTATATCACTAAGCTTCCTTGATTTCAAAAACCTGGAAAAAACCGATTTCTACTCCCTGATTGAAAAAAATCTCTACGAACAACTAATAAATAGACTTAAAGAGGTAAACTGCGAAAAGGTCGAATCCGTAAACCGCTTTTTAAAAAGCCATCATATAACCGACCACATTTCTCTCAGGATGTTTTTTAATGAATTAAACCGGATTCTTCAATTCAAAAAGATCGTAATTTTCATTGACGAGTTCGATGGCATCCCTTTAATCGAATTGGAAAATTTCCTTAATGCATTACGGACTTTATACAACGAGTATAAAACCCTCAAACAAAAAGCCCTTTATTCCGTCGGCCTCATCGGCATTCGCAATATAACCAAACTCATGGTGGGCGGCGTATCCCCGTTTAATATTGCCGACCATGTCGAACTGCCCCCATTTTCATTAAAAAACGTTAGAGACCTTTATGCCCAATACACCGCAGAAACCAACCAACCTTTCACGGGAAAAGCGGTACAAAAGGTTTACGAAGAAACATCCGGCCAAACCTGGCTGGTCAATAGGCTGGGTACTATTTTAACTATCGATATCAAACCGGAAACCATTGAACCCATCGATGAAAAAGATGTGGATAATGCCATTCGAATCCTGCTGATGGAGAAAAACAACCACTTCCACAACCTCTACGAAAAAGCCAAACTGTACAAAGAAACCTTTGTAGAGATCGTTTTCGATAATGTCAAATACAAGGCCGACAATGAAGATCAAAGTTGGTTAGAACAATACGGGCTAATCAAGAAAATAGAAACCAAAGCGGCAGTGGCCAATAATATTTACAAAATGCGATTTACCGAGACTTTTTTCGACGAAGTAGACATAAATGATAATATTTTCGCGCATCAGGCGGTACTTCCCGGCGGCCAATTGGATATGGAAACTATTCTCAAGGATTTTGCCAGGTATATTGCCCAGATCGGCGTCAGGGCATTTTATCAAGATAATAAACCCTACGAAAAAACCGGCCAATTCCTTTTAACCGCGTGGCTTTACCCATTTATTAAAAACGGGCAAGGCGAACTCCGGTATGAAGTGATAAGCGGCCTGGGAAGAATGGATATTTTTTTAACTTATAAAGGGCATAAATACATTATCGAAACCAAAGTGAACCGTTATGACGATATATACACGATACTGGAAGAAGGAATCAACCAGGTATCCGGGAAGTATTTAGCGTCGGAAAACCCAGCCTCCGGGTACCTGGTCATATTCGATACCCGCACACCCGTCAGTGTCTCCTGTAAACCCCAGTATTACGGAACCGGGGATAAGAAAGTAAAAACTTTCATCATCGGCATCGGACGAAGCCAGGTAGATTGTTAATCCCATCGAATCATTGGAGATTTTTTTTTATCGGTCGATTTTCAATCGATAATTGCTAATTGCTAATTTTTTCTCATGCAGCGGCGAACCATGACCATTAAGGAAGCCGTCGGATGGCACAGCGTGCCATAATAAATCCCCACCGTGTGGGCCATACTCTTTGGGCAGACACGCACACAAATTATCAAAATTATCCCCTCTCACCATTGACAACCACCCAGACGCATGATACAATATACGGGATTGGAAAACCAATAATATAATATTGCGTCTCAATATGATGTAAAAGCGGTTAAGTGTTTCAAATTAATGTTCCAAACCTTTTGCACGTGACGGGAAACTGATCGAGAGTAAAACAATTTTATTATACTGTCGAAACTTTCTTACTCGCACAGAACTTTTCCTGCTCACCAATCGTTTGTTTGTTTGTTTGAAAAATAAAAACATCTAAACACTCGTTTACGTTTACATTAGAGTTTATTAGGGTTTCATAGCAATGAAAAGACTTTTAAAACAAGATGTCGCCGATATCCTATCCCTGTCCCCGCTCCAGGAAGGCCTGCTCTTCCACTACCTGGAAAACCCCTACAGCACCTTATACTTCGAACAACTAAGCATTACCCTCTCCGGCCACATCTCCACCGAAACCTTCGAAAAAACATGGAACTTTGTTATTAAATCCCACGAAGCACTCCGCTCGGTCTTCCGGTGGGAAAAAATGGAAAAACCGGTGCAAATCATCCTAAAAGAATATCTACCGGAACCGGCCTACTTCGATTTATCCAATACCCCCGATGAAACAAAACAAGAACAAATCACAGCCATAAAAATTAAAGACCGAAATACCCCCTTTGACCTCCAGGATGTGCCTCTGCGCATCACCCTGTGCAAACTGGATAAAAACCGCTTCGAGATGATCGTCAGCAGCCACCACATCCTCTTCGACGGCTGGAGCACCGGGATTATCTTACAGGATTTCTTCTCCGCTTACCGCAGTTTCTCCAACCGGCAACTCCCGCTAATCCCCCACAAAGGACAACTTAAAAACTGTCTCAAAGAAATCCAAAATAAAAACTCAGCCGCTGAAAAAACATATTGGCAAAACTATTTTCAAGATTTCACCGAGCCGGCCGGGCTCTCCATAAAACACGACTCCAAAGGAAAAGAGCTGACCGGACCGGATACCCTCTCCATTCCCCTAAACCGCACTCTAATGGAAAAGATCGAAGCGTTTTCGCAGCAATTCAAGATCACTCCTGCCGCTTTCTTCTACACCGCCTTCGGGATACTCCTGCAAAAATACAATAATTGCCATGAATCCATCATCGGTACGACTACATCGGGACGCGATGAAAAAATCAAGGGCATCGAAACCATGGTGGGATTGTTTATCGATACGCTGCCGCTGCGCGTGAAAAATAACGAAGGACAAACCGCCGGGAACTTGTTAAACTCCATTAACCAGGCATTACTCGAAAGAAAAAAATTCGAAATGACGGGAACGGTTACTATTAAAGAATATTGCAGCCTAACCGGCATGGAATCCCTATTCGATACAATCCTGGTCATTGAAAACTACCCGCTGGAAAAACGGGTTATCCTGGAAAACTCAAACCTCTCCATCGATTCCTACTCCATGTTCGAAACAACCCACTACGATTTGACCGTCATCATCTCTACCTCCGAAAACCCGGGGATCGAACTGCTTTTCTTTCACAGCTCCCTGGAAAAAGAGTGTGTAAAACGCCTGGCCCAACACTTCATACTTATCATTGAAAAAATCCTGGAAAACCCCAAACTTCACGTGAACCAAATCGAAATCACTACAGATGAAGAAAAACAAGAGATTTTGACTCTATTTAACTCCACATCAATTGACTTTCACCCAGGAAAAACATTTCCCCGAATCTTCGACGACTCAACGAAACAATACCCCGATCATATCGGAGTGACCGGGCACAACCAAGAAAGTAAAGACCCCATTCACCTGTCTTATTCCCGGTTCAACCGGGAATGCGACCGTTTCGCCAACCTGTTGAATGAAAAAAGCATCGCTGCCGGATCGATTATAGCAGTACTCCTGGAACGCTCATGCAATATGATATCCACAATTATCGGGATATTCAAAACAGGATGCGCTTACCTTCCCATAGACCCCGATTACCCGCCGGAACGAATCGACTATATCCTGAAAGACAGCAGCTCCAAACTCCTGGTTACTACTAAACTCACAATAGAAAAAATCCATATGGAAAACTTCGACGGGGAAATAATCTTCCTCGACGAAGAAAAAACAAACCTCACCCCCACCCCCGACAACCGGGACATTGCAAAAAACCTCAAAAATGAACGGCTCCAATACCCATCCCCCGACTCCCCCGCCTATGTCATTTACACCTCCGGCTCTACCGGGAAACCCAAAGGCGTGATGGTCGACCATTCCGCTTTAATCAATTTATTGGCTGCCCTCCAAGACCGCTATCCTCTCAAATCACAGGATACTTTTTTATTAAAGACCTCTTATATTTTCGATGTTTCTATTACGGAATTACTGGGCTGGCCCTTTGAAGGAGGAAAAGTCGCAGTACTGCAACCCAGCGGCGAGAAAGATCCGATAACCATCCTGGATGAAATAGAAAGAGAAAGAATCACCCATATCAATTTCGTGCCCTCCATGTTTTCAGTTTTCGAAAGTTCCCTCACAACCGCGAATATCGGGAAACTAAAATCCATCAAATGGATATTCCTAGCAGGAGAAGCTTTCCCCGCAGAGCTAGCGGAACGCTTTCGCAGATGGGGAACAGGGATTTCACTGGAAAATCTCTATGGACCCACAGAAGCCACTGTGTATGCCTCGTGGTACTCTCTATCCCAATGGAACCAAAAAGGAACTATCCCCATCGGGAAACCCATCCATAACGCTTTCCTGGTCATTCTTAATAAATGGATGCAATTGCAGCCCCCCGGTATCCCCGGGGAACTATTCATCGCCGGCACCGGCACAGCCCGCGGCTATTTAAACAACCCCGAACTATCGGCAGAAAGATTTTTGACCCACGAATTACACGAATTACACGAATTAGAAGAAAAAGGGGACAGGCAAGAAAACGCCCAAAAACTTTTGTTAGATAATTTTAATATAAATAAAAGCTTTGGGAAGGTCCAGGAAACCCTTTCACGAAAGGGTTTCCTGGCCGCCGGAGGCAATCTTTACAAATCCGGCGATTTGTGCCGATGGTTACCGGATGGGAACATCGAGTACCTGGGGCGTATCGATTTCCAGGTCAAGATCAGGGGTTTCAGGGTCGAATTGGGCGAAATCGAAAGCATCCTGTTCAGTCTCGGTCACTTTAAAGAAGTCGTTGTAACCCTGTGCGAGAGCGAAAACAAAGATCGATACCTGGCCGCTTATTTTGTATTGAAAACTCCTTCCATTCCGGGTGATGAAGTTCAAACAACAACGTGGCGGGAGTACCTGGGAAAATTCTTACCTTCATATATGATCCCGGGCTATTGGGTGAAACTGGACACGATCCCACGTACAGTGAGCGGGAAGATCGAACGGAAAAAACTGCCTTTACCTGGATGGATTAGAAAGAACCAATACACCCCAGCCCGCAACAAGAGGGACGAAATTATTATTGAAACATGGTCCGCAATTTTGGGAGTAGAAAAAGATAAAATCGGGATCGATGATAATTTCTTTGAATTGGGCGGGCACTCTTTAAAAATAACAGGCATGACCGGCCGTTTACATAAACGCCTCGATATCGAAATCCCTTTCACTGCGGTATTTAATTTCCCTACGGTTCGGGGTATAGCCGGTTACATTGCAGCCGCATCAAAAAAAAAGCACCGGCCTATTACCGCAGTGGAAGAAAAAGAATATTATCCTTTAAGTCCGACGCAGCGCAGGTTCTATGTTTTCCAACAATTGAACCCCCACAGCTCCAGCTACAACATGATGGAAATCATTCTGCTGGAAGGCCCACTGCCGGCAAAACGATTCGAATACTGTTTACAAGAATTGATCCGCCGCCATGAGAGTTTAAGAACTTCTTTCCACCTTATCGACGGCGAACCCGTCCAGCGAATTCATGCCCAGGTCCATTCCGGGATTCGATATTATAATAAAGAAGAAGTAAAAAGAATCGGTCAGGATGAAATAGCCCGCGAGTTCGGCAAAGCCTTTTCTTTGGATTGTGCCCCGCTGCTGCGGGTCGGTGTCGCCCAGTCGGAACAAGACAAATATCTATTTATATTCAATATGCACCACCTCGTGGGCGACGGGACCTCCAACGGTCTATTCATCCGGGATTTCCTCGCCCTGTACCACGACCGCCACTTGCCCGGCTTAAAAACAAGGTATGTCGATTACGTGGAATGGCGAAACAGTGTGAAACAAGAAGATAGGTCCGGGGAGAAAACTTCCTTTTCAACACCGGATGGAGAAGACGAATTGCTAAACCTGCCCACCGATTTCCCCCGCCCCCCTGCTCCCACTTATGAAGGTAAAACCTTTTTATTCGACCTCGATGCCCAGGAGAGCAATCGAATATATGATTTTTGCAAAGCCTTCGATGTAACCTTGTATATAGCTCTTATGGGCGTATACACCGTATTGCTGTCCAAACTCAGCGGGCAAACCTGCATTTCCGTAGGCAGCCCCATCGCAGGACGCGGCCATATCGACCTCGAAAACGTCATCGGTTTGTTTCTAAACATCATCTGCGTCAAAAGCAGGCCGGAAGAACAAAAACACTTTTCCAACTATTTAAAAGAAATCAAAGCCATATTTCTCAACGCAGCCGAAAGCCAGGATTTCCAATACGATGAATTGGTTAACGCTGCAACTGCTGCCAAAGCCGCAGGAAGAAACCCTCTTTTCGACGTGATGTTGGTGCTCCAAAATATGGACATGCCGGAAATCATAATCCCCGGCTTGAAAATCACCCGGTCCGTGGGAGAAACAACCACGGCTAAATTCGATATGACCTTGTCTTGCGAAGAAAAAGGTTACCTCGCTTTCGGCTGGGAATTCAGCACCGCTTTGTTTAAAAAAGAAACCATCTCCAGCTTTTCCCGGTACTTTAGGCATATCATCGCCCAAATCCTTCACCTCAAGGATATGCAAATCGGGGATATCGAAATCTTACCGGACCAGGAGAAACTCCTATTCCTGCTGGATTTAAACGATACGGAACGCGCTTACCCCGCGGAAAAAACCGTACACGGTTTGATCGCCGAACAGGCGGAACGAACCCCGGACCGGCTGGCCGTGATGGGAAACAGCATTATTAAAAAGAGTATCGAAGACCAAAACCCGCATTTCTCTTATAAAAAAATAAATACCATGTCCACCCGTTTGTCCCGGGTATTACGAAAACGAGGCGTAACCGCCAATGTACCTGTCGGAATCATGATCGAGCGTTCCGTGGAAATGCTCGTCGGTGTCCTGGGGATTTTGAAAGCAGGCGGTACTTACGTCCCGTTAGACCCCCAATACCCCAATGAACGCATTTGGGGAATGCTGGACGCATCGAAAACTAAATTGGTATTGTCCCAAAACGACTTAATCGAACAAAAAGGAATGAACTTCCCCAGTGGAAAAAGAAAATTAGAAGAAACCAACGAAAAACAAGAAACAAAAACGGGAGTAGATGTGGAATGGCTGGCCGTCGATGACGATTATACCCAGTGGAGAGACATCGAAGAGGCAAACCTTGGTTTTGAACTCGGCGCCGCACCCCAGGATTTAATCTATATCATTTTTACCTCCGGTTCAACCGGGACCCCCAAAGGCGCAGGCGTATTTCACCGCGGGTTTACCAACCTCATGAATTGGTTTGTAACCGACTTCGGGTTAAATGATGGCGATTGTGCCATGTTGTTGACTTCACCCAGTTTCGACCTCACACAAAAAAACTTCTATGCGTCATTAATGACCGGTGGAATCCTGGATATTCCCCGCATCGATTATTTCGACCCCGCACTTTTATTAAAGGTCATATCCCGGCACGCCGTTACCTGGTTTAACTGCACCCCCGGTATGTTTTACAAACTCGTGGAGCATGAACGAATCACGGGAATAAAATCCACAGATACCCTCCGTTATGTTTTCCTCGGCGGAGAACCCATCGCAATGCCCCTTATCGTCGATTGGATCGAAACCCACCCCAACAAAGTGGAAATCGTTAATACCTACGGTCCCACCGAATGCACGGATATATGCGCATCCTTTCGAATTCGAGAACCCCGACGGTTTTTAAAGGAAATCATACCCGTCGGCAAACCCATTTACAACGTGCAATTGGTGGTGGCCTCCCCTACCCTCCGATTAGTGCCCACAGGAGTCGTCGGCGAGTTATCGATAACCGGGGACGGCGTAGGCATCGGCTATGTGAACGACACCGATATGACCGCTCGAAAATTTTTCCACCATACTTTCCACCCCACCCAGGGTATGAAACGGTTTTACCGGACCGGCGACCTCGTGAAGTGGCGGCATGACGGCAACATCGAATTTGTGGGCCGGATCGATCACCAGGTTAAAATACGCGGTTTCCGAATAGAAACCGGGGAGATCGAGTCGAAAATATTGTCCCACGGCGGAGTAAAAGAGGTCATGGTCATGGCCCGCGAACGACAGGCCGGCGATAAATACTTGTGCGCGTATATCGTGCCCCACGACTTATCCCATTTCAACCACTCCCACCTCCGGGAATTTCTCTCCGAAAAACTCCCGGATTACATGATTCCCTCTTTTTTTATTACATTAGAAAAAATGCCCATGACCCCCAATGGAAAAATAGACCGCAAAGCACTCCCGGAACCCGGTTCGGAAAGCGAACCCATTTACGAACCGCCGTCCGACGAAATCGAAGCCGGTTTGCAAGTCCTGTGGGGAGAAGTATTGAACAAAGATAAAGGCCGCATCGGTATGGAAGATCATTTCTTCCTCATCGGCGGTCACTCCCTCCGTGCCGCCGGACTGGTAGGAAGAATCCACAAGGAATTCAAAGTGGATATTACCATAGCCGAGTTGTTTAAAAAACCCACAATTCGCGGGATAGCCGGGTATATCCGTGAAAAACGACAGGAAGCCTCACCCGCACCCGCAGCAGTTGAAAAAAGAGAATATTACGGCGTGTCATCCGCCCAAAAGCGCTTGTTTATCCTCCATCAAATGATAAAAAACAGCACAGCTTACAACGTCCCCGCCTTTTACACTGCCGAAGGTTCTTTCTCTAAGACAAAACTGCAAAAAACAGTGGAAGAACTCATCCAGCGGCACGAAAGTTTTAGAACCTCCTTTTTTATGATCGACGGCCAACCCGTGCAGAAGGTCCACGATAATGCCGTTTTAACCATAGAAGAGTATGACAGTTTCACCGCTTCACCCACATCCTCTCTCTCTTCCCAATTTCAATTTTTCGTCCGCCCCTTCGATCTTTCCAAAGCCCCTTTGCTTCGAGTCGGAACCGTACCCCTGGAAGAAAACCGCTTCGCTCTCCTCGTGGATATGCACCACATTATAACGGACGTAATTTCCAATGATATATTATTCCGCGACTTCGCCGCACTTTATGAAGGAGAAACCTTACACCCTTTAAAACTTCAATACAAGGATTATGCCCAGTGGTGTATCGATCAAAAAGAAAAGAATACCTACAAAATCCAGGAAGATTTCTGGCGAAGAGAGTTTGCAGGCGAGATCCCCGTATTGAATTTACCCCCGGGTTTCCCCCCTGGAAGCACTCCTTCGTATGCCGGCAGTGCCGTCGATTTTGAAATCACCGCACACCAACTCGAATTTTTAAACCGCATCGCTTCAGACTCCGAAGCCACCTTATTCATGGTTTGTCTCGGCCTCCTCGATGTATTGCTCGGTAAGTTATGCAGCCAGGACGATATCGTTATCGGGGTACCTATGGCAGGACGCAGGAGCCCCCAACTGGAAAAAATCATCGGCATGTTCGTCAATACCCTGCCAGTAAGAAACCACTCCAAACCCCATTGGCCTTTTATCGAATTAATAAAATCCATTAAAGAAAAGATATTGGCTGTTTTCGATAACCAGGATTACCCTTTCGAAGAATTGGTGGAAACCCTCGCACTGGACCGGGATATGAACCGGAATCCATTATTCGACGCCTTGTTTGCCTGGCAAAATGCCAATACTACTCCCACAGGGATTCACCCCGGTTCAACCCGCCCCCGTTTCCAGCCTGTTCCCCTTGAAACCACCGCCGCGAAATTCGATCTTACCTTCCGCGCAGCACTTACGAAAGAAAACATCCTGTGCCGCTGGGAATTCCGCTCAACCCGTTTCAAACAAGAAACCATAGAACGGTGGGCATTGTATTTCAAAACCCTGGTAAATAGCTTAATGGATAACACTCATCTATCTCTTTTTGAATTGGAAATCATACCCGCGGAAGAAAAAAACCGCCTGCTCTACGAATTTAACCGCACAGGAACAGGTTACCAACCCGGTAAAAACATAATCGGGTTATTCCAGGAAACAGCAAATAAAAACCCCGACCGCCCTGCACTGGTATACAGCGGAGACAATGGAGACGACGGACCCTCGAACGAATTCTTCACTTACACTTATTTGAACGAAGAAGCAAACCGACTGGCTGAAACATTAAAACGAAACCGCATCGGCCAAGGAGATATAGCGGCCCTACTCTTAGAACCTTCACCCCATATCATTATCGGTATATTGGGAGTCTTAAAAGCAGGCTGCGCTTATTTACCCATGTCGCCGGACTGGCCAAAATCAAGATTGGATTACATGCTGAAAGACAGCAATGCCAAAATCCTGGTTACCCATGAACATGTTACAAAAAAACACGAATACAAGGATTTTGAAATCGAAACCCTCTGCCTGGATACCTATAAAAACCCCCAGGACTTTGCCTCTCCCAATAACAATAATAGTAATAGTAATAATAATACCAATGAAACACCCCAATTTAAAATCGAAGCCAATGTTGAAGTTTCGAACCCAACAAACACCGGGTCATCCCCGGTTTACATCATCTATACATCCGGTACAACCGGGAAACCCAAAGGCGTCGTAATCGAGAACCGGAACCTTACTAATTATGTGAACTGGTTCACCCGAGTTGGAGAAATTGGCCACCTCGATAAGACCCTGTTGGTCACCTCTTATGCGTTCGATCTCGGTTACACCTTGATTTATTCTGCCCTATCGAAAGGCGCGGAGCTGCACATTGCAGGACGAGACCTGTACATGGTGCCCCAACGTTTTCTCTCCTACATCCAAACCAGGCGACTCACCTACCTCAAAACCACCCCCTCTCTTTTCGGCTCCATAGTCGAAACCCCCTCCATAATCAAATTCAACCTCCATACCCTCCGCTTGATTTTGTTAGGAGGCGAAGCCATCCAGGTTCCCGCAGTCGAAAAGTTCCACCGCCTTTTCCCCCACATCCGTATAATGAACCACTACGGCCCCACCGAAACCACCATCGGCTCCATCGCCCGTTATATCGATTTTAATTCTTTCCACCAATACAAAACCCACCCCACTATCGGACACCCCATCGATAACACCCAAATCTACATCCTCGGCAAAAACAACCTCCTCGCCCCCATCGGAACCCCCGGCGAGTTGTATATCGCCGGCGCAGGCACAGCCCGCGGGTATTTAAACCAACCCGAACTATCGGCAGAAAGATTTTTGACCCACGAATTACACGAATTAAACGAATTTGAAGAAAAAGGGGACAGGCAAGAAAATGGAGCCAGACACTCCCAGGAAACACAGTACAATAAACCGGCACTGCAAACGCCCCCCCACGCAGTGGGGCAAAAAGGGGACAGGCAAGAAAAATCACAATATCAACGGAGCCAAACCACCCCTACCAAAAGTTTTTACGGGGTCCAGGGGCGGTTTTTAAAAAAAGAGCCCCTGGGAACTCTTTACAAAACCGGCGATTTGTGCCGGTGGTTACCGGATGGAAACATCGAATACCTGGGGCGTATGGATTTCCAGGTCAAGATCAGGGGCTATCGCGTCGAGATCGGTGAAGTCCTGCAAGAAGTATCGAAGTACCCCTCTGTAAAAGAAGCCGCGGTACTTACGCCGGAACGCGAGGACGGGGAAAAGTACTTGTGCGCGTACCTCGTTTTACATGATAACCAAAGCTTACATGAAGATGACCTGCGCCAATATTTACTGGAACAACTGCCGGATTATATGGTTCCTTCTTTTTTTATTACATTAGAAAAAATGCCATTGACTCCCAATGGAAAAATAGACCGCCGGGCGCTGCCGGATCCCGGTTTCGGAGTCAGGCGAGAATATACCGGTCCGGCGAATGCGGTTGAAAAAGCATTGTGCACGATGTGGGCCGAGCTTTTGAAAGTCGATGAGAAGCGGATCGGCGTACACCATAACTTCTTCCGCCTCGGCGGACATTCGTTAAAAGCCATTGGTTTGATGGGACGGGTTTTAAAAGAATTTGGGGTTGAACTACCTATCGGCGAAATATTCAAAAATCCCACCATCAGGGGTATTGGAAACTATATCCAAACCTGCGGTATGAATTTAAGCGGTTTCGAACATATCGCGCCTATCGAAGAAAGGGACTATTATCCCCTCTCATCTTCCCAAAAACGGTTGTATGTTTTGCAGCAAATGACACTGGAAGGAACCGTATACAATGTTTCCAAAGCAGTGCAAATCTCCGGGAACCTCGATAGGCAAAGATTAGAAAATGCGTTCAGGGAATTAATCCGCAGGCATGAGGTTTTGCGCACATCGTTTCATTTTAATATAATTGAGGGTGAACCTGTCCAACGCGTCCATGACCGTGTCGATTTCAACATAGAGTACCATGAATCAAACGAAAGTGTAAATAGCGATAGTCAACAAATAATAAACTCTTTCATCCGGCCTTTCGATTTGTCTAAAGCCCCCCTGCTGCGGGTCGGTTTGATTAACCCGGAACCGGGGAAATATATCGTGTTGGTAGATATGCACCATATCATATCGGATGGAACTTCCGCCGGCATTTTAATTAAAGAGTTTGCCGCTTTTTATAAACTGGAAAATTTACCCGGGTTAGGGATTCAATACAAAGACTATGCAGCATGGCACAACAAAGAAAAAACAAAACCGGGATTAAAAACCCAGGAAGAGTATTGGCTAAACGAGTTAGAAGGCGAAATACCGGAGCTGGCGCTGCCTATCGATTTTCAAAGACCAAAGGTCCAGGAATTCGAAGGCGAAGTCATCGGTTTTGAAATCGAAGGGCTCGAAAAGAAGAACCTGGACCGGTTGGCCCTGGATCACGGCGTAACGTTGTATATGGTTCTATTGACCGCGTATTCTATTTTATTATCCAAATTGGGCGGAATAGAAACCATGATAATCGGGACACCGACAGCAGGGAGACATCATCCGGACCTCGAACCCCTGATCGGCGTTTTTATCGATACGCTGCCGGTCAAAATCCAATTATTTGGAGATAAAACAGTTGGAGAATCCATTAAAGAGACCGGGGATAAAAGCATCCGGGCTTTCTCCAACCAGGACTACCCGTATGAAGACTTAGTGGACCGGTTGAACGTTCCCCGCAGCACCGGGCGAAACCCTCTATTCGACGTGATGTTCGTTTTCCAGGAAGCAGAACCGGATCGATTGAAACTCCCGGACCTGGAAATATCGCCCTATCCCATTAAAACCCATACCTCCAGGCTCGATTTGTTGTTTGCCGCACTAGATGAACATGACCGTGTGTCTTTTTCTGTAGAATACTGCTCGAAATTATTTAAACCCAGGACCATCGAGCGCTTTATTAATTACTTTAAACAAATTCTTTCGGTACTGTCGAAAAACGTAAATATACCTGTCTCCCAGGTTGAAATGATGCCTGGAAAAGAGAAACTGGAAATATTATACGAATTTAATAATACAGCCGCTGATTTTCCTTCAAGCAAAACTATAATCCAATTGTTCCGGGACCAGGCAGAGCGCACGCCTGATTTTACGGCAGTTTCCGGGTACAGTTGCCGTTGGGATGCAGCAGGAGAAAACCTGGTCATCACTTATCGCCAATTGGATGTATTATCCGAAAGAATCGCCTATCGGCTCCATGAGCATGGAATAGGCCCGGATACACCAGCCGCCATCATGATGGAACGCTCGATCGAGATGATTATAGGGATTATGGCAATCTTAAAAGCAGGCGGAGCATATTTGCCCATCGATCCCCTGTACCCCCGCGAACGGATCGAATATATATTGAACGACAGCAGCGCAGCAGTATTAATCACCACCGCTTCCGCAGCCAGGGAAATCGATACGGCAAGAACCAGCGAAGATAAAAACAATACCCGGATTCTTTTCGCAGATTCCCATGAATTTCTTCATTTCTCTTCGTCTCCTTCACATCCTGCTCCACTCATACCCGCCCAGCCTTCTAACCTCGCCTATATTATCTACACCTCAGGTTCCACCGGGAAACCCAAAGGCGTAATGATCGATAATTACAGCGTAGTCAACCGGTTGAATTGGATGCAGAAGATATACCCACTGGATAAAACAAGCAAAATCCTCCAGAAAACCCCGGTCATTTTCGATGTATCGGTGTGGGAATTATTGTGGTGGTCGTTTTATGGTGCATCGCTGCATTTACTGGAGCCGGGCGGAGAAAAAGACCCGGGGAAAATCGCAGGAGCCATTTGCACGCAAACAATTACAACCCTTCATTTCGTGCCTTCCATGCTGAACGCATTCCTGGATTATATTGAAGACAATTCCATGATGGCAGTTTTCAAATACGTGCGCCGCGTATTCTCCAGCGGCGAAGCTTTGTCCAGCGAACAAGTCAAACGCTTCAACCGGTTATCCCATTCCAGCGGGTCAAACCCAACCCAATTGGTCAACCTCTACGGCCCCACAGAAGCGACCGTTGATGTTTCGTTTTTCAATTGTAATATGGAAGAGTCCCTCGTTCCCACTCGTATTCCCATCGGGAAACCCATCGATAATACGTTACTGCTCATTCTCGATAAATGGATGCAATTGCAGCCCGTCGGGATTCCCGGCGAGTTGTATATCGCCGGCACCGGCACAGCCCGCGGCTATTTAAACAACCCCGAACTATCGGCTGAAAGATTTTTGACCCACGAATTACACGAATTACACGAATTTGAAAAAAAAGGGGACAGTCAAAAAAATGGAGCTAGACACTCCCAGGAAACACAGCACGATAAACCGGCACTGCAAACGCCCCCCCACGCAGTGGGGTACAGAACGGGCGATTTGTGCCGGTGGTTATCTGATGGAAACATCGAATTCCTGGGACGTATGGACTACCAGGTTAAAATCAGGGGCCTTCGCATCGAACTGGAGGAAATCGAAAAATGCTTACTCCGTTTCCAGGGTATTAAAGAAGCCGTTGTTTCAATAATAGAAGAAACGGAGGGCGATAAAGTTTTGGCCGCTTACTGGGTTTCCGATACAGACCCAGATACTCCTCGATTGAGAGAGTACTTATCTCAAAATTTACCCGAATACATGGTTCCCGGTTATTGGGTCCGGCTAGATCAAATGCCTTTGACCCGGAGCGGGAAAATCGACCGGAAAGCACTGCCGAAACCCGGACCTATTTGCACCGCCATCACTGGAAATTACGCTCTCGATGAACAGGAGAAACAACTAATCTCCATATGGTCGGAAATCCTCCATATCGACCCCCGGAATATACCCCCGGATGCCAATTTCTTTCGATTGGGAGGCCATTCGCTTCGGGCTCTCAATGTTATATCGCGGATTCATAAAGCTTTTCAAATCAAAATCCCCCTCGGTGAGTTTTTCAATAATCCCACGATCCAGGGTTTATCCGCGCTTCTTCACCTTCGAAACGGAAATACGAGCCGGTTTTTTTCCATGAAACCCGCTGAAAAAAAAGGATATTATCCCCTGTCATCCGCACAAAAGCGGTTATATATTTTGCAGCAATTGGACAGGGACACGATTGCCTATAATCTACCCGTAATAGCGGTAATGAACGGGCAATTGGATTTTGAGAAAATTAAAAGAACTTTTTCCTTGTTGATAGCCCGTCATGAAAGTTTGCGGACTTCATTTCATAATATCCAGGAGGTCCCCGTGCAGGTGGTTCATGATGCGGATACAGTGAAATTCGAAGTCAAATATGAGAAATTGAGGGGAATCGAGCCGGGGTGTTTGGACCGGGACTTCGTGGGAGATTTTGTCCGGCCCTTCGACCTGGGACAAGCACCCCTGCTGAGGGTAAAAATCGCCGAAATGGGAGAAACAATGCATTTGTTGATGATGGATATGCATCACATCATCACGGATGGAACCTCCCAGGAAATACTCAGGCGGGAATTCGCGGTATTATATGACGGAGAAGAGGGCCATGCCGGTGCATTACCGGCGCTCAAATGCCAATATAAAGATTTCGCCGAATGGCAGAACAAACCGGATCAACGAGAAGCCATCCAGGAACAAGAGAAATACTGGCTGGATCAATTTGAAGAAGAAATCCCCGTACTCAGTTTGCCTATCGATTTTCCACGCCCCTCTTTCCAGGTTTTCGAAGGGCAGATTGTTTCTTTTACCCTCGAAGAGAGGGAAACTGCCTTATTGCACCGGGCAGCGTCCGGCGAAAACGCCACATTATATATGGTTTTGTTAGCCCTTTACACCGTTTTTCTTTCCAGGCTTACCGGCCAGGAGGATATTATTGTAGGGACGCCCACCGCCGGCAGACAACATGCAGACCTCCAGGATATAATCGGGATGTTTGTCAATACACTGGGAATCCGCAGTTTCCCCGCAGGACGTAAAACCTTTCGAGCTTTCCTTGCTGAAATCAAACAAAAAACCCTGGATGCTTTCGAAAACCAGGATTATCCTTTCGAAGAACTGGTGGAAAAGACGGCGGTTAAACGCGACGCCGGTCGTAATCCCCTTTTCGATACCTTTTTTACGCTGCATAATATCGATATAAAAGAAACCACAATCCGGGGCCTGTCATATATGCCATATGAATTCCAAAAAGGAACATCCAGGTTCGACCTGTCTTTATATGCGTCCGAAAAAGAGCACGGCCTGGTTTTCGATATCGAATACAGCACAAGGTTGTTCGAAGCAAGTACAATTCAACGGTTTATCGGTTATTTTAAAAACCTGGTAACCGGGATATCCGACGATATGGAGTGCAGGATCGAAGCTGTAGACATCATACCGGGCCCTGAAAAAGATATGCTCCTCTATACGTTTAATAATACCGGTATTGGTAACGGTACCGGTACAAATACCGAACTATCGATACCTTTCGATCAAACCATTCACCAACGATTCGAGGAACAGGTAGAAAAATCGCCGGACCGTGCGGCGATTATCGGAAAGAGTATTAAACCCGGTTATGAATCGGGAGATTTTTATATCCAACTCTCCTACCGCCGATTAAATGAATGCGCCAACCGGGCAGCCGCGGCGCTAAACGAAAAAGGAGTAACACCCGGTGAAATCGTCGGTTTAAAAATGGAACGCTGCGTGGAAATGATCATCGGGATTTTGGGCATATTAAAAGCAGGGGGCACGTATTTGCCCATCGATCCTCTCTACCCGCAAGAACGCATAGACTACATCCTGGGCGACAGCGGCGCTAAATTCATAATCACTCCCTCTTTCCTCGAAAAAGATGGCGAGCACGTTCTATCCACTTCACCCGGTAACCGTTTAGACACCCGCCCACATTCGCTTTCACCCTCGTATTCGCTTCCAGGACAAACCCCGTACGCTTACATTATCTATACATCCGGTTCAACCGGGAAACCCAAGGGGGTACCGGTAGAACACTACCCGGTAGTTTGCATACTACAAGCATTACAAGAAAAATACCCGGTTACCGCCGACGATACGTATTTATTTAAAACGTCGGTTACTTTCGATGTCTCTATAACGGAGTTATTCGGTTGGTTTATGGGGGGTGGTAGAGCGGCGGTTTTAGAAAAAGAAGGAGAACGGGACCCTGTGACTATACTGGATACGATTGAGAATTCACGTGTGACCCATATCAATTTCGTACCGTCCATGTTCCATGCGTTCCTTGAATACCTTCAATCTCGTGAAAACCATTTAAGCAAACTATCTTCCTTAAAATATATATTCCTTGCCGGTGAAGCCCTTTCACCCCGCTTAGTCGAACGGTTCATCCGGTTAAACACCGGCATTTGCCTGGAGAATCTCTACGGCCCGACCGAATGCACCGTATACGCAGGCAGCTACTCTTTAGCCGATTGGAAAGGCTCGAACTCCATTCCCATCGGGAAACCGCTGCCCAATACCCGGTTCTACGTTTTCAATAAATATTCCCAACTGCAACCCATCGGCACAGCGGGAGAACTATACATCAGCGGCACCTGCGTAGCCCGCGGTTATTTAAACCAACCCGAATTATCGGCAGAAAGATTTTTAACCCACGAATTACACGAATTAAACGAATTTGAAGAAAAAGGGGACAGTCAAAAAAATGCCCACCTTTTTGTAAAAAGGTGGGACCAAAAACTTTTGTTAACCCCACTACGTGGGGATTTATTATGGCGACAAGCGCTATCCGGCGGCCTCCTTAATGGTCAGCCGCTGCGTGAGAAAGAATTATCAATTAACAATTATCAATTAACAATTAACAATGAAATCCAAAAAGTTCAAAAAGGGGACAGGCAAGTAAATGGAGTCAGACACTCCCAGGAAGCACAGCACGATAAACCGGCACTGCAAACGCCCCCCCACGCAGTGGGGTACAAAACCGGCGACTTAGCCCGTTGGTTACCTGATGGGAATATGGAGTTCCTGGGCCGCATCGATCACCAGGTCAAAATCCGGGGCTTTCGCATCGAATTGGGAGAAATCGAAAGCATCCTGGAAAAGCACGAAAGAATCCGCGAAGCGGTAGTTATAGCAAAAGAAGATCGAAACTCCGATAAATTCTTATGCGCCTATATCGTCAAATCGAAACATTTCGAAAACGAAATCACAACAGCCGATTTAAGGGATTACCTCGCCCACCATATCCCCGGTTACATGATTCCTTCTCATTTCATTATGATAGACCGGCTTCCACTGAACCGCAGCGGTAAAATCGACCGTAAATCGCTCCCGGAGCCTACATTTTCAACCGGCCATACAGATTATACTCCACCGGGGAGCCTTGTGGAAGAAAAATTAACGGCTTTATGGGAAGAGGTATTGGGAGTGAAACCCATCGGCGTTACCGATAACTTCTTCACCCTGGGAGGACACTCGCTGAAAGCCATGATTTTGATCTCCCGGATTTCAAAAGAGTGGGGTGTAGAGTTCCCGCTTAAAAAAGTTTTCGAGAGCCCTTATATCCGCGATTTCGCCCGGTATATTCAGCAAGAAGCGCAGACATCGACATCGATGGAAATCGAAGCGGTGGAGAAAAAAGAATACTATCCTCTATCATCGATTCAAAAGCGGATGCTGTTCTTACACCAGGCCCAGGAAGAAATCGGGACCGGGTATAATATCCCCGGTTTCTACCAGGTCGAAGGCCATTTAGACAAGAAACGGTTTACGGATGCTTTGCGTTCGTTGGTAGACCGGCATGAAGCATTGCGTACTTCTTTCCATTTTATTCAAAACGATAACGTCCAGGTCGTCCGCGACAAAATCGAATTCAACCCCGTAGAAGCCGATTTCACAAGCAGGGGAAGCGATAAAGAAGAATTGGAACGATGGATCGCTGCGTTCATCGTGCCGTTTAACCTGGCGGAAGCCCCATTGTTCCGGGCTGCTTTGGTAACCCTCGAAGCAAATAAATCCCTCCTCTTGTTCGATATGCACCACATCATATCGGACGGAACGTCCAGGACAATTCTTATCGATGAGTTTGCCGCCCTGTATGGGGGCGAACAACTTCCTCCCTTGCGAATCCAGTATAAAGATTTCGCTGTCTGGCAGAATGATTTGTATCATACCGAGGTTTTCAAACGCAAAGAAGCGTATTGGTTGAAACTTCTTTCGGGTGAGTTACCCCGCGCAGACCTTCCCACCGATTATCCCCGCGCGGAAGCCATGCGATACGAAGGGGATACATACACGGTAAACCTGGGAGAAGAAACAACCGCGCGTTTGCAAGAAATCCTCAAGGAACAGGATACAACGCTCTTTATTTACCTCCTGGCAGTGGTTACGATTCTTTTAAAAAACTATTACAACAACGATGATATTATTATCGGATGCGGGATCGCCGGGCGCCGCCACGCGGATTTACAATCCATCATCGGCATGCTGGCCAATGTCCTGCCTTTACGCTTGCGCATCCACCACCATATGACCTTCGCCCATTTCCTCGACGAAGCCCGTGAAACCGGCATCGACGCTTTTGAAAATCAAGAAGTCCAATTCGAGAGGTTGGTGGAAAAATTAAATATACGCAGGGATGCTTCACGGAACCCGATTTTCGATCTATTATTCATGGTCCAAAATTTTGCCCCTCCCTCGTTGAATATCCGGGACATTCATATTACCCCATATAGTCCTCCCGCAGGGCTTACCAAAACCTCTAAATACGACATCAGTTTGTTTATCGGGGACAATCCCGAAAACATCCGGGTCTATATCGAATACGCGACATCGCTGTTCCGGCCCGAAACCATTGAAAAATTTGCCCATAGACTCCTGGAAATCCTGGACCAGGCCATGACCGACCCGGGGATACCGATCGAAAATATCCGGGTCGCCTCGCAACTGGCTTCCATCGAAGTCAAAATCCCGGAGGAAGAAAACGATGACTTTAATTTTTAATAATATATACATCGGAGGAAAAACCATTGGAAACAATGAACGCATATAATCCCAATAATAAACCGGTCCACGGTGAAAAAATCCTCCTGGCCATGCTGCCCTTCTGGAGTGCCATGATCCCCCCGCTGGGCATCGCTTGTTTAAAAAGTTTCCTACAACTCCATGGCTATCGAGTCACCACAGTGGACGGCAACACCGACGGCCAACTCCGTAAAAGCTACGATGCTTATTTTGCCATCCTGGAGGAAGTCGTACCGCTTGAAAAACGGGGGAATTTTTTCAATATCGGCCATGACATCCTGCGAAATCACATGTTGGGTTTTTTGAACCACCGCCACCGGGACGAAAACCGGCTGCTCGAACTGGTCAAAACCCTGGCAGCCCATATTTATTATTGCCCGATAGAACATAAATACCTGGAACGTTTAAATGACGTTATCCGGGATTTTTTTAACAGCCTGGAAAAGTTCTTCATGGATGTACTGGAACGAGAGAACCCCACTGTATTGGGTTTATCGGTTTTTAAAGATACATTACCCGCTTCGATTTTTGCTTTTCGCCTCGCTAAAGCAATTAACAAAAAAATCAAAACCGTCATGGGCGGCGGCATATTTTCAGACTTATTAGCCGTTGGGTCACCGGACCTCGACCGTTTCCTGGAGAAAGTCCCGGAAGTCGATCATGTCATTGCCGGGGAAGGGGAGTTGCTGTTTTTAAAACTGCTGCAAGGCCGCTTACCTTCAAACCGGCGCGTTTATACGTTGAAAGATATCCCCGGTGACGTATTTGATATCGATCTCGCACCGCCCCCGGATTTCAGCGATCTAAACCTCCTTCATTACCCCGCGATTTCCACCTATGCCTCCCGCAGTTGCCCTTTCCAATGCGGGTTCTGCTCCGAAACCGTTCATTGGGGACCCTACCGCAAAAAGAAACCCGCACAAATAGCCGGTGAAATGATCACTCTCAGCCAAAAACACCATTACCAGTTATTCCTCATGTGCGACTCGTTATTGAACCCCATCATCTCCCCGATGTCCGAAGCGTTAAACAATGAAAAACATCCCGTTTATTGGGACGGATACTTGCGAATCGATTCGAACGTGTGCGATGCCGACAAAACGTTCTCGTGGAGGAAAGGCGGTTTCTATCGCGCCAGGCTGGGAGTCGAGAGCGGCTCGGACCGGGTTTTGAAAATGATGAACAAACGAATCGATACAACCCAGGTCAAAGCCGCAGTATCTACCCTCGCCAACCAGGGAATCAAAACCACCACCATGTGGGTCATCGGTTACCCGGGGGAAACGGAAGCCGATTTCCAACAAACCCTGGACCTGGTCGAAGAGTTAAAAGACGATATATATGAAGCCGAATGCAACGCATTTTGGTTCTATGTCAACGGCCAGATCGAATCGCGCCGATGGGCTCAAAAGGCTTTCACCCTCTATCCCGGGTTTATGGATATCTTGCCGGTGAACAATTGGGACCTCCGCGTCGAACCGTGCCGGGAAGAGAGATACAAACGCATGAACCGTTTCGTTGCACACTGCAACCGCCTCAACATCCCCAATCCCTATTCCCTCCGCGAAATCTACGAGGCGGACGAACGATGGAAACACCTCCATGAAAACGCGGTTCCTTCCATTATCGAATTTCAACGAAGCGGCCCGCTGATCGATGAAAATAAACACTTAATCCAACGCATCGCCATCGATCGCATCGACGGCGACGACAGGGAGGGCGACTTTGACTTCTAAATATAAGAGTGTATCAAGAATTTTGTGTAAATCCAGGTGTCAAGGAATGATTGGTAAACTCTACCTGTCATCCGTTAAACCCCGGTTTAAACCTGTCGATCGCCTATCAACGCCTGCAAACCCCCAATTATCATATGACAATTCCCCATTGTCAAATGGAAATGCCCGATTGTCACCTGGAAATTCCTTTTTTCTAGATGGAAATTCCGAAATTCCACCTGTAAATTCCCTTTTTATAGATGGAAATCACCCGTTTCCACCTGTAAATTCCCTTTTTATAGATGGAAATCACCCGTTTCCACCTGTAAATTCCCTTTTTATAGATGAAAATCGCCCGTTTCCACCTGTAAATTCCCTTTTTATAGATGGAAATCGCCCGCTTCCACCTGTAAATTCCCTTTTTATAGATGGAAATCGCCCGTTTCCATTTGTAAATTCCCTTTTTATAGATGGAAATCGCCCGTTTCCACCTGTAAATTCCCTTTTTATAGATGGAAATCACCCGTTTCCACCTGTAAATTCCCCATTTCCATGTGGAAATCCTCTTTTTCCAGGTTTGCATAAATTAGGATACATTTCCAAGATTATTTTTAACCTTGCATTCCATCATGATAGACATCCGCTGCCGGTTTATTTTTCAATATTAAGGCAGCCTCAAGGAGTATAAAAATGGAACATATCGGGATATCCGGTGAAATGGCTGTTACTGCCAGCCAGAGAAATAAAGAACGGGACTATTGGTTGAAAAAACTATCCGGACACATTGAGAAAAACATTTTTCCATATGATTTCCCCCCGGATAGAACCAACCAACCTCAAATGGAAACCACCCGGTTTACTTTTACCGCTGACCTTCTCACACATCTCCAAAAAATCGCCGGCGGCTCCAATGCCCGCCTGCATATGATCCTGACCGCTGCCATTGCCGTATTGATCCGCTGTTATTCCGGCAGCGACGATATAATCCTCGGTGTACCCGTATTAAAACAAGAAGTTCAGACCGAATTCATCAACACCGTTCTCGCTCTTAGACTCAACCTCAAACCCGGTATAACGTTTAAAGATACTATTATAGACGTACGCGGCACCCTCCACGAAGCATATGAATACCAGAACTACCCCATCAATGTATTGGTCAATAAACTCGATTTGCCTCCCTCCGAATCCGGCTTCCCACTATTCGATGTTGCCGTATTACTTGAAAATATCCACGATAAAAACTATTTACACCCCGTCAAACCCACGGTGATTTTCTCTTTTTGCAGCACAGACCGGGAACTATCGGGAGAACTGACATACAATTCACGGTTGTACCGGGAAACCACCGTCGAAGGGATTGCCCATCGCCTTCAAAACTTGCTGTCCAACGTTTTACCCCACGTCGAGACCCCCATAGAAGACATCGATATCATGACAGAAGCAGAACGCCGGCAAATCGTTTTCGATTTCAACCACACTGCTGTTCCCTACCGGGACGATATCACCATCCATGACCTTATATCGGAACAAGTCGCGCAGTCGCCGGACCGTGTCGCTTTAGTGATTGAAGATAAAACCCTGACTTATGGAGAAATGGAAGCCGGGGCCAGCCGTTTGGCCCATTTCCTCGTACTGGAAAAGGGTCTTCTTCCTTCCGAAGGCGTGGGAGTTTTGTGTGAACGCTCCTTGGAATTGATTATCGCCATATTGGGGATTTTAAAAGCAGGCGGTATCTATGTTCCATTGAATCCTTCCCTACCTGAAGATCGAATCAAAGAAATGATCGATGATGCCAACCTGGGCATCGTATTGGGCCAGAAAAAATATATCCGCACCCTCAACCGCCTCCAGTGGGAATGCCCCGGTTTTCATTCCTTCATCTGCCTCGATAGTTTCGATGTGTACGCAGAACAAGAAACAGAAAAGAATGACTTAATGGACAAAAAACTCTGGGAATACGTCGGTGAAGCAGCAGTCGATGAAATTACCGGCGGCGGCTGGTTGACCGGTTATACCGGGGTTCCTTTTTCCCAGAAAGAGATGGACGAATACGCAGCCAATACCCTGGAAAAACTCAAACCCATCCTGCACCGGGGAATGAAAGTCCTGGAAATCGGCTGCGCATCGGGAATCACCATGTTCCACATCGCCCCACATGTCGGGTTGTACTACGGTACGGATATCTCCAACGCTATTATCGAGAAAAACCGGCAGCGAGTGAAAACGGAAAACATGCCCAACATCATCCTCGAATCCCTCCCGGCTCATGAAATCGATAAAATACCCCGTAACGATTTCGACCTCGTCATATTAAACAGCGTCATTCACTGTTTCCACGGACATAATTACCTTCGAACCGTCCTGAATAAAGCCATCCGCCTACTATCGGAAAAAGGGTTTATCTTCATCGGCGACGTCATCAACCAGGAACTGAAAAAAGATATTATCGATGAAATGATCGCCTACAAACAAACCGCTGTCGATGAAACCTATATTAAAAACAACTACAAAACCAAAACCGACTGGTCCAATGAATTATTCCTCGCCCCAATGTTTTTCCAGGATTTGACGATAGAAATTCCCTGCATCCGGGAGGTTCATTCCGGTAAAAAAATCCACACCATCGAAAACGAATTGACCCGGTACAGGTATGACGTGCTGCTCACTATTAATAAAGAACCTGTTGAAAACGAAAGAAAAGAAACACCCCGCGCTGTTAGAAAAAAAACAAAATACCGGCATGACATGAAAGACATTGTTTGCCAGGATGATTCCGCGGTTCTCCCGCCGGTAAGTTCCCACCAACCCGCCTATATTATCTACACTTCCGGTTCCACTGGGAAATCCAAAGGCGTCGTCATCGAACATCATTCGGTGATAAACCGTTTAGCCTGGATGCAGCGTTTCTATCCCATCGGCAGCCGGGACATGCTGCTCCAGAAAACCTCGATTTCTTTCGATGTATCCATCTGGGAATTATCCTGGTGGGGCTTTCAAGGCGCATCGCTGTGCCTGCTGCCCCCAGGAATAGAACGAAATATCGCGGGCTTGATCGATACCGTCGATAAGTACGGTATAAGCGTGATCCACTTCGTGCCATCCGCTTTCGATGTGTTTTTAGACTGCATTGAAAGAGAATTCCAAAACGGGAAAACCCCATGCAAAACCCTGGAACAAATTTTTTGCAGCGGCGAAGCACTCAAACCCGAAACATCCAACCGCAGCAACCGCCTGCTGTACAAATCCAACCGCACCCGCTTAACCAACCTCTATGGACCCACCGAAGCTACCGTTGACGTTACTTACTTCGATTGCACCCCCAACGAAGAAATCAAAACCGTTCCAATCGGGAAACCCATCGATAATACACAACTATATGTACTTAACCCCAACCTGGAAATACAACCCCTCGAAGTGTGGGGCGAATTGTATATCGGAGGCACCGGCACAGCCCGCGGCTATTTAAACAACCCAGGATTGACGGCAGAAAGATTTTTGACCCACGAATTACACGAATTAAACGAATTTGAAGAAAAAGGGGACAGTCAAGAAAAATTTTTGACCCACGAATTACACGAATTAAACGAATTTGAAGAAAAAGGGGACAGTCAAGAAAACGCCCAAAAACTTTTATTAAATAATATCAATAATAACAAAAGCTTTGGGAAGGTCCAGGAAACCCTTTCACGAAAGGGTTTCCTGGCCGCCGGAGGCACTCTTTATAAGACCGGCGACTTAGCCCGTTGGTTACCTGACGGGAATTTGGAGTTTGGCGGGCGGTTGGACCGGCAAGTTAAGATCAGGGGGTTCCGTATTGAGCCCGGTGAGATCGAGATGCGGTTGAAAGCTCACCCGGAGGTAAAAGCAGCGGCGGTCATCGACCGAGAGGATAAGAGCGGTGATAAGCAATTGTGGGCTTATGTCGTTCCTTCAAATGGGGGAATAGAAATGCTTCCTCCTACAAAAATGGAGGAGCTGCGGGAGTACCTGGCTGAACAATTACCGGAATATATGGTACCTACTTATTTTGTGCCGTTAAATGAAATCCCGGTAACGCCCAATGGGAAGCTAGACCGGAAAGCGCTGCTTCTTTGGGAAGCACCGGTTGCCGATGAAATGATCCGGCTGCCGGCCGATGAAATGGAGCAGACGTTGGCAGATGGCTGGTCTGAAATCCTGGGGATCGATAAATCCGTAGTCAGCGTAGATAAAAGTTTTTTTGAAATGGGCGGTCACTCGTTGAAAGCAACGTTATTGATTGCCAGGATGCATAAGGATTTCAATGTCCAGGTTCCTCTCTGGGAAATTTTTAAACGCCCTACGATCCGGGAGTTATGCGAATACATTCGAAGTTTGGGTGTGGGAGAGGATACCTTCATGCCCATTGAGCCGGCGGAGCAAAAAGAATACTATATATTATCGTCGGCGCAAAAACGGGTATATTTTTTGATGCAAGTCAATGCCGGGGATGTAACCTATAACCAGCCCCAAACCGTTTTATTGGAAGGTGAGCCGGACCGGCAAAAAATGAAATATACCTTCGCCGCACTTATGGAACGCCACGAAATATTACGGACCTCTTTTTTACTGGTAGATGGGGAACCTTTCCAGCGGGTTCATGATAAAACGGAAGTTCCTATATCCTACTTCAATGCAGGTGAAGAAACCGCCCCGGCCACTATCCAGCAATTTATCCAACCTTTCGACCTGGAGAAAGCCCCCTTGTTCCGTGTCGGTGTGGTCTCTATCGCCGGAGACAAGTGCGTAATCGTCATCGATATGCACCACATCATCACGGATGGAACTTCTGTCGGAATTCTTATGCGGGAATTCATGAAAATCTATGAAGGGACCCATTTAACACCGTTACGGATTCAATATAAAGACTATTCGGAATGGCAAAATACCCAGGGCACCGAATTAAGAAGGCGAAAAAAACAGGAAACCTTCTGGCTTCAACAATTGGGTGGGGATATCCCGGTCCTGGATTTACCCACCGACTTTCCCAGGCCGGAAATCAAATCCAACGAAGGAGAAACATTCTTCTATTGGATAGATCGATCATTGGCTGCCCGGATCAAAGCAATGGAAACCGAAACCGGGACAACGCTGTTTATATTACTGTTATCCGCTTTTTATGTTCTTCTCTCCAAATATACAGGGCAGGAAGATATCGTGGTGGGAACACCCGCAGCGGGCCGGCGGCACCAGGACTTGCAAGGAATCATCGGGATGTTTGTAAACACCCTGGCACTGAGAAATTACCCCAAACCTTCTCTCTCGTTCGACGATTTTCTCAATCAGGTCAAAGAACGGGCTTTAAAAGCTTTCGATAACCAGGATTATGCTTTCGAGGACCTGGTGGACCGGCTCTTGAAATCCAGGGACAGGAGCCGCTCCCCATTGTTCGATGTCATGTTCGCCGCAGGTAATATGGCTGCTTCGGAGATAAAAATCTCTTTTTTAAAAATGAAACCCTACCGTTTTGAAAACAAGACATCCAAATTCGATATGATAGTAGATGTCCGAGAAGCCGACGATACTATTGTTCTATGGGTTGAATATGCCGCACGGTTATTCAAACGGCAAACCATGGAACGGTTTTTAAATTTATATATGAAAATCCTGGAACAGGTTTCGAAAAATAGATTCGTAAAGATTGCGGATATCGACCTGGTAGATGAAAAAGAAAAACAAACGATCCTGGAAAAAATTCGCAGTGAGAAAGAAAATGTTAAGATCGATTTTTCCTTTTAAACTTAACCCGGTCAAGCCGGAACCAAAAAGAGAGTTTTCTCACAGGGCTCACGGGGGGCACGGAGCCGCACTAAGTGTGGATTTCTTGCCTGTCCCCTTTTTTATATTTTGCCGGGTGGATTTCTTGCCTGTCCCCTTTTTTATATTTTGCCGGGAAATGGCAAGAATTAACCGGTTAACAATTAATAACAATATGAGGAGGTAAAACCCATGAAATATTTCAGTATGCCGGCAGATTTTAAACAAGAAACCATCGATCACTATGCGGATATAAACAAACGGTATAAAGACAGCAGGGTGATGGAAACCTACGGGAACATTACCCAGGGCACAAATTTCGGATCAGGCCGGGTGGTGAATCAAATACCTCAAATCGACCTGCTGGATTTGCAGCAATACATCGATTATTCCAAAAAATTCGATATCAATTTCAATTATACGTTGAATATTACCTATTTGCAGAACCGGGAATTTACCGAAGAGGGCATACAGGAAATCGCACGGTTCCTGGGGAAACTCCATCGATGCGGGGTTCGCTCACTCACGGTTTCAATGCCTTCCTTGCTGGTATTGATCCAAAAACTCCCCTATAACTTTGAAATCAAAGCGTCTACCATGTGCCACATCGATAATCCTACAAAAGCAAGAACATTTAAACGTTTGGGCGTAAAAAGAATCGTAGTGGATGAATCGATGCACCGGGATTTCAAGGCTTTAAAACAAACTTGCGATGTATTCGGCCCGGAAGTGGAAGTCATCGCCAACACCATGTGTCATATGAATTGTATTTACCGCCTCTTTCACAATAACCAGGCCGGAGGCGATTCGGTCAAACTCAAAACCCCGGTTGCAGTTAATTTTTATGAGCACTATTGTTTGCTTCAACGGTACGATACCCTGGGCGATATCTTGAAACTGGGCTGGATCCGCCCCGAAGACTTGCACTATTATACCGGAACCGGGATTCGCTATTTTAAATTACAAGGACGTCAGCATGTCTCCAAAGGAGGCCACCTTCGCACCCTCCAGCACTATATCGATGGAAGTTTCGACGGGAATCTCCTGGAAATGCTGGATATGTTCAACTTCAGGTACAGCTTTAAATTATTTATCGATAATAAAAAGCTGGACGGGTTCATCAAACCGTTCTATGAGAAAGAAGGATTTTGCGACCTGGATTGTTCCCAATGCCATTACTGCGATGCTTACGCAAAAAAACACCTGGACAGCCCCCATAACCGTGAAACCCTGCGCTTAGCCAAAGAGTTTTATTCAGGATACGATGAATATAAAAAAATAATAGAACGGGCAAAGACACAAACCGCGGCTCCTTCTCCCCAACACCGGGAGGAGATCGAAGAAACCGCTGTACCTTCGACACGTTACTCCTCTCACCAGGAAGTAGCCATCGATTTTGAACTGGACTAACAAGCAAAAAATGAAAACAACAAACCTCTAAAAAGAACAGGAGCGCCTATGGACGATATGTACATAACACTTGATGCTTTCGAAGAAGCCAAACAATACTGGTTGGAATCCCTGTCCGGGGATTTACAGGAAACCCTTTTAAGAACAGACTTTCCCAGGTCCAAGCGCAGCGATCCCCATTCGCTGCCGATGGTTTTGGATCACGCCCTCTATCAAAAACTAACCCGTGTCAGCAAAGATAATGACCTGTCGTTATATGTACTCCTGCTAACCGCCCTGGATATTTTAATTTTCAAAGTCTCGGAACAGCACGATATTATCGTGGCCTCCCCTATCCTCGGGGACACCAGTAAAGATTATAATACCTGCATCGCCCTCCGCAATATTATCGACTGCCGGCAGTCTTTTAAAGAATGCCTGTTCCAGGTAAAAACCACAGTGGCAAACGGTTACCAAAACCAATTCTACCCCACCCGGAAATTGATCGCATTCCTGGGCATCAGGAACAAGCTGTCTTTATTCCGCATTGTCCTTCTGCTGGAAAATATTCACCAAAAAGACCTGATCTCGGACCTTCTAAAAGATTTTGACAATGATTTGCTCTTCTCTTTTCGCAAAACCGGTGAAAAATTAGAAGGCGAGATCGAATACAATGCCGCACTTTTTAAAGAATATACAATCCATCGCTTGTTCCAATTTTTCGAGTTGATTTTAAACCAGGCCTTAGATAACCTGGATATCCCGATTAATGATTTAGAAATCACAACGGAACAGGAAAAATCCCAAATCTTATTCGATTTTAACCGGACAAGCATGTCTTTTCCTGGCCCGGGAACCCTTCACGGCCTCTTTGAAGAACAGGCAGCCAAAACACCGGGTCAACCCGCGGTTACAACGATAATAGACATCGGTCGAATCGCCCTGGACCTGGAAAAAGACCCACAGGATCGATCTTTAACCCAACCAGAGTATGAAAAGTCCTGTTTCAGACGGAATCCCTTCTTGTTTGCTTTTACCGGGGAAAACGTTCCCATCGATTCCATTTCAGGGTTCTATCCCGGGAACGGCAAAGAGAAACACATGTTAATACGGACTCATATAGGCAACCAGGTCCTGGTTAATGAGTTAATGTATAAACTGCTTGATTATTTCGATGGAACCAATGATTTAAAAAATATTTACGACAGTTTGCTGCAAGAAGAAATGATTTTTAGTATCTACACAGTGGACGGTGAATTATGGCGAGCCGGTGAGCAAACCCGGTTTTGCGTTGGCCAGGATTTCAATGCATGGGTTTCACTCATACGCCGGATGTATCTCGAACATTTGGTAGAATTGACCGGGTTTAATTCGAGCGTATCCAAAATCTTACCTCCCTTTGATCTCAAAACAAAGACCCCAGGTAAGCAAATCCATGAACCGGTGGAAAAGCCCCTTCAAAAATTCGAAGGAAAAACCGGTGGAGTACTCCTGCTAGGAGATACCACAGCCGCAGCTTCAACAGGCTTAATGTACCTGGCGGCGTACCTGCGCCGTCATGGCATCGATGCGTATTGCCAGTGGACCGACCCGGCCCGGACCACCGCAGAATTGACCGAAAATACCCGGTCGATACTGTCGCGGCTTCACCCCCGTTTCGTCGGAATCAGTATGAAATGGTTCCCCCATATCGCCCGTGTCATGGAGATATGTAAGATCGTTAAAAACTTTAATCCTTCCATTCGTGTGATACTGGGAGGTAATACGGCCTCTTATTTTAGCGAAGCACTCATCCCCTCTCCTCATGTCGATTATATCATCCAGGGAGACGGAGAGGTTCCTCTTTTGGCAATTTGCAAGGGTGATTCCTATATCCCTAACGCCATAACCAAACAAAACGGCACCATTATCCGAAGGCCGATTCAATATGTCCAGGACAGCGAAAACACTTCAGATATATATTTGTCCCACCTGGAAGAAATTTTCGCCGAACCCCAAGACCCGTTCCGAGCTGCCGCTTTTTATATCAATACAGCCAAAGGGTGCTCCTTTCAATGCGCTTATTGCGCCGGGTGCCGCGATGTAACGGAACAAGTGTTTAAACGGTCTAAACCTTTTCTTCGCGGGATCGACCAGGTACGCAAAGACATCCTCTGCGCTAAAAACTACACCGCTGCTTTGATGTTCGACTCGTATAATCTTTTCGATAATATGGTTTCATATTACCGGGCAGCCTGGCAAGGAATCGACCTATCCAACCATTTTTGCGAATTCTACTGCTGGGAATTGCCGTCCCCGGAATTTATAGACCTTGTGACCACTACCTTTAAATATGTCACGTTTCAAATCGATATGGCCAGCTTCTCTGAGCCCCATCGTCAAAAGCTGGTTTCTTCCGGGCTGATGAAACCCCAACCGGATGATGAATCGCTGTTCATATTCCTTGATCGATGCGAAAAATACCCCAATACCGAAGTGGTCTTTAACTTGATTGCCGGTTTGCCCCTCATTACTGCGGGAGACCTTAAAACAAGCGAACGGGTCTTGAACAGGATATTACACCGTTATAGGTGTTTTAAACGTTTGGATTGGGGACGTTTACACGCTCAACCCGGCGCCCCCCTGGTGCGAACATGTAAAGATTATGGGATGTATTCTTGCGCATCCTCTTTCGAAGAGTATTTACACTACAGCCAATCGAACTTAAATGAAGAAAAATACCCCGGTTTGCCTACCCTTCATTACCCGTTCATTTATTTCAACGATGATGATCTCAATTCCCGCATCAGCAAATCCTATTTTGAAACCGAAAAAAAGATCGAGCAGCGGGAACACCGTGATAAACATAGGCAGGTGGCCGAGCAGACCGTGAGTTACTTTGAGCTCAACAGTCGTTCCAACCGTTTGGCCCGCGGTTTAATAGAACGTGGAGTAAAACCCGGCACTATCGTCGGCCTTTTGATCGGTTCTTCCCTTGAAATGGCAATAGCAGTACTAGGAGTACTGAAAAGCGGGGGAGCATACTTACCCATCGATCCCACTTACCCCCCTAAACGCATTCGATATATTCTCCAAAGCAGCGGCGTGCAGCTTTTGCTAACCCAGGGCCCGACACCCGGACTTGAAATCCCGCCGCATATAGTTACCGTTCCCATTAACACAGAATCGTTATATCGCATTGAAGATTCAAACCTATCTTTTAATACCGGGAGTGAAGAGCCCGCCTATGTGATTTACACTTCCGGTACTACCGGCCGCCCCAAAGGGGTCGTCGTAGAACATCGCAATGTCGTCAACACCCTGGTTTGCCGGAAGGCGATTTATAACATGGATGAAACCCATACTGCCCTGCAATTGTTTTCATATGCGTTCGACGGTTTTGTTACCAGTTTCTTTACACCGCTGCTGTCCAGTTCACGGGTAATACTCCTCGGCGGCGGCGATGCGCGCGATATAACGGCCATTGTTCGTGCAATCCGGGAAAATCACATCACGCATTTCATTTGTATCCCCCCCCTCTACCACGCCATCATTACCGGCATGACAGGAGAAGATGCCTCCTCGTTACAAGTCGTAACCCTGGCAGGCGATAAACTCTCCCCCGAACTGTTAGAACTGACCCGGCAAAAAAACAAAAACCTGGAAATCGTTAATGAATACGGTGTTACAGAAGCAGCAGTGATG
>Ga0209593_10000171_pt1 | contig 34685 bp, 28 predicted proteins | sample PPLLaktember2015_3_FD_187260 | JGI IMG/M metagenome (GOLD analysis project Ga0209593, IMG submission 187260) | Freshwater sediment microbial communities from Prairie Pothole Lake near Jamestown, North Dakota, USA - PPLs Lake P7 Core (6) Depth... | ecosystem: Environmental > Aquatic > Freshwater...
TTAGTTTACGAAAAAAGGAGTGAATGATTATGGAATTTGGACATCAAAAAACAAAAGATGTATTAAATTGGTTCGAAAAGATAGCGCAAATCCCTCGTTGTTCCAAAAATGAAGGGGCTATCTGCAATTGGTTGGTCAATTGGGCCAAAGAGAATCACTTTGATGTTACATTGGACAAAGTCCAAAATGTATTAATTAGAGTGCCGGCTTCACCTGGTTTTGAGAAATCTCCGATCGTCATACTGCAAGGTCACGTCGATATGGTATGCGAAAAGACACCGGATTCAACCCATGATTTTACAAAAGACCCGATCGAGCTGGTATATGATGGCGAATGGCTCAAGGCCAATAAAACCACGTTAGGCGCCGATAACGGCATTGCCCTGGCAATGGCGATGGCGATCGCTGTGGACAAGGAAATAGGGCACCCCCCCCTGGAGCTGCTCTTTACCGTCGATGAAGAGACCGGTTTAACCGGCGCACGATCGCTGGAACCCGGTTTTTTAAAGGGACGGATTTTAATCAATATCGACTCCGAAGATGAAGGCTATTTCACAGTCGGATGTGCCGGCGGTGTAAACACCAATATCTCCATTCCCGTGAATTGGGCCGCAGTCCCCAAGAGTTATACATTGATGAAAATCTCTGCCGGCGGTATGAAAGGCGGGCATTCCGGGATCGATATCAACAAAGAAAAAGCCAATGCGATCAAAATCATGGCCCACTCGCTTCATGCGCTGCGACAAAATACCGATACCCGGTTGGCTGTGATCACGGGCGGTACTGCCCATAATGCCATACCCAGGGACTGCGAAGCCTTTATTTTTATCCCGGATTCTGCTGTTGCCAATGCCCAAAAAGTTGTTTCAGATATCGAAACGATTCTTAAATTCGAATTCAAGAACACGGACCCCGGGTTGTTCATTAAAGCCGAAAGAAGCAATGAACGCCTGGATGATGCGCTGGCTGAAGACGATACCCGGAGAGTGATCGACTTTCTCACCGTGATCCCCCACGGCGTCGCAAATATGTCCACGGATATCCAGGGTTTGGTGGAAACCTCCAATAACCTGGCCCGTATTCGTGTCGAAGATGGCCAGGTTAGAGTGCTGACCAGCCAGAGAAGCTCCCTGATCTCCCGCCTCAATGCGCACACCAATCGAATCGAAGCTGCCGCACGTTTAGCCGGCGGCGAAGCTCGCTCCGGCGACGGATACCCACCCTGGCCTCCCAATATGGAATCTCCACTACTCGCCAGGAGCCTTAAAATCTATGAACGTTTGTTCAACAAAAAACCCGTGGTCGATGTCATCCACGCCGGGTTGGAATGCGGGATTATCGGCGATAGAAACGCCGGTATGGATATGATCTCCATCGGTCCAACCCTCAAAAATCCCCACTCCCCGGAAGAACGTGTTAATACCGCTACTATCGGGAAAATTTGGGATTTTATGGCGGAACTGTTCAAAGAATTAAAATAATCGCGATCCCGGTTATAGATAGGCAAGGGCTGTATGTCGAAAGTGCAGCCCCTGTCCTCTCTTAAACCTACGGCGGAGGCTGCTGCACTATAACCTCGAACAAATAAATTTATTACTATATATCCTATTTTATTAACCATAGGGAAGGATCAATGGAAACTTACGGAGAGCAAACATTTTCTTTGTTGTTTTTTTTCTCTAAAGGGGTTAGAAATGAATATCGATGAAAAATACCAGGTAAAACAAAAACTAAAAATGAAGATGGGGTTAAATCGCATCCTGGGCATTAGTAAAATAATTGATAAACTCAGACAGCAAATCCAAAATATCGCCGCCTGCGACGTGAGTGTCTTAATTAGCGGCGACTGCGGCACGGGAAAAGAATTGGCTGCACGGGCCATCCATTATCTCAGCCACCGCGCCCCAAACTCGTTCGTCCCCGTCAACTGCGGTGCTATACCCGAAACCCTCTTTGAAAACGAATTATTCGGACATCAAAAAGGCGCTTTTACCGATGCTTCAATCCATCAAGAAGGCCTGATCAAAGAAGCCCAGGGCGGAACTCTTTTCCTCGATGAAGTCGGCGTCATTTCTTCTTATAACCAGGTTAAACTCTTACGGCTGCTCCAGGATAAAGAATATAAACCACTGGGAAACCCTAAACCTCGCAAAGCCGACATTCGTATCGTGGCTGCTACCAATACCGACCTTCAATCTCTCATCAGCGAAGGCTCTTTCCGAGAAGACCTTTTTTTCCGGTTGAACATCGTCTCGCTCTTTATCCCTCCCCTCCGGGAACGAAAAGAAGATATCCCTTTATTGGCTTCCTATTTTATTAAAAAGTATGCTGCCGAATATATTAAGCCTGTTAGAAACTTTTCCCCCGACGCATTAGACGCATTAATATCCTACAACTGGCCGGGCAATATCCGGGAACTGGAAAACAAAATTCAACATGCTATCGTAATGACGGAAACCGAACAAATTACTGCTGTCGACCTTCGCCTATACGACAACAACGGCACCACAACCCAGAATAAGAAAAAAAACATCGACCTGGAAAATTTCAATAACGCCAAGCAGAAAGCGATTCAAAGCTTCGAAAAAAACTATTTAACCCACCTCATGGCCGCTTTCCAGGGCGATGTCGTCAGCGCTGCCCAAAAAGCCGGGAAAAGTCGTACCGCACTGTGGAATTTACTTTCCAAATATCATATGCACCCCAGGCAATTTTACCCCGTTAAATAATTTCCCTGTTAAAAACGCTCCCGTCATAAAACAATGACGATATCGTTCTAAATTTATGACTCTACCGAAATCACGATAGAATTCGTTTTGGGGAGAATCATCGCACCGTAAGTCACAAAATCATGACGCTTTTGTCCTGGCCGATGAACAGTAAACAATCGAAGCGGTGATTAGACAATATTTTATAAAATAACGATATTCCTGGCAAATGAATTGCTTGTTTGAAATGAGATCGTTAACCTCTATGACTGACACTGAAAAAATTAAAAAAAAAGCGAAGAAGAAAGACATGCTTTCAAAGAAAATTTTAAAGTACCTGGGAAAAAATCCAAAGGCTGGCGATACGCTGGAAGGTATTTCAACGTGGTGGTTAGAACAGCAGCGAATCGAGGAAGTCGTCGATGAAGTGGCAGAAGCCCTGGAATATCTTGAATCCAAGGGTTTTATCCAGGGTTTCAAATCCAATGCCGGCACCACGATTTACCGGATCAAATCGAAAGAAAAGGATTAAATTCGTTCTCCGTTCCCCGCAGTCCGTTACCCGGGATATTCTTGTCAAGCGGTATGGGTGTGGAGGGGGTGTGGAGGGGGTGTGGAGGGGCTTCCTATTTTTTAATCACTCCAGGTATTGATTTAAACCCAATCTACAGATACAATATTGTTTTACACCCAATCCAACGAATTTTAAGAAATAGCCCGGGTAGAAAACTGTTTTAGCGTGGAAAGAGTTTGCCGGAGAAAAAGGTTGATAACCAATGAAAGAAATGAAAGAAGATCATTCGGGAAAAGAGTCGGTTTACAAGCTGAGATGGTTGATATTGACTACGATAGGAATGGGGATTTTTTTATCTACCATCGATGTAAGTATTGTTAATGTAGCGCTGCCGACATTAGTGAGGGAATTAAATACGCGTTTTAGTGTTGTGCAGTGGGTGGCGTTGGCATACATGTTGATCCTTTCGACATTGATTTTACCGATGGGCCGGTTGGGAGACATAGTGGGTAAGAAATCCGTATATGCGTGTGGGATGATCATATTTGTTCTCAGTTCAGCCTTTTGCGGTTTATCAACAAATGTATATTGGTTGATCGGGTCCCGGGTGGTACAAGCCATCGGATCGGCGATGATGGCGGCACTGGGTACGGCATTGGTAACGGAAGCGTTTCCTTCCCGTGAACGGGGTAAAGCCTTCGGGGTGGTGGGTACATTTGTTTCCGTGGGTATTATTACCGGCCCGACACTGGGGGGGATCATTATCGATGCGCTCTCCTGGCACTGGATTTTCTTTGTCAATATTCCTATCGGAATAGCCGGGGTTATCATGGTTTTTCGTTTTGTTCCCTATTCTTCTTCCAATAGGGAGCAGCGTTTCGATTATTGGGGCGCTTCTACTTTGTTTATCGGTGTTTTATCTTTTTTACTGTCGCTGACGTTACTCCAGTCGCACTCGTTCACCCATCCGTTAATCATTGGATTATGGGCGTCGTGTTTGATTTTTTTATCCATATTCGTGCTCATCGAGTCGAAATCCCTTCAACCCATGATTCCTTTATCGCTCTTTCAAAATCGTCTCCTGTCCGTCAATCTCCTTACAGCGTATATTTCTTTCATGTGTACGGCCGGTGTGGTGTTATTAATGCCTTTTTTCCTGGAGAATGTGTTGAAATATAATCCCCACCAGGTAGGCTTAATGTTATCCGTAGTCCCGGCCTCTGCCGGGTTGATCAGCCCTATTTCAGGGATGATGTCCGACCGGTTTGGAACCTGGCCTATTATTGTTTTGGGGTTGTTGTTTTTGGTTTTCGGTTATGTCGGTTTAACGGCTTTAAATGAGCATACAACGGCATTCGAATACATTTTGAAATTTTTGCCTATCGGTTTGGGTATCGGGATTTTCCAGTCGCCCAACAATAGTGCCATAATGGGAGCCGCGCCGTCGCAGCGGTTGGGAATTGTTTCCGGTTTACTTTCGGTCACGAGAACCCTGGGTCAGGCGACAGGTATTGCCATTGTGGGGACTTTTTGGGCTTCCCGCGTCGTTTTTCATTCCCATCGCCTGGCAAGTGAAAAAAGAAACTTCATCCCTGAGTTTCCCCAGGTTAAAGCTCTCCAGGAAACACTTTTAGCCATTGTTTTTTTAATTATAACAGCTTTACTACTAGGCGTATGGGGTTTGTATGTTGAACGAATATATAGGAGAAAAAAGGGGATCGTTTAAAAGCTAGTTGAGGCGACCCTACTTCAAGAAGGGGAGATATTTTGATTTTTTCCCGCGATTTTTCACCGATTCTCCATCACTATTCATAACAGGGACTATTTTGTAGGTTTTTAGGACTGTATTTATAGCTCCTTAAAAACACAGTCATTATAATTAACGCACATCCCTGATAGGAGGCGTTAAATGGCTGAAAAAACAAAGATATTTGTCATGGTGAAAAGCCAGGATATTTCTACACTGGTTATCCAGATGGTTATGAAATCGACGGATCAAGAGTTTATTTCTTACTCTGCGTCCACTATAGCATATTTGCTTCATACTGAGCGATCCAAACTATCCCGGGAGTTTAAGAAAAAGACGGGTATCAGTTTAGAAGAGTTTTTGTTCAAAGAAAAAATGAACCGTGCCGCTTTTATGCTTAAAACATACAAAGATATCACGGTAAAAGAAGTATCGGAACGCTTTGGATTTTGTACTCCCGACTATTTCATACGAAAGTTTAAAGGATATTACGGTATCAGGCCGGGGAAATACAAAGAATATAAGATGTACCCTAATGTGTTTAAAAATGAAAATAGGAACCGGGGCCTGGAGGCAAAAGCGGTTTAGTAAAAATTGGTTCGGTTACCCGGTTATATAAAAAAAAGGGGCCGTTTTTATTAAAAAACAGCCCCCTCTTAATTAAAACTAAAACGTTACTTCACCCGACTATTGGCAAATATCGCCTTGACAGGTATTATTACATAGAGTAGGGGCACAGCTTAAATCATCGTCTGTCATCAGGCAGGCAAGACAGCGGGACTCGATGAAAACGCATGTTTTAACAGCAGCGTCGCGGGTGGGTACATACCCGCCGTGGATCGCCTTCAAATTCACATTACTTAAACTAACAACGGTTTTTTTGTTCAGCGTTAATTTCTTACGAAGCTTTTGAGCTTTCATATTTTCCTCCTTTTTCCTTAATTATTTTATTTTCGACACGATTGCGACCTTAATTAATATTTTTGGCCCTCAATGTGCGGAACGCTTCAATAATTAAAAGTAATGAAAGAATCAGCAGGATGAAGGCAATGATCCCGATAGTGGTGAACCCGTATTGAATCAGCAGGAGTACCAAAGCCCAGATGGTCATAATGTTCATGAACAGCATAGGTGTTACAATGAAACCCAGTTTTTTTCCCATTTTCTTAAGCCAAACCACGATTACCAGCAAAGCAAGACCTGCCAACAATTGATTGGTGGCACCGAAAACCGGCCATATGGCTTTCCAGGCAGGGATCGGGTTCCCGTTTGCATCTTTCAACGTGATCAATACAAATATAGTGGGGAGAACCAGCGTTGCAACCGTAGACAAATACCGGGCTTTCTTGCCTTTGAGGTTGAAAAACTCCTCAAAAATATATCGCCCCAAACGAGTGGCAGTATCTAACGTAGTCAATATGAAAGTCGAGAGCGCCAGGATTCCGAAAGAAAAACCCATTTTTGCCGGGATACCGAATATAGACAAAAACTTGCTCATCCCTGTTCCATATACCACCAGGGGCGGTTGGCTGACCAGTGCATCCCCTTTAGCTAGCATGATTACGGTAGACAGTGCAATAACCGCCACTATCCCCTCGATGAGCATCCCCCCGTACCCTACCAAACGTGCATCCGATTCTTTATCGATTTGCTTGGAAGAGGTCCCCGATGCAACGACGGAATGAAACCCGGAACACGCCCCGCACGCCACCGTAATAAATAATATCGGGAACAACGAACCCACATTGGGAACCGACCAGGTCGTAAAAGCCGGGTATTGCATGGAGAACCCACCTAAAAGAATCCCCAAAAGACCACCGATTAACGATGCATATAGTAAATAGGAAGACAGGTAGTCCCTTGGCTGGAGTAAAATCCATACCGGGGTTGTCGAAGCAATAAAACAATAGACAATCAATATTATCCCCCAGGTTTTAGCCGGGTTCGTTCCCATTATGCTCGCTATTAAACTCGCATTAATGGGAATCTCCTGGCCCAACCACACCACGAAAAAAACCAACGGTACAAAAATCAGCGATGCCTTCAGAACCGATACTTTCAACCGGTAAACAAAAACACCGAAGCCTAAGGCTAATAACATAAACAGAATCGAAGAAGTCGCTACTCCTCCATCCTGGACAAACGTCGACGACGTGAGATCGGCAAAAACTGTTAAAACGTAAACCAAAGCCAACCAGATAAACACCAATAATAATTTGTACGCCAGGGGAGACATATATTCTCTGGCGATTTCTCCCAATGATCGCGCTTTATGCCGAACCGATGCAATCAACGCAGAAAAATCATGAACACCCCCAATGAAAATCGAACCCAATATGACCCAAAATAGCGTCGGAAGCCAGCCGAAAGCAACTGCGGCGATTATTGGCCCGACAATCGGACCTGCCCCCGCAATAGAAGAAAAATGATGACCCAAAAGCACCGCTTTATGGGCCGGGACCCGGTCTATCCCGTCATAATCCGTATGACTCGGACACGCACGGTTATCATCGATATCATATCTCTTTTCCAGGAATTTCCCATACACAATATATGCTCCCACAAATAGGATTAACGAACCGAACAGTATCACGACCAACATGTTTATTCTCCTTTATGAATTTCAATATCCGTTGATATATATTCTATTAAAAATAACCGGAAATTACAATCCCTTTTTACAGCAATTCCAAAATAGGAGGTGATGCGTAAAAAAATCATAATCATAATCTTGTATCGATTTATAAACAGTTCATATGAACTTGATTTTCACATCGGGGATTATACTTCAAAATAATGATTAATCATCGGTTCAGTAATTCTCATTTTGGAATCGCGGGGCTGTAGTCGGTTTCCCCTTCCATTATCCGTTGATCGCGAATCGCGAATCGTGAATCACTTTTCAAAATGAAAACTGCTGTCATCGGTTTTCATATTTACTCATTATGGCAGCAAAAATGCTATAATATTATATTAAACAATCCATATGTTTACTGCCGCCCGCAGGCTATTAAAGAAGGTATAAATTGAATATTAAAAAATGGAGTAAAAAATGAAGTACAAATCATGGCTCTTAGTTCTTTTTTTAATTGCGGTCATCCAGGGATCGATTTTAAATTATGGCGCCATACCGGCATCGGAGAGAGCAGCATTGATTTCGCTCTATAATTCCACTAACGGCGATGGATGGTCCGCATCAGTCAAACGAAATTGGAAAAAAGCCCCACTTCATACCGATGGATTTTCTATGCCCGGTACAGAAGGAAACTGGGGAGGAAGTTATGTAAAAAATAATGCAGTTTGGAAAATCTCCCTCATAAAATGCAATTTGAAAGGCAGCCTCCCCGCCGAATTGGGAAACCTGAAACAATTGGAAGTCATCGATATTCAAAGTAATAAACTATATAAAAGCAGCATACCGGTTGAAATCGGGAATTTGCGCCGGTTAGCGGTGCTTAATTTGATCGATAATCAATTATGTGGGAGTATCCCGGCTGAATTGGGAAACGTGAAAAGTTTAACGGAGATTAGACTTCATAGGAATTCTTTTGAAGGCGTTATACCGGTAGAATTGAGTCATTTGAGTTATTTAACAGTGCTTAATCTTTCCAGCAACAATTTGAGTGGAAATATCCCCCCCCAATTGGGACTTTTGAGCAATTTAACCTATTTAAACCTGGGTATGAACCAATTTAGCGGTATCATCCCGCAGGAGGTGGGGAATTTAAGTCAATTAAAAGTTCTCGATCTTCACGCCTGCACTTTGTACAATACGAATATCCCGGCTGAGCTGGGGAATTTGACCCATTTAACCGATCTTTATTTGAGTGAAAATTATTTGACCGGGAATATCCCACCCGAGCTGGGCAATCTAAGCCAGCTAACAAAGCTGGACCTTCATTGGAACAAATTGAGCGGGAGCATCCCGGCGGAATTGGGGAATTTGAGTCATTTAAATGTGCTTAACCTTAACGTGAACAGGTTAACAGGAAACATCCCGGCGGAATTAGGGAATTTGAGTCATTTAAAAGTGCTTGATCTTAGATCCAACGACTTAAGCGGTGGCATACCACCTGAATTGGGGAATTTGATTAACTTAGTAGAACTTTATTTTCCCAGTAACGAATTAAGCGGGAGCATCCCTCCCACATTGGGGAATTTGACCCAATTGATTTATTTGTCCGCAGAGAACAATGAACTCAGCGGCGCTATCCCCATAGAATTAGGAAACATGCAGTACTTAAAAAAAATGAATATGAGTGGCAACCAATTAGCCGGAACTCTACCCCCAGAACTGGGAAACCTGGTTAAATTGGAAGAATTAAACCTGTATAACAATCAAATCAGCGGAACCATACCGGGCCATTGGGGCCATTTAAAAAGTTTAACATTACTCAATATGGGATTTAACCAATTGAATGGTCCCATCCCACCGGAACTGGGCAACCTGGAAAACCTGGAAATTCTCTATCTACCTAATAATCAATTGAGCGGGGCCATCCCGGTGGAATTGTTCAAACTGGGTAAATTAAAAAATTTGAATTTGTCCCGCAATGCGTTGAGTGGGCAGATTCCGACCGAAATAAAAAATTTAGCCCAATTAATCGCGCTTGATTTGGAATCCAATATGTTATCCGGGAAAATCCCCGACAGTATAACAAATATTAAGTGGGTTTTCCACCACGGATATGAATACCTACCGATTCATATCGATTACAATGCCCTGTATACGGATAACCCGAAAGTACTGAATTATTTAAGCAGTGACGAATCCGACTGGGAAACTCGCCAAACTACTGCGCCCAAAGATGTATTTGCTTTTGCCACGTCGGATACATCGGTTCGGGTGTGCTTTTCTCCCGCAGCTTATTTCAATAACTATGGAGGAAGATACCTGGTTTCTTACAGTACAACCCAAGGCGGACCTTATACCGATGCCGGGCAAACTGCCGATAAATCCGCAGGATATTTCGATGTGACCGGTTTATCCCCGGATACAACGTATTATTTTATCGTGAAATCACAGGCAGACCCTCATATGTATAATTCTAACACGGTTACCAGCCTTCCGGGTCCCGAAGTATCGGCGATCACCGGTGCCGTAACGGAAAAAGATCTTCCCTTCGGTTCTTTTGATACGCCCATCGATGGAACAACAGCGGCCGGCAGTGTACCTTTAACCGGCTGGGCCCTGGATGAGTCGGGGATCAGGAATGTAAAAATATACCGTGAAGACGGCGATGATTTAATATATATCGGGGATGCCATTTTGGTAGAAGGTGCCAGGCCGGATGTCGAAGCAGCTTACCCGGGGTATCCCGATAATACCAAAGCCGGGTGGGGCTACATGTTGTTAACCAATTTCTTACCCAATGGCGGCAGCGGTACGTATGTATTTCATGCCGTCGCGATGGATATGGCTTATAAAACGAGTACCCTGGGAGTAAAAACCATCACATTCGACAATGCCCACGCCGTCAAACCTTTCGGCGCCATCGATACACCTGCTCAAGGCGGAAATGCCTACGGTAAATATTATTATAACCGGGGATGGGCGTTGACCCCAATGCCCAATACCATCCCTAAAGACGGCTCTACCATCCATGTTTATGTGGATGGGATTAAAATCGGGAAAGCGAATTATAATGCTTACCGCCATGATATTAATACCCTATTCCCCGATTATAACAATGCCCAGGGCGCAGGGGCCAATTATTTGCTGGATACAACCCAATACAGCGACGGCGTTCATACCATCGGGTGGAGCGTCACGGACGGTGCCGGTAATACCGACGGCATCGGCTCCAGGTATTTTACCATTCTCAATGGAAATGGAACCTCTAATAATAAGAAATCGACCTCCATTTCCACTATCTCCTCTTTCTCCTCGGTGAAACATACCGCCGCTTTACCCCAGGACTTCGGCTTTGTCAATGTTAGAAAAGGATATGATAATGATCTTCCCCCGGAAACGGTTTCCCCCAATAGAAATGGTGTTATTTCCGTTAAAATCAACGAATTGGAACGGGTGGAAATTGAAATCGGGCAGATCGGAGAAGGAGTTTCTTATGCCGGGTACATGAAAGTCGGAAACCGATTAAAAGAACTGCCTATCGGTTCCCATTTGGCCACACGAAAAGGAATATTTTATTGGCTGCCGGGCCCCGGGTTTACCGGTCTGTACCGGTTTGTGTTTATTGGGAAAGACAGCAGCGGGAACCTGTTTCGTAAAGATATCGATATCGCAATCGGTCCGCAAATCCAAAATACAAGGAATTCCAGGTAGAACGGAGTCAGGCAATACCCGGGACATCGCAAGATACCGGGGCTCTGTGATAAAACCTCAACTTGTGGGCTACACGCAGTGCGGTTACCGCGAAAGCAAGAATTTTAAACTTTGTTTAAACGGCAGGTAATGAAGAATATTGCCTTTATCTTCACCCCAGTTGGTAAAGAGAAACCCCAATACATTGAAATGTTGAAGCTGCTGACTATACCGGATCAACCGCTGAATGGCTTCGACATCTCTCCAACCGGTAGGTAATACACGAAATCCCTTTTCTAGAAACATTGGAATAGACGGATAGTCCTCCCGTACTTCATAATGCCAATCACAAATAATAATATCCCTGGGGATTTGATCGACAGCAGCAGCCGTACCATTCAACGACGATTCCCATTCACCATAAGGATACCGGGTCCCATCGATTAGACGATCCCCCCACATCAGCATTTCTACTCCCCGTTTCTTAACCAGGTGGTTATATATATCATTGACGGCTTTCGCATAAATTCCCGCGGGGTTCTTTCCTTTGGTAGAAGGAGACAACGGATGCCCGATTAAAAACACTTCATCCATCCCGACATGAACGGCATCAACCCGGAAAGCATCGATGAGTTCATCCATAAGTTCGAAAGCGATTTCATTTACCCGTGGGTTCAAAGGGTCCCACTCGCGGCAATAAATCCCCTCATTATTGGGAAATGCACCGGGAGTCAAATCGAATTCCGGGTATTGGATCAACAACGGGTATGTGGTTTTTTCCCAGGACTGGTGACCGAAACATTGAAACTCGACGATCAAACGAATCCCGCTGCGCTTGCAAACCCGGGAAAACGCCTCCGCTCCTTTTTTTGTAATAACATCTTTACCGGCCCTGAGCTCGGGATGGGATTTAAATTCGAAACTGTAATCCACTTCCAGGATCACGACATTGACACCGGTTTGAGCTATTCGGGGTATTTTTTTACCCAGTTTTTTTAATGCGTCATCATTGTTATAATTCAAAAGGTGTACGGCTCTCCACTCCACCTGGGAAACGGGTAACACCTCTTTCATGGAAAAATCCACCCAGGTAATCCCGAATTCCTGCGAGATTCCACCGGCAATAGCAGCCGCGATATCGGACGGCGGGTCGTTTAATTTGCTCCACCATTTTCGGTCGGATGGGTAACCGACCTGGAAAAAGACGGCATTGGGTTTAAAATAGTCGGCCCAATACGGGACGAATTCTTTTTTCATGGCATCCACATTTTTCAGCATCTGGCTGTCGTTGACAAAAATGATGTTCCCTCGGTACCGAGGAGGCATCCAGCGCCGGTCCCAATGTTTTAAAAATAACCGGTAACCGGGATTATGAGATTTAACTCGCTCTTCCCAGAGTTTAGCTGGAATATCGTCCACGCGGGTCCCCCATTCCGGCTTTTCTGCGGATTTATACCATTCGACATCGATACCGAAACCGATAACGCAGGGATGGTGTTTGTAACGGTTCAGCACCAGGTCGATTAAGGTTGGAACATCGGCATCGCCGGGCTCCACCTGGAGAAATACTTTTATCCCGTTTTTATCGAAGTAATCGAGGTAGGGTTCATGCTTATCCTGTTCCAGGAAAACGATGTTGTTATACGCCGCGCTTTGAATGGAAGAAGGGAATTCCAACCGGCAATGGCGGGGCCTGGCAATAGGACCGACAATCCACACGGCAAAAGGAGTGGAATCTTTAAAACGCTCCTGCATGGAACCGATGGCACGATGCCACCCTATAGGCCCAGGAAAAGGTTTTACGCCGTAAGCAGAAGACCGAACACCTGCGTATCGAACATTGGGGAGGTTTAGCGTTTTTTTAACGAAGTGTGGAACTGTTTCAACCACCCCCCTTGAGCATCCGGGTATCGACACCGCCAGCGCCAATAATCCTAAAATATAAAAATTATTCCATTTCATCATTTTTTCACCTCCCACCTTTTTGTAAAAGCCATCACCAATGGCACGGCGGGGCCAAAAAATTTTGTTAGGCTGGGTATCACAATCGAAAGGAGTCCAAGGACGTTTCGAGAGTTAAAAGCCGCGCGTTTTCATTTCCCGGGGTGAGATGAAATTCGACGGATACGGAGTTTTTAAGTTGGAAATATGAAGCGTTTAAGTATTGTGCCCATTCGACAATGATGACGGCTTCATCGATGAAATCGTCGATTTCAGGGAGATAACCGGCGGAAGAAGAACCCAACCGGTACAGGTCGATATGATGAACCGGCGTGTTGTTTTTTCCTTTATACCGGTTTGCGATAGTAAAGCTGGGGCTGACGACTTCATCGGGATCGATACCCAGGGCTTTTGCAATGCCTTTTGTAAAAAGAGTTTTTCCTGCCCCCAGTTCACCTTCCAGGAGGATGATTTCATTGCCTTTTAATTGCTGCCCGATTTTCTCCCCGATATGAAATGTATCAGTGGGCGATAGGGAATGGGTTTTGATAATCATCGAGGTGTAAGATGGCGTTGGGGATGAAGTTGAGAATATCGGAAGCGGTTAAGCTGATTTCACCGAATTGTTGTGCGGCGAGATCGCCGGCGAAACCGTGAATAAAGACAGCAGCCTGGAGAATTGCTTCTATGGGATATACAGAGCTGAACTGGGAAATCATGCCGGCCAGTATCCCACTCAAAACATCGCCGCTTCCTGCCGTAGCCATACCGGGGTTACCGGTGGGGTTGAGATAGATATTTCCACCGGGTGCGGCAATGATAGTATGATGACCTTTTAAAATAAGATATACATTATACCCTGAGGCAAAAGCACGGGCATGACTGATCCGGTCGCGTTTAATATCCATGGTGGAAAGGCCCGTGAGCCTGGAAAACTCACCGGGATGCGGTGTGACAACAATGGGATATCTCCGTTCCCGTTTCAAAATTTCCAGGCTATCCTTGAGAGCATTCAATGCATCGGCATCCAAAACCATCGGGGCTTCTGCGTTTTCGATCAAGAGTGGGACAACAGCGGCAGTCTCTTTGGTATTGCCGAGGCCGGGGCCCACCAGGAGGGCATTATACTCTTTAATATGCTCCAATAAACGAAATACATCCGTATAAATAAAAGTCATTAATTCCGGGTGAAGGGAAACCGAAAGGGTCCGGTTCTCGAAGGGAACGGCTGCGGTGCATAAGCCCGCACCGGATTTTAATACGGCGAATGAGCTTAAAATTCCTGCGCCGGGTTTATCGATGGACCCGCAGATAGTTAGTGTGTGGCCATAGGAACCTTTGTGAGCGTCGATTTCTCTTTTTTCAAAAAGATTTTGAAACGATGAAGGCTCGATCATCCGGGTGAAGTATTTTTCTTTTTCAATGAGGTGATGGGGGATTCCAATATCGATAATTCGGATTTTCCCACAATATTTATTCCCATCGGGGTAGATATGGGCGGTTTTAAGACCTTGAAACGCGGCGGTAACTGCCGCGGTTACATGGAGTCCCTCTTCAGGCAAAAATGAATCGGAGAGGCCGGAAGGAATATCGATGGATGCTATTTTTAAAGATGTGCGGTTTATGATTTGGATGACTTCGGCAAAGAATCCTTTTTTCAGGGGTTTATTGAGACCTGTCCCGAAGATGGCATCGATTAAAAAGGTGTCGGATGGATGATGTGCATTTAAAATGGAGGAAATCTCCCATAGATGGTCTTCCGAGTCTACGATAGAAAAGGGAAGCCCGAGATTTTGAAGGATGTTAAAATTGATTAAGGGATCGGGATTTAGTTGTTGGGGTTGAGCCAGGAGGATAAAATGGACGGAATACCCTTTTTGGTGAAGAATTCTTCCGGCAGCCAGGCCATCGCCTCCGTTGTTACCCTTTCCAGCGATGATGATTATATTTTTAAATGTAGGTAAAGGGTATTGGGAAGCAAAGAAATCCGCGGCTCCTTTCGATGCATTTTCCATTAAAATGATGGAGGGAATCCCGATGGAATGGATCGTTTCGGAATCCAATTCTTGCATCCACTCGGAGGTAAAGATTTTCATTATTGTTTATTTTTTTCCTTATCACCTGGTGTTTCGTCTTTTTTATCTTCGCCTTTTTTAACTACCTGGTCCAATTTTGAAGCCAATATACCGCTGAAGCCGCCGTTATCTTTGTAGGCGACTTTTTCTTTTTTCTGGTTTTCTTTAAGATTGGACTGTCGGTCTCTCATTTGTTCTTTGAGTTTTTCCAGTTCGATCTGGCTTTTGATTTCGTCTTCGGAGAGGACTTCTTCTTCTTCGGTTCGTTCGACTTTTTTAAAGGGTTTGCTGATGGGTTTTTCTTCATCTTTATGTTTTTTATCCCATCGAGAAGCTTCTTTTTTCCTGAGGAACTCTTCCGCAGACATGCCTTCCGGGGCTTTCTCAAATTCAGCGGCTGGTTTAAAAGGGATTTCTCTCTTTTTAAATTCGGTTTTTTTCTCTGTTTTTTCTCCAGTCATGGGTTCATACTTTTTGGTTATAGGTTTTTCGGTAAATTTTTCTAAAGGTTTGATAGTGGGGCGTTCGGTCGGTTTTGCAGCGGGTCTTTCAGTGGGTTGAAAGGAGGGGGGTTCGGTGGGTTTTGTCATTGGTATTTCAGGTTGTTTATCGGTGGGTTTTCCCGTTGTTTTTTCGGCCGGTTTAGGGGTAAATTGGGGAGTGGGTCTTTCTTCGGTTCTTTCTTTTTCATAGGAGGGTTTTGCAGGTCGAGGGGCGGGAGGGGTTTTAGCTTGTGCTTGTAAGTCGGCTTCTTTTTTTCTTTTGATTTCGAGGGTTCGTTTGTCATCGATTTCTTTCCGGAGTCTTTCTTTTTCCCACATTTCCTGTTCTCTTTTTCGTCGTCGGTCTTCGCGTTTTCGCCGGATTTCTTCTTTAATACGGCGTTCTTGTTCGATTTTTTCTTTTTTGACTTCTTCCCTTTTTTTACGGGTTTCGTCCAGGAGGGATTCTTTTCGTTTTACTTCTTCTTCTTCGATACCTACTACGGCATCGGAATCGAGGTAAAATACGCCGGCCATTTTTTCTGCCGGGACGAATTCGTCATTTCCCAGGATGACTTCTTCAACTAGTTTAAGATCGATAGGATAAACCAGGTCGAGGATATGGTATAGACGAAGGATGTGGATTTCGTAATTTCTTTCTTTGGTTCCGAATTCGAGGAATATTTTATGGATCAATTCATTGAGGGTTTCCACTTCGCGGAATTCATCGATTCGTTCGTAAAGGGCTCGAATGACAGTAGAATCAAGGAACATGGCTTTATTGACAAAGGCAGGGGAAGCGATTTTTTCGTCGGAGACATTAAATGCTTTTTTATCCGGGTCATATTCGATGCGATCCACCACCGTACCTTTTTTAGTTGTTCGAATATTGAAAACCAATTTGCCTGAGGTGGGAGCAAAATCGGTGGTTTCTTCGGGTGTTTCAAATAAAAAGATGGTAGCCTGGAGTGTACGATATCGTTCGAAAACTTCTTTTAGACCCAGGAGAATGTTGACATCTTTATAATAATAGGCGACGTAGGATTTTTTTTGTTTAGTGTCGACGAGGTCGATTTCAATCGAATCGCCCATATCGAAAAATCCGGGGTTCAAGCGGATAGCGCCGGCAGAAATTTCGCGTTGAGTTAAATAATAGCGAGTCGTGGTGCAGCCGTCTTGGGACATACTTTCTTCGAATTTTTTTCGTCGCTGGACAATATTTTTTCGATTGGCAATAGTGACTTTATCGAGGAGGGGGTTTTCTTCGCTGATGAGGGAGTTTTTTCTCATATAATAGATAACGGAGATGAGGTTCCATTTACCCCAACCGGCGCCGTGTGTTTGTTGGAAGTCGATTTTATAATCGATCTGCATGCGGTGGTTAAGTGAAAAGCAGTAGGAATCGAAGTCTTCGTGATCGGGTCGAATTTTGACAAAGTTTTCGACAAAGAACTCGGTGGTTTCCGATTTTTTATTTTCTTTCAGGAATTCTTTGATTTTTTCAAAAGCGGTATTATCGATAGGTTTAAGGTTTTCTTTGAGTAGGATTTTATTGCTGATGAGTGCGATTTCGGAGTCTTTATTCAAGACTACGGACAATTTTCGTGTTAAGGAGGTAAAATCTCTTTTTTCCAGGGGGTCCAATTGTTTCCTGGGGTCGATTTCTTCGGACATGTATTCGGGTTTTTCGCAGGGTTTAGCTTGTTTATGAGGGAGGAGGAGTTCGATTTTTTGTCTATCCAGGTAGCCGGTATATTTTTTAAAGTCGGAAGTGCCTTCGTATTTTAATTGGATTTCATTGATTCCAAAGCGGAATTTGACGCCGACGACTTTTAAGATAACGCCGCCTTCGAGTTCGATGAATTTTTTACTGCCGATGGGGATTTTGCCGGGGTATTCTTTAAAAATGAGGTCGCCTATTTTGTATTCGCAGTTTGGGTTATACAATTTTACGCGGTGAGTGCGCGTATCTCTTGTTTTAAAGAGAGCGATGCGGTTGGCCACATCGCTCAAATCCAGGGGATGGGTTTTCCCCTTTAAGTACTCTTTGATAAACTCAAGCTCCTTATCTTCTATGTTGAGATTAACGTCCACTTTATTCTCCTTACTTCAAACAAAAAGCGTTTTAACTGGGATTTACACGTTATTGACACTTTCTTCAAAATGTGCCCTCACTCCAGCTTTGCTAATGTCGGACAGCGGCTGACCATAAAGGAAGCCGCCGGATGGCACTTCGTGCCATAATAAGTCCCCACCGTTAGGGGCTGGCCTGGGGCTTAAAAATCAGCCCCAGGAATCATATTCAAGGCTTTATTTTTTGAATTTTTTTGTCAGTACCTCTTTGAGTGTGGGAGTGCCAATTTCAGCCAGTTCATAAGTAACGCGGACGGTAGGTTTATTGAATTTGACGATTCGGCTCAGGTCGATGGGAGTAGCGATAATAACCAGGTCGGCGTCCACTTGATTGATAGTTGCTTCGAGGTCTTTCATTTGTTGTTCGCCGTATCCCATAGCAGGAAGTAAGGTACCGATTTCCGGGTATTTTTCGAACGTATCGGCGATAGTACCCACTGCGTATTCCCTGGGGTCGATTAATTCTTCCGCACCGTAGCGATAGGCGGCCATAACGCCGGCGCCGTATTCCATTTCGCCGTGAGTTAGAGTCGGGCCGTCTTCGATAACCAGCACGCGTTTGCCCCTGATTTGTTCGGAGTTTTCAACAAAAATAGGAGAAGCGGCATCGACCACGATAGCTTTTTTGTTGAAGGTGCCGATGTTTTCGCGAACTTCCAGGATATTTTCGAGGTCGGCGGTATCGATTTTATTGATAACGATGACATCGGCCCGTTTAAAGTTCACTTCGCCGGGGTAATATTCCAGTTCATGACCGGGTCTGTGAGGATCGACGACAACGATCTCCAGGTCGGATTTATAAAAGGAGAAATCGTTATTGCCTCCGTCCCACAAAATGATGTCGGCGACTTTTTCAGCTTCTTCGAGGATCGCACCGTAATCGACACCGGCAAAAACTGTAATCCCGCTTTGAATGTGGGGTTCGTATTCTTCCATCTCTTCGATGGTGCATTTGTGTTTTTTGAGGTCTTCGAGGGTTTCGAATTTCTGGACTTTCTGGGCAACCAGGTCGCCATAGGGCATGGGGTGCCGAATAGCTGCGACTTTATATCCCAGTTCTTTTAAAATCGACGCCACTTTGCGGGTGGTTTGACTCTTTCCGCACCCGGTCCGAACCGCGCAAACTGAAACAACAGGTTTCTTGCTTTTGATCATGGTTTCAGCGGGGCCCAACAAGATAAAATTCGCTCCCACTTTCATTACATCGGCAGCTTTGCTCATCACATAATGATGAGGTACATCGCTGTAGGAGAAGTAGACATCCTGGACATCGAATTTTTTAATCAAATCCAGTAATTCCGATTCCGGGTATATATCGATCCCATTCGGGTAATTTTCACCGGCTAGCTCTTTGGGATATTTTCTTCCTTCGATATCCGGGATTTGAGTTGCCGTGAAAGCCACTACTTTTATGTCCTTCTTATTCCTGAAGAACGTATTAAAATTATGAAAATCTCGGCCTGCTGCACCCATTATTATGGCATTACGCATTTGTACCTCCTATATTTCTGCAAGTCTAATTTAGAGTGTTTTTAAACGTTAAGTATAATAGATAAATGGCGATAAGTCAAATCATTTTTCAATTAATTGTGGATTTTCGCATTAAAGTGAGTATTTTGGGATACCCGGGTACATGATTTTTAATCGTGCTGTCCGTTTTTTGTGGCTTTAAAAAAAAAAGGGACACCGTCAACGCTCGACGATGTCCCTTCATTCTATATTTATTTGGATGCAGGGTAAGGAAACTCAAAATCAAAAGATAAACGATAACCCGGCATATACTGAAATCGATTTTAATGGATCCCCAATCCGGGTTGGAATCTTTCCATTTATCGGGATAAAAATGGTAAAAATGGAAAGGATCGCGGCTGCAATAAAAAAATAGAGAAGGTTAGCGGGGAAAAATTTTAAAATGGGTATTGCAGACCGGGTTCACAATTATATAATACTTGTACTTTTTTTTATTTTCGGTTAGAATTAAACCATGCTGTTAAACCTTACATTTTTAATTCTACTGCCGGTCTTGTTTTTTCTCCTGACGATACTGTCTTATATCTTAGTGAAGCGGAAGAAGACGTTGAAAAAGCTGAAATCCATTGTCCCATACCTGTTCATCCTATTTTTATTAACCTCCATCCGAGCCCTACTGATCAGCCCGATTCTTTCCCATCTCATCAGATCTCCCAAACCCATGTTGTTTTTAAATACCTTGATTCTTTTTTTCGTGATGATCGTTTCCGTCAAGGTGACCGCATACTTTCTTTTCGATTTTTTCTTCGGGAGTAAATTGAACATCCGTTACCCGCGGTTGATTAAAGATATCGTGACAATAATCCTCTATATCGTGGGTATTTTATTAATCGTCAAATACCAATTACACATCGAGTTGACGGTTTTTTTGGCTTCGTCCGCTATTTTAACGGTGGTAGTCGGTTTTGCACTCCAGGATATCCTGGGGGATTTATTTTCCGGCATCGCCATCAACCTGGATGAATCCCTCGGCATCGGCGATTGGATCCACACGGGGAACTTCGAAGGAAAAATCGAACAATTTCTCTGGCGCTCTATCAAAATTCGCACCACCGACAACACATTGGTATTAATTCCCAACCGCATCGCATCAAAACAGGAAGTCCACCGCCTGGGACATAAAGACGAACCGTTCGCCTTGCGTTTAAAAATCGGTATCAGCTACGACAACTCGCCGGACACGGTGATTTCGTCTATAATAGAAGTCCTGGATGCGATCCCTATTGTTTTGAAAGACCCTGCTCCTATCGTCATGGTTAATGAATTCCAGGATTCCTCCATCCTATACGACGTTAAATTCTGGATGACGGATTACTCCCAAAAAGACCCCATAAAAAGCGAAATCAGGAGAAAAGCCTGGTATACTTTTAAACGAAACAATATCCGCATCCCTTTCCCGGTTCGCGATGTTTATATTCGAAAAGCCCCCCAAACCGAGGATATCCGGCACGAATTAACACGAGAGCAGTGGATTGCTGTTTTGAAAAAAAACGAAACGTTCAACACCTTCAGCCAGGAACAACTGGAAAGCCTGGTCCGGGGCATCGAAATCATCTATTATGGAAAAGGGGAATTCCTCATCAAAGAAGGCGAAGTCGGGGCATATTTTTACCATATCCTGGAAGGAGAAGCCGAAGTCATTAAAAACAATAAAGTAATCGCCCACCTGCGAGATGATGACTATGTAGGAGAAATGTCACTGTTTACCGGGGATAAAACAACCGCCGATGTCCGGGTATCGAAAGAAAGCAAAATCCTGCGCCTCTCTTCCGGGAAATTCAGGGAAGCGGTGAAAATGAACGAACATATGGCCAGGAAATTATCGGAAGTCATCGCCTTGCGGAAAAACCAATTACAGGAATTCAAAGAAAAAGAAGACCTCTTGCAAAATTCCCATATTAAAAAAGAATCCGAAAGCATTTTCCTGCGCATAAAAAAATACTTTTCTATTTAATCCGCCATGCATAACATACTTACAAAAAACAAAATTGTCATTGTACTTGGAATAATGACGGCCTTGACAACAATGGCGTCTTTCGACCTGTCGGCCTTAGACCCGACTAAAGCGGTTACACAATACATGATAGGATATTGGAATGATGAAACCGGGCTCCCCCAAAACAATGTGCGATCCATCCTCCAAACCAAGGACGGGTATACCTGGATCGGCACGGAAGAAGGTTTAGCACGTTTCGACGGCGTTAAATTCACGCTCTTTAATGAATCCAATACCCCTCTAATTTCAAAAAATTACATCTCGTGCCTTTTCCAGGACAGCCGGGGGAATTTGTGGATCGGCACAGTGGGGAGCGGTCTTTTAAAATATGAGAGCATGGACGGTTCTGCCGGGAAATTTTCCCATTACGGGAGCAAAGAAGGCCTCACCCATGACGTGATTTATTGCATTACGGAAGATAAAAACAAAATACTCTGGGTGGGCACCGACGGTGGAGGACTATATTCTTATGACGGGAAAAAATTTACCCATCGCACGACGACAGCGGGGAACGACCTCCCCGATAACTCCATCCATGCGCTGTGTTTCGATCACCGCGGCACGCTGTGGATCGGGACCGGAAAGGGCTTAACCGGTCTCTATAACAATAGGTATACCTCATACTCGGAAAAAGACGGTATTTCTCCCTTCTTGATCAAATCCATTCTCCCCGACAGCAAAGGAAATCTCTGGATAGGCGGAGAAGGGGGACTTTACCGCCGGAGTGGAGATAAATTTGAAAGGCCGCAAACCGGCCTGGATTTCGAAGAAAAGCGAGTCTATTCCATCATGGAAGATAGGGATTCCAATATCTGGTTCGGGACCGCTTCTTTGGGTTTGGCCCGCTTTACGTTTGGAAAATATTCCATCCTAACGAAAAACGACGGGCTTTCCGATAATACGGTTATATCCATCACCGGCGATATGGAAGGAAACCTGTGGGTTGGAACCGCCTACGGCGGTATTAACCGGATAAAAGATGGAAAATTTGCTTCTCTCACTACAAAAGAAGGTCTCTCCGAAGATATCGTTTTCCCCATCTATGAAGACCGCTCCGGCTATTTATGGATCGGGACCAACAACGGCCTAAACCGTTATAAAGATGGAAATTTCCTGCACGTCGACACCTCCGACGGTTTGTCCAACAATGTCATCGATTCTATTACAGAAGACGCCGGCGGGAATACCTGGGTCGGAACGGATGACGGTGTCAACCTCCTGCAAAATTCCCCCTCTCGCGTTACCAAAATTTCGGAATTCTGCCGAAAAGAGTATATCCTTTCCATCGGCTGCGACAACGACAATAATATCTGGATCGGAACATTAAAAGGTATTATGAAAATAAACCCATTACAAAAAAAAACGGAACGCGTCTCCCTTCCCAAAGGCCTGGATTCCAACGCCGTCAACATCATCCATAAAGAACCCAACGGGACCTTGTGGATCAGTGTCTATCGTTTCGGCCTCCTGGCATATAAAAACGGATCCTTTACCGCGTTTACTCCTAAAAACGGCCTCGCCGGCGACTCCCAAAGCTGCATTTACCAGGACCGGGATTCCCTCCTGTGGATCGGTTCCAACCAGGGTTTAACCCGGTTTAAAAACGGCCGTTTCAAATCCATCACCCAAAAAGAAGGACTATTTAATAATAATATATATCAAATCCTGGAAGACCAATACGGGTTTACCTGGATGAGCTGCAATAAAGGGATTTTCAAAGTAAATAAAAAGGAATTAAACGAATTTTTTGAAAATAAACGAAAACAAATCAAAAGCATCGCGTACGGTAAAGATGACGGCATGATCACCAATGAATGCAACGGCGGTTTCCAATCCGCCGGGTGCCGCACTTCCGACGGCAAATTGTGGTTTCCTACCACCAAAGGCGTTGTGACTGTCGACCCCGGGAATATCCCCGTTAATCCCATCCCACCCCCCATACTGATCGAAGAAATCCTTTTGGACGGCATCCCGTTGAAAGCAGGCCAACCCGTTGTCCTGCGACCGGGTGTGAAACGCATGGATATCCATTTCACCGCCCTCAGCTTTTCCAACCCCAAACGCGTTCAATTCAAATACAAGCTCGACGGTTACGACGAACAGTGGATCAATGCAGAAAACCAACGCACTGCCGCTTACACCAACCTGGACGGCGGAAACTACCGTTTCTATGTTACCGCCTGCAATGATGACGGGATATGGAACCCTATCGGGGCTTACACTCAAATCACCGTTATTCCTCCTCTATGGAAAACCTGGTGGTTCACGATTATCGCTCTCATTCTGTTCTCTGCGGTTTCTTACTTTATTATCCAATTCTTCCGGAAATACTTCACCATGGCAAACTTCTGGAAACGCCAAAAATACGTGGGCAACTTCAAATTATTGGAAAAAATCGGGGCCGGAGGCATGGGCTCCATTTACAAAGCGATGAACATGAATGAAAAAGGAGAAGCGGTGGCGATTAAACTGCTGCGGGAAGAACTCTTCAGCGACGAAACCAACGTGAAACGATTTAAACAAGAAGCCGCCATCATCGACCAATTGGACCACCCTAATATCGTTAAAGTCCTGGAACGCGGCCAATCCAGGAATGCCGTTTTCATCGCCATGGAACTGCTCCAGGGCCTTACGCTGGCTGAAAAAATTAGAAAAGATAAAAAACTGGAACTCCACGAAGCCGTTCACATCATGGTCCAGGTGGCGGATGCCCTGGCTAAAATCCATGCCAAAAACATCATTCACCGAGACCTAAAACCTGAAAACATCATGCTCATCGAAAAACACGGCGACCCCCTCTTCGTTAAACTGCTGGATTTCGGCCTGGCCAAAACCCAATTCCAAACCCAACTCACCCAAACCGGCGTGGTCATCGGGACCATCAATTATTTATCCCCCGAACAAATTTGCGGACACGGCTCTTTCCCGGCCAGCGATATTTACGCCCTGGGCATTATTTTCTATGAAATGATTACCGGCGAGAAACCCTTCTTTGGAGAAACCACCGTCGATATCATGCGGCAAATCCTGGATAAATCCCCCATCGAACCCATTCGCTTCCGCTTCGATATGTCCTTTGAATTGAATCATTTAACCATGCGAATGCTGGAAAAAGATGTTAAAATGCGGCCAAGGGTCACCGATATCCTGGAAAAATTGAGAACCATCGATGCCAACCTCCGACGAGTCGAACCCGCCGCGACGGCCAAAAAACCGGTATTGTAAACCCCGGGAAAACCCTACAACAAGTACTCCACAAATATATACCACAGGGGCAGCGTCAAAAGCGATAGAAGAGTGGAAAAACCGATAATCCCGGAGAGTAACTCATTATCCATCTCGATATACCCGGTGAAAAAAAATGAAAAGGTGGCCGTGGGCATTACGGATTGAATTAATATGACTTTCCGGCTGACCAGGTCTATGGGCAACAGGACGTTAAGGATTAATACAACGATTAATCCCAGGCAGAAACCCCCAACTAAACGGGATACCGAAGACACTAAAATCAATTTCAACTTCGACACGGGCATGCGAAAAGAAAAATTCAAACCGATCGTAAAAAGAATCATGGGAATGGTAAACGCAGCAAAATTCTCCACCTGCACCCATATCGCACCGGGAATTTTTATTTTCAACACATTCAAACCCAAACCCACCGCAACACTTAAAAGAGGAACAGAGGCATTTTTAACCAACAACATCCAAAACGAAATTTCCCCTTTCTTCTCCCTCTCTTTTTCCCTCTGGTGAATCAACCAAAAACCGCAGAAAAGAAAACTCGGCCAGGCAAACGTGGTAAATAAAACCGCTCGCACCAGGGCAGGTTCACCAAAAAATGAATGCACCACCCCCCAGCCCAGGAATGCATAGTTTCCCATCATGATGGAAAAAGCCAGCGTATTTTGCTGCACCGGGGTGCCGGGTATCAGCGGCGAAAGGAAACGGGCAGATACCGTATAAAGCAACGTCAATAAAAAATAGGCCGTCACGAGGGGTAAAAACTGCCCCAGGCTAGCCATGTCCGCGTTATACATATTTTTTAATATTAAAAATGGGATGCTGACTCTCACCACAAATTTTCGCAGGGCGTCGCTTTCTGCGTTATTAAACAGCTTTATGCTTCGGAAAATAGTCCCCAAACCCATCGGCAGCACCAAGGGAACCAACAGCAATAATATTTCACCGATATTAATCATGGTTTATCCTTCATTTGAACAAGTCCGCGGTTTATTCGAATTAACCCGGTAGTGTAGCACGATACGGGGAAAAATTCAACAGGTTTTTGGTTTTGTTGGGTTTTGCTGCTTGCAATTACTCGAAGAAAGATGTAATATAAAACATGACTTTAATAAGACCGGAAAAAGAACAATACTATCTTAATATCGCAAAAGTCGTGTCGACACGCTCGACATGCTTAAAAGTCCTCATCGGCGCCATCATCGTCAAAGAAGATCAAATCATCGCTGCCGGTTATGTCGGCGCCCCCCGCCATACCAAAAGCTCTATCGATCACGACTTCTGCTTGCGGAAGAAACTCAATATCCCTTCCGGCAGTCAATATGAATTGTGCCGGTCGGTTCACGCAGAACAAAACACCATTATTAACGCAGCACGCGCCGGAGTCAGCCTTTTTGGCGGCGATATGTACATTTACGGCGAATCCCGCGAATCCAACCAGCCCATTAATGCTTTCCCCTGCTTCATCTGTAAAAAAATGCTGATTAATTGCGGGCTAAAACGCGTTATTACATCTCTAAACGACCCAAACCAAAACTATATGATTTTCCAGGTGGAAGACTGGGTCAGCGAATGGCAATCCAACGATATTATCGATGATAAATTCAAATACGGCAAATAAATCCTAAAGGAGCTCCACACTCTCATGAATACGAATCAATACATCGGGCTAACCGGGCGGATGGGTTCAGGTAAAGGCGAAGTGGTTAAAATCCTCGAAACTCTCGGTTATCGATATATATCTCTCTCCGATATCGTGAGGGAAGAAATCGCAAAACTGGGACGGGAAGTCAGCCGGGAAGAAACCCAGGATATCGGTAATCGCTTGCGTCGCGAAGGCGGCGCCGGCGTCCTGGGAAAACGCGTCCGCGAAAAAATCCAAACCCTCCCTCACCCACCCTGGATCATCGACGGCATCCGAAACCCCGCCGAAATCGACGAACTCAAAAAACTCCCTGGCTTTTCCCTCATCGCCGTCGATGCCGATATGGATATCATTTTAAAACGAATTAAAGAACGCAAACGAACCACAGACCTCCTGGCCGACGAAGAACTCTTAAAACGCCTCCGGCGCGAATGGGGAACCGGTGAACCGGAGGACGGTCAACAAGTCGGGAAATGCGTCAAAATGGCGGATTTCACCCTCGCCAATAACTCAGACCTCGACTCGCTTAAAAATAATCTATTCTCTATTTTAAAAAATATAGAACAAAAACATTTTGAAAATCCGCACTTACGGAAGGGGAAAAACCATGAGTAAATATATCGCTGTATACCCGGGCTCCTACGATCCCATTACCAACGGTCATATCGATATTATCCAACGGGGCCTCAAAATTTTCGACAAAATTATCGTCGCTGCCTTATATAATCCATCCAAAACCTATTTATTCTCCCTGGAAGAGCGTTTAGCCTTCCTCCGGGAAACTTTTAAAGACCAACCCGCTATCGAAATCGACTCTTTTCAAGGATTATTGGTGGATTACTTGAAAGCAAAGAACGTCAAAACCGTGGTAAGAGGACTGCGAGCCATCTCCGATTTTGAAATCGAATTCCAAATGGCATTGATGAACCGGAATATCGAGCCTGAATTGGAAACGATTTTCCTGGTGCCTTCGATCAAATACTCTTTTGTCAGTTCCCGGCTCGTTAAAGAAATCTACCAATTGGGCGGGGAAATCAAACCCATGGTCACGCCTTTTGTCCACGAAAAACTCAAAGAAAAATTCAAACGCTGACCGGCAGGAAATCGTTGGGGGATATAAGATGAATATTGCTTGCCCTGAGAAAGCGCTTTTGGATAAAATTTATCTTTTTTTGCAGCGGAATTCTTTCTCCCCTTCTTCTCTTCTTCTTTCCCTTCGTGCGCTCCGTGAGAGAAATAACCGGTTTAAATGACGCTATGGCGAGATGAAAAGCTTGAAGGCGTATTGCTGACTAATAACCTGTTAGTTCTATACCGTTTATCATAATAACTTGAACCCGCAAATGTTTCTTTGAAATGCTTCGCCAGTATGTTGAAGAATGACAAAATGTTTCAATTCAAGACTTGACCCCTTAGGTTCGCACGGCGGGCACGGAGAAGGAAAAGATGGAAGAGAAGAAACGAAGAGGAGAAGAAAAAGTTGTGCATGCGGCACGGGGGTAATTTTCAATTATCGATAATCAACCTGTATTTTACAATCAAACCATTTTCGTCCTTGTCTTTCTCACGGGTATAAATCGCTTGGGAGTCAACAGCCATTATCGAACCTTTTACCTTTAAAAAAAAGTTATCCAGGTAATTTCCTTCAAAATCAAAAACATCGATAAGCGTTCCCTTTGAATTTTCAGTTGAAGTCACTACCCAGACTTTACTATTAAAAATAAAGAGATTGACTATATCCTCTTCATACTTTTGTTTCAATTCTTCATACTGTTTTCCTCCGAGCGTGATATCTTCTTCGGAAAACTTTTTTAATTTTACGCGATCATATGGCCTGGAGAACGAATAGGCAATGTCTCCCTTTTCCAGGTCGACTACTTTTACCAGGTATTCCGGCGTATGGGATAAAAACACGAATCGATCATTGTGAACCCGGGAAATAAAAAAACACATCGCCTGGTTGTATCTGCCGCCCCCGGGGATTTGAACCACAAAGTTTCGCACTGGAAATGAAAGCAATGATTTTAAATCTTTTCCGTCGCCGGATACTTCCGTAATCGTATGCGGGTTTTCTGCGAAACCTGTATTGCCATTGATCGATGGCATGCCACTGATTACCAGGTAATATTTTTCATCCTTGAACGCCAATAATTCCCCGGAAAAAAAGTTTTTGTATATACGAAACTCTTTTGTGCAAGAGCCGGTTTTGTCGAACCAGATGATTTTATGTGGACGAACGTTAAAAACAATAATTGAATTCCCATGTAAGATGTAATTTCTCATGGCGATTAGTTCGCAGGGGCCACTACCCAATGAAAAGTAGTTATTCATGAGCTTTCCGGCTGAGTCGAACCGTAGGAATTGGTTGTAATCCATTAAGTAGATTTCTCCTGGGGGTGAAACAGTGATATTACGGGGAAAGCGGAAAAAGAATTTCCCCGGGTCATCTTCGATTTTAAGAACCGGTTTTGTTTTTACGACTCTACCGGCATTTTTATTTTTTGGTTTGGATGAGTTGATCTTTATTTCCTGGGCTGGTAATGCAAATACTACTATTAATGCGACGAATATCGCGGTAACTATTTTTTTTTGGTTTGAAATTTCTCTTTTCATCCTGTTTTCAATTATCCTGGAAATTAATAGTATTTGTTGTTGGAGTTTGATTATTTTATCGATTCAGGGCAGCAAGGGGAACAGCAGCAGCTCTTTCTGCATTCTGGGAATTCAACCGCACATGCGCAAGCTGTCCAGTCATTACACGTCACACAACATGTACCTCCTTGGCATGAATCCATTGGTTTTAATTTACTTTTCGAAATATTCAATACATCAATGACTTCAAATTGAATTTGAGTTCCGCCTGAGACTTCAATTTCTTGCATTTGAACCAGTTTCTTTTCTAAATCGTTTACAATCGGGCAGAAATGGTAATATTGACTTTTGCCGGATATTACCAGTGATTCGTTTTCAAAGACAGATGCTTTTAAAGTTGTCGAATCAGGGAGAGTTACAAGTAAAATAATTTTGTTCGATGTGTTTTCAACCTGTTTTTCTAGAAAGGGATTGTTCTGCGGAAAAATGAGGATTGAAATAAATAGGAAAATAATTAGAAACATAATTAAATCGAATTTTTTTGCTTTCATGCTTTTCTCCTTTTTGCCAACATTTTTTTTTATTACGCTTTAATCATCAGCAGTTTTCCCGGAAAACAAGAAATAAATCTACCACACATGGAAAACGAAAGTCAAGACCTTTTTGAAAAAAAATTTAAAATGTTCGATGAGTGTGGATTGCCAATCTGAAAGAAGAGGTCTCTCACGGAGCTCACGGAGGACACAGAGGAAAGATTTTCCCACGAATTAGCACGAATTTCCACGAATTAAAATGATGCCGTTGGTTGCCTGTGGCCCTTTAAAGACGCAAGATTTTGCGTCTCGGCTAATACCACGATCAATATCCACGATCCACGATTCACGATTCACGGTCAACGCCGAAGGGATTTCATGCTAAACTCTTTATAAAATCAATTATTTCAGCTTTGAACCTTATCCATACATCATATATCTGCTTTATCAAATCTTCCATCTCTTCCCATTCCAGGTGAATAGAATAGGAATGCCTGAAAAAATGCCTGAATCCAAGATAATTAACCAATTCATTCTTCATCCCCTCAGATATCGCCGCCTTCCTGTTTTCATTTTCCATGGACATTGATTCTAATAGGCTTTTGTGCCATCTTGAATCTGAAGGGGGCGTGTCAAAATTTTTAGAAATTATTAATAGAATTTTTTCCAATCCGCTGTAAAAAGAGTGCAGTATACCAGCATAAGCAGTCATTTCAAATGAATTCGGTTTTTTCTTCCGAGAAAATAATTCTCTTTTATACAATTTAAAAATCGATTCAATCTCTTCAAATTCAAATTCGATTTCTTCACGAATTAAATCAGGAAACACGAACCAACCCCCCTTTTCTCTTTATCATCCTGGAAAAATGATCTTCCTTTTCAAGATTAACCAAATCCACCGGATGCTCCAACGCCATCAGTAACTGTCCCAGGATTTTAAAATAGTTGCGCTTATTCAAACCGGTCACAGCTAAATCGATATCCGACCGGTCGGAAGATTGCCCTTTCACCAGGGACCCAAACAGGTAAATCTCTTTACACCCCTCCTGGCTCAATATTTCGACAGCAGTATGGATATCTTTCCTGTAACTTACCGGTATTTTTTCCGTTATAAATCCCTCATCCATATCAAACTCCTTTAACGCTATCCTTCAGGCATATATTTGAACCCTCCGCCGGAATGTTTGCCCCTCTCAAAATCAATACCGGACAGAGAAAAAAAAGACTTCCGAAAGAATTCGGCTGCAACCTGTCGTCATATATAATATAAGTTCTCTGCATATCTTTAACTCCAAACTCCATACTTAAGATTAACTCAAATAAAGGCATTTGTCAACGATTTGCCCTCGACATTCGGTTTTTTCAGCGAAAAAAAAGAAGTGAAGAAAAAAAAGCCCACGAATTACACGAATTTCCACGAATGCTGTAGAGACGCAAGATATTGCGTCTCCCTGCGGCACGAAGAGAGATCTCTCACGGAGCTCACAGAGAACACAGGGGAGAAGAGGAAGGTAAGAAGATAAGCGGGTGAGAGAGTGAGACAAGGGATTTTGCGGCGCTTGGCGCCGGTTATGTTTCACGGCTGCTTCGCAGCCGAAGATAACGGAAAACGGAGAACAATCAACGGTTAACGATCAACGGCCAACGGAAAACGGATCACGATGAACACTGAATGATGAATTTTATTTTCCTGCTTCTCTATAATTAACACCAGGAAGCCCCTCAAAATCGATATCTTGTGTCCAAATAACGGCTTCCTTGAGTTGACCTGCAGCATATATAAAACTATCTGCCATCGGTATTTTATATTTCAAACTCACAAGCGCTGCATTCAAGGCTATTTCTTCATCCAAATCCACCACTTGCCCCAATTTCATTTGAGCTATTGCTTTTAAAGCTTTCGATTTATTCGCGACTAAATTTATTTTCTTAAAAACCTCATACAAACAAACGGTTGGGACTATAAGGTTTCCTGTATCTTCAATCGGTTTCGAAAAGTAAGAGGCATTGGGCCCTTCAAAAAAATATTCGAGCCAACCTGAAGTGTCGACAATATTCATGTCCTATCCTCTCTTTCCCTTTCGAAAGAGGAATCCAACCCTTCCAGGAATCCTCTCATTTCCCGCATGGGCCGTATTGGAATGAGTTCAATCTGATCATTGAGCATAATAACCTGGAATTTTTCTCCGGGCTGTAATTTCATGCGGTCTCGTATCCGGCGCGGTATCACTACTTGATACCTCTGTGAAAGAATTACAGTATCCATTTTATACCTCCTCTTTAACATGAATACCTATACCAGATTGATTACTTTATGTCAAGCTTACCTGGGGAAAAATTTTCCCCGCTGAGGGAAAAGAAGAAGTGAAGAAAAAAAAGCCCACGAATTACACGAATTTCCACGAATGCTGTAGAGACGCAAGATATTGCGTCTCGCTTCGGCACGAGAAAACGGAGAGCGGAGAAAGAAAAAATGGAAGAGAAGAAGTGAAGAGGATTTATTGGTTATACTGGTCACTTCTTCAACTTTTTCCGGGATTAGTCCCCAGTACGAAAGAGCATATTCCAGGGAAATATAAGAAGGACCGTAAATCAAATTTGCGACAACTTTAAGGTCGATGGGTTTTCCGAATTCCGGTGAAAGTACATAAAGTCCTTTTTTGACCGGGATAATTTCCTTTTTCATTATCATCCGGCTGATTTTATCCCTGGGGGATTGATAGCTTTTTAGGAGGTCCATTAGATAGGAGTAATCGATCGGGTGTTGGGGTAGAATCCAGGGTAAATGAGGCATTTTTTGACCAATATGTCCAATTTTATTCGACATACTGGTTATAATACAGGAATTTTTTTATGAATGCAAGCTTCTAAAAGAAAAAGAATTATTAATGATTAATGATTAATGATTAATTGTTAACCGGTTAATTCTTGCCATTTCCTGGCAAAATGTAAAAAAGGGGACAGGCATTGGGCCCTTCAAAAAAATATTCGAGCCAACCTGAAGTGTCGACAATAACCCGGCACTGCAATAAAACCCCGCCGTGCGGGGTCCATAAAGTCCATACCCTTTGCTTATCAGGCTATTGGCCATAGACAGGAATAGGCAGGAATATGGACAATATGGACATTATGGACATTATGGACAGAGAACAAATTCGTGGTTTTGGTACTAAACCGAGGAAATGGCCGTAATTTTCGCAGGGACAGACCGGTGTGTCTGCTCCTCTACAGAAAACGATCAACGGTCAACGCCGAAGGCCAACGATCCACGATTAACGATCCACGATTAACGAACGCCCCACGTCAACTACTTCTTACATACACATCCTTTCCATTAAACACAATCGCAAGCTTCTTCACCTTCGCTATCCCCCGCTCCATTAACTCGGTTTCATATTTTTTCTCTTCGATTTGTTTCAATGCGCTTTTTACAGCGGTTTCCACTGTTTCCGAAACACTGGTGCGCACACTCTTAAACTCGATGACATACCCGGTCTTAGCAGGATCACGGGGAATAATCATAATGTCGTACCGGCCATACCCCGACTCCCGGTTCGATTTGATCTCATGTGTATCCGATATCCATACGAGAAGGCCGGCGACTAGCGCATGATATACTTTCTCCGGCTCCCCACTCAAATCATGGTAACTGAAAATCCCTGCAACAACTTTCCTCAGCATCTCTTCAAAAATATCGATATCTCCATCGATTAATGCTTTCAACATGATTTCCATCTTTTTATTTTCTATTTTCCTCGAAAAATAGTTTTCCACGATCTGGAGATATGTGGTTCTCACTTCCAGGTTGGGAATAGAAAGCGAATAAAGGATTTTCCCGCTCGTTTCGTGCCTTTTTAACCGGGTTTGTTTCAAATAGCCACCCATTAAAAGGAAGCTCCAGAGTAAATCCTCCCGGTTGAAAATATCTTTTAAAACGATGTTTTCATCGATGATTTTTTCGATCGATTCACCCTGGAGGAGTAGTTCCAATTCTTCTTTGAGTTCGTTACCGCCTTTGGAGAGTAAAGAATCGATGATCTGGTTGTCGGAGGTGTTGACCCAGTAGGGTTTCAGTTCGTTTGTTTTGCTGCTGAGGAAATTGATGATGGACCAGGGGTTGTAAATCACGCGGGTTCCGAAGCGATACCCGTTGTACCATTTTTGGATTTCCTCGTACCGGTGAAGGAGGTTGAAATCGGTCAGCATGGTTTCGACTTCTTTTTCCGTGAACCCGAATTTGTCGTCGAATTCTTCTGAGGTTAACGTAAAGACACCCAGGTTGTTTAAACCGGAAAAAATCGATTCTTTGGCAATGCGCATAATACCGGTTAAGACGCTTTTTTCCAGGTATTTATCGGTGTCTTTTAGGCCACCGGACAGGAAATTGCGAATAAAATTGATGATTTGATCGTAATAGCCGTTATTGAAACCTGCATGAACCGGGGCATCGTATTCGTCGATTAAAATAACCACCCGTTCCCCGTAATACCGGTATAAAAATTTCATCAGTTTTTCAAGGCTGGTCTCGTAATCGCCTTTATTTCCTTCTAGGTCGATTATTTTTTTTAAATAGTCCTTTTCATTATCTATCAATTCGCTGCTGGATAAGAGGTAATAATGCCTGTTATACTCATCCTGGATCAATTGGGTTAATTTATAATAGCATGTTTCCCAGTCCAGTTCTTTGATATTCCTGAAGGAGAGGAAGATAACGGGGAATTTTCCTTGTTTATCAATGTATTCGCTGCCGGCATCCCGGATACCGAGGGAGGTGAATAATTCGCCGTAATGATTAAGGGGTGCGGTTTGTTTGTTTACGTCGATTCGTTCGGTTTCAGGGCAGCAGTCGTAGAAATATTTCAGCATGGAGATGTTGAGAGTTTTTCCGAAACGTCTGGGGCGGGGGACAAGGAGGATTTTATCGCCTTTATCGATGATATCTTTAATAAGTAGTGTTTTATCGACGTAATAGTAATTCCCGGTCACCATATCTTTGAAGTCCGATATTCCAACCGGTATTTTTTTTTTAATCATGATAGCTCACCGTTAATAGTATAGCATAAGGGGGGTGAATTTTCAATCGACGTCTCTTCCCGTTTAACCGTTAAGGGTAAATTTTAACCGCAGGAAGGGCTCGGAATGGGATTGCAAGTCTTCGGAATGGGATTGCAAGGGGAGTGTATAATATTTTGTGTAAATTAGTAAAGTGAAATATTCCAAATCGATTTAGCCTGTAGTCCACGGATTAAATGTAAATCGAGAATAAACAATTGCTGATCGGGGA
>Ga0209593_10000172_pt1 | contig 34655 bp, 40 predicted proteins | sample PPLLaktember2015_3_FD_187260 | JGI IMG/M metagenome (GOLD analysis project Ga0209593, IMG submission 187260) | Freshwater sediment microbial communities from Prairie Pothole Lake near Jamestown, North Dakota, USA - PPLs Lake P7 Core (6) Depth... | ecosystem: Environmental > Aquatic > Freshwater...
AAAGATATCACAATGTGAGATTAAGGTAAAGCCCCACACCGCTGCACTGGATATTTGGGGTCGGTGTGCCCTGGAATGTCCTATTTGAACATCGTCACCTACTCCCCGAAACTCATTCATTAATATTTTAACCCCGGTAACGGGTAAATTTTGATCGTCATCGAAACTTTAAGCGTCACCGTCGACACTTTTAGTGTCATCGTCGACACTTTTAGTGTCATCGTCGAGACTTTTAGTGTCGTCGTCGAGACTTTTAGTGTCGTCGTCGACACTTTTAGTGTCGATCGTCGAGACTTTTAGTGTCGTCGTCGACACTTTTAGTGTCGTCGTCGAGACTTTTAGTGTCATCGTTCACACTTTTAGTGTCGTCGTCGAGACTTTTAGTGTCGTCGTCGACACTTTTAGTGTCGATCGCCGCCATCGATAAGCAAATCGAGACCTAACCGATGCGAGAAACGGTTTATTTTGGTTTTATAATTTTCTCGACTGTCCCCTTTTTTTCCTTGGAATTTCCCGGCTCTGCAAACGCTCCCCCACGCAGTGGGGCGCAGTGGGGAAAATGCAATTGAAATCGCACGAAAAATCGATTATAATATTATATGGCATTAATCAAGCATTTAAATTTCATTTCAAGGGGATTAAAACGTGACACTTACATTTAAAAAAAGTCTTAACCTGTTCGATTGCACAGCCTTAGTGGCCGGATCGATGATCGGATCCGGCATTTTTATCGTCAGCGCCGATATGTCGCGCACCCTGGGTGCACCGGGATGGCTGATGGTGGCCTGGTTGGTTACCGGGCTCATGACGATTATCGGGGCGCTAAGTTATGGAGAGTTAGCCGCTATGATGCCCCATGCGGGCGGCCAATACGTCTACTTACGGGAAGCCTATAACCCAATGGCCGGCTTTTTATACGGATGGACCCTCTTCCTGGTCATTCAAACCGGTACGATTGCCGCGGTATCGATGGCCTTTGCCAAATTTCTGGGCGTTTTAGTCCCGTGGTTCTCAGAAAAAAACATATGGCTGGATTTGAATTTCGTAAAAATAAGCACGGTACATATTGCAGCCATCTGCGTCATTTGTATTTTAACCTGGGTGAATACCCGCGGAATCACTGCCGGGAAATATGTCCAAAACATTTTCAGTTACACCAAAGTAGGAACTTTGCTGGCTTTCATCATTATCGGGTTGTTTTTCGCCCGGAGTACCGGCGCTATCGAAGTGAATTCCCGGGTTTTCTGGGACGCGGTTCAACTCCGGGGAAACCAACTCATCCCGTTAACCGGTTTCGCATTAATTGCTGCAATAGGAACATCGTTAGTGGGTTCGCTGTTTAGCTCCGATGCCTGGTACGATTTAACTTTCGCCGCAGGAGAAGTGAAAAACCCCAAACGCAATATCCCCCTCGGCCTTTTTCTCGGCGTTATGATCGTGATAATCATTTACCTATTGGTCAACGTGGTCTATTTAACGGTTTTGCCTTTGAGAGGGACCCCGGAGGGGACAACAGTGATGGAACAAGGCATACAGTTTGCTGCCAACGACCGGTTGGGAACCGCAGCCATGTCCGGTATTTTCGGCGATTATGCCGTCTTGATTATGGCCATCCTGGTCATGATCTCTACGTTCGGATGCGTGAACGGCCTTGTCCTTTCCGGCGCCAGGGTATATTATGCTATGGCGAATGACGGGCTTTTCTTCAAGAAAGTCGGGATTTTGAATTCGAAACAGGTTCCTTCAGCCGGCTTGATGATACAAGGTGTGTGGGCCAGCTTACTCTGCCTTTCGGGTACGTACAGCAACTTATTGGATTATGTCATCTTCGCGGTCCTGATCTTTTTTGTGATGACGGTACTGGGCATATTTATCCTGCGAGTAAAAAAACCGGGAGCGGAAAGACCGTATAAAGCCTTCGGTTACCCGGTCATACCGGGACTGTATGTACTCTCTTCCGCCTTCGTGATGTTCCTGCTGCTTATTTATAAGCCCAAGTACACATGGCCGGGTTTAATCATCGTTCTCCTCGGTATCCCGGTTTACTTCGCCTGGAAAAAAAAGAAAGCAAAAGCCTGATCGAAATAAATTCAACCGGCATTAATTTAACGGCCGGGCTTTCCCCCTAATAAACGGGCAGGAAGAAAGACAACAGCGCGTAACAGCTCAAAAATTCCCCCTACTGCAATTCCTACCAAACGGAACGGGAGAAGCAGCAGCCACACGATGGGATATAAAATAATCGCGATCAACGCTATCGGCCAGCACATTACAAAAAGAATGAGCCATAATAAAAATTTTGTCATTGATTTCCTCCTACATTTTAAATTTAAATTGTAATAAGAAAGCTGTAACGAAACAACAAGCAAAAAAGTTTCACAAACTTTTTTTAAAAAAAATTTAAAAACAAGGGGCTCTTTTCGTGAGCTTTTATTTGGTTTACAAAAAAATTATGATATGACACCTCCCAAAACCCCACTGCGTGGAGGCTCGTTTGCAGTGCCGGGAAATTCGAACAACAACCAAAAATCCAGTGACTCCGATCATATCGATAGTCCTCTCATACCTAATACATATAATAATCAAAAACTTTTGGAAGTCCAGCCCGTCACGGACGGGTTTTATAGAGCTTTCACTATATTATGATATAATAATTACCAAGAAAGAATTTCCCCCTTAACAAAAGTTTTTGGTCCCGCCGTACCATCCGTGATGGTTTTTACAAAAAGGTGGGCTCTAAAAGGGTCCTGGTCGTCGAAGACAAAACAGTTGGTGGATTTTGGAAGAATTTGGAAGAATTCAGACTTTTCAAATTATACAGGATAGTGTATAATATTATATGCATGAATTAGCTTTAGCCCAGGATATAATCGAAACCATCGAACGAAACGCCGGAGAAGATATCTCCAAACTCATTGCCATCTCTCTTGAAGTGGGAGAATTTTCCAGCGTGGTAATGGATTCCCTGGAATTCGGATTGAAATTTCTCCTGGAACAAAAGAACCTCCGGGATGTCGTCATTAACATGACCAAAGTCCAGGCAATGGCCCTTTGCGAATGCAAAACGGGATACAGGATCACGACTATGTTGGACGCCTGCCCCTCCTGCGGATCATATAACCGGCGGTTGATTTCCGGTACGGATGTGATCATTAAATCCATCGAAGTATCGGATTGAGATTAAATGCAGAAGTCGAAGTAATATTACCGGGTTGAAAGGCGGTTAGCTTCGTTTTCAAGGTTATTCAACGATTCCTCGATGCTTTTTTTCAAATCCATATCGTTTTTTTTGCCCTTCTCCCCCTGGACATAGAAGGGTTCCCCGTAGATATAGACGATTTTACTGAAAGGAAGAGGAATCTTAAATTTATCCCAGGTTTTTTCAAACACTTTTTCTTTACTGGAACTCCAGCTCAAGGGAACGATTGCTGCATCGGTTTTTTGAGCCAGTCGAACAGTGCCGTCTTTTAACTGTCGGGGTGGGCCTTTCGGGCCATCGGCAGTAATAAGTATCTCGGAGCTGCCTTTTTTAATAGTATTGACCAATTCCAGGAATGCCCGAGCCCCCCCCTGGGATGAAGAGCCCCTGACCGGGTTCATCCTGAATTCGACGGCGACTTGGGCAACCAATTCCCCATCGTCCGACAGTGAAATTAAAGGCCGGGCCATGGTGTTTTTAAACCGGTAGATGGTAGCAAAGATATGGCGGTGCCAATACGCATAAATAATGGGGATACCCTTTTCACGCAGGCGATCGATTTTTTCCGTGCCGGTAATTTCAAACCGGCATGTTTTTATAATCGCATGGATCAGCAGTTTGGTCGTTTTTTTTACCAGGAAGTATTTAACTTTCTTCAGAAATCCCATATTCTTTAATTTTGTCCAGTAAAGTTTTATAACTGACATCCAATATTTCGGCAGCACGGGTCTTATTGAACCCGACATCTTTAAGAATCGATTCGATTTTCATTTTCTCGACGAGTCGAACAGCGCGAGACGCGACTTGTTTCAAATTCCCGGACAAACTAAAGTCATCCGGGATTGCAAAGGGTTTTTCCGGTAAAATGATATCATTATCGGCGATTTCTTTTCCATTACAGGTAATCAACGCGCGTTCCACTGTGTTCAACAATTCGCGGATATTCCCGGGCCAATGATAGCCTTTTAAAGTGGACCGGGCTTTTTCAGACAGGGTGACACCCTCTTTTTTCATCTCCCTGGAGAGTTTTTTTATAAAATATTCCGCCAGCAAAATAACATCGCCCTCCCGTTCCCTCAGCGGAGGAAGATGGATGGGAAAGACATTGATCCTGAAATACAAATCCTTTCGGAATCGCGATTCGGAAACGGCTTTTTCCAGGTTTATATTGGTGGCGAAAATGAACCGGATATCGAGGTCGATTTCCTGGTTACTGCCGATGCGGCAAATTTTTTTTTCTTCGATGACCCGCAGGAATTTTCCCTGCAAATTTAAAGGCAGATCGCCGATTTCATCGAGAAAGAACGTACCGCCCTGGCTCAGTTCCAATTTGCCGATTTGTCGTACATAGGCATCCGTATATGATCCCTTTTCATGGCCGAACAATTCGTTTTCCAATAAATTTTCCGGTATCGATGCGGAGTTGATGGCAATGAAAGGTTTTCCCCCGCGGGGGCTTAACTTGTGGATAGCCCGCGCAAATAATTCTTTACCTGTTCCGCTCTCACCCAGGAGCAGCACGGGAGTATCTGTCCCGGCAACGTGCTTGAGTTTCTCCGCTTCCCTGAAAAGAGCCGGGCTGCTCCCGATAATAACCGATTTTTCCAGTTCTGCGGCATAGATTTCTTTAAAAATAATATTTTCACGCATGATCCGCGTGGATTCCAACGCTTTTTCAACCAGTATAAAGAGGTAAGCCGGGTTCACCGGTTTGGAAACGAAATCAAAGGCCCCTTCTTTCATGGCTTCAACCGCTAATTCGATAGAACCGAAAGCAGTGAGCAAAATAAACGGGATGTTCAAGTGTTTGATTTTTTTTAAAAATCCGATACCGTCTATTCCCGGTAATTGAAGATCGGAGATGATCACATGGAAATTTTCTTTCTTCAAGAGTACCAGGGCTTCGGAAACATCCTCGGCAGTTTTGACCACATATCCGCGTTCTCCCAGGATACTGGCCAGCATTTCTTTCATCGATTTATTGTCTTCGACAACGAGTAATTTATTCATCGTTTCAATTATAGAATAAAGGAGGCGGTTTGTAAAGCCCTCGCGAAGAGGGCAATTTTCTTGCTTGTCCAATTTTTTTCTCTCGGGCGAAGGCTTACTTCATGTACGACTGTCACCTATTTTAACAAAATGCCAAACGGTCGATCATATATTTTTTCGATTAAATGAGATACCAAATGAGGTGAAAAACATTTTTAAAAAGCTATAAATACCTTTCCCTAAAAATATTATGGAAAATTTTACATCTTCCGTAACAGAGGCTCAAACTATAAGCATATGCCATTTTTTTCAACCGCTCATAATAAAAGTATATTATTGCTTTACAAGAATACGTTCACATTCAACGCTAAAATCCAAGTATGAATACCTCAAACAGCTCGGTTTGATATGGTTAAAAAAAGGAATATTTAGGACTACTTTACTGTAGTGTTTTGCGTTTAGAAGTTGTTTTTGAGGGCAAATTATAAAAGAATGTTTGGAGACGGGCGTAATTTTATTCACATAAAACCACGCGCCGTCTCCAGTTTCATTTTACTGTTTCACTTTTTTATACCGCATAAGAAAAAGTACTCTCATCAAACTTCTGGACACTAGTTGGTGAAGTACCACACAGACTGCAATCCGGGCAACAGTTGGTTAAAACACCGGATGTTAAAGAATTAACTAACGTCATTCCTTGTGCATTAATTTTGTTGATCATTTTTTTTTCTCCTATTGTTTGTATTTTTACTACATATTTGACATATTAAAAAAAAATCAAATTTTTTTGGACAAAATCAAGAATCATAAAGCGCCAGCCCCTTTCTGCTTTTCGTTCTTATAAAGTCTTATTATCTGTCCACGATGCAGTATCAGGATTATAATCACAGAGAAGCGTCTTTTCTCTTATATTTTTATTTAAAGATAAAGCTGCAACCCTACAATCGGAACAAGCATATCGGTATTCGCATGAAGAACAAACCTCGATTTTATCTTTAGTCAACTCCCAGGTTTGCTCTAGAATCCCAGTCAAAAGTATTCTTTTAAGATTTACTTCACGTATGTTCCCAAAAACCTCAGTTGACCATAAGCAATTCTTTATCTGTCCATCCATATCTATAGCAATTTTATTGCCCCAACAAGGATTAAAAATTCTATTATAAAAAAAAGAGAATGCGTCAATGCGTAATTCTTTTTCAGATAGTTTTTTCTTTCTTGCAGGAAATTCAGCTATTTCTATTCCTAGTTTTTCTAACTTCCCTTTCTGAGCATTTTCAAAACCACCTTTAAACATAACGCAAAATCGGTTTGCATGAAGATATTTTGTGATCGCTTCAAGAATATCCGGGCGAATAAGAGGATTCCCACCAACAACGGAAACTCGTTCTAAGGTGATATATTCAAATTGTTTAAATATACTTGAAAGAGTTTCGTAATTCATGGTTCCTCTTGATTTGAAACAACTGCAGATGCTGCCACAATCATCGCAATCCAGATTACATTCACCGCTTATCCTGATTTGCAGATCGATGATTCTCACTCTTTTTTTTATATCATCCATGGATTTTTCATATTTTACCGGGATAACTCCTTCTGTCTCATATGCGATGTTCAAATCAACCAGTTGTTTTTTCAATAATTCGACATTTTCCTCTCCTGGCAAAAGTTGAAAAATATACCCGTTTAACAATTCGTATAAGGCCCAGCCCTTACTTCCTTTTACTTTATAAACAAATGGAGAAAGTTTAAGGGACTTCATTCTATAACTCTCCATTTCTCAAAATAATACTGTTCATCTTCTGTGATTGACACCAAGTATAAAAAGCCATCCTTATATTGGAATGTTTTGGGATAATAATTAAGCTCAAAAATTCGCCAGAAACAAGGAAGTTGTATTTGTCCCTTTAAATTGAGCTGGTAATCAAAGTAATCCGCTGTAACCATCGGTTTTTCGGTGCAATTTGGTGAAACATAACTTTCTCTACGGATTACTGCAAACCCTTTATTCATTGGGATCATAAATGCCGCGGGCTGTAAATAATCTGTTAATATTACTTTTTCTTTTATTCGATCATATTCTCGGCCACGTAACTCTCGCAGCCACATCTCCCTGGTTTCGTCCGATAAATACTTCGGTTTTACATCAAGTTTTATAGACTTGAGTGGAGCGCCTGATAAATTAAAAGTACTGATATTGTACGATTTTTGATCCAGAACATAGATTACATCTTGATGACAAAAATAATGAAAACCATTCTCCATGAATTGAATAATCCTGTGACGCGAATCAATGGGCCAATAGGGTTCAAGTTCTTTCAACTTTATTTCTTTTAAGCCTGGGAATGTACTAAGAGATATTTTTTGAACCCTTAAGTTTTTTTTTTCGTCCTGAAACATATGGGCGTGTAAGAGATAGTCTCCATTTCTTATTAATGTTACATAACCTGTTCCTACCATGACGAACTTCTTAAAATTGAAGTCCTTATCAAAAATGTTTACTCGCTGTTGGGTGTTGTCCGCAAAATATATCTGGTCGTCAAATTTATAGAAATGCGCGCCAGCTCCAAGATCGCCCGGTCCTTGTCCAGTAAAAAATGACCTGGGTGAAAGAAAATTCATCGCTTTATCATATATATTAAGTGTTGTTTTTGAATCTTTTGCAGAAACTCCATATAAAAATAACTCCTCTTCGCCAGCAAATAAGAAAGGGAAAAGCAAATCATTAATGAGAATACGCTTTTCTAAAACAAATTTTACATTTACCGGGTTGAGAATTTCCTTGATTATAATCTCTTTTGATCCGGCTGGTTTTGGGTTATCACTACATTGACTCAAGCAGATCAATAAAAGTATCGATATGATGATCTTCATTAACTTCATTTTTTAGCTCCTGTTCCTTTAATCTGATATATTTATCAAAAGCCATTTTGTAGCCCTTTTTCCAATTTTTACAATCTTGCTGGGTGATAGTGAATGAGGGTGAGGGTGAGTTATCTGTTGATGGGAACTGAGCAAAACATGCGGGGCATGCATGCCATATACTACATTTCCAGCACTTTAACTGGACAATTTGTTTTTTCCATCCGTTTACGATAGATTTTATTTTTTCAATATCATAACCCTGGGAAATATTTCCAATAGAAAATCCACTACTGATCTTTTCACAAATATGAAACTCACCATCCGAATTAACGAACAACCTTATTCCCCCAGGAAAGCAATTCCCAGTAAAAAAATAAGTTTGGGATAAAACATGAGTGCCTCTAATTGTTATTTTTTCTTCAAGTCCTTCTGAAATAAGTGTCTTATAAAACCATTTCGATTTATCAAGTTTGGTATGAATTTCTTTCGACTGTTTTTTTAAAGCTTCCTTCCAGCACTTCATCGTATCCTTAGCCAATCCCCTAATATTAACGGGGTTGATCCGAACATTACCCTCGTGGAAAAGTTCAGGGTTACTTAAAAAATATTTTTCCAATTCTAGAATATCATGTTCAGGATGTAATGTAACAAAAAAAACAATCCGTTTATCAAAATATTTTGGGAACTTAGTTTTGATGAATTCGATATTCTGCAATATTTTTTTCCAACTCGGGGATCCATCGGGTTGAACTCTAAACCGATCATGCTGGTCTTCGGGGCCATCAAGACTAATGTTCACCATAAAGTCATACTTCATCAGGCTCTCGACTATTGGTGGCATCAGAAGAAGTCCATTCGTATTTATAATAAATTTAATTTTTTTGAGATCACCCTTTATTCTTTGGTTAACATATTCGACGCAAGTCATCATCGTCTTATATTCCAAAAGGCTTTCGCCTCCATAAAAATTAACAGATAAATCATCAAGTTTTTTCGACCTGAAGCAGGAGTTTACCTGCGAAAAGAAAAAATCAATAGATTTCCTGGCGGTTTCTATAGACATCCTTTTGGTATTATGCCCCCTATATGAATACGAATCATATATCCCACTAAACGAACAGTACCGGCATCTCAAATTGCAGTTTTGAGTTAACTCTAAAATAAGCACATTAGCGTCACTCAAGTTTGCCCTTATTTCGTCATCAGAAATCTCCGTTAAAATTTTGTCTTTTATTTTTTTATAGTAAATTCTATCGGGTTTCAATAATGATGCAATCTTTTCGCCTTCCTTGTGAGGAAGAATTAGCGAAACATTTTTGCCAACTAAATATTTCTCTTTTAATGTATTTATTATCATTTTATTCAATCAAACTTATTTTTAATTATAAAACAAATGGAGTTATAAATCCAATTTTTACTTTCTTTCTTTTTATTATACTGCATAATAATTAATGATAACATAGTTTCAAAAATAAGTCAAGCGCTTAAAAAAAAATTTGAAAAATAAAAAGCAAAAGGTGAATATCGACACCTGCTTTTGTTTGATTGAAGTTTTTTATTCCCATAAGTGTTCGCTTGATCTCTAATTCGGCATTCAGTATTGCAATAGAACCGATAAGTCACTTAATTCCAAAATTCGAAGACTTTTTTCATTGATATTAAAACTCTAACAAAGTAAATGTATTTTCCCAGTCGAGAGGTCCTGATTATTTTTTGCTCAGATGACTCAAACTGCCCGTTCCTCCGACGGACGATTTTCTTGCCTGTCCCCTTTTTTGTGTTCATTGATAATTGTTAATTGATAATTCTTTCTCATGCAGCGGCTGACCATTAAGGAAGCCACAGGATGGCGCTCGACGCCATAATAAATCCCCGCCGTGCGGGGTTTCTTGCCTGTCCCCTTTTTTTTCTTTTTAAAAAAATAAAAAAAAAGTTGACAAAACAAACAAATCGTATTACCATATTAATACACTTTTAAAAAAAAGGAGGTTGTAATGCTTCGATTTGCTGTTGATCCTGCTTCATCGATCCCGGTCTACCAGCAAGTAAAACACTCGATATTAGTAGATATCATGGCCGGTCGGCTCAAAGATGGCGATCGGTTACCATCGATTCGGGAATTAGCTAAAATATTGAAACTAAATCCAAACACTGTAGCAAAGGCATACTACAATCTCGAAGAAGAAGGTATAATACAGGGAAAAGTCGGCAGCGGGTACCAGGTGAAATGCTTGAAGTCCAAATTGGACAATTTAAAAAACGGGATGTTGGAAGATCACTTTAAATCTTTCCTGGAAAGAGCATTTATGATGGGCTTTACCAAGAAAGACATCGAAGACCTGATAAGGAGGATGTTAAACTATGAGGAATGAAAACCCGGATATTATATTGAGCATTCGAGATTTGAGTGTGAACTTTGGGAAGAAGAAAGTCCTGGACAAAGTCACCCTTCAATTCGAACGGGGAGAAGCCGTCCTGATTGCCGGGAATAACGGTTCGGGAAAGAGTACGTTATTGAGGTGTATGGCTGGAATATATTGGCCTGAATCCGGGACCATCCGATCTGACCCTTCGATCCCGCGTGAAAAGATCGGGTTTATCTCCGATAAGATGAGCTTATTCGAGAGTATGACCTTGAGGGAAGGTATCGATTTTCATTGTAGGGTTTTCAAAACAGGAGGCTATGACGATTCATTGCTCAAACCATTAAAAGTCGATATGAGTCAGCCTATCCGGAGTTTATCTGCAGGAGAACGGGCATTGTATCATTTATCGTTGGTTCTCTCCCAGAAGCCGGGTATCCTGTTGGTAGACGAGATCATTCACACCATCGATCCTTACTTGCGGGAAATATTCCTGGAGGCTTTGATCGATTTGATAGACCAGTATGGCACCACCATTCTCATGGTGAATCATACTTTTTCCGAGATGGGTCGAATCCCGGAACGGATACTGATTTTAGAAAACGGGTGGGTAATCCTGGATGAAAAAAGCGAGGAATTGAACCAAAAAATTAAGAAGATTATCCTGGAAGAAGGACAGCTTCCGGGTAACATGCCGGTGATTTTTAAGAAAAAATCGCCGCTCGGCACAGAATATACCGTTTATCCATATTCCGGCGAATTCGAGTCCCAGGGGGATTTTGAATTCCAGGACGTGGATTTGACGGAAATTATCAAATCATTTATAGGAGGATATTATGATAAAAAAAGAGAGTAATTTGGTATTGAGGCAATTTGCCTATTTTTTTGGTGGGATTGGGTTGATGACGTTACTGCTTTTCGCAGTTTCACAGTTGTTTCGCAGCCCGGTTTCCGTAGGAGACTTATTTTTCTCGTTTTACCAGGTTGGGTTGTTGGTTTTCGGGATGTTCACGGGAATAACACTATTTTACAGCGAGATGAAGGATCAAGGCATGGAGTACTTGTTAACGCTCCCCTATTCGCGGGCGCGGTTATCGATGCAGAAGATCGGGCCGCGTTTCGGGATGTTGGTATTGGGATTCCTGGTATACCTGGTATTGATTGCGGTGTTTCGGGTAGGAGCCGATGTTCAATACATGGAACCTCTTCTCCTCTTTTGCCTGTCGACGGCTCTGTTTGTAATTGGGATGACCTTCTCGTTAATCCGCGGGAGCCTGGTGGTGCCGGTGGTAGGAACAGTGGTTACTTTCGGGATTTACCTGGGAGTGATTTACCTCCTTGCGATATTGGCTTTAATCTTGAAAACCGGTAAATACAGTCCTCTTTGGGGCTACCATTTGTTGCAAGACCTGGAGGTGCCGGGTTTTGTATATTTGCCGGTGATCGGGTTGATCGCAGCGTTATTTTGCGGTTTTGTTTATGCGTTTCAACGCTTCGATCTCAAACCCCGGAACAATTTTGTCCGCAGGTATGTGACGGTTTTCGCCCCGGCTTTTATAATAATAGTATGCCTTTCATTGGTATTTATGTACCGGGTGAATACATTGAAACATTATTATTACCTGGCCGGCGGCGGGCAGTTGGTGGACTGTGAGTTGATCAGTTATGACTATGAAGGAGCATTCCGGGTATATAGTCAAGACAAAGCGACAAAACTAAAAGATACCGGTTTCCTGTACCTGGATTATTTTACAGAAAAAAATAATATGCTGTACAACATTTCCAGGTCCTTGAATTGGAGGGAGAGCCGGGTAATCCGGTTGAACCCCGCCGATTCGACCATTGAAACTCTTTACAAAGTTTCGGGGAAGGACAATATCGATTACAGGGTCTATACATACTGCGACACCCTGGCTTTTTTCGAGACATCCGGAACGGATACAACCAGTCTTGTTTTAATGGATATTTCCGGGGGTACCGCTAAGCAATCGGTGACCAAAATCAAAATGCCGGCTATGCCCAAGAAAGGATATTACTCGTTAAATTTAATCGGAGCGGATGAAGTGGCAGGCCGGCGGTTCTGGTTGGCGCATACATATCACTACCTTAAGCCTACTGTATTCATGATCCAGGAGGATGGCCGCGTCGAGGAAATTTCCAAGAGCATAATGACTCCCATCTATGTTAACGGGATATTGATTACCGATTCGCCAGATTTAATCACATCCAGGAAGATAACGCCGGAAGGTGTGGTCACGGTAAAAGAAATCCCGGCAATAAAAGGTTTGCGCTTATATTCGCCGAATGAAAGAAATCTCGACCATATCCAGGTGAACGAAATTTACGGTACGATGCGGCAGATGACGGCATACCAGTGGAAGAAAGTATTCCGCCTGGACCTGGCCACACTGGAATTAATCGAAATTCAATCCATGAAGGACCAGGGCGGTTATTTTTACTATGCGCAGCCGGGGCAATGGCTTTTCATCGAAACCAAGCCGGGCGAACCCAGTGGAGAAAAATTCCTCAAGGGTGATAAATTAATATTGTCGAAGATGTTCAAGATCGCACAGGGGAACCTGGAATTGATGAAAGAATTCGAGCCGGTATACATTTGGGGCAAAAATGAGGATTCTTTCGACATTAATAATAATGGAATCGTAGTGCAAAAAGACAGGAAAGTGACGGTATTTGCTTTCCCCGGGTTGAAAGAGTTGACATTCAAGGGCTTGAATGATTAATAATCAATAAGCCGTCAAACGGTTTCAAAATAGAAAAAAAATAAAGCGAGTGAAGTTTAAAAATCAATACAGAAAAAATTAATAATCGTTGGTAATATGATTTCTATTAAGGAGGAAGGGTGTGTGTGAAAACACCCTTTTCTTCTTAATAGAGGCTGTGGAAAAAACCGACTCCAATCACGGCAGCAGGTTAAAAGAAACCTCGGTTATTTTATTTTTTTTATCAGTTCCAGGTTTTTGTACAGGTCGGCTGAAAGGGTATAACTGCTGTCGTAATAGTATTTCTCGCCTTCCTGGCACAGGATAACGGCATACACGTCATTTCCATCTTTGGTGACTTTTGCGGCGATGCCGGGTTTACCGCTGAAGGTTGTCACTTTCCTGAGCTCAGAGACTGTGGTTATTTGGTTTGCTTTTTTTTTGTCTCTACTGAATAACCGTTCCACTGCTTTCAATTTTTCTTCCGTAACCGGTAAGAAATCTTTTTTCTGTTCTTCTGTCATAAGGTCGATAATGGAACTATAATCGTCAATTCTGAGAGATTCGAGGAACCGATTGGCAACAGCTTCCGGATTAGTGAAGTCCAGTTCGGCAGCGGAATACAAAAAGGAGAACCCGAGAAATATTAATATCATCAATACCATTCCCGGGTATAAAAAATATTTTTTCGACATATTATCCTCCGGATAGAAACCTTATTTTGAAAGATTTGTTTTTAAGGTGTTCATCGCATTATTACTGGTTTTTTTTAAAGGGCAAGTATTCTTTAAAGGTTTTAAGCGGAAGCAAATCACAATTTTCAAAGAAATACACATTGTCCGTTTTAGAAAGAATAATTAATAATACATTATCGTCTTTTTTTTTAATTTTTGCAGCGACGCCCGGTTTTCCTTTGGGTGTCGTGCATACTTTCAAGTCGGATACTTTTTCTACTTTCCCGATTTGAGCAATGAAGGAAGAAATCAAGTCCTGTAATTTTTGGCGGTTATCGAAGTTGAAAGGCAAGAAATCATTTTTAACATCGTTGTCCATTATTTCCAGGAGGCCATCGCAATCGTTGACACGAATGAGAGCTAAGATATGATTCGCAAGAATCCCCGGGTCGTTTTGTTCGACAGCCAGCACAGGAATATCTATGCAGGGAAAAAACAAAAAAGCTGTAACAAAAATCCCGACATATATGTATGTTTTCACATTATACATATATACCTCCTATCGCTTGAGACCGTTAAAATAATATCATAAAATTGCAAAAAAAACAAAAAAAAGTCAAATTATTCTTCGATTTTCATTTCTTCCAGCAAATAACGGGCGCCTCCGAATTTATCCAGGAACCAGAGAACAAAACGGATATCGAGTCCAATGGAACGGCTGTAAGATTTATCCCAGGCATAATCATTAATAGTGGCCTGGTAGACTCGATCGAAGTTTAAGCCGACCATGCGGCCTTTGGCATCGAGGACCGGGCTCCCGGAATTGCCGCCGGTGGTATCGGTATCGTATAACATGGCTACCGGGATATCGTTTAAACCTGCCGCTTGAAAAGAGCCGAAATTTTTTTCGTCGAATAGTTTGATCAATCGGGGAGGAACAGAAAACGGTTCGATCCCGGTATTCTTTTCGATTAAACCTTTTAAAGTCGTAAATGGCCTATAATAAACCGCATCCGCCGGGGAATACCCGCGAATATGACCATATGTCAGCCGGAATGTGCTGTTGGCATCCGGGATGAATTCTTTTCCCAGGAACTCTTTTTTAATATCGATGAAATGGGAGAGCAACTCATCCAGCTCGCCTTTTTGACGTTTTTCTTTTTCTTTTTGCTGCTTGAAAGTCGAATAGAAAGCGACTGCGAATTGGAGAAAGGGATCGGGGATTAATTTTAATTCTTCCGTCGATTTCTCGAATAAACCCATGACGAATTTAAGGTCCTTTAATTGGGTTTGCTTGTAGGCGTTTTCCAGGAAAGCATCGATAGTGCCGTTCTTACCGCCGGAAACGATTTGAGTAACGGCAGTGATTTGCTGTTGGTCCGGTAGTTGGGCGGATCGCACCAGGAATTCCTTAAAAACGGTCTTATCGGTTTCTTCGTCATAATTATTTAAATCCTTTTCGATGTTTTTCTTGGTTTTATCGAAGTTCCGGTCCATGTAAAGGGATTCCCGGTCCGTATCGGCTTTTTTCCGTTCGATAGAGGCCTCGTAGAGGGTAAAGGCGTTATTGAATAAGATAGAATATTTGCGAATATAGCCGAAAATCGAATCGGATGCGATATCTTTTCTTTTCTCGCTGTAAAAAGCCTGGATCCTGGTGAGAAGTTGGCCGTATTTTTTTTGCCGGTCGGGTTTTTCATCGATAAATTTTTGAAGAATTTGTTCGTTTTTCCGCATTTTGTCGGTGAGTTTGAGTTTTGTTAAACCTTCCAGTTGACCTTTGGTGCGTTTCGCATTGTTCCATATACCCTTGAGTTGTGGAGCGAGTTTGATTTCGGTGGAGCGGTTTTTCAGGCTCATTCGTTCAAGGGTATTAATCATCCATTCATATAGTCCGATCATATAGGGCATTCGGACTTCTTCTTCGAAGGAAACAAAATCGGCAGGGCGGTGGCGATTCGTGGTCCCGGGGTATCCCAAAACAAAGACGATATCTTCTTCTTTTACGCCTTCCGGTGCGACCTGGAGGTGTTTTTTCGGGTGATAGGGGATATTTTCCGGGGAGTAATCGTCAAAAGAGCCATTCTTTGCGGTGTATGCCCGCAGGACTGTGAAATCCCCGGTGTGGCGAGGCCACATCCAATTATCGATTTCGCCGCCGTACTCGCCGATGCTTCGGGGGGGTGCATAAACCAGGCGAATGTCTTTCAAATAGGTGTATATGAACAGGATATAGGTTTTACCGATAAACATTTCCGCGACTTCCGCCCTTCGCCCGGGAAATTTCTTCTCTGTTTCGACGATCAGGTTCTTGGTCTTTTTTTCAATGGCTTTTGTCCGCTCCGTGAAGCTCATTTTGGGTTTAATCACGCTTAAAATTTCGTTCGAAACATCGCGATATGATTCGATAACACGTGCAGTCACTCCTTTGGCTTGCAATTCTTCGCCCCGGTTCATGGCAATAAATCCATTTTGGAGGTAATCGTTCTTTTCGGTAGTTACTGCTTGAACCGCATTGAACGCACAATGATAATTGGTTAGTATTAATCCGTCCGGTGAAACAAACGAAGCGGTACACCCGCTGAGGTTAATGATGGCATCGATCAAGCTGACGCCGTTCGGGTTATATAGATCGGATGATTCGATTTGAAAGCCCAGGGCCTTCAAATCCAGTTTATTTATTTCGCTTAAAGGGATCATTCCCTCTTCCGAGGATAGGGTTTGAGATATGAATAATAAGATTACGATGAAAGCAATTGAGCTGTTTTTGATAAGTCGCAGCATGAATATGTCTCCTTTTTGTTCTTTTTTCTATCAAACAACTATTAAAAATGAACTCTATTGTATTCGATTTGTCACACGTCGTCAAACGGGCACGAAATGTTCTTTACGGTTTACTTTTTTTACATCCGGTGCTGGGCGCGGCAGTTGTGTAAAAGAAATAATACACTTTATTATAAAAAAAGATCCTGTAAAATCTCTTTTACGATTCGATAATATAAAAAGGGCTGCACGAAATTCCGGGTATTGTAGGCTTTAAAGTCTGAGAAGCCGGTCAGGTTCTCCAGGAACAAATAAATTTTCCCTGGGAGCGGTTTATTTTGTAAAATGAAATCGCGGAAGGCTTCTGCATCCGTCAGGAGGATATCCGTATCTTGTAATATAGCAGCGGAGGTTTCCAGGGGGATGTCCGGGGCAACTTCCCGGAATTCTTCCCGGAATACTGCGGTGAAATGTCGGTTGGAAAATTGCAGTACGAGGCGGATCGGGTTCCCGGAAACGGAATCGATAAATTCCAAAAGGGGCCGGTACTCGATTTCGCTCCTGCTTTCTAATTTTCCCTGGATGGAGGATTTGATAAAATCCGCTGCCCGGGGAAACCGCGTAAAAAATTCCATCCATCCGTTCACGGTCTCCGTGGTGCAGCGAGCAAACTGTTTGGTTAAATATTCGAAAAAGCGGTCTTTGGACATGACAATACCCAGGGGGTACTCTTTCATGATATGGGTTAAAAGGTCGAAATCGACTGTTCGTGTTTTTATTAACCGTTCCAGGGTGTTTTTTCCTTCTTCGATATGTTTGATTTCCAGGAAAAGGTCGTGTAGGTTTCGTCTAACCCGGCTTAATTCGCCGGTTTCTTTCGGGGTGAGTTTGGTTTCCCGTTGGGTAATATACAGCCCGATCGATTCGCGGAAGTTGTTATAAGTGACAGCGTCAAGGGTTTTAATGTGTTTTAAGATTCCCAGGAATAAAACATTCAATTCCGTATTATTGGATTTGATAATTCGATTGAACAGGTTAGCGATAAATTCTTTATCCCTGAGGGTGATGACCAGGTTCATTTGGACGACTTCGTGGAGCCAGGTCAGGAATTTTTTGGCTTTGTTGATGGAAATCTCCGGCGACAGCAGTTTTTCCAGTAATTTTTTCACGGAAGTCACCGGGAAAACGCGGGTAATGGTATCGAAGTATTCATCGCCCATGAAAAAGAATTCGCGTTCCCTGGAGGGTTCGAAGAGTAATTCTTCGACTGAGAATTCATATGTCTCTTTTACTTTCGATAATAGGATTTCTTTCAACCGGAAGATATCCGCCTGGAATATTTTTTTGACAAAATCGGACAGGTTGTATTTTTCGGCGTAGGGTAGGTTAATGGTAATGGTTTCCTGGTCTTCAAAGGGCAGGGTGAAGAAATGTTCTATAAAGTAATCCAGGCCTTGTTTGGAATTTAGTAGGGATTTGATGACATCTTTTTTCAATTCTTTCTGGGTGCGGTATAATTGGAAGAGGAAATCGACGACGGTATCGTTCCCGGAAAGTTCGCCGATAATGGTTTTTTGAAGGGGAGGTTCTTTGCTGAATATCTCCCGGATGAAATCATGGGCATTTTTTTCTTTGCTTTTGCAAATCAAGGATAGGATTGACTGTTTTACTCGAATATCTTTTACCTGCAGGTATTTTTCTTTCAAATTGGGGATTTGTTCTTCGATCAGGAATTGGTAGCGAGAGAGGTAGATTTTGAGGTGGTCGGTGAGTAAATAGAGTTCTTCGCATTCCTTTTCCTGGAGGCAGGGGATTTGGCTGTAGCGTTTTTCGTAGTAGCCCAGGATATCGCTGTCGTAGAAGATATCGCCGACGATGCAGAGAATTTCATAGGCGCCGTTTTGAATGAGGGGGTCGTCGCTGCTTAAGAATTTAGTAAAAATAGATGCATCGGTAGGGTTTAAGATACGTTTGAGTACTTGCAAGGTAATTTTAAATGTTTTGGGGCTTTTTTGTCCGCATTGAAAGCGGGGGAGCAGTGCCAGGATGGGATTATTTTCTTTAATCCGGCTAATTTCTTTATTAATCGCACCGGTCAGGAGGGGGTTATTTATTAATTGAAGGGCGTGGTTTAAAATATTCAATGCCCGCCGGTCGTTGAATTTGGCGACAGCGATGATCGCTTCTTGCTGGATCCGGGAATTAGGCTCCGTATCGATGATTTTTTTCAAAGGAACCAGGAAAGAGGAACGTTGAAGATATCCGGCCGCTCGAATGAATTCCATCCGGATTTCGGGTGTGACGTTTCGATCTGTTAAATATTGAACCAGGATATATTCTGCTTCTTCTTCGCCCTCCTCGACCCATTTCTCGATTTCGATCCGGAATTCTTTGTTCTTCGATTCTTCCGCTTCAGCGATTATATCTTTCAGTTTTTCTTCAACCTGTTTTTTGTCATCCATTGTGTGTTAATTATATCAAAAATGAAATGGAAAAAAAACAAGAGCGAGCCAAACAAAATTTTTCATTTTTTTTTGAATGAGTTACCATGCGATCTATTTTATCAAACCTGGTTGAAGAAGTGAATATTTTTCTTAAACGGATATCTTGATTTTTTTGAAATGATTTGATAGTCTATTTAATATGATTTATGTAACTGAAAACATTTCCATCGATGAAAGCGAGGTAGAGGAGGAATTTATCCGGTCTTCCGGTCCCGGTGGTCAGAATGTGAATAAAGTGGCCACAGCGGTGAAGCTTCGTTTTAATGTCAAGCAATCGCCTTCGATACCGGAAGAGGTGAAGCATCGATTGGTTACCCTCGGAGGCAAGCGGATGACGTCCGATGGGATTTTAATCATCGACGCCCGGAGATTTCGATACCAGGAGCGCAACCGCGAGGATGCGCTTAACCGCCTGGTCGAGTTGATCCGAAGAGCAGCCTCACGGCCCAAAACACGTCACAAAACGGCTCCTACTCATTCATCTAAAATCAAACGCCTCGAAGGTAAACATATCCACAGGGAGAAAAAAATGCTCCGGCAGAAGGTCCATATTGATGAGGATTAGCATCCCATGACGTATAACCCGGATTCACCCCTATTTTGTCAGAACTTATTTTATAAAAAATTCTATCGGCTGAAAGCCGTATGGAATTAGGAGGATAATATGAATAAAAATGATTTTCTCTCGACGATGAAGAGAGTGCAGGCTCCATTAAAAGCTATGGTAGACATGGTACCGGATGATAAATTGGATTGGTCCCCGGCTGCGGGTTTTATGACGATGGGGCAGCTTCTCAAGCACCTGTCTTCCAATTGGGTATTCCTTAAAATGATGGTCACCAACCAATTACCTCCTGCAGACCCCAATATGACGATGGAGGAATCCATGAAGCAGGAAAATCTTCCTCGCTGTTCAAAGTCCGAAGCGATTGCAGGAATGAAGGACGATTTGAACAATACTGTTGCCTTTATTGAAAATGAGATCACGGAAAACGATTTCTTTTCCAAAGAAATTTCGGCTCCCTGGGGTTTTAAGGGTAAAATCTGGGAGGGTGCTCAAATGATGGTGGAGCATCAAATCAATCATAAGATGCAGCTCCATATTTATTTGAAACTCCTGGGAAAACCGGTGCATACAGGCACCCTTTACGGGATGTAAATACCGATCTAAACAAAACAAAAGTTACCAAAAGTTTTTGGTTCCGCCGTACCATCCGTGATGGTTTTTACAAAAAGGTGGATCGTCGGAGGCAAAACAGCCGGTGGATTTTGGAAAAGTGGGTTGAAAAACTCCCATTCACATGATATAATCGACGTATGAACGATAAAGAAAAGAACTGGACTAACGAATTCCCCGCATCGATAACCGTGTGTAACGCTGAGGGTATCATCATCGAGATGAATAGTGCCGCAGCAAAAACCTTTGAAAAAGACGGGGGTTTTGATTTAACCGGGAAAAACCTTTTGGATTGTCACCCCGAGCCGTCGCGAACAAAGTTACAGGAAATGATGAAGGGCCAGGTACTAAATGCCTATACCATCGAAAAAAATGGGCAAAAAAAATTGATCTATCAATCCCCCTGGTATGAAAACAGCGAATTTCGCGGGTTTGTAGAAATCTCTCTGCCCATACCGGATCAAATGCCGCATTTCATCCGTCAGGGTGGGTAACCCTTTTATAAAAGGGTTCCGACACTTCCTCCCATAATATTAAAATACACCTTCAATAACCTTGAAAACGTTAATAATCAAAAGCTTTGGGAAAGTCCAGCCTGTCACGGGCGGGTCTTTTAGAGTATGTTCAAAATTATATTCTAAACAAAAGTTTTTGGAAGTCCAGGAACCTTTTTACAAAAAGGTTCCTGGTCGTCGAAGACAAACCATGCGGCGAATTTTGGCCCCTTAACGCAGAAGGGCCCAACCGGTGAAGGTTGGGCCCTTTTTGGTTTTGTTTATTTTATAAACAACTCTTGCTTTCGTAGATCGACATACCTAACGCTATTTTTCATTGGCAGTATGTGTGACGGGTGTGGAACCGTGATTGGCATCATTGGACGCATGACTCACGGTCGAGTGTGAGACACTGACACTACCGCTGACACTACCGCTGACACTTCCGCCTGTGAAACCGCCGCGATCTGCAACGCTGTGGAGATTGGATTTGGATTGCACACCGATGGTGACCCTTTCGCGTAAAGTGAGGGTGGTGGAGCTAATATTTAATTTCGGGCAGTCGATGGAATTTCTACTGCTGGAATATTTGATATCGATGCCGTTTCTAGTGGCCCATCGCACATCGGGGTTCCAATCCCTGGAATTCCCGGCACGTCCGCCGCGTTCGGGTAAAACTTTTTCGGTATCGATGAACCGTGTGTCCCTGGGGGCAGTTTTGGCGGCGATGTCGGTAACGCGGCCGCTGATGGGGGTCATTTTGGTATCCTGGGTTACCGGTTTAACGGATTGTGTATTTTGCTCGCGGATGGATTGTTGTTTCAGGCTTTTCCACTCGAAATTTTTCATCGGATTCTCGTTGTTTTCCAGGCGATCTTTGACCAATTGAATGGGGGCGTTATTGAGGTGTTTAAAAATGTCCCGGATCGAATCGGGGACATTTTTTAATGAAGGTTTATCCACGACAGGATTCGTATTGTGTACCTGGTGGTAAGCCGATCTCCATTCACGGTAACCGCCCCTGAGGTAGGCGTAATAGCAATCATATCCACCATAGACCTGGTGAACATAGTAATCGAATGTGTTTAAAGCCAGGGGGCCGGTAAAGGCAGTATTTAGCCAGTTATTCATTAAATATGCGCTGCCGGGGATCCATGTCCATCCGCGTTTCAACCAGACCCAGGTTCCCAGGTTAGCCGGCACCCATCCCCATGCTTGTTGGGGGACTACGAACATTTTCCCATTAATCTTGGCAAAATCGGCATGGAAAAAAGGACGTGCGGAGTAGGCGAATTGCTCATCGTAGGGTCTCCATACATAACCGAATAATTCATCGTAAATCCACTCGCCGTAGACACTGGACCATTTTTCTGTCCAATAAGCCAAAGCGGCGCTGAATACTTTTTTCGGGGGAACCTTATTGATACCTGTATGCAAATCGTCGAAATGTTTAGTAACATATTCATTCCAGGCGATAAAATCCATGTTCCGCCGATCTTCGGACTCCTGCAGTCCATTTTTTGCGATGATATACCCCGTATCGGGTTTCAAAGTTTCTTTTTTAGGGGACGTCGGGTTATCGCCAAACATCACTTTGCATTTCCCGCGATTCGAGTAAACATAAGTATCTCCATTATCCAGCAGCCGGATGGTTGTGCTGGTGCTTCGTTTTAAATAGACAGCGGTATTGGGCGTAATAACCTGGAACATCTCCTGGTTGTACGGTTGGTTCATCACAAGAATCTGCCCTTTTTCAAGGGTAAGAGTCGTAATTTTCCAATGGCTGGTCAATGAGGGTGCCAATATCGTGGTTACGGTAAGGACCGTATTTTTATCGGTTCGAATGATGGTACCGTTATTGAATTGGATTTCACATCGACCGTTTTCACCGGACACCACCTGGTCGCCGGGAGCCACCGGCAAATTGACAACAGCTTTATCTTCGGTTTTGTCCTGGCGGATCACTTTTGTTTCATTATACACAAAGGATATATGTCCGTATTCCAAAAAAGATTCCTGGGAATATAACATACTATTCGATATGAATAAAAGCGAAACGACCAAAACCGCTGCCATAACCATCAATTTACCGTTAAACATTTTTAACTCTTTAATTGAGTGATTCATTATTCACCTCCAAATTTTTCGTTTTCATTTGCTTCCTGGTAATACTCACTGGATACTATGCATTTTTAGTGCCAGGGAAAAAAAATGAAAATGGACGTAAAAGAGGACATTTTTAACGTTTTCCTGTTATTTCCCGGTTTTATCGACGATTTCCTCCATTTGGAGGACCACCTGGTTAAAAGTCCGGATAGCGGTTTCGATGGGTTGGGGTGAAGTTAAATCCACGCCGGCATCGGAAAGGGCGTCCAGTGGGAATTTGGATCGGCCGCTTTTCAAGAGGGCGAGGTATCTTTGTTTTTCTTTTTCCCCGCCTTGCATGATTATATCGACCAAAGCGGTAGCGGCAGCGATACCGGTGCTGTATTTGAACACGTAGAAGTTATAATAAAAATGGGGGATGATACTCCATTCAGCTTTAATATAATCCGGGACAAAGAGAACATCTTCGGAATGGCCGTAGTAAAACCGGCAGAGTTCCAGGTAGCAGTTGTCCATCCAATCGGTGGTCAGGGTGCGCCCCTGTTCGACTTCTTTGTGAATAGCGGCTTCGAATTCGGCAAAAAGAGTTTGCCTGAACATGGTTCCCCGGAATTCGTTGATGTAGCGGTCCATGATAAAAAGTTTGACCAGGTCGTCGGTTTCGTTTTTCAAAAGGTGGTGAACGAGGAGGGTTTCGTTGAAGGTGCTGGCGATTTCAGCGATAATAATGGGGTAATGAGAAAGCGGGAAGGGCTGGGTTTTATTTGAAAACCAGGAATGGAGAGCATGGCCGAATTCGTGGGCCATTGTCAGCAGGTGGGTGAAGGAGCCGTTATAATTCAGGAGTACAAAAGGGTGGAGATCGTAGAGGCTCCCGCTGGAGTAAGCGCCGGAGCGTTTGGATTTATTGGGGTAAATATCCATCCACCGGCTGTTTAAACCTTTTTCCAGGACACCGGTATATTCTTTTCCCAGGGGGGACATGGCATCGATAAGTATTCGTTTGGCTTCTTCGATGGGGTAGGTTCGTTCGATTCCAGGGATGGAAGAAACATAAATATCTTCGTATACGATTTTATCGAGGTTGAGGAGCCGTTTTTTTAATTTTAGAAATCGATGAAGAGGGGCGAGGTTTTTTCTCACCGTATCGATTAAATTAAAGTAGACGGAGGTATCGATATAATTAGGGTAAAGTGAGGCTTCCAGGCAATTGGGGTAATGACGAACCCGGGCATTGAAAAAATGGGATTTAACTGCGCCGTCCAGGAGCACGGCCTGGGTGTTTCGATATTGCATGCGGTTTTTCCAGAAAGACTGGGTTGCTTTGATGCGGTCTTTCCTGTTATTGGATTCGCGGATCCGGATGAAGTTCGGAACGTTTAGTTTAATTTTCTGACCGTCGGCGAGGGAGATGGTAGAGGAAGGAATATCCACGTCGTTTAGAACGCCTGAAGCTCGCGCCGCAGCGCCGGAAAATAGACCGGTTTGAGCCATGATCTCTTCTTTATCTGCGGATAAAACATGGTCTTTCACACGCAGTACCGTGATTAAATCCATCTCGTATATTTTCAGTTTAGGTTCCGCTTCCAGGTATTCCCGGATTTTTTCTTCCCCCAACCGGAGTATATCGGGGTCCATGAAAGCCAGGAGCCGCCGAAGTTCGATATCCATGGTCTGGATTTCTCCCTTCATACCTTGCCAGGTGGAATCGGACATATCGGTATCGGACAACATCCGGCTGTAACACGATGTTTTATCTTCGATTTTCTCGATCTCTGCCACATGATCCCACAGTCGGAGCATTTTTTGAGGGGAAGAGGTCCAGCCTTCGGCCAGTTGGGGAATTTGATCCATCATTTCTTTGAACCGGGCTTTGTCTTTATTCCAACTCTCCATATCCGGGTAAATATCTTCGATGCGCCAGGTATATTCGACCGGGATTTGATGGCGTGAATGGTGTGAAAAATCCGGTATTTCGGTCTCTCTATTTTCATTCATTTTCAACCTCAAGGCAAGACTTTATAAATAGCTTTAATTTTTAATCGTTACTGGTCGAAGGCAAAAGTCAAAGTTAAAGATGAATCCGCGTTCCTTCTTTTTCTTCCAGGGCGTCGGCGATATGGTCGGCATCGGTAATGACGGCAGTCCCGCTGGAGTTTTCCGCGTATTTGATAGCTGCTTCCACTTTAGGGCCCATGGATCCCGGGGGAAATTGGCCTTCTGCCTGGTATTTCTTCATTTCCGCAGCCGAAACGTCATAAAGAGCTTTTTGGTCGGGTTTCCCGAAATTGATGCTGACGTGGGGGACGTTGGTCAGGAGGAAGAAGTGGGAAGCATTGATTTCTTTCCCGATCAAGTAAGCGGTGCGGTCTTTATCGATAACGCTGTCTACCAGTTCATAGGTTTGGTTTTGGGGATTGCATACGACGGGGATACCTCCGCCTCCGCCGGCAATAATCACATCGGCGGTTTTAAAAACTTCGGCGAAGCTGCGGGTAGAGAATACTCGAATGGGAACAGGTGAAGGAACGACCCTCCGGTATCCGCGCCCGGAATCTTCGATAATGGTCCAGTTGGGGAACAATTTTTTCATTTCGTCGGCTTCTTCTTTGGTGAGGAATGGGCCGATGGGTTTGGTGGGGTTTTGAAAAGCGGGGTCGTCGGCTTTGACTTCCACCTGGCTGACCATAGTCAGCACGTCGAAATCCGGTTTCTCTTTATTAATCGTATTAATGATGGCCAGCTCCAATAATGTCCCGATTTCAGCCTGGGTTAAAGCGTTGCACATGGCCAGGTTGAGGGGGGGGATATCCTTTTTTTGGCCGGCTAGCTGCCGGAGGTATTCCATTCCCACCTGGGGACCGTTTCCGTGAACCACTACCACGTTAAAATCTTTTTTTACGAAGACTTTAACCAGTTCTGCGGCTTTATAGGCTCGTTTCATTTGTTCATGTGTAGGGCTTTTCCCATCGGAGAGAAAGTTTCCTCCAATGGCAACCACTGCAATTTTTTTACCTAACATTTGTCGCACTCCTGTTTCTGTTTCGTTTCTGTCGATTTTTCTCCAGGAAAAAAAACACATTATATCAATAAAAAGTCGAATAGGCAATACTGTCTAAAAAAAAAATCCGTTTATTTCGTCGATGGAAGCTAAAATAAAAAAATCCCCTAAAAAGGCAGGGGTCCCCCATTTAACGGGGGACCTGTACGGTAAAGGTGGGAGATATGTATTTATATTAAGGGGGGAGAGATGGAAAGGCTATTTAATTGTAGCATTTTTGTCTTTTCCTGTACTAGGGCAATTATTAATATCGCAGTTATTTATAGTATCGGTACGAGCGGTATCGTTTTTGCGTTTGTAATCCGAAACGTACCACCCGGTTCCTTTAAATTGGAATGACGTATTAGAAATTAATTTATCTATAGGACCTTTGCAGTATAGACATTGCCTGAGCGGCTCCTCGTTGATTCGCTGAAGAACCTCAAATGTCTTTGAACAACTTTTACATTTATACTCATACAGCGGCATTTTTTATCTCCTTACTGCGCTACTAATATATCATACTTCAAACACCGTGTCAAGTATTTTTTATTTTTTTTTAATAAATAATTTCAAAGCCTCGAAACGCTTGATCCATATCGAATTCTTCTTTAATTACTTGTTCTACGTGAGCAGAAGGGGGGCCGCCTTGAAGAAATAACTCAAAGCGCCTGAGATTTTGTTCATCGCCCTGGGCATAGGCTTCGACATCCCCGTTAAACAGGTTTTTTACCGTACCAAAGACACCGTAATTATGGGCAGCTTTAACCGTATAATACCTGAAAGCAACACCTTGAACTCGTCCTTTGACAATATATCGATAGGTTTTCATGGGAAATATTATACGATAAGCCGAAAAAAAAATCACCGGTCTCTAAAAATATTTTTTTTCTTTTCCCACTTGAAATACCTTGATTTTTAATTTAAAATTATTCCTAAACGCTTTGCGTGCGAATGAAAAAAAACATGGAGGCGCACGTTCTATAAACGAAATTCAGTTAAAACTCAGCTTGAAATGTCAGTCCCATCACAACTCTATTCGAAAATAAGGAGGTTACTTTGAGTGAAAAAAAAATATTATTATTGGGTGATGAAGCCATAGCAAAAGCCGGCATCGACGCAGGGATGTCCGGGCTTTACGCATACCCCGGGACCCCTTCTACCGAAATCATGGAATATGCCCAGGGTTCGGAAGAGGCTGCGGAGAAAGGTATTCACCGTATATGGTCGGCCAACGAAAAAACAGCGGTCGAAGCTGCCCTCGGTATGTCTTATGCAGGTAAAAGAGCTATGGCTGCCATGAAGCATGTCGGCTTGAACGTTGCAGCCGATCCCTTTATCAATTCGGGTATTACCGGTGCAAACGGAGGACTTATCGTCGTTTCTGCCGATGACCCATCCATGCATTCCTCCCAGGATGAACAGGACTCCCGGTTTTATGGAAAGTTCGCTTTAGTTCCGACTTTAGAACCCTGTACTGTACAGGAAGCTTATGATATGGTGTTTTATGGTTTTGAAATATCGGAAAAATACAAGATACCTGTGCTCTTACGAATAACTACCCGGCTGGCTCACAGTCGCGGCGGCGTGGTTACCCGCCCTCCCCTACCCCAAAACCCGTTAAAAATGCCGGAAAATAAACGCCAGTATGTTTTACTCCCCATGCTGGCACGGAAAAGTTATAAAAGATTGCTCGGCCTTCAAAAGGATTTCCAGGAAGAATCCGATAAGTCCTCTTTCAATCGATATATCGATGGAACGGATAAACGATTGGGTATTGTCGCTTGCGGTTTGGCTTATAACTATTTAATGGAAAATTTCGATCCCCCCGTATGCCCCTACCCCATCGTAAAAATCGGGCAATACCCTGCTCCATTAAAAATGCTGGAGAAACTGGCCGACGAGTGCAGTGAGATATTATTTTTAGAAGAAGGAATGCCGTTTCTTGAGGAGCAGTTTCGTGGGATTCTGAATCGAGGTTTTAAAGTCAAAGGCCGTCTAAGTGGTGAAATTCCCCGGGACGGCGAACTCAGTCCCAATATTGTGCGTATAGCATTGGGTATGGAGGATTTGACAGGAAAACCCGCACCTTCCGTGCTGGCTTCCAGGCCCCCGCTTTTGTGTAAGGGGTGCCCCCACATCGATACATACCATGCCATCAACGAAGCGATTAAAGATGTTTACGGGGACGGTCATGTTTTATCGGATATCGGGTGTTATACTCTCGGCGCACTTCCTCCCTACGAAGCCATTAATAGCTGCGTAGACATGGGGGCATCCATTACGATGGCAAAAGGCGCTGCAGATGCAGGTTTTTTCCCTTCATGCTGCGTCATCGGCGATTCCACTTTTTGCCACAGCGGCATGACCCCCCTCCTGGATGCCGTGGTTGAAAAAACCAATATCGTGGTCTTTATCGTCGATAATTCCACCACTGCTATGACCGGTGGCCAGGCTTCCCATGCCCGCGGTAGATTAAAAAACATCTGCCTCGGCCTCGGTGTCGAAGAAGATCACCTCCACATCATCGATCCCTTACCCAAAAACCACCGGGAGTTTGTAAGAATCATCAAACAGGAAATCGAGTATAACGGACCTTCCGTCATCATCCCCACTCGAGAATGCATCCAAACCCTGCGCAAGGGTTTGAATAAATAGGAGGCAGCTATGAAATGCGATATCATCCTGGCAGGAGTCGGTGGCCAGGGAATTCTTTCCATCGCCACCGTGATTAGTTACGCAGCCGTAGAGTCCGGCTTACATCTCAAACAATCCGAAGTCCACGGCATGTCCCAACGCGGAGGTGCCGTTCTCTCCCACCTGAGAATCTCCAATAAAGAAATCTTTTCCGACCTCATCCCGGATGGAAAAGCCGACCTTATTCTTTCGGCAGAGCCCATGGAATCCCTTCGCTACCTCCCTTTTCTCAAACCGGACGGCTGGATCGTCACCAATTCCAACCCTTTCGTCAACATACCCAATTACCCGGATATTAACCTGGTACTGGAAGAAATAAAGAAGATTCCCCATCATGTTATTTTCGATGCCGACGGGATCGCCAAAGGAGTCGGGAACCCCAGGGGTGTTAATATGACCATCGCCGGTGCGGCTTCCGTCTTTATCGACATCCCTTTCGAGAAAATGGAAGCCGGCATTCATGCCATTTTTGGGCGAAAAGGCGAAGATATTGTGAAGAAGAACCTGGAAGCGCTGAAGGCCGGGAGGAAATTTGCATTAGAACACCGTTAACCGGTCAGTGGTCATTGAGAATTGTTAATTGATAATTGTTAATTCCTTGTTTGTGGACAGTGGACCCGGTGGACCATGTGGACCCTGTGGACATAGTGGACAGAGACCGAATCCGTGGTGTTGGGACAGGATCGTGGGGCGGCTGACCATTAAGGAAGCCGCAGGATGGCACTACGTGCCATAATAAATTCCCGCCGTGCGGGGAAAAAGGGGACAGTCAAGAAATTTCCCTAATGCCTGCCCGTCCACAGTGTCCACTAATAACGGAGCCGCACCATCCCACGAAACCTCGCACAATAACCAGGCACTGCAATAATAAAACCCCTCCGTGAGGGGCCGTCCGTGACGGGCCATTATAAAACGAGAATTGCTTCATTTTCTTGACAATATCCAAAAAAGATACTATATTAATATTGGCAATATAAAGAGGCAAAAATATGAATGTAGTCAGAGAAGTCAGGAAAATATACGGCAGGGAATTAACGATAATGCTGCCTGAGGATTTCCAGGAAAAAGAAGTGGAAATCCTTGTGCTGCCTTTTAATAGAGGTTCCCGGTTAAAAACCGGCAAGAAAGTAGAAGAAGTCAAAGCAGACATTGTAGAAGCAATGAGCGAAGTAAAAATGATGAGAGAAGGAAAAATCCCTGAAAAGTCAGCCCGCGAAATGCTCAATGAATTATAAAATAATAGTCACGTCGAAATTCTCCAGGCACTTTAAACAATTGATGAAGAAATATAAAAAAATTTCAGCCGACCTTGAGTTGTGCATTGAGTTATTGGAGCAAAAACCCTTTTCAGGCACACACCTGGGAAAAGGTTTGTATAAACTAAGGTTAAAAAGCTCCGATAAATCGCGGGGAAAATCTGGAGGATTCCGAATCATTTATTACCTTATTTCGGAAGAGAAAAAAATATATCTGCTCACGATTTATTCAAAATCCGAAATTGAAAATATCCCTGAGGAGAAGCTGATAAAAATCCTCGAAGAGATTAAGGAATTGTGACACTGGGTACGGGCCGGGCATGCCCGGCCCCTACAGCAAGGCATTGTTTGCACTGTCCACAACGTCCACATGGTCCACTGAGTCCACAATGTCCACAATGTCCACAGAAATCGGAGCCTGACCATACCGAGAGAGCAGTAATATATCCAGGCACTGCAATAATAAAACCCACCCGTGAGGGGCCGTCCGTGACGGGCCATTATAAAACGAGAATTGCTGGTTTAATGATAGTGAGAGTTGACATTTCGTCATGAAATACATATAATGGATAATATAATTATAAAGGAGGTACTTGTGGGACAAATTACGATCAACCTCGATTCTGAAATCGAAAAAAAAATGAGGGGGTTTGTGAAATCGATGCGAATGCAATAGCAGCGGTGATCGACTTCATTATTTCAGGTGAGACTTTGCCCAACTTTTGAACAAACCGCTGTGTATCAACCCCTCGCAATTGGAGTGTATCCACAGCAGATACTTTACTCAATCCATTCATCCTCTCTGGAACTAGCTTAACATGCCATACATTATGGTTAAAATAATCTTTCCATTCTGTTATAGGGGCAACCAACCGAATGGGTAAAGCTCCGACTGCATCAGAACTTACAACCACTACAGGGCGAATTTTTTTAATCTCTGCCCCAATAGTTGGGTCGAGATTCACTGTCCATATCTCACTGCGCTTGATTTTCATCAAAAAAATCCCCTCCCTGCCAATTCTCGCGTTCTATAGTTGTTTCTTTATAGTGTGCAATCATTTTCTTTGCTTGATCTTTCATGATTTTTCGACGTTCGGAAACCGGGAGTTTCATAAATTCAACCTGGGATATGTCTTTATTTATTGAGATATCGGTTTCAGTCAAATTAAGGATCATATTGTAAGCTCGCTTTAACCGGGTAGGAGGGACGCGTTTCACCAAATCCAGAACCTGGGAATATGTTACATTGCTCATAGTTAACCTCGTTTTATTTGAACGATGTTTTTCCTTTGTAAATTACCATAATTGGCATTAGAATTCAAGTGTTTTCTTCTTGTCTTTCCATTTTTCATCCCGGTTTAGTTCCGATCCCACGGAATCGGTCTCTGTCCATCAAGTCCATACTCTTTTGCATAATGGCTATTGGTCGGCATAGGCAGGGATAGGCTAAGAATATGGACAATATGGACATTATGGACATTATGGACAGAGGGTAGGCGCGTGGCATTGTAACTGAATCGGGGCATTTTTTGCCTATAAACAGAGACCGAATCCGTGGTGTTGGGACAGGATCGTGGGGCGGCTGACCATTAAGGAAGCCGCAGGATGATTGGAACTAAACCGGCGCACTTTTCACCGGCCACATTTTTCCCTCTCCTACACCGTACGAAAAAAACTTGACAAATTAAAGAAAATAGTGCATATTTCTCCAGTGCAGGAATTTAAAATTGATTTTATAAGAAAAATCGCCTATTCGATCAAATCGACAGGTTTTATAGACCTGCGTGAAATAATGCAAGATAAAATTTCTCGCTAATGAAATTGGAAACGTAAATGGAGTTCGCTTACTCTGTCAATGATGTACCCATACGATTGACTTATGAAAGGTGGTATCATATCGTAGAAAACCACGACGATTTGGCAAGCTGCTTCTATGAAATACTTGATACTATTGAGAAGGCAAATATTATTGTCAAAGGAAACGATGGAACTCTCAAAGCTGCAAAAAATATCGGGAAAAAGAAGTGGCTGACTGTCGTGTATAGAGAGATATCAAAACATGATGGTTTTGTGATTACAGCTTATATTCTCGATTCAAAACCAAAAGGAGAAATAGTATGGCAACAGTAACAGCCAATAGAACAGAAGACTTCATCAGTAACTGTGTGATGGTCGCTAAAAACATGTTGAAATTACCATTGCAGCACGTGTGGTTGGATTATGACAGGGAGGCCGATGTACTCTATATGAGCTTTCGCAAACCACAACGGGCCAAGAAAACGATTGAAACGGATGATGATATATTGATTCGAAAAGATGGAAAAGATATTGTCGGCCTGACAATTATGAATGTGAGTACCCGGGAACAATTTCATCCGGACCCTGATTAAAGGCGGGTTCGTCCCTGCCGCCACCCTCCTCTTCTCGCTCTGTGCCTCCGTGAGCTCCGTGAGAGATATCATCGTTCTCCGTTTCCCGTTTTCAGTCGGCTGCGAAGCAGCCGTCAAACCAACACGGCGCGAAGCGCCGCAACTTCCAATTCATCATTCAGCATTATCTTTTCTGTGGACATTGTTGACAGGTGGACCCAGTGGACCATGTGGACCATGTGGACCCAGTGGACGTTGTGGACACACTTTAATAAATAACAAATAATAAATAACAAATAACAAATAATAAATGCCGCGCCGAAGGCGCGTTAAACAAAACGGCACGCAGTGCCACAAAATTCTCTTAACTTCTAAACCTCTTAACTTCCCAACCTCCTCTTTTTCCCTTCTGTGCCTCCGTGAGCTCCGTGAGAGACCTCATCGTTCTCCGTTTTCCGTTTTCCGTTTTCAGTCGGCTGCGAAGCAGCCGTCAAACCAACATGGCGCGAAGCGCCGCAACTTCCAATTCAGCACTCAGCACTCAGCACTCAGCATTCAGCATTATCCTTTCTGTGGACTGTGTGGACAGGTGGACCCAGTGGACCATGTGGACACACTTTAATAAATAACAAATAATAAATGCCGCGCCGAAGGCGCGTTAAACAAAACGGCACGCAGTGCCACAAAATTCTCTTAACTTCTAAACCTCTTAACTTCCCAACCTCCTCTTTTTCCCCTCTGTGCCTCCGTGAGCTCCGTGAGAGATCTCTTCCCTGCGCCGAAGGAAAAAAGGGGACAGTCAAAAAAAACCAGGGGAGCACCGACACGCCCCTAATCCCAAAATTAGAATTACTGGGCCAGGATAAAAAAAAGTTGAAAAAAACACTTTTTTGATATACACTTAATATAAACTAATTTTCATACTAATGAGGCAATCAATGGAAGCATTGAATTTTACAATCGCCCGTAAAAACCTGGCAAAAACAATGAAAAAAGTCTGCGACGACCATGCGCCGGTAGTTATTACCCGCGAAAAAGCAGGCCCGGTTGTATTAATTTCCCTGGAAGACTATCACTCTTTAGAAGAAACCTCTTACTTGATGCGCAGCCCTAAAAATGCTTCCCGGCTCATCCAGGCTATAGAAGAAATCGAAACACACAAAGCAAAAGAAAGACAATTGCTGGTATGAAAATTCTATTCGCTGAAAACGCCTGGGAAGATTACTTATATTGGCAACAGAACGATAAAAAAATTCTACAGCGAATCAATCAATTGATTAAAGAAATTCAAAGAGAACCGTTTAGCGGTATCGGGAAACCCGAATTATTAAAATTTAATTGGTCCGGGTATTGGTCCCGCCGTATCAACGATGAACATAGATTGGTATATAAAGTCCAAGATAACACGATATCGATAGCTCAATGCCGCTACCATTACAAATAGACGAAGCAACCCCCGCGTCTGGTTTGGATTTCAAACCTAAGAAAAGAATTGCAGGCCTTAACCGCGGCGAAATCCTGGAGAGTGATGATTTTGACGCTCCGTTGCCGGACGAATTCTGGTTATCGGGAAAATAAAACTCCCAGTTAAGTTATTCTGGTAGAAGTAGAGATATCTTCCCGCGCCGAAAGGCGCTATTCAATTGATAATTGTAAATTGTTAATTGATAATTGGTAACTATTGACAACACAGATTGATTGTGATACATTTGGATTCTCAAAAAAATACAGGATAAGAAAAAATGCCGGTTATATGTAGATTTTATGGTATCTTAATCAAAATGTTTTTTGACGACCATAACCCACCCCATTTTCATGCAGAGTATGGAGAATATAAAGCAATAATAAAAATTAAAGATTTTACACTAACTAAAGGATACTTACCTCCTCGAGCATTAGGTCTGGTTATTGAATGGGCTGCTCTTCACCAGGAGGAACTTCTAAGCGATTGGGAATTGGCAAAAGATAATAAAACTCTCTTAACAATCAATCCCTTAAAATAATTGGAGGATGATATGACACCGGTAATAGATAATTATGATGACCTCGTAAACGCCGAATATATCGAACCGTTCAAAATTAAATGCACCTTTAGCAACGGCAAAAGCGGAGTTGTTGAGATGAACCATTATTACAAAAAGGGTGGGGTTTTCTCCAAATTCGCCAACATAGAATATTTTAAATCATTTTACATCGATAACGGCGTACTCTCCTGGGGAGAAGGAGAAATCGATTTGGCCCCCGAAACTCTCTATCATGCAGCAACCGGGGAACCTTTCCCCGAATGGATGGAACCGTAAAACCGCAAGTGTTCGCCCGATCCCCAATTCAGCATTCAGCATTATCCTTTCTGTGGACAGGTGGACCCAGTGGACGTTGTGGACACACTTTAATAAATAACAAATAATAAATAACAAATAACAAATAATAAATGCCGCGCCG
>Ga0209593_10000173_pt1 | contig 34638 bp, 29 predicted proteins | sample PPLLaktember2015_3_FD_187260 | JGI IMG/M metagenome (GOLD analysis project Ga0209593, IMG submission 187260) | Freshwater sediment microbial communities from Prairie Pothole Lake near Jamestown, North Dakota, USA - PPLs Lake P7 Core (6) Depth... | ecosystem: Environmental > Aquatic > Freshwater...
GGCTGAGCAGGCTGTCGTATCTGAAGCGGTTGCCGTGCAGGTTGAGCCTCAAATAGTTGAGATTGAGCCGGTGGTGTTTGATGTCAATGAGATTCTGGACTGTCTGGATAATTTATGGGAAACTGATGAGGAGATAAGGAATGCGATAGATGCGAATTCCTGGCTGGAACTTATTGAAGGTATAAAATCTTTGGAATAATGCTGATTGGGGCGTTGTGTATTAAAGTTAAAGGCCGGTTATTTTACCGGCCTTTTTTGTGTTGCTACAAAGGCTTCTTTAAAGGAAAATCTTATCATTTGGAATTTATGGCAATTTCAAATAACATCCTTGCAAATGTAACCTTATTATGTCATTATAGTTAGCGAAATTTTTGTATTATTTTTAAGAAAATAAGGAACTTTTTAGAGCTGCGATGGTCAAATTTATACAGGAACAATTAAAGGTTACCGGCGGCAATATAAGTATTGATGAAGCATCTTTGGTTTCTCAGGCCAGGGCCGGCAATATGGCATCTGTCGAGAAACTGATACTTAAGTATCAGGACAGAGTTTACAATACTATATTGAAGATTTGCGGAAATGAGGCCGACGCCGCAGAGCTTGCGCAGGACGCATTTGTAAGAGCTATCGAAGGCCTGAAAAATTTTAAGGGAGAAAGCAGTTTTTATACCTGGCTGTTCAGGATAGCGGTTAACCTGACGCTGAACTTTTGCAAGAAGAACGCAAAGCTGAGTTTTCAGTCGCTTCAGGAGCAAATAGACGAAGATACTAATCGGCAGCTGAAGGATTATCTGATAGACAAAAGCGCAGGGGAACCTTCGGAGCTGGCGGCGAAAAAAGAAGTTCACAGCCTTATTTCAAAGGCGATTGAGAAACTCGAGCCGCAGCAAAGAGCGGTAGTCATACTGCGGGATATTGAGCAGATGAGTTATAACGAAATTGCTGAGACGCTGGAAATGGAAATTGGGACGGTAAAAAGCAGAATCGCCAGAGGCAGAAAAAACCTCAAAGAAATTCTCGAGGCGGCAATACAATGAAAGATACGGAATATATTGAAGAATTGCTCAACAGTTACATCGACGGCGAACTCGATGAACGAAAGAGCAACGAAGTAAAGCGGCTTATCGATAATGACGCAGAGGTTCGGCAATTATTTGAGACGCTGACCCGTTATAAGAAGCTAATGGGTTCTATTCCGTCCGCGGCGGCGCCGGAAGGTTTTGCCGAAGGCGTGGCTAAACGGCTCGAAAGACAAATTTTGCTTGCTGATACTGGTGTGTATCATCACCACGCAGGCAGACGGCACCTTGTTATAAGGCGTCTTATGACGGCGGCAGCGGTAATTGTGCTTATGGCAGTGCTTTCTTTGATTGTGTTTGATATTTTTGTGCCGAAGACCAGCAGAGACAAGTTTGTCAACAGCGCGCTTAACCGCAAGGGAAAACCTCAGGTTCTGTATGAGAAACCATTCGAAGACGCAAAACCGCCCCAGGACGAAGTAATTCAGGTCCCGGTGCAAAATACCCCGGCGGTTCCTATGGTTGTAAAGCTTACACTTACGACAGACAGTCCGGTTGAGACCGATTGGCTCATCGGCAAAGCACTGATGAATACGGGACTTTTTGACAAGACTGCGGCCATAGACAGAAAGACCGGCTCTGTCAGATATGTTCTCAACTGTAGTGCCGATTCGCTTGTAAATCTGATGGGTGAGTTAAGGTTTATCTGGCCTAAATGCACCGACGCCAAACTGGAAGTAGGCACCGAACAGGCGGGCAAGTATATAACCGTAAACAATGTGACCTCGCAGCAAGCTCTTGAAATCTGCAAAGCCGACAATTACGGCCAGAGGATACGTATGGCAAATGATATAGCCATAATAAATAATTTTGCCGCACCGGATGTCTTAGACAGATATATCGCAAAAGAGGATATAGGCTACGACCTCTTAATGCCGGAAAAACCTGTACTGACTTCCGCGGAACAAGCCAAACAGCCGCAGCCTGCAGACTCCGCAGGCCAGGCAAACCTGACGATAGTAGTTATCGGAAAATAAAAGCAGGGGGCATCTTCTCAAACACAAAAACAATCAGGCAGATTTTTCATCTGTTTTTGCGGCGGGTGTTTTTTTGGTTTCGGCTTTTGTTTCTGTCTTTGAATCCTTTTTTTCCTCTTTTTTACTGGTTGTGCTGGATTCTTTTTTAACGGATTGTTTATAAGAATCGCTGGGGTAATCCGTCTGGTAGAAACCTGAACCCTTAAAAATTACTCCCGCACCTGTGCCTATGAGCCTTTTCAGGGACGATTTACCGCATTTTGGACACTTTCGCAAAACAGAGGCGGTCATTGACTGGAATTTTTCAAATTCGTAACCGCATTTTTCGCACTGGTATTCGTAGGTCGGCACAGCTTAATCTCCGTTTTCACTGCCCGCATTGTCGGCCTGCGGCGGCTGTTCTCCGGACTGTTTTTTATTTACTATTACAACGGCAGGGCGGAGAATTTTGTCGGCCAGTTTGTAGCCTTTTCTAAATTCTTCAAGAACAACCCCGTCTTCCTTGTCCGGCTCGGTTTTCTGTGTAAGAGCCTGATGGCAGGCCGGGTCGAATTTTTGTCCGACCGCGATTATTTGTTCGACGCCGTGATTTTTCAGTACCGCGATAAACTGCTCGTAAATAATCCTGATGCCTTTAAGTACATCGGCGGCATCCCTGATATTTTCGGCGTTGCTGAGGGTATGGTCGAAATTATCAAGTACAGGCAGCAGGGATTTTATTATAAGTTCCTTCTCATAAGCTACCGATTCGGCAATCTGTTTTGCGGAGCGTTTCTGATGGTTCTGATAGTCGGCGCTGAGCCGCTGAAGACGCGCAAAAAGTTCGTCTTTCTCGGCCTGCAGTTTATCTATCTGCTGATGGAGCTTGTGAGTTTTTTCCTTTTTATGCTCTTTATGAAGCTCCTGGTTTGCAGGATGATTCTGCTGCTGTTGTTCAACGGGTTCTTTTGGCGTATCTTCGTTCATAATTTTTATTTATTATTGAAATACTGTTTAAGTTTTTCAAAAAATCCCCTGGACTTAGGCAAAACGGTAATGTCTTCTGTCTCGGCGAATTTTCTCATCAGTTCTTCCTGCTGGCTGTTAAGTTTTTTTGGTATTTCGACGATTACCTGCACAAGCTCGTCACCGCTTCGTTTTGTTCTTATGTCCGGCAGTCCCTGTCCTTTGATTCTGAATACATCGCCAGTCTGGGTGCCGGGAGAAATTTTTAATTCTTTCATTCCGTTAAGGCTCGGCACTTCGATAACACCGCCAAGAGCGGCCTGCGTAAAACTTATCGGCACAACTGCGATAAGATGGATGCCGTCACGCTGCAAAAACGGGTGTTCTTTCAGCCTGACATAGCAGTACAAATCGCCGCGGGGTCCGCCGTAAAAGCCCGGTTCGCCTTCACCGGCGATTCTTACACTTTGGCCTTCGTGAACGCCCGCAGGAATCTTAACCGTTACGAGACGTTTTTTTGGTATTCTGCCGCTGCCCCTGCATTTTTTACAGGGGGTCGTAATTATTTTGCCGTTCCCTTTGCACTGCGGACAGGTCGAGACCATTTGAAAGAATCCGCCCATACCCGAGCGAGCGACTTGTCCTGAGCCGCCGCAGGCCGGGCATTTCGAAGGACTGCTGCCTTTGGCCGAGCCTGAACCTGAGCAGTCTTCACAGTTGTCCTGCCGAGTAAACTCGATGCTTTTTTCCACGCCGCTTGCAACGTCATTGAGCGTAAGCTCGACAACAGTTTCAAGGTCGTAACCTCTTCGTGGTCCTTTTGCCGCTGTACGTCGAGACCTGCCGCCGAAGCCGCCGCCGAATAAATCGCCGAAAATATCTTCGAGATTAAGCGCGCCGAATATGTCCTCGACGTTCATTCTTGAAAAATCGTGAACGCCTGAACCCTGAAGTCCCGCGTGGCCGAACTGGTCGTATCTTGCTCGTTTATCAGCGTCGCTCAAAACCTCGTAAGCCTCGGCGCACTCCTTGAACTTGGCCTCGGCGTCTTTGTCGCCGGGGTTTTTGTCGGGGTGGTATTTAATCGCCAGCCTGCGGTACGCGCGTTTGATATCTTCGGCGCCGGCGGTTTTATCCACACCTAAAACTTCATAATAATCGCGTTTAGCCATTTAATTATCTGACTGAGGTTGTTTATCCTTATCGTCGTCTTTCAGATCGGTGATAAGCACATTGGTAGTCAGCATCAGACCTGCCACCGAAGCGGCATTCTGCAAAGCGCATCTTGCGACCTTTGCCGGGTCGATAATACCCGCTTCGACCATATCTACGAATTCGCCGGTGTTGGCATCGTAGCCGATATTTCCGCTCTTTTCGAGCAGTTTTTCGACAATTACATCGCCGTCATCATCGCCGTTATCAACTATCTGTCTTGTCGGCGATTTTAAGGCGTCAGCGATAATATCGAAACCGATTTTTTCGTTGTCCGCGGCTTTCGCTTTGGCCTGACGGACTTTTTCGATTGCTCGCAGGTAAATGACGCCGCCGCCGGGGATAACGCCTTCTTCAGTAGCGGCCTTGGTTGCGTGCAGCGCATCATCGAGAAGGTCTTTTCTTTCCTTCATCTCGGTTTCGGTCGGGGCGCCTGCCTTAATTACCGCTACGCCGCCGGTAAGTTTTGCCAGACGTTCCTGAAGTTTCTCGCGGTCATAATCGCTTGTAGTCGCTTCAACCAATTTGCGTATCTGGTCGCAGCGTGCGGTGATGTCTTTCTTAGCGGCATTGCCTTCGATAACAGTGGTGTTTTCTTTTGCGATAACAACCTTCTTTGCCTTGCCGAGCTGGGAAAGTTCGACTTTTTCAAGCTTTATGCCGAGGTCTTCGGTAATTACCTGACCGCCGGTCAGAACGCCTATATCGCCCAGCATTGCTTTTCTTCTGTCGCCAAAGCCGGGGGCCTTTACCGCACAGACTTTCAAAACGCCCTGGAGCTTATTTATAACAAGGGCGGCCAGTGCCTCACCCTCGACTTCTTCAGCGATTATCAGCAGTTGAGCGCCGACCTGTGCGATTTTTTCCAGAAGAGGAAGGATTTCGGCAATGCTCGAAAGTTTCTTTTCGTACAGCAGGACATAAGCGTCCTCAAGGACAGCTTCCATCGTGGTGGTATTTGTTATGAAGTAGGGCGATATATAGCCGCGGTCGAACTGCATTCCTTCGACGACCTCAAGCTCGGTTTCGAGACTTTTGCCGTCTTCGACCTCGATAACGCCTTCCTTGCCGACTTTGTCCATCGCATTGGCAAGAATTTCGCCGACTTCTTTATTGTTATTTGCGCTTATGGCGGCGACTTTCGCGATATCGTCATGGCCCTTGACTTTTTTGCTCTGTGAAGCGATAAAATCGACGACAACCTGAACGGCCTTGTCGATTCCCCGTTTGATAGCCATCGGATTCGCGCCGGCTGTTACATTTTTGAGCCCTTCGTTGTAAATCGCTTCAGCCAGAACTGTCGCGGTAGTAGTGCCGTCACCGACAACGTCGCTTGTTTTACTGGCAACCTGGTTGACCATCTTAGCGCCCATATTTCTGAATGGGTCGGGCAGTTCAATTTCCTTGCTTACGGACACGCCGTCTTTGGTTATCTTGGGTGAGCCGTAACTTTTATGCAGCAGGACATTTTTGCCTGTCGGGCCGAGCGTAATTTTAACCGCCGCTGCCAGACTGGCCAGACCCTGTTTAAGCTGTGCCCTTGCCGCGTCATCAAACATCATTTGTTTTGCCATTTTTTACCTCACTTCTCTACGATGCCGAGAATATCGCTCTCGTGCTGGATTTTGTATTCAACGCCATCGATTTTTATGTCGTTTCCGCCGTATTTGGCGAACAGAACGGTGTCATTTTTCTTAACGGCCACTTCAGCGCGTTTGCCGCTGTCCAGGAGTTTTCCCGGACCGACAGCGATGACCTTACCCATCAGTGGTTTTTCTTTTGCTGTGTCTGGCAGAACGATTCCGCCTGCTGTTTTTTCTTCCGCCTCTTCGGGCCTTACAATTATCCTGTCATCCAAAGGTCTGAGTTTCATTTTTATATCTCCATAAATAAAAAGACTTATTATTTTTTTACATTCCCATATCGCCCATACCCATGCCGCCCATGCCTGGCATTCCACCCATGCCCATACCGCCCATATCGCCGCCGGGCATACCTCCACCGGCTTTGTCTTTTTGCGGTTTTTCAGTAACAACGCAATCGCAGGTGAGCAGCAGACCCGCAACGGAAGCGGCATTCTGCAGCGCGATTCTTGTTACTTTTACAGGGTCAATAACGCCGGCTTTGACAAGGTCCTCAAATGTGTCTGTATCTGCGTTATAGCCGAAGTTTCCCTGGCTTTCGAAAATCTTGTTTACGACCAGGTTGCCGACAGCGCCGGCATTTTCAGCTATATAGAAACAGGGCATCTTAAGAGCATGTGCAATGATGTCAGCACCTGTTTTTTCGTCGCCATCAAGTTTGAGTTTCTTAACCGCGTCGATGCAGCGGATAAGGGCAACGCCGCCGCCGGGCACAATACCTTCCTCAATTGCGGCTCTTGTCGCGTGCAGGGCGTCTTCGATTCTCGCTTTCTTTTCTTTCATTTCGGATTCGGTCGCGGCGCCGACGTTGACTTGCGCCACTCCGCCGGTCAGCTTTGCCAGCCGTTCCTGGAGTTTTTCACGGTCGTAATCGCTGGTTGTCGCGTCAATCTCGTTGCGGATTGCTTTTATCCTGCCGTTGATAGCTTCTTGTGTGCCGGCTCCTTCAACGATAATAGTGTTATCATTGTCGATAGTAACTTTTTTAGCCCTTCCGAGCTGTGATGGTTTTATATTGTTAAGTTCGATGCCGAGGTCTTTAAAAATGGGTTCGGCACCTGTAAGAACTGCAACGTCCTCGAGCATCGCCTTTCTTCTGTCGCCATAGCCGGGGGCCTTGACGGCACAAACCTGCAGAACACCGCGAAGTTTATTGACAACCAGTGTTGCCAGTGCCTCGCCTTCGATATCCTCGGCGATGATAAGCAGAGGTTTTTTGCTCTTTGCTACCGTTTCCAGCAGGGGGACGAGCTTTTGTACGTTGCTGATTTTGTCTTCGTAAACCAATATATACGGCTTTTCGAGTTCACAAACCATATTGTCGGGATTGGTTACGAAATTTGGCGACAGGTATCCTCTGTCGAACTGCATACCCTCGACAAATTCAAGCGTTGTATCAAGGCTCTTGCCTTCCTCGACGGTAATGACGCCGTCTTTGCCGAGTTTCATAAAGGCATCAGCCATAATCTTGCCGATTTCGTGGTCGTTATTTGCCGAGATGGAGGCGATGTTTGTGATGTCGTCTTTTTTAGTGATATCGACCGGCTTGGCGAGTTTGACAAGTGTCTTTGTCGCAACTTCGACCGCCTGGGCGATACCCCTATTGAGCGACATTGCATCGGCGCCTGCCGCGATATTGCGATAGGCCTCCTTGAAAATCGCCTCGGTCAGAACCGTAGCTGTTGTGGTTCCATCGCCCGCGATTTTGCTTGTCTTGCTTGCGGCTTCCTTTACGAGCTTTGCGCCCATATTTTCAGCCTTGTCGAGAAGGTCAATTTCCTCGGCGACTGTTACGCCGTCCTTTGTAACCGTCGGGCTGCCCCAGCCTTTGTCAATGATGGCATTTCTGCCTCTTGGGCCGAGAGTCGACCTGACCGCCTTGGCAAGCTTCTCAACGCCTGTAAGCAGGGCCGCTCTTGCATCAGCGTTAAACGCTAAATTTTTCGCTGCCATAATCCTTTTACTCCTTCTACATAAAAGTCAAAATATAGAAACACTATCTAATCCGTAATTATCCTATTTATATGCAAAAAAAGTACCAGCTTTTTGCTTCTAAGGATACTAAAAGTTTATATTTACCATAACATATTTAAGGATAAATAGTTAAGAAATATAAAGAAGTGCAAAAAGGCTTTTTCAAAAGTGATTTTTTACTGCCATTTTTGACAAAAACAGCAGGAAGATGCGTCAAGATGACAGTGGAAAAAGCGGGCGAGCGGATTCGAACCGCCGACGTCCAGCTTGGGAAGCTGACATTCTACCACTGAATTACGCCCGCATTTTTCGTATCTCGTATCTCGTATCTCGTATCTCGTATATCGTGAAACGTGAAGCGAATGCGAAATACTCTTCACGAGATACGCTTCACGAAGATTATACCCCTATTAATAGGCTTGGCAAGGCGATATTTTTGCTTGCAATAGAGCTATTATGCCGGTAAATTATGGCTTTTTCGGGTAGGTAGCTCAGTTGGTAGAGCAACGGACTGAAAATCCGTGTGTCGGCGGTTCAACTCCGCCCCTGCCCATTTTAGTTTTTTTCGGGCGGTTAGCTCAGTTGGCTAGAGCGCCTGCCTTACAAGCAGGATGTCGTAGGTTCGAGTCCTATACTGCCCATTTTTTCGGCAAAGCTGAAAAAATAGAGCCCCGATTTATCGGGGCGGTCAACTGCTCTACTGTTCACCTGTTCGAGAATAATATGGATATTATTGATTTAATCAAAACCCGGCGTTCTATCAGACGATTTAGTCAGGAAAAACTGGACAAGAATTTACTGATTGAACTTGTCGAAGCTGCCCGATGTGCACCTGCAGGCGCTAATATCCAATCGCTCGAATATATAATTGTCGATGAGCCGCAAATCTGTGAAAAACTTTTTGCCTGTCTCGCCTGGGCAGGGCACGTAAAGCCAAAGAGGAATCCGGCCCCCGGCCAAAGGCCGTTTGCATATATCGTTGTACTTGCCGATACGGATATTAAGAAAAATGCCGCTGTCGATGCTGCCGCGGCGATAGAAAATATCCTGCTTGCCGCTTGGGGCAAGGGCGTCGGCTCCTGCTGGCTCGGTTTAATCGACAGAGAAAAAATATCGCAGATTCTAAATATCGCCTCTAAATATTATGTCGATTCAGTAGTGGCTCTTGGCAAGCCTGCTGAAAAACCTGTTATGGAGGATGCAAAAGGCGAGGATACAAAGTATTATCTCGACGAAAAAGATGTCCTGCACGTGCCCAAAAGACCGTTGAAAAAGATTCTTCATTTCAACAAATTCGGTGGCAAATAACAAATATTGCCAAATCATATCAGAATTGTATAATCGTCATATTGATTGTCTGAAAGGAAGTTTTAATGGCAAAATCATCGAATAAAAAAGTTGTTCTCGCCTATAGCGGCGGACTCGATACGAGTGTAATTCTGCCGTGGCTCAAGGAAACCTACGGCTATGATGTTATAGCGTTTGCCGCCGACCTCGGTCAGGGCGAAGAACTTGACGGAATAAAGAAAAAAGCACTGGCCTCCGGCGCTGCAAAGGTCATCGTAAAAGACCTGCGAAAAGAATTTGTTACCGAATATCTTTGGCCGATGCTCAAAAGCGGCGCAATTTACGAAAACGGCTATCTGCTCGGCACAAGCATCGCCCGGCCGCTGATTGCTAAACATCAGGTTTTAGTAGCTCAGGCCGAAGGCGCCATCGGCGTCGCCCACGGCGCAACCGGCAAAGGAAACGACCAGGTACGCTTCGAGCTTACCTATATGGCCCTTGACCCGACACTGAAAATTATCTCGCCGTGGAAGGACCCGATGTTTGAATTGACAAGCCGGGAAGCTGCGGTTGAGTATGCTAAAGAACATAAAATTCCCATCGAGCAGAGCGTAAAGAAAATCTATTCTCGTGACCGTAACCTTTGGCACATCAGTCATGAAGGTGCTGAACTTGAAGACCCGGCAAACGAACCATTAGACCGTTTGTTTGTTTTGTCGAATCCTGTTTCCAAAGCCCCGAACAAAGCGGAGTATGTTGTAATCGGTTTTGAAAAGGGCATTCCGGTAAGTCTTAACGGTAAAAAGACAGACCCTGTAAAAATTATTGAGCAGCTTAACAAAATCGGCGGCAAGCACGCTGTTGGCCAGGCTGACGTTGTTGAAAATCGTCTCGTCGGCATAAAATCCCGCGGCGTTTATGAAACGCCCGGCGGAACTATCCTCGTTGAAGCGCACAAAGCTCTTGAAACTTTAACCCTCGATCGTGAGACGCTGCATTATAAGCAGCAGGTCGCTTTAAAATACGCTGAGCTGGTTTATTACGGTCAGTGGTTCTGTCAGCTTCGTCATGCTTTAGATGCGTTTGTCGATGTAACGCAGCAAAACGTAACCGGCACAGTAAGAATGAAACTGTACAAAGGCCGCTGCACGCCGGCTGGAATTAAAAGTCCAAAGAGTCTTTACAGCACGAAGATGGCAAGCTTTACAATGGGCGATGAGTACAATCCGACGGACGCGACAGGATTTATCCGTCTGTTCGGTTTGCAGATGAAAGTCGCGGGTCTGGTTAATAAAAATAAGGGATAATACTTGGCAGGATGCATTTTATTACCTGATGGATTGCTGATTGCGTTTCTCTTTGCAATCGGCGCCTGCATCGGCAGTTTTCTAAACGTTGTGATTTATCGCCTGCCGAAAGATTTGTCGCTTATTCACCCCGGCTCTGCCTGTCCATCCTGTAAAACTCCGATAGCTTTTTACGATAACATTCCGCTTTTATCCTGGCTGTGGTTGTGCGGCAAATGCCGAAAGTGCAAGGCGAGGATTTCGCCCCGATATTTTATTGTCGAATTGCTGACGGCATTGCTTTTTGTCGCTCTTTATTGGATTTATTTTCAGACATCTTTGCGAAGAGGCATTGGCGGATTCTTCGATGGCGGTTTTGTGGTTTACCTCGTGCATATTATTATGCTGGCTGCTTTTGTAGCGGCATCCGCAATCGACCTTGAATTTTATGTCATACCGCTTTCCATCTGCTGGGTTGTTACAGCCGTTGGTTTTGCAGGCTCGGCAATCGGCAGATTTTTCTATGACCCGGTGATTATTCGCAGCTATGACCTTTTTCCAACGGCTTCGGCAAAAGTTGCTGTTTTGGCCGCTGGTGCTTTGGCGGGCTTGATAACATCTCTTTTGTTACTTTTTAGCAGAATAATAAAAACAAGTTATCCGAGCGAAAAAGAAGAGTTGGAAAGTGCTCAAACGGAGCAGCCGCCGGTAGAAAACTACAATCATCGTCTTGAAATGTTAAAAGAGGTAATTTTCTTGCTGCCGATAATTATTGGCGCCTTTGCGGCCTTTAAACTCTATAAAAACGTGCCTCGATTTGCGGACTGGTGGATTGATTTTTCGCAAGTACCTGTTATTGCTGGACTTTTCGGCAGTTTATGGGGTTATTTCATCGGCTGTGCCGTAGTCTGGATAACGAGAATTCTTGGTACTTTTGTCTTCGGCAGGGAAGCAATGGGGCTGGGAGACGTTCATTTGATAGGTGCTGCAGGGGCAGTACTGGGGCCTTGGCCGGTTGTGGTGGCTTTTTTCATCGCTCCCTTTTTCGGACTTAGCTGGGCGGTTTTTTGTATGTTTTTTAAAAAAATGCGTCAAATTCCGTACGGTCCGTTCTTGTCAATGGGTGTCTTTGTGGTTATGATTTTACATGATGCGGTTATGAACTGGCTGCAGTTTGTACTGTACCGCTAAATAAAAATGGATTTTTTTTAATATAAGGAGATTAGACGATGAATACTCTGAGAAGGAAAATTTTGGTTTTAACTGTTTTGATGGTTTCTTTTAGTCTTATCAGCGGCTGCACCAGCTATAAGAAAAAATATAACGCCCTGAATGTCGAGCATCAGAACCTCAAGGGTTTGTACGATAACTGCAAAGCGACGCTCGAAGGCAGTTCTTCTGAAAAAGAAGCTCTTGCCGGCAGACTGGCCGAAAGTCAGCAGACTATCGATGAGCTTAAAAAGCAGATGGAGTCAGGTAAAACGGCCGGCGAAGCCACAGGCTTCGGCGATTATCAGGTCGATGTGGACTCGGCGGCAGGAACAATAACGGTAACACTGCCGAATACGATATTGTTTGATTCCGGTAAGGCCTCCCTGAAATCCAGCGCTAAGGGAGACCTTAATCATATTGTTTCGGTTCTGAACGATAAATACGGCGGCAGACTCATAGATATAGTCGGCCATACTGACAACGACCCGATTAAGAAATCTTCCTGGAAGGATAACTGGCAGTTGTCTACCGAAAGGTCGCTTTCGGTTTTGCGTCATCTTAATTCTAACGGTATACCCGATAGCAGGCTAAGAGCGATAGGCTGCGGTTCAGGCAAGCCGATAGCGCCGAATAGTACTGCAAGCGGCAAGGCAAAGAACAGAAGAGTTGAAATCGTTGTGCATATGAAATAATTTGCCTAAATAGCCGTTTGATAAAAGGATTTGTTAGACGGATTACCAGCCCCGGCATTTGTCGGGGCTGTTTTTTTATGTATTTCATTTTTTTGCCGAAAACCCCTTATACCCCTCTGATATGTATGCTGTGGCCAGTTTTAAAGAATCGTATCGATTGATTTCTTCACTCAGCGCCGAGATGTTTTTCCTGTATTTACTGTTGCCTAAAAGCTCTTCGACGGCGGTAAGTATGTTTTCCCGCGTGCGCTGTTTTCTGTCGAGCCGAAGAGCAACGCCTTTTCTTTCAAGCTCGACCGCGTTTATCTGCTGCTCGAAGTGGTCATAAAAAACAAGCATCGGCACTTTGTGTTTTATCGCCAAATAATTAGTTCCCGTTCCGCTGTGACTGATAAGCAAATCACTAAAAGGCAGAACGAGATTAATATCGAATTTGCTGCACCCGTAAAAATCGTTTATTTTTCTTTCCTCGACGCAGTAAAAAGCGACAGCGTATTTTTTGTCATTAAAAGTATTCTCAAAAAAATTTGTCAGGTCATATTCGCCTGTGGTTCCTCTTGCAATAAGAATTTTCTTTCGTTTGTCCGCTTTGTATTCTTCCAGCCACGCCGGGGCCGGGTCCTGTCCTGTAATCAGTACCGGGCCGATATGTTTACAGGATCGCTTGTCCGCATCGGGAAATCTAAAAATTTCTTCCGCGTCAGGAAACAAAGTCAGGTCCGGCCTGACGCCGTCAATCGTGATAAATTCATTCAGACCGAGCTGTTTTAATTTTCTGCGGATAAAGCGGGAATTTTTCTTGCGAAAATGGTTCTCTATCTTTCTTGCGGCATAAAGAAGAAATCGTTCTGGGAAAAGACTTATCCATCCCGGCAGTTTTTCAGGCTTGAAGTCGAAATGATAATACGGGCTTAATGTGGCCTTTTGCACAAAAACATCATAAGCCCTTATACTGCTTATCTTTGCGGCAACGCCGGCAAATTCCCTGAAATGGTCGCGAAGAATTATATCCGGTCGGACTTTCTCAATTAAGGTTTTTTCTATCTCAAAATATTCTTCATAATTTTTTGCGGTGTAGTAGACAGTTGCCAGGTTATCGTCGATTCGCTGATAGAGTTCGCTCCTGTCGACGAGCTGGGTTTTTATCCATTCGAAGCCCGCCTGTTCGGCAAGTTTCATATAAGGGCCGTCGCCGGAAAAAACTATCTCATATTGGTTTGTTTGGCGCAATGCCTTTGCTATCGCAAGGACGCGAACGGTATGCGATGACATTTGGCCGTGAACAAGAGCAAGGACTTTAATTTTCGCCATTTTATGCGCCCTTGCCGAAAATTTTCTTTTTATAATTGCTGTAAACCCTCGCGACAGTTCCAATCTGGCCGGCTATGACCTGGGCAATCGGAGCGGCAATTGCAGGGGCAACCCCGAACTTTTGCATAAAGTATTGAAGCGGAATCCTGAACAGGTACGTTACCCAGATGCCGTGGATATTGGAGATGAACATTGATTTCATATCAGACGGAAAATTTCTTTTACGGCTCTTGTATTCTGCAATGCTTAAAATCGCGTAGCTGCCCATACCGCCTGCTAAAAATCCCACGCTGCCGCCGAGCGTCGAGACAACGCTGATTATCAGGTCGGAATCGGTAAAAGCGTCAGTGATAACAGCGGTAAGACTTGCCATTGCAGCAGCGAAAACATAAGAGACAATCTCAGATGCGAAATATCTTTTGTTTACCGCTGAAAATAATTTGCCGTTTTTCATAACTATTAGAAAATTTAATTCTGTTTATTCTTATAAATTATATTACAGCAATAGGTTAGGTCAAAACCTTTTTTCTGGCTAAAGCCTGCAAAATCCCTATAATATCGGCTCAAAACTTTATTAAGGAGCAAAAACGTGTCGAATTTGTATCTTGACCCGCAGTATAAGTCAATCCTCTCACTTAGGGAGACTGAAAAGGCCATAAAGGAAGTAAAGGATTATTTCGAGCGGACGCTTGCCTGGAATTTAAACCTTCAGCGGGTTTCTGCGCCGCTGTTTGTCCGCAAAGGTTCAGGTGTCAACGACGACCTTAACGGCATCGAGCGAAAGGTAACTTTTCAGATAAGAGACGATAACGATGCGAATGCAGAAATTGTCTTTTCGCTTGCAAAGTGGAAGCGGCTGGTTCTTGCCGATTACAGCTTTGAGCCGGACGAAGGCCTTTACACTGATATGAACGCTATAAGGCCTGACGAAGAATCGCTTGATAATATCCATTCGATATATGTCGACCAGTGGGACTGGGAAAGGGTCATCACCGATAAGCAGAGAAATCTTGATTTTCTTAAAACTATCGTAAGGAAAATCTATAACGCCGTCCGTGAAACCGAAAAACATGTTCGAAGTCTCTATCCGCAGATAAAACCAATCCTGCCGAAAGACATTCAATTTGTTCATACCGAGGAACTTCTTGAGATGTATCCGGATCTTACCCCGCGGCAGCGGGAAGACAAAATCGCAAAAGAATACGGTGCCGTCTTTATAATCGGTATCGGCGGCGAACTTGCCGACGGCACAGTCCACGATGGCAGGGCACCGGATTATGACGACTGGATTACACCGACGTTAAACGGCAAAAGAGGTCTTAATGGCGATATATTTTTGTGGTATCCGGTTCTCAACAGGGGCTTTGAAATAAGCTCGATGGGCATTCGTGTTGACAAAGATGCTATGCTCAAGCAGCTTGAAATTCGAAACGCGCTTAACAGGACCCAATTTGATTGGCATAAAAGGCTGTTGAATGGCGAATTGCCGTTGAGCATCGGCGGTGGTATTGGACAATCAAGATTATGTATGTTCCTCTTGCACAAAATTCACGTCGGCGAGGTGCACGCCAGTATTTGGCCGCAGGATATGCTCGATAAATGCCGCCAGGCAGGTATTAAATTGCTGTAATTATAGGGCGCAAACAAAAGCGGCCCTTATTCCCTAAGGGCCGCCGCGATCTATGTAAGCATAGGAGGAGTCGAAGAAGACTCTAATTATTTTCTTTTTCTACTGAACTATACGGCAGGCCTTAAAATTTTGTTCAATACTTTTTTGTTTTTTATAACCTTGACCTTCCCGGTGCAAAAAGCATTTCAGATTATCATTGCAAGCAGCCGATTTTATAGCTATAAATAGGTTTTTAAGGCTAAAAATGGAGTTTTCGCTTGCAGATTACGGATTTAAGACCTGTTAAATGTGCACATCAGTATTATGTGCCTATTGGTAATAGAAATATGACGAAAAAGTCGCCAGTGGAAGGCAAAAAGTATCATTTTATTGGTATTGGCGGGGTCGGAACGAGCGCTCTTGCCGCTGTTTTGATGAAGGAAAAAGCGGTCATAAGCGGTTCCGATATGCAAACCTCATCTCTGACCGACCGGCTTTCATCGGACGGCGCATTGGTAAAAATAGGTCACATCGCAGATAACCTGCCGAAAGAACTTGATGGTGTTGTCATTTCAGCCGCCGTAAGGGACGACAATCCCGAGCTTATCGAAGCCCGCCGGCGGAACATAATGATTTACAAATACGCCCAGATGCTCGGCCTGGTTATGGACCGGTACAAGGGCGTTGCAATCTCCGGCACTCACGGCAAAAGTACCACTACCGGCTGGCTTGTTTATGTGATGAAAAAGCTCGGCGTTGAGCCCAACTTTGTCGTCGGCGCCGACATTTCCCAGCTCGGCTCGTCATCCGGCGTTGGCAGCAGTGAGGTTTTCATCGCTGAGGCCTGCGAGTATGACAGGAGTTTTCTGAATTTTCATCCGTCTGTCGGGATAATTTTGAATATTGAGCCGGACCATCTGGATTATTATTCGGATATTGGCGAGATTGTCGCTGCTTTTGGCGATTTTGCCAATGGTATCCGGCCGGACGGTGTGTTTATAGCCGGTGCGGAGGATGCGAACGTCGCGAAAATGCTTCCCGCCTTGCGGAACAAACATATTTTGACTTTCGGCTTGAAAGACAAATTCGATTATTCGGCCAAGCACATAAAATATTTTCCTGACAGGACTGAGTTTACCTGTTTCAACCGCAAGAGAGAAATCGGCAAAGCGACGATAAAGCTGCTCGGCGAGCATAACGTCAGGAATGCCCTGGCGGTAGTCGCTGCTGCTGAGTCGATGGGCCTTGACGAAAAGGATGTGCTCGGCGTCTTGGGCGGCTTTGAGGGTATGGATAGAAGGGTAATGAAAAAAGCCGAGATAAATAACATTATTATTTACGATGATTATGCTCATCATCCTACCGAGATAAAGGCCAGCCTCAAGGCTATGCGGCAAAAATACGATGGCAGGAAAATCTTCTGTGTTTTTCAGCCTCATCAGTACAGCAGGACCCGGTTCCTGCTCAAGGATTTCGCCGAAAGCTTTAAACTGGCCGATATGACTATTGTGCCGGACATTTATTTTGTTCGGGACACCGAAAAATCCAAAAACGAAGTTAATTCGCAGATGCTCGTCGACGCGATAAAGCAAAAGGGCAGCGAGGCCGTTTTTATCGATTCTTTCGAAAAAATTTGCGAATTTCTCAAAAGTAATGTAAAATCCGGCGATATTTTAATGACTATGGGAGCTGGCAATGTCTGGAAAGTTGCGGATGAATATATTCAGTGGCTTGGAAAAAATCGTTGAAAAGGGCTTCCCCCTTGGCCAAAACACCTGGTTCGCTCTTGGCGGCAAGGCGGAGTACTTTATTCGCCCTCAAACCGTCGATCAGCTCGCCGACGTTATCAAACGCTGCGCCGAAAATAATCTGCCGGTTCGGATTCTTGGCTTCGGCTCGAATCTTCTTGTCCGCGACCAGGGCGTCAAAGGCGCTGTAATAAAACTCGATAGCGAATCGTTCTGCAAAGTCGAATATGATGGCCCTTTGCTTACCGTAGGTGCCGGTGCCGATTTGGGCAAGTTGGTTCTCGATTGTGTCCGCAAAGGACTTGGCGGCATTGAGGCCCTTACAGGCATCCCCGGTTCTGTCGGTGGCGCGGTGACAATGAACGCAGGCGGTATCTTCGGCGACTTTGGCTCTGCCATCGAATCTGTTACGCTGATGGACAATCAGGGCAATGTTTTTGAAAAGTCCAAGCCGGAGCTGTCTTTCGATTACCGCCAGACCAATATAACCGCAAAAATCATTCTTGCCGCGCAAATCAAATTATACGAGGCCGACCCTCAGCAGCTCCTCAAAACCGTCAAGGAAATATGGATTTACAAGAAAAACACTCAGCCTTTGAATACTCGAAACGCCGGCTGTGTCTTCAAAAATCCTCGCGGCATGAGTGCCGGCGCGATGATTGACCGTGCAGGCCTCAAAGGCACAAAAGTCGGCGGCGCAGTCGTCAGCGAAAAGCACGCCAATTTCATCGTCGCCGAAAAAGACTGCAAAAGCAGTGATGTTGTTTCGCTGATTGACACCGTCAGGAAACAGGTAAAAGAAAAATTCGATGTCGAACTCGAACTTGAAATAGAAATATGGTAGTAATCGTCAAACGGCTGCGGTTGTGCGGCTCGTCGTCCCCGACCTGATCGGGGATTACGTTTAACGCTTTCCGTAAGACGAAACGAGCAGCGTCACCGATAAACGTAATACGAAAAGAATGGCATATATAAATGGATTTTAATACATCGGGCGGTTTAAAAATTGCGGTTTTGATGGGGGCCGTCGGCTCGGAACGCCAGGTAAGCCTCGCCAGCGGAAAGTGCGTAGCCGATGCGCTGAAAAAAAAACCGGACCTCGAAGTAATCTCGCATGATTTCCTGCCGGACAAGCCCTGGATACTGGACGACAAAAGCATAGACGTCTTTTTCCTCGTCTTCCACGGCGAATTCGGCGAAGGCGGCGATATGCAGGAAATCTGCGAACGCAAAAAACTCCTCTTTACCGGCTGCAATTCCAAATCGAGCAGACTGGCATTCGACAAAATGGCCTGCAAGAAATTATTGGAAAAGGCCAAAATCCCCACTCCGCAGGCAGTTGAAATCAGAAAATATCAGCAATTGGCCGATATTGAGTCTTCGCTTAAAACTATGGGCGAAAAATTCGTAATCAAGCCCATCAGGCAGGGCAGCAGCGTCGGAATCCAAATCGTCAATGGACTTGATAAGGCAAAAACAGCCGCCGAGGAATGTTTCGACCAGTTCGGCGATTGCATGGTGGAAAAATTTATAAAGGGCAGGGAAATTACCGTAGGCATCCTCGAAAACCAGACTTTGCCCGTAATTGAAATTAAAACCGCTCATCAGTTTTACGATTACGATGCCAAGTATAACGACGATACTACTCAATATCTGTTCGATACGATTACCGATGAACAAACTCTAAATAGGATAAACGACACCGCGTTAAGAAGCTTCAAGGCCCTCGGCTGCAGGGATTTCAGCAGGGTCGATTTAATTCTTAGCGATGACGGGACGCCTTACGTTATAGAGATAAATACGATTCCCGGCTTTACGACTCATTCGCTTCTGCCCAAGGCCGCCGCGAAAGCCGGTATGGATATGAGCCAGTTATGTTTTAGAATTATACAGGCCGCTCTGAAAAGGAAACCCTGACTTGGCCGAGAAAAATAAAAAATCATGGTTCAGCTTCAACAAGAAACTCACCAAAACCGAGAAAAAGGAGCGTTCCAAAGCCGTCCGCAATACGTTTGTTATTTTTGTCTTGATTATAGTAGCGGTGGCCCTCGTTACAGGCTTCATTTATTCGGAAAGTTTTGTAAAGAAGTTGTTAAATTTCGGAAATGAGCAGCTTCCATTTAAATTGCTCAATCCGCCGAGTTGGATAAGTCCCGAACTGCAGCAGATAATTCTTCAAACTGCTGCGAAAGGCGGCGTCAAATTCAACCTCGACGAGAATACCGCAAGGCAGGTCGGTGAAAATCTTAAAACCTTTGCCTGGCTCTACGATACCCAGGTAACCGTCAGCGAAGATTCAATACTCGTAAAAGCCGGCTACAGGGAGCCGCTCGCTTTAATAAAGGCAAACGACAGGCAGTTTTACATAGATTCGCAGTCCATCGTCTTGGATTATGTCCCCGTCAATAAGCCGACGATTATAGAGATTACCGGCGTTCCAGCCCATAAGCTTACCGTAAGTTCCATCGGCACCAAATGGCAAAGTGACGATGTCGCCGCCGCCGTTGAGCTGCTCGAGCTTTTGGCCAAGATGGATAGTCAGGTCACGCCGTCCAAACCGCTTCTTGCCGAATTAAAGTCGCTCGATATGAGTAATTTCAACGGCCGCCGCAGCGATGCCCAGCCGCATATTGTTTTTTATGCAAAGGACGATACTGAGATAAAATGGGGCGCTAAAAAAGGCGACTGGAACAGAAACCTCGAGGCAAAAGACGAAGAAAAGCTGGCGATTCTTTATAATACTTTCTCCGAGCTTGGTACAATCCAGATACGCGCCGCCCAGAAGGGCAGTTTTATAGATTTGACTAAGCCACAGACACTATCATTACCCATAGACAAATACAAACAATAATATGATTGTTTAACCCCCGGGCTTGTACCGGGGAAAGGCCTCGTTTCGAGGCCCGTTTTTTTCGCAAAGACCTGTGGCAGGGAAATACCTCGCTTCGAGGTCCATTTTTTTTGCTTTATCAATCGTTATGTTTTTGCACGTAATTTAATCTTGCTGTCAATCTCTCAAATCTCAAATTTCAAATTCGTCTCCTCTTTCCCCGCCTTGCGGGTCGTCTCTGAAATTTCAAATATCAAATCTGAGATTCCTTCTTTCCCCTTGCCCTTTGTCCCGTACCTATTAGGAATTCAATGATTCCTATATCACTACGATATAATAAATAGGTGCGGGATTCCCCTTTACTATTTAACATCCCCCCGCTATAATCATCCTTTCCTTGAGGAGGCAACTGTGTGGACGTATCAGAATGATGAAATAGTTTGCTTTTACCGTTTTATACAAACCTGTATAATTATTAGGAACTCGATAATGTCAAAAAAGTGGTAAATTGAGGAAGTGGAGTATATGAAAAAAAGTATGCTTTTATTTTTAGTGTTTTGTTTTTATGGGGATGTTTTTGCTGGCGAATCAAATGAACCAAATGACCCGAATATTATCATGGATGCACAAATAGAAATTGCCGGATTGGAGGGCAATATTGAAGAACAAGAAATTCTCATCGAAAAATTTAAAACTGAACATATTACTCTAAAAAAAGAAAACAAGATGTTACAAAAATATTATTTCGTCGCTGGTCAAAAATTACCAAATCGCCAACGATTTGAACCTATATCAAACCAACAAAAATGGACAATTATTGATTCAAATGATTTGAGTTTGAAAATTATAAATTTAAAAGCTGTAAGTAAAGAACAAAAGAAGTATATACAAAATATGCGGGATGAATGTATTGCTCTAAAAAAAGAAAATAAGTTCATACGAAAATGTTTTCTTGACGCCAGCCAAAAACTTCCGGACAGCCAACAACTTATTAATTCTTATGAACATAATATTGAACCGAACAACTTAATAATATGTGGATATCACGGCAGGATTAGAAATGATCGCTGGGTTGAAAGTGCTTATAAACAATATGGTAATCAGATTATGATGGTTGATTGTCAATATGTTAATATTCTGGAATTTGATAAAAACACGCCATTGCTATATCAAAGTGTTCCGGTTCCAAAAAATCAAATAGTCAAATTACCGGAAGGTTATAAAGTCCTCAATGTTTTAGGTAAGGGAGAATTGTTAATATCGCGTCATTATGGCGATGTCGTTTTACACCTCAAAAAACTTCCTGATATTACTTATGTAGATGATCAGTCATTCCCTGCTGGATATTTTAAGGGTAATGGAACTTATTCATACATAGCAGTAGTAGGTTCTGAAAAAGTGATTACAAGTTTAATTCCTGTCAGTATCCATGCAGTTTCAAAAGATGAATTTGTTCATGCTTTAAATTCTGGAATTCTTTTATATGGAATCGAAGTTGTAAATCGAGATGGCACCCATCCGATAATACCATAGGATGGGAGAAATTAAAGGTATCAGACACCCGAACCAAAATAATTCACCCCGTCGGAGCGTAGCGTCGAAGCATAGCGCAGACCCTCGAGTTATTTAGAAAGTTTTTTATTTCAATCCCCTTGCGGGACCTCGAAGCGTAGCGGAGACCTACGATTTGTTAGAAAGTTTTTCCCTCGGAAAAAACTTTGGAGTAGGTTGAATAAAAACTTTAGAGGGGGCAGATCCCGACAAAATTCCCCGCCTTCGGCGTTCCTCAACTTTTCACTTTTCACTTTTAGTTTTTAACTTCTTAGCCTTCGGCTAAGTATCTAAAAAATCCCATTCATCTCCCATTACCCATCTAAGCGCGGATAATTTTCCATTAATCATTCCCCACTCGAAATCATCCCATGGTCCCAGTTCTTCCAGCCCGTATTTCGCCTCTATTTTCGCGGCCGCTTTCTTGGCCTGTTTCCATATTTCCGGATCTACCTCTTCTATCCCGTTTTCGACGTTATATGCCAGTTCCTGATGGCGGTTATACCAGACCTTATCGAAGAATTCTTCGATGGCCTCTCCGATTTCGTCATCGGTTCGCCGACTTAGCAGTTCATCGTCTGAGTTTTCCATATTTATCTCCGGTTAATTAAAATAATTTCCTCAACTTTTCACTATTCACTTTTAACTTTTCACTTTCAGTATACTATCAACTATTTTACGCTATCGATTTAATCTTATTTATCCATTCTTCTGCGGTTTTAGCAAAGGTTTCCTGTTGTGTTTTAAGTTGTTTGACGAAGCTGTTGCCTTCGTATGTTCCGCGTACTGCGTCGAAGTCTGCATCTCTGATTTTTTCATCGCCGTCGACTCCGAATCCTATTCGCGGCACATCTGCGAATTCTTTTTCAGCGTCTGCGAGGATGAGGGTGTTCAGTTTTTTGCATGCCGCCGACCAGCTTTCGATTATTTTCAGTATTTTTTCCGCGTCGGTTAGTTTAGCGTGTTTTTGCATTATATTATTAATTTTTCCGCACGCCCACGCCCATTTATATTCGTTGTAGTTGGAGTGGTGTTCTTTTAGTTTTTTGATGATTGTTTCGAGGGTTGGTAGTTTGCCGGTTTCGATATCGTCGAGTAGGGTGTTTAGGTATTTTTCGGGTATGAGTAGTCCTGCTATATCGAGCCATTTGCCGGTAGCGTCTGGGTTTGTTGGTTGGAGTATTTTTTGCAGGTCTGCTGTTGATTTTGGTGTTGAGGCTTTGAGTTTATCTATTAGGCAGTCTCCGAGGAATTTGTTGATAGCGATGGTGTAGTATTCGATGCCTTTATGGAGTGCGGAGGTATTGAAGTGCAGGTTATTGCATACGACTTCTTTAGAGGAGTTTGCCTGTGTTGGTTGTAGGTTTAGGAGCATATCGAGTCCTTTGATGATTTTCTGCACGGTATAAGGACTTAGTACATCGAAAATGATTAAATCTGTTTTTTCGGGTGCTTTTCGTTCATCTCTTTTTGGCCATTTATCTCCGTCTCGGACTGTTCCTACGGTTCTCAGGTTTATGCCTGGTACTATGTATGTTTTATCATTTTCTTCGAACAGGTAAGAGAATGGCATATCGCCTGTATCTGGGTGAGCGTAGTGTCTTCCCATCACAACGCAGAACGCCCCAATCCTCGCCGGGTACATAACGTAACCATCGCTGGTCATTTTTGCGCCACGCTCAAAAATGCCCTGATGAACAGAACCAACCTTGTACATGTGATTGCTCTGATTAGTACCACTGCCAGCATTAAAGAAACTAAATAAACCAGCTATTAAAAGTGTAGATTTGTGATGACTAACCGTATACGGGCCGGCAAAAATGGAGCAAATTTCTCCATGATGAAAACCACAATTGGCAAAACAAGTCGAATTCTCCGCTGAAAACTGCTTGGTCATCTTAGTAGACTGACCTATAAAACAATCAGAAATAATCGAGCCTTCACTCATCTTCACGCCTTCAGCAATTATAAAGTCCTTGGCAACTACACTTGCCCCAACCTCAGTCGGATCCTGGGGACAACTCTTAATCGTCCCGTTTTCAAGACGCTTAATGTTGCCAATCACAGCAGCAGGGCCAATTTTAACGTTCTTTATCGTGCCGCAATTAGATAAATGCGAACCTGCGCCCACTATGCCAATATCAGATTTGACAGTCTCAATATATCGAGCTATCAACTTCTCAATACTTTCGCGAACCTTCGTCCTGTGCCTGTGTAAAGCAATAATATAACCAATCTGGGCAGTCAGGCCGTCAAATATCGTTATCTCCCTGCCACCACCTTCATTGACGACAACAGCCTTGATTCCATTTCCAAAAGTACTTTTGCCTTCCATAGCAAGAAGGTCTATATGGTCAATAATACAGTCATCCTCAATCACATAATTCGCAATGTGATTCGATACATTCGAAATGTAAACATTATCGCCAATAACACAGTTGTGAATGTAAGCGTTGTAAATGCCGGCAGGCTTTGTAACGCCGCCATAAAAGGTAATCTGCTTGTCGAATTTGCCGAGCTTTATTTTGCCCGAAAAGGTTGTGTTTTTTATGTTGTCAGGCTTAAAGTCAGAGCTGACAAGAACTTGCCGCCAGTCGCTACACTGACAATTTTGAGATACAAGTTGATCGATTTGGGTTTTGGACAGTGGAACATGCTTATTGTCATTCACTATTAGTTCTCCTAATAAAAAGCAGGCCTATTATACAAACAGGAATTAAAAATACCAGAAAAACTTATCCACTTAGGCCAAATATGCGAAACTGAATTTCGGATAGAACGGAACCGCGGATCCGCCTACGGCGGACAAGTTGCGCGGATGACGCGGATTATTTACCACCCCGATGAAGTAGTCTTGAAGATACTGCAATGAAGCAACATAACGACACTTCATAGGGTAAACTCCGAACACGAAGCGACACCCCGATGAGATAGACGAAGCGTCATCTCACAGGGCAAGGATTATAGATTTGAAGATGTCGGGAGGAATTATTTTGGTTCGGTGGCTGAAGCCTTTAATTTCTTTGAGTAAAACGAAACCACGGATTGCGCCCCGATGAGATAGCGAAGCGCATCTCACGGGGTAAACTCCTGACGCGGATTATTTTTCACCACAGAGGCACCGAGGACACAGAGACCACAGAGGATTTTTAGACCCCGGTGGGATAGTTGCGACATCCCACAGGGCAGGCACGGAATAACACTGTTTGTTTCAACAAGTTATTCTACGAATAACTTTCGTGTTCAAAGCAAAGGCTTTACTCGAAACAAGTTTCTGTGCCAGCCGTTGTGCTTTGTCCACAGGCTGACAAACAGCCTTTGTTGAAACAAAACACGGTTACGGCACCGTTTTTGACTGATATAGGGTTTAGGAGATAAGATTTAGGGGCGAAATAAGATCTGGTAAAAAGAAAATTAAAAATAAAAGATAAAAAATAAAAACTACAAATCAAAAATTAAAAATAGGCAGGCGGACACTATTTATTTAAACTTGCCTTTGGGGGGGGATTGACGGGATAAATTATGGTATTATACAGAGATTATAGAATATGTTATGATTTAAGTTCCTAATGTAAGGGAAAAATGAATGCCAAAGGTTTCAGAAAAATATAGTAAACTATATCACTACACTACTTGGGAGGGATTACTAGGAATCCTGCAAACCCAAACTTTATGGGCAACTCATTACCGATTTTTGAATGATTATTCAGAATTAGTTTTGCTTAGAGATAAATTAATTGGTTTTGTTTCCCCTATTGTGAAAGAACAGTATGGGGAATTAGTCGAGCAATGCCAGGATGTCCGAAAAGATATTAACCGGATGGGGGGAATGGATCGAGTTGTTCTACATGATACCGAGGTATTTGTCGATGGTGCATATAAAGCAACTGGCGAGGAAATTTATATTGTTTCATTTTGTGGTGAGGATAAAAATAGTTATGTCAACAGTAATGGGCTATTAAGTCAGTGGCGTGGGTATGGAGCTGGAGGTGGCATTGCATTGCTATTTGACACAAAAAAACTGGAAGAAATAATGCAGAAAGAAGCAGAAAGATACGCATATAACTTCGCGTATATTGCTGATGTTGTTTACAGCGATGATGAGGAGAAATTTAAAAAGGAAATACGTTCTGATATGAATAACATCGCTGCATTTGCAAGAGAATGTTTCCACAATATAAAGCTCAAAAAGCAAGAAGCTCCAGATGGTACAAAGGCCTGTTATTCCTTTACAGGGTGTATTGGCCGATATAAACATCAGGGTTTCAAGGAAGAAAATGAGGTGAGAATAGTATGCTCTCCCATGATACAGAATGAGGAGAATCTTAGATTAGCCAAGAAGAAAGATTCTACTTTAAAACCTGAAAAAAAAAGAAAATTTCGAACAAAAAACAAGACACTCATACCTTATATTGAACTCTTTAATTCAACCGATATTATCCTTCCAATAGAAAGAATTATTGTCGGACCCCACAAAGGGAAAGAATCCCGCGCATCTGCTTTGCGCACGATGCTGAAGAATACGAATATTGTAATAACTGTTTCGGATATTCCTTATATTGACTAGTAGTCAAAGATTTTCTTGAAATTCTGTCATTAACAGCCTCCGCGGCGATTGAGCGGGGTTAACCAAAGCTTTCTATCTTCTCTGTGCAAATCTTATTTGTCAATCTTTGTAATACTTTCACCCTCCAACCTTAAAAATACATTATACCCTATCAGGTTTTTAAATACGAGAGGTTGTTTTTGGGAAATGGGGGGAAGGCAAGGGGAAAGAAGATTGCAGAATATAGATTACACCCCAGTTAGATAGCTGAAGTATCTTCAAGAAGCTAATTTACGCATCTAACGGGGCAAGGATTGCAGATTTGAGGAATCGCAAGGCGGGGAAAAAAGTGGGAAAAGTGCGAAAGTGTGAAAGGTGTGAAAAGTGAGAAAGTGTGTAAGACGGCCCCGCAATTTCCCCCTGTGGTTTCTTCTGCAAGGACCGAAACCCTGATACAGGGGAAAATTAAATCGGAGAACTTCAGTGGGGCGGGGTCTCCGCCGCGGCTCCGACGGGGCTAAACACGAATAAATTACCCATCGCTAACCCACCGCAATTTTACTTCGAGGCGTAAAATTCAAATGCGGGGGTCTGCGCTACGCTCCGACGCTCAGGGCTCTGTTGCGTTGTGTGCAAGTTGTTTGTTTTAAGGCAGTTAGGCGAAAAGGTGCAAAAAAGTCAAAAAAGAGCAAAAAAATATTGGTAACCACGAAGATATTGATACAATTATTAACGCAAAAAGTATTATTGCGGAGCGAGGTCCAGCCAGTCGAATATGCACCAGAGGGATTCCGCCGGGAAGTATCCAGGATGGTGTCGGCAAAACACAGCAAACAAGGGGTTAGAAAAACGGGAATATCCGCACTGGGAGATATTCCATGGGGCAGTCATATATGCCAATTCTATCATACAAAGGAAGATTTAATCGATATTCTGGTTCCTTATTTCAAAGCAGGATTAGAGAATAACGAATTATGCGTGTGGGTTACTTCTGAGCCTCTTGGTACACAAGAAGCTGAAGAAGCATTGGCAAAAAGTGTGCCCGGTTTGGCGAAATATATAAAAAGCGGGCAAATGGAAATCATTCCGGCTGGCGAATGGTATCTTAAAGAAGGCGCTTTTGACCCGCGACGAGTTCTGAAAGGATGGGTCAATAAACACAACAAGGCGCTGGAGGACGGTTATGAAGGTATCAGGTTGACAGGTAATACGTCGTGGCTCGAAAAAAGACTCTGGAAGAATCTCATTGGTTATGAAAATGAGGTGAACGAAACAATCCATCAGTATCGGATAATTGGCATTTGCAGCTACTGTCTTGGCAACTGCGAAATATCTGAAGTTATACAAGCGGCCAACAACCATCAATTTGCCCTTATCAAGAATGAAGGCAAGTGGGAACTGCTTAAGGATGGCGAACGCAAAAATGCGGAGAGAAAGCTTCTTGCCTATCAGGGGCGACTGAAATCCCTTGCTTCGGATTTGGCGCTGGTCGAGGAGAAGGGAAAACGCCGAATCGCGGTACAAATGCGGGAAAAGGCTGCCCAGACTTTGATAATGTCCAAGATGAAGTTGAAAATGTTGTCTAAGTCTATGAGTTCCGAAGATTTTCGCAAGATAGTGGACGATGTATGCGAGATGCTGGACGCAACAACCGGCGATCTTCATTCATGGTCACTTGAAATTGATTCTCCCGTATTGCACGAGCTGGGTTTTGAGAAAGGGGTGGCTTGCCTGATAGAGGAGCAAATCGATAGAAAGAGCACGATTAAATCTAAATTCGAGGATGACGGCCAGGTAAAGCCCCTAAGCGATGATGTTAAGATTCTTTTGTTTCGGAGCGTAAGGGAGCTGCTGTCTAACGTTATCGAGCATTCGCAGGCACAAAATGTAAAGGTCTCCATTGGCAAAGTTGGAAGCCAGATAAAGGTCAGGATTGAAGACGATGGAGTCGGGTTCAGCCTTTCTGAAATAGCTCAAAGAAAGGGCAAGCAACGGGGCTTTGGGCATTTTGGTATTGGCGAACGATTGAGAGAGTTAGGCGGATATTTTGAGATTGACTCCAAGCCTAAGGAGGGTTGCAGAGTTACGATGACGGCACCACTGGCCGGCAATACAGAGGTGATTTTTGATTAGTGCCGCGGGGGCTTCCGGAATCTAAATATTTGCCTTTGCGCTTTCGACGGTGTTATATAATAACATAGTGATAGTCATAGGACCGACGCCGCCGGGGACGGGAGTGATGAAGCCAGCCTTTTCTTTTACACCTTCAAAATCGACGTCGCCGATGAGTCTGAAGCCGGATTTCTTCGTTGCATCATCAACCCTGTTAATTCCAACATCAATAACCACAGCGCCATCCTTTATCATATCGGCTGTAATGGCATTGGGTTTGCCTGCAGCGGCGATAACAATATCTGCTCTTTTGGTATGTGCGGCGATATTCTTTGTGCGGGTATGACAGACGGTAACGGTAGCGTTTGCCGTGGGTGATTTCTGCATAAGCATAATCGCAAGGGGTTTGCCGACGATGTTGCTTCGGCCAACAATGACGACTTCTGCGCCTTCGGTTTTCACGCCGCTGCGCTGGAGCAATTGCAGGACGGCGTGAGGGGTGCAGGGGAGAAAGGCTTTTTGGCCGACAACCATTTTTCCGACACTTACGGGATGAAAGCCGTCAACGTCTTTTGCGGGGTCGATTGCAAGTAAGACTTTCTGTTCGTCTATGTGTTTGGGCAGGGGGAGCTGGACGAGGATGCCGTTGATTTTCGGGTCGTTGTTCATTTTATTGACGAGGGCGAGCAAATCCTTTTCGGAAGTCTCTGCTGGCAGGCGGTTATCATCGGAATAGATACCAATTTCGGAGCAGGCCTTTTCCTTTGCGGTAACGTAAGAGATAGAAGCGGGGTCTGCGCCGACGAGAATAACGCCAAGGCCGGGGGTTATGCCTTTGGCCTTGAGTTTTTCAACGCTGGTTTTCAGTTCGGCCCTGATGACAGAAGCGATTTGTTTGCCGTCAATGATTTTGGCGCTCATTAAAAAACCTTTCACCACAGAGAACACAGAGGACACAGAGAATAAAATTTATTAAAACAGTCCTTTAACTTTTCCTGTTTCGACGTCGATGTCGACTTTCCTGAATGCAGGGTTTGATGCGGTGCCGGGCATAAGCTTAATGTCGCCTGCAACGGGCACGATGAATCCCGCACCTTTGTAAATCATAATGTCTCTGACGGGTAATGTCCAGCCTTTTGGTCTGCCCTTTATGTGTGGGTCGTGCGAGAGAGAAAGATGTGTTTTGGCCATACAGGTGCCGAGGGTTCGGGCCTGCGGGTCGTTTTCGAGGGCTATTGCTTTTTGGAGAGCCTGGGGCGTGTATTCGACGCCTGCTGCGCCGTAAATTTCCTTTGCGATAAGTTCGATTCGCTGGCGAAGAGGCATTGAAAGCTCGTAAAGGAATTTGAAATTATTTTTTTCGTCACATACCGCTGAGACTATTTCGGCGAGTTCTATTGCACCTTTGCCGCCTTTGAGCCAATGCTGTGATACCGCGCAGAGCGCGACGTTCTGCTCGGCAATTTTTTTGACCAGTTCGAGTTCCGCTTTTGTGTCGGTATGAAAGCTGTTGATGCAAACGATGGGTCTTATGCCGCTTTTTTTGACGATTTCTATTTGAGCGATGAGATTTTCGCAGCCTTTTTCGACAAGTTCGAGATTTTCCTCTATATATTCTTCGCTTAAAGCTGCGCCGGGCTTGACGGCAGGGCCGCCGCCATGCATTTTCAGCGCCCTGATTGTCGCGACGATAACAACGGCATTGGGCACAAGGCCTGACATCCGACATTTTAAGTTCCAGAATTTTTCAAAGCCGACGTCAGCGCCGAAACCGCTTTCAGTTATGTGATAGTCGGCAAGTTTAGTTCCGAGCATATCGGCGATGATGGAACTTTGGCCGATAGCGATATTCGCGAATGGGCCGGCGTGCACGAAAATCGGCTGGCCTTCAATAGTCTGCAATAAATTCGGATTAATCGCTTCAGCCATCCAGGCGGTCATAGCACCGTCAACTTGTAAATCGGCGGTTGTGACTTCTTTGCCGCTTTTGCTATAGGCGACGACGATTTTTGCCATTCGCTGCCGCATATCGGCAAGGTCTTTTGAAACAGCGAGAATAGCCATAACTTCACTCGATGCGGATATCGCAAAGCCGGAGTCCATTTCGAGGCCATCCATATTTGAGCCTCTGCCGATGATTATGTTTCTGAGCGACTGGGCACAAAAATCCATTACCCATCGCATTTGTACTCTTTTAGGGTCGATGTCGAGCCGCGTTAATCCGATTTTGGCGAGCCTGGCGTCATCGTAATTATTTTCGTGCTGCATCCTGCTTGTAAGGGCGACCATCGCGAGATTGTTGGCGTTTGTAATCGAATCGATGTCGCCTGTGAACCTGATTGAAAGCGGTGCAGACGGTATGCACTGGCTCAGACCTCCGCCGGCGGCGGAACCTTTTATGTTGAACGTGGGGCCGCCGCTGGGCTGGCGAATGGCGCCGCAAACTTTTTTGCCGAGTTTTGCCAGACCCTGAACAAGGCCGATAGTAGTCGTTGTCTTGCCTTCGCCGAAGTGGGTGGGCGTTATCGCGGTAACATCGATGTATTTTGCCCTTTGAGAATCGCCAAGGCGGTCGAAAGCTCTTTTATAGTCAATTTTGGCAAGCAGTCTGCCCATAGGTATGACTTCGTTTCTGCTTAGACCAAGTTTGGCGGCGAGCCTTGTAATAGGCGTCGCGTTCAGCTCGGCAGCTTCTGCAATCTGCCAGTCCTTCATCTTTCTGGGGTCAAATTTCATTGTATACCCTTAAATCGGCAAATACGGGTAGCGGAGTTATGCATTTTCGCTGATTTTCGCCCAAAAACAGGCAAATAGCGGTAAAAACAGGGCGTTTTTCGAGTTGTTGTGCTATTTAGGAGTCTGTAAATCCGGATTTTTGGCTGTTATCAGTCCGCCAGGCTTTGAAGGATTGCGTCGATATTGACGTTGTCTTTAAGCAATTCATAGGTTCGAGCTATCTTGCCGTGGTCGTCGGCACGGATTTTGAAGTGCAAATCCTTCATTTTTGCCGTTACGGTGAAAGTGTCCTCATCTGTAAGAAGTACGGGAATACTGCTTTTTAAAAGAAGCGAAAGAATCGTCGAATCCGGCTGGAGGCCGCCTGTAAGAATCAGTCCGCCGCTGCATAATTTGTCGTGATAATCAATCGATTGGGACAAGGCGAGAGTGAGCAGAATATTGTCGATGCGGTCGCCGGGCGTGATTATCAGCGTGTTTTTATCTATGTAGTGCAGCACGTTCTGCGGCTCCATAGCGGCGACAACGGTATGCTCGATTTTGTTTGTGAGAGCATCATTTCCACACAAAACCTTATAGCCGAATTCCTCGGCTACCTGGCCAAGAGAGAAAAACGACAGGTCCGAATCGTACGGTATGCTACCGATGAGTTTAGTGCCGATAAGCTCCAGACCTTTGGGGGCAATCGCCAGGATTTTCTGGTGTTTCTGAGGATAGATTTTGTTCAAAATCGCGCCGATGACATTGACGTTGTATTGCTTGAAAAGTGCAAGAGACATTGAAATTTCGTCTATGGGCCTACCGATGCCTCCGGAAGAGACTATGACTACGTCTGCGCCGAGCATCTGCGCGACACGAGCGTTTGACAGGCCGAAACAACTGCCGACGCCGGCGTGGCCAGTGCCCTCAACTATCACCATCGAATGCTGAGCCTTGAGCCGCTCGAAACTTTCGAGAATCTGCTTTTCAAGCGGTGAAACATCGGGGTTCATAATGAACTGCGCAGTAAAACCCTCCGCGACCGCGATGGGACTCATATCCTGCGGACGATCTTTGAAGCCGAAGGCTATGTGAGCAAGCACGGCATCCTCATCGATACTGTGATTGTCGTAAAGGACGTATCGCTGGCCGACAGGTTTGCAGTAACCGGGATTATAGCCCTGGCTGCGCAAATATTGAATCAGGCCGCAAATTACGGCGGTTTTGCCGCTGTCCTGTCCCGTTGCGCTTATATAAAGTGGTCTCATAATTATTTAGTTTACGGTTATCAGTTATCGGTTATCAGAAAACAATGCCCAGCTTACAATATAAGCTGATTTTATAAAGGTAGTTATAGCGATGCAAATTAGATTTGGCAAATAAAAAAGGCCGGTGGAAACCCGGCCTTTAACTTTAATACACAACGCCCCAATCAGCATTATTCCAAAGATTTTATACCTTCAATAAGTTCCAGCCAGGAATTCGCATCTATCGCATCCCTTATCTCCTCATCAGTTTCCCATAAATTATCCAGCCAATCCAGAATCTCATTGACATCAAACACCACCGGCTCAATCTCAACTATTTGAGGCTCAACCTGCACGGCAACCGCTTCAGATACGACAGCCTGCTCAGCCTGCGATGTTTGCTGCGACATCATCATTTCCATTTCGCCGGTACTGGTATCGGCAAAATATGCGCCTTGACCGCCAATCTCACCCCAATCAGCCGGCCAGAGCCAATATTCGCAGAATATATACAAATCCTTATAGTTAATGTAGTCAGTTGCACCATCATCGTAAAAATCACAGCGGTCATTATAATCATTCTGGTCGGTGTGCGTGCCCCATGCCTTGGCAAAGAAGGCAAAATCAAGAAAGTTTATAAATTCGTCCTGTACCAAATCATAGGGACAAAACTCATCAGCACCCATATCGACTCTGGCGGCATTATTGCGGTCGCCGTCCATTACCCTGTCCTGGCCGTCGATGTCCTACCCGGTTGAATTGAAATCAGGATTACCTTTATCAATACAATCAGTAGAAATCTTTGTTAAATGATAATCGTTATTAGCAGAGTCCCTGAAATGCGGATTTTGATTTGTATTTCCTGTACCACCGCCGGTATAATTTTCTATGCAGTTATAATTTACGTTGCTAAATGAACCGGCCAAACTGTCGGAAGTATTTCCCCAGATAATATTACTGTTTACAGTTGGGTCGGCGCCTCCATATTTGAAGATACCATAAGAAGTATTGTAAACCACGGTATTGCGACTAATTTCCGGAGAATTGCTGGTATAATAAAGGTTTATGCCGTAATTGTGATTTCTATATACCAAATTGTTTATTATATTGGCATTGGTACCGACATTAATACATACACCGGCCCCCGTATTTTCGAATATAACATTATTTGCAATATCTGCCTGCGATGACGATACGGCGTAAATGCCGTTAGAACTGTTTTCATTGATTACACAGTTTTTTATGGATAGTTGTGCGTTGCCGACGGCATAAATTCCATACCCATACCCGGCATTATCAGTTATGTTACAGTTTTTTATCGTAAGTTTTTTAGCAGAAGAATAAATGCCGCCATAACCATTATGATTTCCCGATACAATACTATCGGTCATATTTATATCTACCGTATCAACAGCGTCGTATAGGCCTTCCGAGTTATTTGCACTGATTGTGCACCGGCTGATATTAAGGTAAAGCGTTCCGGTGTAGGGTGAAGCATTAGTGCAATATATGCCAGACTGGCCGTTATCTTCCACGAAACAGTTTACAAGCGAAACATACGAATTCGAATCGCTGGTGCTGCATTGCAGGCCGTAGCCATCATTGTCTTTTATAATACAGTTGGCAATTACAGTCGATACGTTATTACAATAAACCGCGCCGCTAATAGAATACCAGTTTCGCCCCTTTGTTATGGTAAAACCATCCAGTTTCGCGTTATTGGCGGCAGTTACAATAATATCAATATCGCTTGTCTGGTCGTTGTTTATATCGCCGGAGACTATTGTAGTGTTATTAGTATCAGCTAAATTTCGCTGGTCGATGCTCGTTTCCCAACCGCCGAATCCGCCGTAAATATCAATTCCCTGTATCATCTGAAAGGTCGCAGAACCATTATTCGCATCATTTGTCGGCTTATATGTTCCTGCCGCGACCCAGATTTGCTCTGCACAAATATGCTCGCCGTTTCTGACGGCAGATAGAGCCGTTTGTAAATCGGTATACGCATCTTCCCATGAACTGCCGTTGTTTGCGCCCTCTGTGGCGTCTTTGTCAACATAAATAATATTGCTGTCGCAGCAGATGTTAGTTTCTTCAATTGCGGTTACGATAACGTACTAGTTGCTGAACATTCGTACTGTGTTTCTAATTAATTCGCCCTGCGGGGCATCCTGCCTTACTTTTACACGAAGTGAATAATAGCATGAGTCGTTTGCGACGAGGTCGCCCAAATTCCATGTTACAGTGTGATAATTACTGTCGTTAATTCCTCCGTCGGTACAGGAAATAAAATCAACATATTCCGGCAGAAAATCAACGATGTTTACATCATTTATATCGCAGCCGGTTGACCAGCAGATTTGGTAGTTGATAAAATCATTTGGTTCAACACAACCTGAAATATCATCGGTTTTAGTTAGATTAACATCGCATCCCAGCGGAAGGATATTGTATCGAGCAATCGTAATAATGTCGCTGCCATCATAGCCGCCGAGTTCAAACGATACAAATGACGAACCCTGCTCAATAGTGAATATATCGTGATAGGATGCGCCCCAACCGGACATATTGTTGGGCTCCTTGTTGGGCTCCAGTCCGTCAAAGACACCGCTATTCAATCCTTCTGAGGTAAACTCGGTAACATATTCACCTCCTTCCTCCA
>Ga0209593_10000174_pt1 | contig 34581 bp, 43 predicted proteins | sample PPLLaktember2015_3_FD_187260 | JGI IMG/M metagenome (GOLD analysis project Ga0209593, IMG submission 187260) | Freshwater sediment microbial communities from Prairie Pothole Lake near Jamestown, North Dakota, USA - PPLs Lake P7 Core (6) Depth... | ecosystem: Environmental > Aquatic > Freshwater...
TATTTGTAGTATAGTTTCCTATATATTTTACTCTGGATGTACTTGGAAATAACATTGATGTTGTTATATATGTTTGTAAAACTAAAATATTATTTCTATAAATATTTATGATTTTATTTGCATAATCTATTGTAAAAGTTATCATTGTCCACGTATTAAAATATCCTGTGAAAAAATTAGCGATAACATAAGTTACTGGAGTAATACCATTGGCATACTGAAAATATAAATGATTTCCAGCATTTTGATATATCCAAACATATCCAAGTGTTGAAGATTGTTGAGCATCACCTATAATAGTATTTAGTTTAGTATTTGTTGATGGATTTACCCACACATTAAATGATAATTGTGATTCTCCTAAAGAAAATGCAGGTGTTCTAAGATAAGTTGCAGTTGTTGTTGATGAATCCCATCTGAATCCTGTATTCACAATTCCTGATGCATCTTGATATATTTGTCCTATAATGCTAGCATCTCTTCCATAAGGTGAATAATCTTTTGCATATCCCAAAGATCCATCCATACGATAATAAGACTGAAGATCTGTTAAAAGATTATTAATATGTAATATTGATTGACTATTATTAACTATATTTAATTTCATCTTATACTAACATTAATTTATTTGTCCATACTCCAGTAATTCTTCGTTGGAATACCAAGTTCTTTGATGCATCTGTATAGAATCTCCAGGAATCATCTGCTGATGGTTCTCCAAAATAGAAGTAATCTACAGTTGCTACGATATACTTTTGGCTTACACCTACACAAGCATCTGCAACACCTTCAATTCTAAATGCTGTGCACCCATCCATATTAAATGAATAGCTTTCTATAGTTCCTGATGGTTCTGTTGAAGTAACACTCATATCTGTAAGTGTCATCACTCCACCATTTTCTTGTAATTCTATAGATGAAAGTTGAAGGTCTTGTCCTGTATTAATAAGTGAAACAATACTATTATCTACAGTAAAAAGTTTTATGTTAAATGAGGCATCAGCATAATACTTATTGACTGCATCTGAAGAATCAGAAGGAGAACCAAGACCAAGAATTCGTTGATTTTTAAGAGATATAGAACCATCGATTATTGTAGTACCCACAACGTGGAAAAACGTTGAAGGATTTTGAGTTCCAACGCCAACAACTGTGCTTGTATCTGTAATATTTGAAGTAAAAAATCTTTTCCATTTAAATGTAGGTTGGCCTAGACCAAAAGATTGATTTGCTATAGGAATAAAATCTGTAGCTGCCATTGCTACACCTGTAGTAGATGATGTAGACATCCACCTAAATGTTAATCCTGTATTACCATTTGAATCAATATATCCATATCCATTTCCAGAATCTTGACCAATTTTAATATAATTTTTAGCAATTTCCGTAGGATTTGCTAATCCATTTAGAATTGTAAATATTTTGTTTGAAGAATCTATTATTATGTTATTAGAGGTTTTTATAGAGCCATCAATAACAGCAGCACCAGATGTATGTAAGTTTCCAGAAACGTCTAGAGTATAAGTAGGATTTTGAGTTCTAATACCAACCCTTCCACTACTTGTACAAGTTAAAGCTGTAATATAATTTGCTACTAATTCTGCACTTAATAAACCAGTAGCTATAAAATATGTATGGTTAACCCACCCGAATTTAAGGCCTGCTGTAGTTTGCATAAGAACCTGATTTGTTGCAGTTCTATAGGCAGCATTTATTGGAATATTAATATCTCCTGCTGAATCTAAATAATATGATGCAACTGGAACCTTTCCTAAACCAACAGAATTATAAAAATATGAAAAGCCATTAACTCTTAATGAACCATCCATAAAATTCGCTCCAGTTGTATGGAAGTTTCCGGAAACATCCAACGTATATGAAGGTATTTTATTAATACCTATAGAAGAGTTAACTTGAAGAACTCCTGTTATTGTATCTCCAGCTTTTTGAACATAAAGTCCAAGTGAAGCATCTGAGGCAAAAGCAGCAGTAGATATAGAAGCATTAGTTGCATATGTTCCTAATGAACTATCTACATAATATTTGTTGACTGCATCTGAAGAACTTATAGGAGTTAATAATCCGTAAATTCCAGTGTTCTTAAGAACTAATGAACCATCTATAACAGCAGCACCAGTTGTATGTAAGTTTCCGGAGACGTCTAGATTAGTACTTGGATTAACACCTATACCAACTTTTCCATATACTAATATGTTACTAGATGCTTCTATAGAATGAACATATAAAGTTTTATAACGTTGTGCTTTGTAACCTAGATCTATTGTATTTGTTGTTGGAGGATAAAATGTAGTAGAATCTAATCTTACTTTTGCATTTGCACCAATTCCAAGTGAAAGTATTGTAGTTGCATTAAAATATGTTTGGCCAGAATAATCTTGAATAAATGCGTAATTTGAAATTCCATCTAACTTTCTATGTTTAAACATAGCATAATTATCATATCCTGCAGCAGTATGCCAATCTCCTATAACAACATTACCTATTCTTGCTTGATTATATCCCTCACTTTTTCCTGAAACATCTAAACTATAATAGTTATTTACATTATTTGCGATTGATAAATTACCTGTCATTATATCTCCAGCTTTTTGAACATAAAGTCCTAAAGAAGCATTGTTTGCAAAACCAGCAGAAGCAACCGAGGCATTAGTAGTATAAGACAGCATTGATGTATCTTGCTTAACATCATAAGTAAAATCAGTCTTAAGTTCTATACTTGCATCTTGCTTAACATCATAAGTGAAGTCAGTCTTAAGTCCTATACTTGCATCCTGTTTAACATCATAAGTGAAGTCAGTTTTAAGTCCTATACTTGCATCTTGCTTAACATCATAAGTGAAATCAGTTTTAAGTCCTATACTTGCATCTTGCTTAACATCATAAGTGAAGTCAGTTTTAAGTCCTAACGCTGTATTTACTGAAGCATTTAATGTTGATAAAGATCCATCAACATAAGTTTGTGAAGCATATTCTCCACCTAAAATAACATCTGCTATCCATCCCTGTGTTGAACAATCAAAAATTCTTCCGGTTATTGTATCTGACATTTAATTTATTATTTTTATATATATTTATTATTTAATAATATATTCGTTTGTTTTATCCACAACTTGGTTCGAATCTTCCATCTACCCAATTGAAGTTAAGTCCTAATGAAGCTTCTTTGAGATATGAATTAAACATTGTAACAATACTATTATACATTTGATTTAAAGATGCATCAAGCTCTGCTCGAGTAATATAAGAACTAGGATCTTCACCACCCGGAGCATCTGGTGCTGTTTTTATTTTTAACACTCCACTCTCATTATAAACATCTCCATCATTTACCATAGCAGAGTTTGTAGGTAATCCTTCAAAGTGAACAAGAAGATCAGAAAAACCTACTGAAAAATAAAATTGAGGTGTTGCTCCACTTCTATAGGCATTTATTGTTCCAGGTTTTATATACATAATATATGGATTTGCTTCATCATAAGCTTTTTGCATCCATATTTGAGGTATCTGGTTCGAACCACTTTCGTACATGTTAAATGCCATAAAATCATTTGTTGCCTGTGTACCATATATCATCATTACACTTGAGTCTGCGGTTTTAATTTCTAAACTTCTTCCACTCGAGTGTGTTCTTACTGCCATATTACCACTTTCATCTAACCATACTGTAGGAGTTCTTAAACGTCCTGAAGAATCCCAAGTTATTCCATTTGTTGAAAAGGTGTTTGAAGTTTGTTTTGTTCCTGTCCATAGATATTTATTGTCAAAGTTTGTTGCTCCAATTTGACTAGTTGTACTTAGTTTAAAAACATTTGCTCCACCATAAACACCTAGTAATCCCCAACTACCATCATTAGTATTATCGTAAAATAGTTTTGTATAGTTTGACGCTGTATTTTGAACTTTAACATATTTTTCTGTTACAGAAGATTTTAATTCTATTCCATAACCAACGGCTAAATTTGATAAAGTATATGTAGATATATCCCAGTTTCCAATCTTTCCAGTATTGGAATATAAATGTCCTGTAAAATGTCCATTATTTGTATAAAGTCCATAGTAATTTGTTTGTGTACCACTTAAACCACCGTTTGTATCTGTAATTCCATCTAATTTTCCTAAACGAACTTTTGTTGTAAAAGCTCCACCTACACTTGCACATCCATAAATAACATCAATATAAGGTGAATCATCATCATTTGATGTAATATAAACTGCTCCTCTTCTATCTACATCTGTTGAACCAACTCTTACAACATCATCTCCAGCTATAGGAATATCCGTACCAATATAATATGCTGGTTCTTCGTGATCAACGATAAAATAAGGCGGATCAGATAAATTATTAACACTTGTACATTGTGCTTGCCAAAATCTAGAACCTGTATCTGTCCAATTTTGACATCTTAAAATGTCTCCAACATCAAATGGCACTAAATTCTTTCCACTTGCATCGTCTATAAAACACCAAGTACCTTCACTTTCTTCTTCAGCACGATCTATTTTACATCCATCACTAAACCAATATGAACCATTTCCAGATTTAATCTTTTCAATTTCTAATTCATAAACTTTTAATGCTCTTCTTACAGTTAGATTATCAACTGTTGCATCTGCAGTTGCTCCATTTTGTATCTTCCAACCTGAACCAGCAAAACCACTTGTAAAAACAGTTGATGAAATTAAATTATTATCATTTACACTTGAACAATGTATAGCAGCAAATGTAGGAGTACTTATAGTTTTAACAGGTTGATTTAAATAATCTGCAAAATGATATCCATCCCATAAATCTGCATCCAAGCCTGAACCAGAGCCATCTACAGTTAATAGTTTTCCTAATATTTGTGCTGGAGTAACTAATGCACTAACTTCTGTTCTTGTATAATAATTACTTAAATCAACAGAACTATCATTATTAAAATTTCTTGTATCATATTGCATAGTTACATCACCTGCATTATTAACTGAAGCATTTATTATGATATCATTACCACTATAAGCTACAGAAAAATCTATAGATTCAGATTCTATATTTCCTGTACATGCATCATTAGAAATAAAATAGTCTGGACTTTTAAAAAGAGTAGAACCATCATTTAAAATACTAAAATCTCCTTGTCTTTTACCTTCACCTCTAGTTAAAAAGTAATATATGTATAAAGATTTATCTGTTGTTTTATCTCCAACAATAATAGGTGTTGTAGTATTAGTAGTTAATGTAGTACTATAAGTATAATTATAATTTAAAAGTGTAGAAGCATTTGATACTAAATATCCTGCAACCCAATCTAATCCAGAACCTATTGATGCTTCTTTAACATAAGTACCGGGAACAACAGTTGTACCTCCGGTTCCACTATAAACATATAAATTTCCACCACCAGAACCTGCGCCATAATATTTTTCATCTACATAATAACTTCTAATTGAAACATCTACTGCCATTTTATTAAATTAAATTTAAATTTACGACTTGTGTATTATCATATTCAAGCCAACTACATTTATAAGAATCTTCTGTTATATTGTATGTATAATCTGTAAGTAAATAATGTCTTTCACTTGGATCTGCTGTATCAATCCAAGAAGTAAAAGGTTTCATTATCATTGGATAATGTAATGTTCCATCTATTTTTCTTCTATTTTTATTAAATAATTGAAATTTATCGCGTATTAACAAATTAGATAAACTATAATATGTTGAAATATCTTCATCAATCCATAACATTGTTCTATTTTCATATGTCTCTCCATAAAATAAACCATTTTTATAATTAAGATTATCTATATCAAATATTCTTAAATCAATAGTTTCTTTATTAAGTACATTATTATTAATTTCTGCAAGTATTCTATTATTTTGTAATCCTGAATTTGCAGATATTTTAAAATCTCCATAATGTGCATATAAATTAGTTCCAGTATAATTATTGGCATCTTCTAGACTTGTTTCCTCACCCATTAAACCAAATATAATATCAAAATCCCCACTTCCTAATGGCCAATCAGTAATCTTACCCATTGGTATATCAATATTAATTTCGGCTATTCCATTATTATCATCTAAATCTGATTTTTTAATTTCTTTATGAATTAATGCATTTGAAAAAAGTGTAGTATAATAATAAGATTGATCATCTGTGTTGTATGCTACATATCTACCTCCTGGTGGTATTCTTATGAAAAAATTACATTGATAATCATAAATATTTGTTGAAGGGAGTGATGCATATAATGGTGCAAATTTCCACTTTAAATTAAGTGTTGTACCCAAACCTGCTGATGAATCATCCGTAGTTTTTTCATCATAAATTGTCATTCTAAATCTTGTACATAATGAGGCTCTACTATTATCTCCTACACCATCATCATCTCTAGGTATATCATATCTATAAATTGAATTTCCTATTGTTTTATAGGGCATTCCTGGATATAAATAATAATTAGGAAGAGTTGGAAATGGTTGTTCTCTATCAAAACGATATCCAATACTTGGATTTAAAAGATTTGAACCAATATAATATCCTGGATATTTATATCCATCAAATGGTATTGTACTATAATAAGCTTCCCATCCACGAAGAGGAGGATACATAGCTTCTGCAGTCAAGTTCCTTCGTTTTACTATTCCTAAGTCCGGACTTGTTAAATTAATATATTCTTCAATATCATTTTTAATTTCTAAATATTGTAATCCTGGAATCATTGAAATATTCTGGGATTGTCCTATAAAAGCTTTATCTGTAAAACTTGTAATTGGTAAAGTTACTGGAGTTTCACCAAAATCTATTTCACCTCCATTATCTTCATATCCATATGATAAATCTACATCATAAATAGTATAGTGTTTTTGATTAGCATCGGGCCAAGCATCAGGATATCTTTCTATATACCATCTATCATTCCACCAATATATATAACAATCTAACGGTTTTAATATATCTGTAATTATTTCTTTTGCACTATTACGCTCATTATCGTTTTTCCAAAATATTTCTTTATCTACACCAGTAAGATTAAAAACAGTTTTTGTATCTGTAACCATCGGACCAGGATATGTGCCTGAAGGTTCAAGCGTACAGTTAACACGTATATCATTTGCCTTTCCTGTTAATTTTAATGATTCATTAATTAAATTAATTAAACTCTCTCTTCCTGTAGTATCAATAATAGTTGGATGAACATTATCTAATTTTGAAATATAATTTGATGCAGTTAAAGTAATTTTAGAATTATTTAAATATTTTTGTGTTACAACATCTGAATTAATAAATCCATCAAACAATGTTACATGTGTAGTGCTATCAGATGCATTTATTACAACTCTAAATTCTTTTTCATTTAATGTTGCTATATCTTCAAGATCATACCAATTTGAAGCATTATTAAGAATTGAAAAGGATGCACTTTGACCTATAATTGGATTAAACCAACTATCGTGTTTATAATCAACAGTAACACCATCAGATAATAAATGAAGTCTTGAAGCAGAACCATCATAATCCTTTTTTTGTATTGAAACTCTATAACCTACACCCCTCTTTGATGTTCCTGCTACATAATATTTTTCTGTATATGACATTATTTAATAAATATTTTTAAATTTTTCAGCATTAGTAATAGCAAGTAATAAATCTTGTCCATCAACTCTTATTGTACCATATAACTCATTATTCATACTTGATCCTTTTCTATTTAACAAATTAAACATTTGAGTTTGTTGATTTTTATTTATCATCATTTCACCACTATTTGCTAATATAGGTACTTGATCTCCTGTAAATGAAGTTCCGCCAACAATACCTCCTTTTGCAAATGTTTGTGATTTTATAGTTCCTATTTCTATTCCACCTGCTATAGCTACTAATGCTGCAGGAATAAGTGAATATGGAAATGGATAATCTGCCAACGCTCCTGCTACTGCTTGTGCTGTTTTTATAATTGCCATAATTGTTGCTATTTTCTGTTGTTTTTTAGCATATTCTTTGATAATTTGTTCTTTTTTCTTTTCATTATTTCCGGCCATTTTTAATTCAGCATCCATTTGTTTACTATACATATCATTTACTTTAGACAAAATATCTGATATTCCATTTGCCATTACATCAAAATGTCCCATAAATTCTTGACTGAATAATGCTCCATTTTCATTAAGTGTTCCAAGAAAATCTTTAAATGTTATTACACCAGCAGCAAGATCTTCTTTAGCCCAAGATAGTCTCATTTGATATTGCATTTCTTGATTTCCTTCAGGAATTGCAGCATATTGTTCTGCACGATTAGGAGATGATGTAGTTATAGGTGATGGAGTTTGTGGATTTAATGTTGTATATTTTACAAGTGGAGAAGAAATCATTTGTGGAGCTTCGTTTTGCATTAAATAAATTATTTCTTTCCTTAGTCTTATTTCATCTTCTAATTCTTTTTGTTTTTTATCAGCATTTTTATCACCTTCTTTACTTAATCTATTTTCTGTTTTTAATGTAGTTTTTAATGCATCATCTAAACCTAATTGTGCATCTTCTACAAGATTTAAATCTTTTTCTATTTTATCTAAATCTCCACCCACAGAACTACTTAATTTTTCATATCCATCTATATTTTTAAATATGATTTTTTCTGTGTCAGTAAGAGTATTCATTATATTTTTAACACTTTCATCATATTTATTATTTGCACGTGCAACAGCATCCATATCCTGAACACCTGAAGTCATGATACCTTCTGGTGTACCTTTGATCGGTGTTGCTTTACTTATTTCTACTTTTCTTTGATTATCTAATTCAATAATATCTTCTTTAGCTTTTTTAACTTTTGCAATATTATTATAATAATCTTTATAATACTTAATTAAATTTTTAATAGATTCCGTTGGAATTCCAGCTAAACGGGATGCATTTTCTAACTCTGCTTTTAATCTATCAGAAGCTATCTTTTTTTCTTCACCAAACCATTTTTTTGCATTTTCTTTATATCTATCTAAAGCATCTATTCTATCTTTTGATGTATTATTCATATTTGAATATATGAGATATTCTTTATTTAATTCCTCTCGATGAGCCTTTGATAAAATTCTCATTGAACGTTCTCTATCTCCTAATGTATCCATCGTGTCAGCATATTCTCCTGCTTTTTTCGCCGCTTCTTTAAGATGTTTAATAAAATCATCCCAATCACCACTGGCAATAGTTTTAAAGAAATAACTAACTGCAGTTGATGCTTTTGTCATTGCTCTTTCAAATTGATCTGCACTTGTTTCTGTTGAATCAATAATTTTTTTAAAAATTTTAATTGTTCCTCCTAACGCACCTATTGCTAAACCTATAATACCTACAGATTTTTGAAAAGTAGTAAACACGCCACTTAATTTAGAAAAATTACCTTCAGTTTCTTTTCTAAATTTATTTACATTATTATTAGCACTTTCAAGACCTTTCTTAAGTTCTGCTACATCAGCAGAAAGTTTTAAAGAAAGATCTGCCATTATTTTACCCATAATATTTAATTATTTTATATTCTATATATTCATAAATAAAAAAAAGGAACCATTACAGTCCCTTCACTTCATTTGCATTCTTAATTTCACCTAAATTTTTAGAATTCATCATATTTTGTTCAAATTTGTCCCAATCTTCTGCTGTCCATTGTTTAACTATATTTGTATTTTCATCTATTTCAATTTTATCCCATTTAAATGGCATCAATTCTTTACAAAATTGATTATATGTTAAATGATGTTTTATTTCTAGATTTAAATAAGAATAATAACATATTTGTCTATTGCATTCCCACTTATGTTGTAATTCTAATTTTTTATCTTCATTCCAAACATTAAATAAAAGATAAAATTCCTTAGGTGTTAATTTATAACAACCTTCTTTAGTTAAGCCAAATCGTACTTGGGCAGTTGCAATTAATTCTTCTAAATCTAATTTTTTTTTACTTCATTAATATCATCAGTAATTTCATTTGGAATATTAACATATAAATAAAATTCGCCAATCATTGAAAGCCAATCTCCAAATCTTTCACTAAAAAATGTATGTAAGTTTTTACTTCTTATACCATAGTTATTTCCAGTAAAAATTTTATATATAGTTTGTTTAAATGAAGATAATTTCATCATTGATCCTCTTCTAAGCATCATATGAAACATTAAAAGAAGTGAGTCAAAGGTATCTTTATCAGTTAATTTTTTACTTAAAAAAACCTCAAATTCTTCACCTTTAATATCTTTGAAAGAAACCAATTCTTCAATAGTTAAACTAAGAGGAAATTTTCTTCTGTAATATTTTATAAAATCAACTTTAGGCATTAATTATGCTGACCCAGTTCTCTTAGTTAAAAGTCCTGTTCCTTTAAATTCTAATGAAGTTTTAATTGCATCACCAACTCCTCCAGAAAAACCTGGATTAACTGGATAAGCAACACCTTCGTAATAATTTATTGAACCACCTACAGTAGGATATACACTTACCAATACTGAAGAATCTGCAGTTAATGCTTTATCAATCATATTGACAATATAAGTATAACCAGCAGAAGTATCTTTTACTCTTGGAAAAATACCATTTGTAGTAACTGACCAATCATATCCATCTGTAATGAATTGAGAAACCACACTATCAAGATACTTAACTTCAATTAATTTGTTATTTATTTTGAAGTCAAAATCTGTTGCACATCCTAAGATACTAGTATCAACTTTTATTACCATCATTGAACCCAATAAAGGGGTACTTGTGTTTGAATAACTCATCTTATTTAATTTATTTTAAGTTTATTTATATATATATTCATAATTTATTTTATTATTGAAAAAAGTAATTCACTAATGTAAATTCCATCTTGTCCTTCTTCAAGTTTTGTATATTTATTTTCACTTTCAAATTTTATGTATGATATATTACTTGAACTATATGTATTAATATTTGTAAGAACACTTTCAACTATTAAATCTAGTTGATCCTCAGAATCTGGTGTCATGATAACAACTAAAACATCATAAATTTTATAACCACCACCATCATTAGTATTAATAATTTCTTTAACATTACAATCCCAGGCAATATAATTTTTAGTCCAATCAACATTCTCATCAGAATCTGTTGGCAAATTACGGTACCATATACCGCCATCAATTAGTGTATTTAAATCACTAAAAGATTTTATTAAAGTAGAAAAAGAACTATAAAGTGTAGGCATTATTTATTAATTTTTTTAATTCTTTTTTGTAAGAAATTTTCTATTTCTTCACCATATTGAGTATTTACGTAATTAATAATAGGCTCAATTTGTTGATCAACTATAGGTTCTATTGTATTTTTTCCTGTAATACTACCACGATTATAACCTTTCTTTGTCTCTCTTTGTTTTGTTCCTTTTTCTACAAAACGAATCCAAAATGCATCACTTGAAGGACCTGCAAATACTGCAGTTGGATCTTCTCTATCATTTTGTACTACAAAACTTTTTTTAGTAGTTGAAGAATAAGGAGTTCCTGCTCTTAATGAATCTATAATAAACTTTTTTGCAGTTTTTCTATGTACCGATTGAAGAAGTTTAGCATTAACCTTTGCAGGCAATTGTAAAAGTGCTTCTTGAATTTCCTTTACACCTTTAAGTTCATATCTTATTGCTTCCATTATGTAAGTGTTGTAATTATTTTCATAAATGAATTTTGTTCTATAGGTTCAATAAATTCAATCTTATATGTTTTTTCATTCCATATTATTTGACAATCATAATCTACACTAGAATTATAACGTATCGTAAATATTACTGTGGTTGATATTGATTCATATTGTGCATTGTATTGTGTATTTCCAGAACTAACGTTAACATTAGCATAACAATATCTAAGAAAACTATAAGTTTTTAAAGGTTTTCCTGTAGTTGTACTTGAATTAGAAGATTTTTGAATCTTTATCCTATATTTTAAATCATTACTATTCATTAGAATCTTTGTTCTATATAGAAGTTGAGTATTGTTTCAAATACTTTGTTGTCTTGCATTCCATTCCAAGCAAAATTTGACCGCGCTGAATCGTATAAATCACCAATTTTTGTCAATATTGCCTGTTTTATTAATACAGGACATTCATCATAACCTGTGTAATATGTTAGTGTGATAGGATCTGTAGTAATTGTATCTGTCCATTCAACAATAAATGAATTATCATGATTAAGTATATAATCTAGTGTACCTATTGAAGCATCATTTGAATCCACTACATCAATTATTGAAATATAATTACCTTCATAAACCTCAAGATAATCACTTGAAAAATCATAAATCCTTAATGTATTTGTTGTTTTTGCAATGTCTTTATTAATATAATTTTCTGCGAGTGTTGTTGCTGCTGTAATTAAATTTTCAATATAGTCATCATCATCACGAAAATCAACATCAACCCTTAAATGCCTTTTAGCTTCTGCAAGACTAATTGGATAAAGTGCTTTAGATTTTGTAATATTATAATCAGAACTTATATTAAGTAAATTCATTTTAATTCATTATTTTACAATACAAGAGATGCACATAATACGTGATGCCAAACTCCACCTGTTTTAAGATATAAAGAAGAATCTTGCACAAACATATTTCCATTTGCACCACTAGCATCTTTTAAATTAGCTATTACTAAATTTGTTACAATTTTTGCAGCAGTTCCTACTGAAGCATTTAAAGTAACAAATCCTGTTTCAACAGAATCTACTACAGATTGTATGTTTTCTGCAGTACCAAAAGATGTTTGATTTGAATTAAAATCTGCAGGTAAATTTATGTATGCCATAATTTTTAATTTATTTTAAAAAAGGGAGAAGATTAATCTCCTCTCCCTTAAATATTTATTTACTTTATAATTTAAGCAACTGAAGGGTCATAAAGATTTAAAACTCCAAGTGTATTGTATACACCAGAGTCAAACATACCTACAATTGTAAGATTAATTAAACCCTTCTTTGCATCTGTGTACGGATCAACTATAATTTCAAGTCCACCCCATTGACCAACACAAACTTTATTCCAATCAGCAAATGTAATTACTGAAGTATTTTGAGCAGGAACTGCATATGCAGGATAAGAATTAATCTTACCAGCATCATAAATAGGACCTTGATTAGTCATCTTTGCAGTTGTACTAAGATAAGCACGTGTTGCAGGAGTAACAACATAAGCAGGTGAAGTAAGCATATAGTCACCTAATGAAGCTTCCATATCTACTAAATTTGTCCAAGTAACATATGTAGTTTTTGAATTTTCATTTGTACTAGGGCAATCTGCTAAAACTTGATCAAAAACATCATTTGTTACACAATTCCATACACCATTTACAAGGTTTTGTATAATTCCATTGTATATACCTGGTGATGTTTGAACTAAAGTTTCTTTTGAAATAGCTTGTGAGTGTGATACTCTACGAGGAGTCAAAGTTAAACTTGTAGTTGATAAACTTGCAGATGATGCATCTTGATTTTCAGCAACAAATTTTCCAGTAGATTGTGCCATTGCAGGTACTACAAATTGTCCATTTAAACCACTGAAAAATTGTACACCCAATTGACGTAAGAAAGCTTCTGCAGGTGATGTAAGAACATCAATCCCACCAAAAACTGTCTTTTCTACAATATCAGTATCAGTTGAAGTTATAATAGGGTCTGCTCTTAATGATGCAGATCTACCACTATCAACTGCTTCTTTTAACCAATCTCTAAAGGTTGGTTTTTCTTGTTTTAATATATTTTCCATATTATTCATTATTTAATTTTAGTTTATTGATTAAGCATTTGGACACCAAGTAATTCCCTTAGTTTGAAAACATCCTGTGTCAAATAAACCAACAACTGTTAAATTAATAAGTCCTTTATTAGCATCAGTATAAGGATCAACTATAATTTCAAGTCCACCCCATTGTCCAACAGCCATCTTTGAGAAATCTCCAAGATACATCATTGTTGAATTTGCAGCAGGAACTGCATATGCAGGATAACCCAAAACTGTATTATCAGGACCCCAAATAGGAGCTTGATTTGACATTGTTGCTGTAGTTTTTAAAGTTGCTCTGTTTGCTGGTGTAGTTACATAATTAACTGAACCAATATTGGTATAAGCTAAACTAGCTTCAAGATTTGCAATTTTTGCATATGTAATACCGGCAGTTTGTCTTTGAGCTGGTGCATCACTTTGTAATGTATCAAATACATCATTAGTAACACAATTCCATACACCATTCACAAGATTTTGTAAAATACTTGAATAAATAGTTGGATTTACTTCACTTAAAGTTTCTTTAGAAATTGCTTGTGTATGAGATACACGTCTTGGTGCTAAAGTGAGACTTGATGTTGACATACTAGCTGAAGCAGCACCTGTATTTTCACCAGGAAAAGCTGCAGTATCTTCTGCCATTGAAGGAATAACTAATTGACCATTTAAACCTTGGAAAAATGTTACACCAACTGTACGTAAGAATGCTTCCGCTGGAGACACCATAATATCTACACCTGCTTTTACAGTTTTATTAATAATTGCAGAATCTGTACTAGTGATTATAGGATCTGCTCTAAATGAAGGAGTTTTTCCACCATTTGCTACAGATTCAAAAAGCCAATCACGGAATTTAACACCTACTGGTTTTTCATCTTCTGATTTAGTTTCCATAAGATATTCTGCTTCTGTTTTAGTTTTATTTAAAGCTTCTTGTCTTTCTAAAAGAGCAAGTTCTTCATCAATAGTCTTAATTTTACTATCATTTGCATCCCATTCGGATCTTTGTTCATCTGTAAGTGCTTCACTCTTAGTGATTTCTTCCATTTTAGATATAAGGTCTGAACGTTCTGATTTTAAATCATTTATGCGTTTCATAATTTATTTTATTTAATTTTAGTTTAATTTTTAAATTTTAGGATTTTTAGATGCATTTTCATTCTTTCAATTTCATCATTGAGTCTTTTGAATTCTTCATCTAATGAATTTTCTTCAACTTTTGGTTCTTCAGATTTAACTTCTTCTTCATCTTTATCTTCATCTCTTGCAAATATGTCTGTATTTGAATAGGCAGCATCAACAACTACACTTACATCGTATAGTTTTGCAATTTTTTTAATTACTCTAATATTATTGCCTTCTTCATCTTTAGACCATTCGTCATCACCTTTATTCATAATAAAAGCGAAACTATTTTCAAATAAATCTGATCTTGAAACAAGTTCATATACATCATTTCCTAAAGTAGTGTTAGGTACTAATGCCCTGAAATGCAATCCTACATCATCTGTTGAAAGTTGCAAAGTGCCTGATTTTGTACGTCCTAAAACTCTATCATTTTCATGATTGAAGTTAAAGACAACATTTAAATCTTCACGTTGTAGTGCTTCATCAAAAGCATGTCGGTCTATTATCTCAGTAAATAGTTTATTATTTTCAAACAAAATTTTTGATTTTTGATTAAAAACAGAAGCATATCCTTCTAAATATCTTTTACCATCTTCTTCAAATGCTCTAAAAGATATTTGTTCAGGATCTAAGTTTCTTATAATTTTCTTCATTCTAAATTTTATTTTATTATTATATATATTTATTATTTTTTTAAATATTTAAAGAACTATCTTTATTTATTATGTTTGTAGAACTATCTGTTTTACCTGCTATTTGTTCAACTGTTAAATAATTTCCAGGAATATAATGTTTATCTCCCTCTGGATATGTAGAAAATCCTTCAAGTTTTGCTACATCATTTATAGTTGCTACACCCATACCAGTCATAGTCTTTAAATATGCTGATCTTGTTGCTGCATCCAATTCAACCATTGACATTGTATTAAATTCTATAGATATTCCACCTAATCTTTCTTCAGTTGTTAAAAGTTTATGTTCCATTTCTTGTCTATATAATCTTGCGATTGCTGCAATTGCATTTATATAAAAGTTTTTTTGAAGTTGTTCAACATTATTAAATTTTGAAGCTTCAAACAATCCAACCATTTCAGGAGGAATACCAAAAAGTGATGATATCTGACTTGCATTAAATTTAAAAGTTTCAATGAAGACTGCATCAGCAAAATTCATTGACATATCTTGTAATTCGGAATTTGGTGGTAATGTAATCATCTTACCAGCATTAATTGCACCAACATATTTCTTATTAAATTCTTCAATTGCTTCAAGAAGGGCCTTTTGATTTGCACCAGTGACAGTAGATTTAATAGCCTTAGGTGATACTGCATTATTTTTATAGAAGTTTTCAAGTGTTTGAATACCCTGATAAGAAGAACTTAAGTTCATTTTTAAGGCCTCAAGTGCACTTACCCCCCATATTCCATCCTTTGTAATACCTTTAAAGTGTAATATTTCACTTGCATTTATCTTTTGTTCTGTATTTTCATCAATTTTTATTTTATAATATAATTCATCATTTATAATATTATATCCTATTACTCTTGAAGGCGGAATAAGAACTAATGATTTTAACTTTCCATTACCATTTCTATAAATTCTTGCAAAAGAATTACCTTTAAGATTTCTCCAGTATTCTAGAGCACTAAAAAAAGTTTGTTGATTTGTCCAGTTATTTGGATTATAGTGTAGAATTGGATATCTATAATCTTCTTTATCTACCGTACGTCCCTGTCCTTTATCAGAATAAATATTTAATGGCATACGTGATAATGTTTCAGAAAGAATTTTAATACAGGTAAAAAGAGTAGATATCTTTTCTGCATTTTCTATATTAAATTCTGCATTTGTTGAGCCTATCATTGTTGGCATTATGGAATCTATCCACACTTTCTCAGTTCCTAATATAAAATTGGGATTATTCCAAGCAGATCTTAAATTTTGGGTAAATATTTTTAATGACATTAATTAAATTTATTTTTATATATTTTTATATATATTCTTTTTTTTAATTAATATATATATTGTTAATATCGCTAGGTATTAACCATATTTTAATATTTTTTTTCTGCTCCGGTATCTAGTTCTATAGAGTATTGCATATAAGCCGGAGCAGTTTTTATTTCTTATAACGATTCAAAATCAAACTTTAATGCATCTGCACAAACTATATTATGATTCATAATAATATATGCTTCTGGAGTAGGTGATAGAAGAGTATATAATAAGCGTTTTTTCATCTCTTTTACATTATCTGCCATTAATTCTACACCATATATAGTTGAAAGTGATTGTAAATCTCCGTGTCCTTGAAGAATTTTACGATGTAAAATTTCTACTAAAAAATTACCATTTCCTGCAGCAGGATCACAAAAAGTTTTAGTAGGATCTATAAAGACTTCAAATGGAAGTTTATCAAGCATTTCAGAGACAAGTTTAGGAGGTGTAAAACACTCTGCAGTATTTTTTTTTCTTTGTTGTCTTTTATTTTCTAATTCTGTCATTAATAGTATTTAGGTATATTTTTTTCTATAAAATTTATTTCTTCTTGTGTTAATTCAAAATATTTATAAAGTTTTTCATCTGTCCATTCTTGTGAAAAATCCAACCAAGGTACAACCTTTAATTCTCCTCTATCTAAATGTACATTAACTTTATATATTGATAAGCATGCTCTTGCAAAATTTGTTTTTAAATATTTAAAAAAGTTATTAGCGTCATTTTCTTTATAAAATGATACATAAAATTTTATATTACCAGATCTTCCAGTTCTTATTGTCCGTTCAACTTTAGTATTATTTGGGTAAAATGTATAAAAATTATTATCTAACATTTTATCTATATCTTTAAAATTAACATTTCCTCGTATTATTGCAATATTAACAAAATAATCTCTTACATGTTTATTAAGATGATTTAAAATATTATCTTTATTACAAAGTTGTTGTATATTGCATTTAAATTTAGTAAAAATAGGGTCGCCCCATTTATTAACCTCATTTAAACTTGAAACCATTATAGTTTTTTTATTAATTTTATCTATTATTTGTATATTATTATTAATTATGGATTTATCAATATATGTTATAGCAAAAGGAAGAAAGGCGCCGACATTAAATAATGAGTTACCATTAAAAAATGTTATATTATTAATATGTTTTTCAATTATATTATTAACTGATTCGTATTTTCTTTTAATTCCTTTTTCATCTAAAAATTGACTAGATGGAGATATCCATAAAATATATTGTTTTGATATATTATACGCTAATTCTAAAAAAGATAAATGTAACCCACCTTTAAACGGTGGATTTCCCACTACACAATCAAACTTTGGCATATCTTCAATTTTTATTTTATTATGTTTGTGTTTTCATCCATTCTGTATAAGAATTTATACCCTTTATTTCATCTCCAAATTTATAATTTATCCAACCACCTATTGCCATAGCCAAAGCAACACAACCATCAACAGCATCAAGTTGTTTATTTTTTATAATCTTAATATTAGCATTATTATCAACCCATAATACAATATTTGAAAAATTCCACAATAGACAAGGATTTTTCATTCTAATATTATTATTATAAACCATTTCTTCTAACATCTTTAAAGGTGCATTAAAACACATAGCACTTTGTATAAAAGGTTCACAATTAAAACCATAATCCTTTAAATTTGATACTAATAATTTTGAATTTGGTAAATCATATTGAATAGAAACTATATTATAGATTTTATTTAATTCCACTATTTTGTTAAATATAAGATCATAATCAATAGTTTTTGACTTACATTTTGTAATATAACAATCAAATATCCAATTTGAAAGATCTTTTCCATTCTTCCTGATAACATTTCCAGGCATATCTGCCATCCAATAATAAGGAATAGCATAAGAAATTTCTTCTCCTGGTATATAAACTACTATAGAAGTTAAATCTGTATGCTTTGATAAGTCCATTCCTATATAAATATCCTTACCATAAAATTGTGTTTCATTAAAATCTTCGAATAGAGGAAGCAGATATCCTTCAGGTATCCAAACATCAGGTGTATCATAAAATATATTAAGGTGTTTTGTAATAAAGAAATATTGATCTGCAAATGAGTGTTTAGCAGAATTATATGCTATAAGTAAATCATCTAATGTATTTATAATTCCTAAACTTGGATTTGCTTTCACCCAACATTCAGAATTTGATAAATCATCTTCAGGATCAGGTTGAAATAACATTGAAAGTACACTATCATCTTCTATATTACCATCTAAAATGTTTTGGTGGTACTTCAAATACTCATTACAGAATCCATTATTCTTTGCACCTGCTGTAGATATAAGAAATATCATAGGATTTAGGCGAGCACCTATTCCTGTTTTTATTGCTTGATATATTGTGTTGTCTGTATATCCGTGTATTTCATCTAGGATTGCCATTGAGGGTGAATAACCTTCTAGTCTCGCTGAATCAACAGGTGAAAATATTTGAATAAACCCTTGTTTTTCTATATCTTTAAATATGATTCTACTTCTTTGACCTATTAAACGATTACGTAACTCGGGTGTATGAATCACCATATTTTTTGCAAAGTTTAATGCTATAGAAGATTGTTGTGAAGTGTTTGCAAGAAGAATTGATTGTGGAACTGCAACCCCATCAAATAACATCCCATACATTTGGAGAGCAGCAGCAAATGAGGTTTTACCATTTTTGCGGGCCATAAAGAGAAAAGCTTCTCGTATAACTCTCTTTTCTGAATCACTACTATGGTAGAATCCAAAGGCAAAGGCAAGGAAGAAACATTGCCAGGATAACAAGGAAAATTGTTCATATTTGTTTTTTAATTCTATATTTAAAAAAGAAAAGAATTTAAATACTTTATCTACTTTATCAACTCTATATAAGTACTTATCTTTTTGAAGTAGCATTCTAGAATAAAGATTAACTACTTTCTTAATATACTTACCAACTATAATTGAACCATCATTAACTTCTTCAATATAAGATTGTACTTTTTCCCAACATGAATCTGAATATAGTTGTGAATTTAATCTCATTATAATTTAGAAATTTCATCAAACTCATCTTGCTCTTTAAGTTCTACAAGTTTTAACATCATCCTATCTTTTCTAGATATTCCAAGTTTAGATGCAGATTGATTAATATTTCTAAGAGCCATTTGATAAATATTAAAGGCAGGATTCATTTTAGTTGTTGTAAATCCATTACCTGTTGTAATGTCTATAACACAACCTTTTTCATCTAAATCCTTTTTCATTTGATTTGCATACTCAATATTTTCAAGTAATAAATCAATCTGATAGTCATCAACATCAGGATCATAATTACCTTTCTTTTTAAGATGCTTAATAATGTCTTTTCTAAGAGTGTTTGCCATAGTTATATATTTATATTATTATATATCTTTAGTGCAAGAGATATCATCTAATGCATTATAGGGGTATACTATATAATATATATTCAAGTGTATATAAGAAAAACCTGTAATAGGGTAGTGATAGTTATGTGAGGTTAAAAATAATAGAGCCAGTGATATACAGGCAAAGGCTTTCTATCATTTCGTATGGCCTATGGTCATTACATTGTAGTTGAGTGCTATACTCACTATACTCTCTACTGTTTGTCTTATCTTAACTTTGGTTGTTCAACATCATCATATACTCTTTGTTTGTGACAACAGTTACGACAATCGTCAAATGAACACTCATTTGCGGGTCTATTATGTATGATATCTATATGCCACCTGTTACATACATAGTGTCTATGTACTACACCTGAATAATCATGATTACTAGTCTTTGGTCTACCCATTATAATTGTCCATAATTATTTTCAATCCCTTTATTTTCATGATAATGATTTACATTAACATATATCTTATATCTTTTTAATCTTAATCCTTTCATCATTATACTACTAAAGTACTGTAGCATTTCTGTATCGTGCGGTCTACCATTGATAGCACACTCACTCCTAAAGTTCGCTATAGTTATAACTCTTTTATTAACTACTAAAAATTGTACAGACAACAGACAGGCGTGATTAAGGTTGTCGTTAGTCATTATCAATGCATTACGACTACCAGGATTCTTTTGTAGAATATCAATCATTGTTGGTAACAAAGGCAGAACCCTAAGGCGATAGCACGTTTCGTCAACTATATCATTATACTTAATAAAATCATAGTGATTAACAAATTTGAAAGGCATTACATAATGGTAATTTATCTTTGGTTGCATATCATTTTTTATTTTAAATATAGGTTGTTTGCTTTAACCTAAAGTGTGGGTGTTGAGTCTCAGGGAGAGACCGAGGATTTATTTATACAAAATAAATAAATCCGAAGGGATCGAGTATTTATATTTATATTTATATTCACGTTTTGAAATGATTGGTACATAAGGTCTCTATTCATCATCGGTTACCTTAATGTTACTAATTATTACCTTAATGTTACTAATTGTTACCTTAATGTTACTATTTATTACCTTAATGTTACTAATTTCTTTTAATATTTTTCTTTTAATACACATTTCTTTATTACTTATATTATCAAATACAGATTTAATAAATTCATTTATATTATAAGTATACGTATTCTGAAATGTCATACGAAGTATACTATAAAATTTTAATATAAATAATAATTGAGTTTTAGTAAGTTTTGTATATATTAATTCTTCAGCAACTTTAATAGGAATCTTATAATATGTATAATTTCTTAAACTATTTCTTAACTGAGTTAATTGTTCCTTTGCTTTTTGGGGGTTTGATTTATCGATAACTGTATTTTTTATTTTTAATATTTGATCAATTTTAGGTTTTAAGTATGATAAATATTTGAAATCTCTTTTAAATCTAATATTTGATTTATGATATAATATAGTTTTAAGATTGATTTTTAAATTTGTATTTAATGCAATTAAAATTAATTTTATTTGGTTACATGTTAAGTATTTAAATTCTATATCTAAATCATCAGTAATAATTATACTTTTAATAATTTTTTTCATTGGGCAATGGTTATTTTATATGTCGATGACCCAGTACTTCAATAGCCATTGCCAACTATATCCATACTGGGGTCGACATTATATTTTTATATATTCATTTTAAATTTTTATTAATTAAATTTAATATATTTTATTTTAAATTAAAAAGCCCCGAATATCATCTTCATCCACTAAGAGATATACCGGGGCTTTGTTGAAACAATTGAACGATATTTTTAAAATGTGGATGATTTTATATTTTCTATATTATATATCTACACAATTTTAATATCTACTAAATCAGCTTCTATATAATTTAAAGCTGCTTGAGATCTATTATTATTATCTTTTAAACGAATAGGTTTATTTTCATCGTTAAAATATTGAAGTATTTTGACAATAGGAGATTTATTAGGTTCAAATTCAATATACATATCTTTAATACATTTTATTTCATTATTAGTTTCAACATCAAATACTTTATTGCTATTATTTTTATTTAAATCTACCTCAATTCTTACTTTTTCCATAATTTTTATTTTTTTAGTTTATTATATATATTCAAGACAATTTTTCAGCAAAAAGCCACTTAATGTAAGTAACTAGAGAACCTCCGAGGCGCGTAGTCTATATTCAAAATTTGCAAGTTTGTTACGATGTATCGCGACCCTCGTTACTACTAGTTTTTAGTTTATTTTATATATTAGTTTCTTCATCTATATTATTAGAAATATATTTTTCTAAAGCTCCACATCCTTCTAATATTATTTTTTTATGTGCGAAACCTTTATAAACTTCTCCTTTATCTTCATCAAATATTATTATTTCTACTAGTTGTAGAGGTTTATCTAAAAATGGTATTACTTCCCATTTAAATCCGGCATTAGGAGGTAAAGTACGTACATAAACATCATTTTCATATCCATTGTATATACTAGGATCTTTAATAATTTTAAGCATAAAATGATTTGATTTTTCTATAATTTCATTTTCTTTGATTGAAATTTCTCTAATTGTTAGTGTTTTCATAATTATATTTTTTATTATATATATTCAAGACAATTTTTCAGCAAAGACCACTTAATGTAAGCTTTTTAATATTAATCTTTAAATCTTTCTGAAAAACCCTTACTTCTTAGTTCTTCTTCATCTATTTTAGAATAGTGATTGATATATCCTTCAGGTGTGACTGCGTGTGCATAACATAAGCTTATTAATCTTTCATAAACACTTACATCTAAAGTTAAATTAAGTCTTTTAATCGATTTTTTCATAATTATTATTGTATTTTACATTTCATTCGTAAACTCTCCCCTGATATTTTAGATATATGAGTTTTATCAAATTCATTAATTCTATGCCTCATTTGAGCTTCGGTTTGATTACAATAACTGTCATAATATTCTCTTATATATTCAGTCCGAGATTTTGCTACTGTACAATCCCAACATATTTCTTCTTTTTCACAAGATGTTAAAAGATAACTTCCAATAAGAAGCATTCCGATAAATAGTAATTTTTTCATATTTATATTTTTTTAGTTAATTCAATCTAATCATTTTCAATGACTTTAAATCATCTTTTTTGTTAATTATTTGTTAAATATGTTTATCTTACCTCCATTTCCTCACGATCATGATCGATCATTTGAGTCTTTATTTTACGTTGTTGTTTAATATATTCTAAAAATTGTTTAACTGTCATATTCTTACATTCTTCAGAATTGATAAGCTCATAAAGTTTATCCTTTTTAAGTTTATATCTTCTTAAATTTTCCATAGTCTTTTAATATCTCCTTTTTCATTTTTATTCCAAGGTATTCTTCCTTTATTTAGCTTTGAAAGTGTCTTTCTTGAGTGACATTTAGTACATAACGGTTGAATGTTTTTATAGTCCAGACACTTTGAAGGATCATCAACAATATCAACAATATGATCACAAACTGATGCTGAAACTAAATATCCTTCTACTTTACATCTTCTACAAAATGGTTCAACTGCTAATACATAATTACGTAAGTTCTTCCATTCCTCTGATGCATAAAATTGTTGCCGCCCTTCTCTAGTACTAAAATTTTCAATGTTTATTGACATTTTTATATTATTTTTATATATATTCACAGTCCAAATGTTTCATTTAACCACTTAGTGCATAACCCTAATAAACTATAGTTATGAAAAAAAATGCAACAGGTAAAATTTTTACTTTAAAAGCTTATAAAGTTCAACACTTTGATCAAGACAGTTTGACAGAATTTGTAAATGGACTTTCTCCAACAAAAGTTGAAGAATTAAGTGTTTATTATCCAATTGAAGTTGATGATTATCAATATAGATCTAAGAAGAAAATGAGATCTAAACTATATGATTTATACAAACTAGGAGAAGAACCTATTATAACAATAGCTTGTAATTATACAATTGAAGAACTTAAAAAAATTGCACGTAAATGTGTTGAAGATAAATTATTTGCTGCTGATATTTGTGATTCACTTAAAGAAATTTAATATGATATTTTATAATTTGTAGATATACTAGTTATTGTCATTATTATAGGTTTTATGTTTCCAATAACATATATTTCTAATTTATGTCCTTCTTTACTCTTAAATATTTTTATCTTATCAATATAAGTTAAAACATAATCTCTTCTGGTTTGAAAGTCTGCAGATGCTACATTTCTCCATAGTTTGCCTACTGCTTGTGTTTTATTATAGATTTTTATTTTATTTAATAATGTTAGTATACTGCTTTGATGTGATAAATTATCATTTTTAATATCTCTTTGATCTTTATTAAAAACTGTTTCATTTATATAATCATCTTTGTATAATTGAATTATTCTTTTGCCTTTTAATTCATTTTTTGTAATTAAATCTTTATAATATTCAATTTGTCTTTTAACCTCATTTTCATTAAATTCCTTTGCATTATCTTCATATATTTTTAACAATATATCTTTATTCTTAATGAATACTGCTTCATATAACAATTTATCAAAATGTTTTGAAGAAATTTGTCCATTTTTACATCTAATATTTTCATCTTTTCTACCTCCACAATAATAAAATGAATATAAGTAATTCCTTCTATATTTACTTTCACTTGCATATGTATGCATGCAATAACCACATATTATTTTACCTTTAAATAAATATTCATATTTTGTAGCTGTTTTATATCCTATATTTGTTTTAAAATTATTTTGAACATTATTCCATAATTCTTCACTTACAATCTGAGGTATTTTAATAATAATTGAATTTTTATAAGTCCTTTCTCCTTTATAAAGTGTTGAGTGTAATATTTTACATATTGTATTATGTCGCCAAACACTTTTAAATTTTTGTCCTGTTTTAAGTTTTGAAATTCTTCCAATTTCATTGTATCTTGTTGGAATGTTTTTGCTATTAAGGTACGTTGCAATTTGTCGAATTGAAATTCCCCTAGAGAACTTCTCATATATCATTCGTACAATTTTCGACTCATTTGAATTAATATCTATATATCCATCCTTATCCTGAAAGCCATAAGGCATTATTGGAAAATTAATTCTTTTACCTTTTTGTGCAGATAAATCTCTTCCTCTACTCATTCTACTTTTTAATGTACTTACTTCAAGTTCTGAAATAGATGATAATAAACTTAATAAAAGTTTTGTAGTTGGTTGATCGTCAAGTGTATTAATATTTTCTTTTTTAAAATAAATATTTACTCTTTGTTTTGAAAAATATTCTATTTCTTTTAATGTTTGTAAAGTTGAACGCCCAAGTCTTGAAATTTCATAACATAAAATATGTTTAATATTATTTTCCTTTATATAATTTTTAAGATTTTGAAGTTCATCACGTTCAGTAATAAATCCTGAAATCGCTTCACAAAAAACGTTTTCAATTAAATAATTGTTTTGAATAGACCATTTTTGAATATCCTGAATTTGACTTTGTGTATCTTGCAAAGTTGTTGATACCCTAGCGTAAATTACTGCCGTTGTTTTCATATATTTAGGTTTTTATGTAAATATAAACCTATTTTTCTTAATTAAAAAACAAATTTCATAATGTTATTATATTATGAAATTGTTATATATAACTAATTAATTAGTTTCCAATATATTATAAATTATATTTTCTTCATTATTTTTTCATTTTCTCCTCAAAATATTTGGTAGTCTCATTTTTTTTCATTATATTAATAATAGATGTAAAAATTATTATTAATTAAAAATTATGAAAATGAAAAAATTAGATTATGTTATGTTAAAAATTGGTATGATTTTAAAAGATCTTTTTATACTAAAAAAAATTGAGTGGTATATAAGTATCGTATATTATGAAATGGATTTTCCTTCAACGTGTCCTTATAATATTTTTGAAAAAGAATTTAGAATTAGATTAAAAAATGGAAATAAATTATGTAAGTTTTTATATTATTATATCATTTTTAATGAATGGTATAATAATTTAATTATACGTATCTTTAATTGAAAAACTATTATTAACTTAAAAATTAAAATGCACTTCTCAGGGTGCATTTTTTTTATTTTTTAAATCATCATAATATTTTTTCCTACACATTGATAGTTTTGTTTTAGTAAGTTCAGAAGCCTTTCGTCCTTTATTTGCTTTAGATATTCTTTTTTTAGTTTCTTCACTACATATTCTAGTTCGTCTAACTTCACTCATACGTTTTCTACTTTCTTCTGAAAATTTGAATTCTTTATTAAAAGAATTACGAAAATTCTTTATAGGTTCATGTTCATAATCCTCATATAGTATTATAGTTTCAAGTTCATTTGATATAACTTCAATTGTATCTTGATGTTTTTTTAGTTTTTCAATAAAATTATTTACGAATTTACTAAAAGCATAATCATTAATTTTTTTCATTTTTTATTATATTTTTTTTATAGGTAATACAATATTAGCATATTCTTCACCCCAATCTTCTAAATAATCAATAGTTGTAGTAAAGAATTCTATTTCTTTGGATGATAATTCTTTATTATAAAAGTTTGGATTTTTTCTCCATCTTTTAATAAATTGTTTTTCGGTCATTTTATTATTTTAATGTTAATATTCCTTTAGCATCTATATCAGACCTATATTCAAGCATTATTACATTTTTTATTATTTTATAATCATCTGATATGTAAGTTTTTGCATTCATATATTTTTGTTCTATTTTAGGAGAATTTATTTTCCATTCTTTTATTCTCGGCAAAAGATTAAAAATTATAAAATCTTTATTATTTGGGTGTTCTGATTCAAAAAAGTTTACATAATATATTCTATCAAATTTATCTTTATGTGCTTTTTTACAAAGTCCTAATAGTTTCTCTACTTCAAGTATATACGTATTATATTTATTTATTCCAAAATTTCGTATTTTTATTTCTCCAAGTATTGTTTTATCAACCGTCTTTATTATACAATCATAACATATTCGTCCACTTGTGAATGTGAAATCAATAATTTCTGGAATATATTTGAATAATTTTGTTGCATAATATCTTTCTTTAGTTTCATAATCATCTAGTATTTCTGACATTTAACATAGTAATCATTTTAGTTATTTGGAAAAGTACCATTAAGAAGTCTTTCCAATGATTTAATTGAATCTGATTTTTTTCTAGGTTTTTTTTCACCTTCAAAATATATAGTGAGATACCCTTTAAGATCACACGCTATATCTACTCTACCTCCTGTTATTTCTTGCATTCTATTTTGAAAATCTTGAAATACATCTGATAAACTTCCATCATAATTCAGAGGTATTGTAACTGGCATTTTTTTTATTGTTTTCATTGAATTTTGATTATTTTATTTGTTTATTATATCTATTCATTTAAAAAATTGTTAAAAAGGCCACTTAATGTCGGTTTTTTAAAAAACTTTAATTAAAACTTTAATATATAATCTATAGGTTAGCAACTAAAAAAATATTTAAGTAAAAAAACTTTATGATTTAAATCATAAAAGTTAACCTCTATGATTTTAAGGTTATAAGCCTATCATAGGGGTTTTTTATTATTAATAACGTATAAAATATGAACATAAAAAAAGAGGGCCCCGAGACCCTCTTATTTTTATAGACATTATATTATATTACCCTAATAGTTTGAATTCATCCTGATTCATCTAGTGCATCGTACAGGTATATTTTAACTATTATATATTAGTAGACTTTTTAGGAGCAACTTTAATTTGTTCCAATAATTTTCTAAGCCAATCAATATTGTAAATAACATTTGCACCTGTTGCAAAACTAATTACAATTATTAATACATTCCACCATTCAATATCAGCGAATATTCCTAAATTAAGAAACCATCCAACATATCCAATAATTAATGCAACGATCCAGCTTGCAATACTTCTACCAAGTGCTGAAAGATTTTTTAATAGATATTTACTTATAACACCTGTAATAACTAAAACACCTGCCCCAAAGGTTGCAAACGAAGTGAACAAATTCATAATGTCAAACCCTAAAGAATCATCTCCGGTTTGAGCAAAAATTGAAATGGGAATTAACATAAACAATCCCATTAAAAAAAATTTTAAGTACTTTTTCATATTATTTATTTTTGTGGTTTTCTAATAAAATTTGCATCTACCCAAGTTTTAATAACATCTAGAGAATTTGTCTCTATTGTTATTACTCTAAGATTTAATGCAGCAACATTTGATACATTCATATCTTGTACTGTTTTAAGTCTTACCAATTCAGTAGCTTGAGTTTGTTGTGCTTTTTTAACATTATTAATTGTAATAAAAATTATCATTGAAAAAGCACATATAAGTGTTAACAATGATGTATTTAAATATTGAAATAATTTTGATTGATTTTCATTTGACATTTTATTATATATTATTTTATTTAATTGAGTCTATAATTTTCAAAGAATCTTGTATAACTGTTATATTTTTATTATTACTTGTATCTATAATTAAGACTTCGTAAACATAATCTCCAACTACAAGTGAAGTATCTGTTGGTGTAAAATCAAATGTATATGCTCCTTGAGCTGCATTTTTAGATGCATGTCCAATAGATATATCATAAGTTGCATTTGCTTTAACAGGAAACTTTTTTGCATAAAATGCTCCATTATAATTTGTTAAATCCATTTGAGTTCCTGAAGAATCAATAACTGAACAGAACAATGTTTTACTATTTCCTTGATAAAATTGGAGTGTATTATCGTAAGCCATTTAATTTTATTTATTTTAATATATATTCATTTTTATTATCTACTTATATACTGTTTTCTACCGCCTATCCATAATGTCATCCTCCGGTTAAGCCATATGTAAGTTCTTGTGGGTTCTTCGTCAATATCTTCATAATAAAATTCATCATCAATAGTTGAAATAGTTCCTGATTCATACATTAAAGCTTTAGCTGAATGCTCAACCACAAGAACTGAATCTTGAATAGTATCACCCTCTAAATCTATAAAGGCACAATCACCTAAGTCAAAATAATGAGAGCTATTAGATCCATTCATAAATACTTTAACAAAATCAGATGAATCTACACCACAGCCTAATTCCCACATTTGACTATTCTTATTTGTTGTAGAGTTTTCTTCATAACCAAATGTTGAAAACCAAGTAGTAATTGTGTAATTAGTTCTAGGAACTTGATCTCCCCAATAAGCCATAAAATAATGTGATAAAGTATCTGTTCGTATAGGTGTATAAAAATCATTATTGTCCATTATAGTTCCTGTAGAAGTAGGAGCTGTTTCTCCTGATGCTCCATTCCATCCTAAAGCTGCTCCAGTACCATTATCTGTAGATATAATATCATTATTTTGAATATTTAAATAATGAATTCCATTAGGTGGTGGATATTGTGGTACATCACAAAAAATACCCGAGAAACCAAATGTAAAAGTGGATCTATTAAACTTAGCAAAAAGATTATGATTTATATCATGATGTCTACTTGCATTATGGCCGTGAATATATAAACCCATAGCTGCATCATAAACAACATTTGAATCAACTGTAAAATGCCAGGAACCATCATCCAAATAAAGACCATTTAAAATTCCTGCAGATGTTGCTGTATGCTCACCCATTTTATAAACAATATTCTTCCTATATTTTTTAGAAACATTAACACTATCCTGAGCAGAATAAATTCCAGAGCAGTCACCTGAATACATACAATAATCGGATATAACATTTTCATAAAAATCTATAGTAGCTCCACTATGACTTCCGGCATGACTAATTCCACATCTTGAAACTGAATCTATTATATTATCTCTTATTGCAATGTTAGTAGTTGTATGAATAGATATAATAGCCTCTGCCATTCTTTCTCTATCTAAGCCAACACTCTCTATTCCAATTCTTCTTATATCATTATATTCAATTAAAGCAGTTCCATTTCTATCTGTTACTATACCGTATTGAGGAAAATCAGCTAAAGTATTGTTTGATAAAGTAACATTAGTAACGCTTACAGTTAAAAGTCCTGTATGTGCAGAATAAGATGCATCACAATTTTTTATTGTAATACTGTCTCCGTCTAATGCAGCAATACTAGCTATAAGGCCACCTTTTATCTCTAATCCATCAACAATAACATTTTTACACGTATCTAATTTTATAGCATAATCTTGACTATTAACTTCAATAGTATGAGTATTTAAGTCAGCACCATCAAAATAAATGTATAATTTCGTATTAGTATAATCCCAATAAGACTCATAATTTAAATCTAGTGTATTTAAATGATTTACAATAAAATATTTTGATGATGTCTTAACAGTTCCGTTTCCACAAGAGCAACACCAGTCTCCAGCACCTATAGTAAGATCAAATAAATTAGTACTACTCCAACTAATTCCTGCGTTTGTCATTACCCATCCACAATCAGAAAATCGAAGAGTTCCTCCCTGCCATTGATTACCTGACCATTCTTGTCCATTATCTACTATTTGTAAATCAGTTAAATAACACCATTCTCCATCGTGTCCTTCAGCAAAAGTAGTATTAACAGAACTATATTCATTAAATCCTGTATTAGGATATCTACCTACAGAATAATGAACACCATCTACAAATATACCTCCAATAAAAGGAGATGAATTATAAGTAGTATTATTTGCCTCAGGACTTGATCCAATAACTCCTATTGATACTTTTCTCCTACTAGGCAAAGTAGCATCTGTAATATCCCAAATATTACTAGAATTCTCTGTAAAATCAGTTACTTCTTTTATAGCCCTTAATATAGGTTTTGCTCCTGTTCCATAGGATGATAAAACAATTGGCTGAGATACATAACCAGATATATTATCAAAAACTAAATTAACATCATCCCATACTTCTCCACATTTAAATAATATAGAATCTCCAGGATCTAAAGAATCAGCATTAACAAGAGTTTGTAGATGAGCTATAGTTTGTTTAGCTGTTTCTGTAGAGTGTCCATCATTATCATTATCTCCACCTGTAGCATCAAAATACCAATTAGTTAAATCTGTGCTAAATGTTAAAGTGGGAATTAAAAGAAATAAAATTAAAAGTATATTACGTATTCTTTGCATTAACTTAATTTATTTTTATAAATCTGATATTGCTGAAGACCAATGATAACAATTAAAATAGAAATAAATCTTTTTAACCATTTAAATTCTTTATTTAAACGATCTGTACGATCCCATTCTTGTTTTAGATATCTATGGAGTCTTTCAAGTTCAAACTCTATTTGATAATAAGCATACTTTGCATTTATTTGTTCACGATCTTGTCCGTGTGCTTCTTCTGTTCCAAAATCAGGATAAGGAAGAGGAAGTGACATTAATAATTCTGCTTTATTATAAAATTCAGGATATGATAAAAGATTAGTTGTCCATCCATCTGCGGCATCAACAATTGATGCAGTATCAATTCCACCAGTTAATTTATATAAAAGAAGTGTTACAGTATCTGCATCATCTGTATCAAATTTTGTTAATAATATATCTGATGTGATTGTAGTAGAACCTTTTATAGTTAAATCTCCTCTAATTGTTTGTTTATCAGTTGCATATAAAGAAAGATTTATAAATAATAATATTAATAAAGCAAATATATTTTTCATTTTTAATTTTTTATTTTAAATATTGAATTATCTTACCATTAAGAGTTTGTTGCTCCATTAAAATATCATTAATTTTTTTAAGTTGTTCTGTAGTTTCATTTATAGAATTAGTTAAAATCTCAATTTTATTTTTAATGTTAGTTTCTTTAATAGTTGCTGAACGTATCCAACCACCAGTAATTATTATAAGACTTAATAATAAAGATATGTCTTTAATTATATTCATATTTTTCTTCCAAGATGTTATTTTTTCCGGCATTATTTTAAATTATTTTAATTGAATAGTATTTTAATATACTAATCCTTTACCACTATTATATAGAAGTGTCACTTCATTTGCTGTTAATGCTCTATTCCAAATACCAACTTCATCTATACTTCCATTCCAAGCTCCACCACCAACTACATCACTTCCAATACCCCATTCATAAGCATTATTTGCTAATGCTGAAGTATAATTTGCACCAACTTTATATATTCCATCTACATAAAACTTTAGATTTAATGTTGCTAATGTATTGTCATAAGTTCCAACAAAATGATGCCAACTTGTAGTGTCATATTCTATTGTTGAATTTATCCATTGATTATTAAGGGCAAAATACCAATTTCCACCTAACGTTACAAGTGAATCTTGTGTCCAGCATCTTCCAACTAAAACTCTATTACTTGCTGCATCATTCATTTTTCCCCAGGCCGATATAGTTAATTTATTACCAACATTTATTACTCCACAATTAGCATATTCAGTACCATCAACAGTTATGCCTGTACCAATTATTCCAGGTGCTCCTAGAGTTGGTGTATTTACATATTCACCATCATAAATATGTGTTGAACTTTTTACATATGTACCACCTGTTTCATCTAATTTATAATATGCTAAACATCCATTATATGGAAATCTTGAAATTGTTGTCCAAAAAAATGATTTGTTTAACATCTTCTTATTGAATTTTATTTATTGTATAAACTTGATTATCAGAATCAAGATATTGAACATAAATAAAGTTGTTAGTACAGCCGTCATATGTTCCACCTATTTTCTTAAATGATGCTGGAACTGCTATTCCTGTTGAATTTTCTTGATGTATAGCAAGAGATACTACACCTAATAATGCTCCAGTTGTTGATACTGTAATTGCACCGGTTAATGGAGCTGCTATAGTTCCATAAACATATCCAAGTGTTTTATCAAATCTCATTTCGGTTGCAGTAGAAGAATTAACTGCTGATATTTTTGAAATTAAGTTTGCATTAGCTGAAGCATTGGTTGTATAAGCTCCTAAAGCAGTATTTACCGAAGCATTAGTTGTTGTTAATCCTAATGAGGCATTTATAGTTGTAATAATTAAATTAACTGAAGCATTAGTTGCATAAGGATATAAAGCACTATTAACTGAAGCATTAGTTGCATAAGCTAACATCGAAGTATCAAAATCAACAATTGATAGTTTATCATTATGTGCGTGTCCTATTAATGAATAATTGGATACGGCGGCATTAACTGAAGCATTAGTTGCATAAAGTCCAAATGAAGCATTCTTTGCAAAAGCTGCAGTATTAATAGAAGCGTTAGTTGCAAAAGCTGCAATATTTATAGAAGCATTAGTTGCATAAGCTAACATTGAAGTATCAAAAGCAGTAATACTTAATTTATCATTGTGCGCATGTCCTATTAATGAATAATTGGATATAGTAGCATTAACCGAAGCATTTAAAGTTGATAATGATCCATCAACATATGTTTGAGAAACACCACTAATTGCTGCAATACTTGCATCCTGTTTTACTGAATAAGTGAAATCAGTCTTAAGTCCAATGCTTGCATCTTGTTTAACATCATAAGTGAAATCAGTTTTTAATCCTAAAGAAGCATTTATAGTTGCTATAACTAATCCAACTGAAGCATTAGTTGCAAAAGCTTTATCTGCAGTTACTAATGCTGTAATACTTGCATCCTGTTTTACTGAATAAGTAAAATCAGTTTTAAGTCCAATGCTTGCATCTTGTTTAATTGAATAAGTAAAGTCAGTCTTTAATCCTAAAGAAGCATTTATAGTTGCTATAACTAAATTAACACTTGCATTAGTTGAATAAGAGTATAAAGCACTATTAATTGAAGCATTAAGTGTTGATAAACTTCCATCAACATAAGATTGAGAAACACCACTAATTGCTGCAATTGAAGCATCTTGTTTAATTGAATATGTAAAGTCAGTTTTAGTTGCTAAACTTCCATCAACATAATCTTGAGAAACACCACTACCAGCTATAGTACTAACATCAAGTTTTCCTGAATTCCATACATATCCAGTACCTAAAGAAGCTTCTTTAAGATATAAGTTAAGTGTATTATTAATTGAAGCATTAGTTGTATAAGGATATAAAGCAGTATTTATTGAAGCATTAGTTGCATATGTTCCTAATGAACTATCTACATAATACTTATTGACTGCATCTGAAGAATCAGAAGGAGAACCAAGACCAAGAATTCGTTGATTTTTAAGAGATATAGAACCATCGATTATTGTAGTAC